>Ga0315338_1000487_pt1 | contig 88666 bp, 88 predicted proteins | sample ASW8metaG_FD_204518 | JGI IMG/M metagenome (GOLD analysis project Ga0315338, IMG submission 204518) | Ammonia-oxidizing marine archaeal communities from Monterey Bay, California, United States - ASW #8 | ecosystem: Environmental > Aquatic > Marine > Coastal | place: USA: California | collected...
AAACTCAAAATTTTTTTTGGGGACTAACTATTCTTGCATTTATTATTGGTTTTTTAATTATTATTCCAATAGGAGCAGCGGATATGCCAGTTGTTGTCTCCATGCTTAATTCTTATTCAGGATGGGCTGCTTGTGGTATTGGATTTACTCTATCTAATAATCTATTAATTATAACAGGCGCATTAGTTGGATCATCTGGCGCAATACTGAGCTATATAATGTGCAAAGGAATGAACAGATCTTTTATAAGTGTAATTTTGGGAGGTTTCGGAGGTGAAGATGTAACAGTAAAAGGAAATAAAGAAGAAGAACAACGACCAGTTAAAAGCGGAGATGCTAACGATGCAGCTTTTATGATGCAAAATTCAGAATCAGTAGTAGTAGTTCCAGGATATGGAATGGCTGTAGCACAAGCCCAACACGCTTTAAAAGAAATGTGCGATATTTTAAAGAAAAAAAAAGTAAATGTTAGATATGCAATTCATCCTGTTGCTGGAAGAATGCCAGGACACATGAATGTATTACTTGCAGAAGCAAATGTTTCATATGATGAAGTTTTAGAATTAGATGAAATTAATAGAGATTTTGCATCAACAGACGTTGTTTTTGTAATTGGTGCAAATGATATTACAAACCCAGCTGCTAAAACAGATCCTAAAAGTCCAATTTACGGTATGCCTATTTTAGAAGTAGAAAACGCAAAATCTGTTTTGTTTAGTAAAAGATCTCTAGGAGCTGGTTATGCAGGAGTAGAAAATGAACTTTTCTTTAGAGACAATACAATGATGCTTTTTGGTGATGCAAAAGAAATGTGTGAAAGTATTATTAATGCTCTTAATAAATCTTAATCTTGTTATTCCAATCCAAAACTAACAGAAGCTCTAGGCATTAAAACTTCCGTATTATGGTCCATTCCTTTTGGAACATAGATAAAATCACCTGGCTCTAAAATATATTCTTTTGTTTCTTTGTCCCATATTGTCCATTTAGTATTTCCAATTACTTGCCAATTTAAAACATCTTCATTGTCATTATGTTTACCAAAAGTACCAGCCCCAGTTAGAAAAGAAAAATAGGCATGGGCTGAAATTTTATTATTTGGAAAAAGTTTTTGAATTTCATCTGCTACTATTTTTACTTTTTCTATTTTTTCTGCATCATGTATAACAAAACCCAAATTACCTGTGTCTTTAATAGGTCTGTTCATTTTAACATTATCATCAAATAAATTAATTAATGACTGCCACTCAAAAAATTCAGAATTTATTTTGGGTAGAAGAACATGATTTTTGTTCAAACTTTTTTTTAAAATTTCAAAATCTAGCATTATTATTTTATATTATCTTTTTAATTTTTTTTCAACTAGATACCAAAAAAATTTTTCTATTTGTGTATCTTCCAATTTATTTATTTCAATAATTCCAGTAGGCGATGTTATGTTGATTTCAGTTAAATAATTTCCAATAATATCAATACCAGCAAAAAAAATTTCCTCTTTCTTAAGCCACGGCTTTAACTTTTTACAAATAAATTTATCTCTTGTTGTGAAAATAGTTTTTTCTGCATTACCTCCTCTACTAAGGTTGGCTCTTACTTCGTTTTTTCTAGGAATTCTTTTCATAATACCAACTGGGTTTCCATCAAGAAGAATAATTCTTTTGTCCCCTTTTTTGACTTGAGGAATATATTTTTGAACCACAATTGGAAGTTTTTCTTTTTTTAAGGTATTTTTTATTTTTTTATCTAAATTTTTTTCATTCGAAGTTATTTTAAAAATTCCTTTTCCACCTTTTTCATAGAGAGGTTTTACAATTAAATTTTTATGTTTTTTTATAAATTTTTTAATTTCTATTTTATCTTGTGATATAAGGGTTGGAGGTGTTAAATTTTTAAAATAAGTAACATGCAATTTTTCTGGAGCATCTCTTATACTTTTGGGATTATTTATAATTAATGTTTTAGGGCTTAAATGTTCTAGTAAGTAAGTTGCGGTTATATAATTAATATTAAAAGGAGGATCTTGTCTTATAAGCAACACATTAATTGAGGATAAATTAATAATGCGATCCTTTCCTTTTTTGAAAGTATATTTATTTTTTTTCTCTATTTTTAATGAATATGCTTTTGCAAATAATTGATTATCTATAAGTGTTAAATCTTTTGGTTCATATATGAATATTTTATGACCTTTATTTTGAGCTTCTTCGGCTAGTATCAAAGAACTATCAGACTTATGGTGGAGCTTATTTAAAGGATCCATCTGAATTGCTATTTGCAATTTAATCATTTTTTTCTTGGAGCTTTCTTTGATATTTTTTGCGCCTTGGATCATCTTTCATTATTGCATGACTAACCACTTTTAAAACACCTTTAATATTATTGGCATGTTCTACAACTTTTTTTAATTCTTTTTTATTATTTGAAATTCCTATAATGTACAAAATACCATTAACAACTTCAAAATTATAATTTATTGATGAAATTTCTTTATCTGCAATAACTTTATATCTTATTTGTGTTTTTATTTTTACATCAATTAAATACTGTTTAATACCACCTTTTTCAGTTACATCAATTTCATTAATAACCTCTCTTACTCCTAAAACCTTCCACGATAATTTTATAGCATCAAGTCTATGTTTAGGTTTTTTTACACTTCCTGTGAGCAAAACTCTTCCTTCTACAACTTCTATTTCAACATTTATAAACATATTTATATTATGATTAAAAAATTCTTTATTTATTGCTGCATCAATCATTCCGTCGCTAATTGCTTCTTTTATGCCCTTTTCTTTAACACTGGAAGTTGTAACATTAATTGCTGCGCAGGAATTTAATAAAATAATTATAGAAATTAATAAAAGAAAGTTTTTAATTAATATATTCATAAATTTATTTTTTTATTATCTAACAGTTTTAATTAGTTTTGTATAAAAAAATTTTTTTGGTTTTTTATATATTATAGATAAAAGTTCTGATAAGTCTTTTGTACTAAGTTTTTTCTTTGTAAATGAAATTATTTTTTTAATTTCAACATTATCTATATTGGATACTTCTTTTTTTTTATTTTCAGGAGGTGATATGATAATTGTTATTTCACCTTTTAGATTTTCTTTTATATTTTTAAATTTGATAAGATCCCCTCTATAAAATGTTTCGTAATACTTGGTTAATTCTCTTGCAATTACGCACTTTCTGTTTCCAAAAATCGAAAACATATCATTTATTGTTTCTTTAATACGTTTTGCACTTTCATAGAAAATTAACAATGAATTAACTTTTTCGTATTTGTTTAATGTATTTATCCTTTGATTTTTTTTATTTGGAAGAAAACCAATGAAAAGAAATTTATCTGAAGCCAATCCAGATCCAACCAGGGAGGCAGTTACCGCGCTAGGGCCAGGGATTGGAGTTACTTTAATACCATTGTTTATTGCTAAAACAATTAATTTAATCCCAGGATCTGATATAACGGGGGTACCAGCATCGCTTACTAATGCTACTGATTCTCCTTTCCTAATTTTATCAATTAAAAATATTAATTTTTGTTTAGACGAATGTTCGTGCAAAGAAACTAGATTTTTGGATTTAATTTTATATGAGGATAGTAGTTTTTTCGTAACACGCGTATCTTCACAAGCAATTAAATTACAATTCTTTAAAATTGATAAAGCACGAATTGTTATATCTTTTAAATTACCAATTGGGGTTGAAACAATATATAATTCATTCGGTAATAAAATATTGTCAATTGTTAACATTAAATTAAATATAGAAATATGTTTGTAAAAAAAATCTTTTATAAGTTATACCTTAAACTAATTTTTTTTTCTTTAATATTTTTTTTAAGTATTTGTAACTTAGCTATATCAGAAGTACTAACAGAAGAAGAAATCAAATATATCGAATCTCAAACTAAAGATTCGGAAAATAAAAAAGATTATATTAAATATGAAGATATTAAAGAAAAGAAAGTAAAAAAAAGCCCATTTGATTTTTTTGGAGTATCAAAAAAAAAAAAAAAAATAAAAAAAAATAAAATAGAAAAAAAAAATGTTGAAAAAAAAACAACAGATCCTGAAAAACTAAAAATAGGAGTATTATTACCCCTAACTGGAAAGCACTCATATATTGGTCAATCACTTCTTGATACTATGCAAATGGTAGTTTATGAAAATAAGAATATAGAAAGTGAATTAATAATTAAAGATACAAAAGCAAATCCTTCACTTGCAAAAAAAGCAACAAAAGAATTAATTGAAGAAAATGTTGATATTATTTTAGGCCCTTTTTTTTCATCGTCTTTAAACAAATCTTTAAAAATAGCAAAATATAAAAATATCCCTTTAATATCTTTTTCTAGTGATAGAAATCAAAAGCAAGAAGGTGTTTATCTAATGGGGTTTGAACCAGAGCAACAAATTATCAATGTTACAGAATATACAATAAAGAAAAAATATAAAAGATTTGCAGCATTATTACCTAAATCTACATATGGCAAGAGAGTTTTAAATACTTATAGGGAAGTTTTAAAAAAAAATAAATTATTACTTAATAAAATTGAATTATATGAATCGGACAGTAAAGATTTTGAAAAAAATATTCAAAATTTAGTAGGTCTTGATAAAAACCCACAAATTGAAAAAGATGAAGAAACTGGCGAAAACCCAATTGAAGATTTTGATCCTGGATTTGATGTTTTGTTGTTAATAGAAACTGGTAATAGACTAAGACAAGCAGTTGCTTTACTAACATATTATGGAGTAGATTTTAAAAAAGTAAAATTAATTGGAACTGGAGAATGGTATATTAATAATATTGGTGCAGAACCGGGGTTGGTAGGCGCGTGGTTTGTTGCTCCAAGTCCTGTTTTATGGAAAAAATTTAAAGAAAAATTTTATAAATTATATGATTATGAACCTATTCGTTTATCTTCATTAGCACATGATTCATTAACTGCTGTATTCTCAATAGTAAAAAAAAATGATGGAATAAAAGAATTAAATTATATTGATTTTCAAAATTCCTATGGTTTTACAGGTATTGATGGTAATTTTAGTTTTTTATCAAATGGTACAGTAAAAAGAAAACTTTCTATATTAGAAATTAAACAAAATAGTTTTAAAATTGAACAATTAGCTAAAAAAAAATCTTTTTAATTAATAAAGTTTAATAGTTTTTTAAAAGCCACAACTCTATGACTTATATTATTTTTAGTTTTATTAGAAAGTTCTCCAAATGTTTTATTATATCCGTTCGGAACAAATATTGGATCATAACCAAATCCTAGATTACCTCTAGGAGGCCAAGTTATATAACCAAAGATTTTTCCAACAAATGTTTTCTCCTCATTTTTATTCCATGAAATAGCAATTACAGATATGTAATATGCATTTGTTTTTTTTTTATAAAGTAGGCTATTAACTTTTTTCATTGCTTTATTAAAATCTTTTTTCTTTCCAGCCCATCTAGCGGAATATATGCCAGGCCTTCCTTGAATTGATGGAATAATTAAACCCGAATCATCTGCAATTGAAATTTTTTTTGTTATATTATTAACATAGCGGGATTTTTTTAATGCATTTTCTATAAAATTTGAGCCGTCTTCCTTAGGTTCTTTAAGATTAAAATCTTTTGCAAAATATATTTTTGCATTTAATTTTTTTACAAAAGGAAGCATTTCTTGTATTTTTCCAGAATTATGGCTTGCAATTACAATAGAATTTATTTTTTTTATGTTTTTACTCATGGATATTGAACTTTTTGAAAATTATCTTACATACATTTTAATTATAATTACAATTTATAATGGATAAATTAAAAAAAAATAAACCAAGAATAGTAGAATCTAATAAAAATTTAAATATAAAAAAAAAAGAAAATCTAAGAATTAACTTAGAAAACTTACAAAATGAGCTTAAAAAAACTAAAGAAGATAGTTTGAGGCATCTAGCAGAAATTGACAATTTGAGGAAAAGATTTGAGAAGGAAAGAGAAGATATTTTTAAATATGCTGTAACAGAATTTGCAAATGAAATAATTTTAGTACAGGATAATTTTACTCGTTTGATGAAAAGCATATCTTTAATTAAAAAAGATAATAATGATAATGTGAAGCCATTGATTGATGGCATTGATCTTATTTTTAAAGATTTTCTTAAAACCTTAGAAAAATTTGATATTAAAAAAGTTGATTGTTTAGGAAAAAAATTTGATCCTAATTTCCACCAAGCAGTATCTGAAGAAATAAATAATGATAAAGAAATAGGAGAAATTATAAAAATTATTCAAGATGGCTATCTTATTAAAGATAGACTTTTGAGGCCAGCCTCTGTTGTAATAGCAAAAAAAGAGGAGAATAAAAAAAAATAATTTTTTTTTATCCAAAGACTTGTACATAATAAAGAAAATTATTATATAGAGCACCAGCTTAGAAATTATGAAAGGTAAATAAAAAAAATGAGCAAAATAATTGGTATTGATCTTGGCACAACAAATTCATGTGTAGCTATCATGGATGGAAAAAGTACTAAAGTAATTGAAAATACTGAAGGATCTAGAACCACACCTTCAATGGTTGCATTTTCTAAAGATGGAAAAGAAACATTAGTAGGGCAGTCAGCTAAAAGGCAATCTGTAACAAACCCAGAAAATACTTTATTTGCAGTTAAAAGATTAATAGGAAGACGAATTGGGGATAAAGAAGTTGAAAAAGATAAAGATTTAGTTCCTTACAAAATTGTATCAGGTGATAATGGAGATGCCTGGGTTGAAGCTAATGGTAAAAAATATGCTCCAGCGCAGGTAAGTGCTTTTATTTTACAAAAAATGAAAGAAACAGCTGAAAAACATTTAGGCCAAGAAGTAAAAGAGGCTGTTATTACTGTGCCAGCATACTTTAATGATTCTCAAAGACAAGCAACAAAAAATGCGGGAAAAATTGCTGGATTAGATGTTAAAAGAATCATTAACGAACCAACAGCAGCAGCTTTAGCATACGGACTTGATAAAAAGGACTCTGGAACAATAGCTGTATATGATTTAGGAGGCGGTACTTTTGATGTTTCAATTCTAGAATTAGGAGAAGGTGTCTTTGAAGTTAAATCAACCTCAGGTGACACATTTCTTGGAGGAGAAGACTTTGATAATAGAATTATTGATTATTTAGCAGATGAATTTAAAAAAGAACAAGGAGTAGATCTAAGAGAAGATCCGCTTGCAAAACAAAGATTAAAAGAAGGAGCTGAAAAAGCTAAAATTGAACTTTCTAACTCTTCTCAAACTGAAATTAATTTGCCATTTATTACTGCAGATAAATCTGGACCTAAGCATTTAAACATAAGTTTATCCAGATCAAAATTAGAATCTTTAGTTGAAGATTTAATAGAAAAAACAGTTAAACCTTGTGAAACTGCTATAAAAGATTCCGGATTAAATGCTAGTGATATTAAACATGTTATTCTTGTTGGTGGAATGACTAGAATGCCAAAAGTTATAGAAACTGTTAAAAAAATTTTTGGAAAAGAACCTAATAAAGGCGTTAATCCAGATGAAGTGGTAGCAACTGGCGCAGCAATTCAAGCTGGAGTACTTCAAGGAGATGTAAAAGATGTATTATTACTAGATGTTACCCCATTAACATTAGGCATTGAAACATTGGGCGGTGTTTTTACAAAATTAATTGATAAAAATACAACTATACCAACAAAAAAAAGTCAAATATTTTCAACTGCAGAAGATAATCAATCAGCTGTTACAATTAGAGTTTTTCAAGGTGAAAGAGAAATGGCAGGAGATAATAAAATTTTAGGCCAATTTAATTTAGAAAACATTCCTACAGCACCTAGAGGAATACCACAAATTGAAGTAACTTTTGATATAGATGCAAATAGCATTTTAAATGTTTCAGCAAAAGATAAAGGCACGAATAAAGAACAAAAAATAACTATTAAAGATTCTGGAGGACTTTCAGAAGAAGAAATAGAAAAAATGGTTAAAGATGCCGAAAAACATTCAGAAGCTGATAAAAAGAAAAAAGAATTAATTGAATTAAAAAATCAAGCAGATGCATTAATTCATGCAACAGAAAAAAGTTTAAAAGAACATGGTTCAAAAATTAGTGTAGAAGAAAAGAAAAAAATTGAAGAAAGTATAGAAGCGCTTAAGAAAGTAAAAGACAGTGATAATAAAGAAGAATTAAAAGCAAAAGTGGATGCTTTAACACAAGCGTCAATGAAACTTGGAGAAATAATTTATAAAGAAGCTCAGCAAGAAGCACAAAAACAACAAACTAAACAAGGAAAAAGTGAACCACCAAAAGGGTCAAAAAAAGGATCTAGTAAAAAAGAGGAAAAAGTAGTAGATGCTGAATTTGAAGAAGTAAATAAAAAAGATAATAAAAAATCAGCTTAACCTCTTCATTTTTTCACATTAAACACTTATATGTTTAATCATGTCTAAAGAAGATTATTACGAAACTCTTGGAGTAAACAATTCAGCTAGTGATGGCGAGATAAAACAAGCTTATAGGAAAAAAGCAATGCAACATCACCCTGATAGAAATAAAGGGGATAAAGAAGCTGAAAAGCAATTTAAAAAAGTAAATGAAGCCTATTACATTCTAAAAGATAAAGAAAAAAAATCTCAATACGATCAATTCGGTCACCAGGCATTCGAAAATGGAGGAACAGGATTTAAAGACTTTAATTTTAGAGGCGGCTTTTCTAATATTTTTGAAGAAATGTTCGGAGATTTTGATGATGATATAGGAAGTATTTTCGGAGGAACAAGGAGAAGAGGTGGAAGAACAAACGCAAAAGAATATGGTGCAGATTTAAGATATGATATGGAAGTTCCTTTAGAGGAAATTTTTTCAGGAAAAAAAGTTGTAATACACGTTCCAACAAAAGTTAAATGTGAAACCTGTAATGGCAATGGTCACGAGGCAAGCTCAAAGCCAGAAACATGCCCAACCTGCGAAGGACAGGGCGCTGTTAGAGCTTCTCAAGGGTTTTTTACAATTCAACAAACATGCCCAGATTGTAGAGGCGAAGGTCAGATTATAAAAAATCCTTGCAATTCGTGTAATGGTACTGGGAGAGTTGATAAAAAGAAAAGTTTATCAGTTGAAATACCTGCAGGTGTCGAAAATGGAACTAGAATAAGACTATCCGGAGAAGGAGAAGTAGGATACCAAGGCGGCCCATATGGTGATTTATATATTTTTATAAAAGAAAAACCTCATTCAATTTTTAAGAGAGATGCTGAGAATTTGTATTGTAAAGCACCCATACCAATGACAACAGCAACCTTGGGAGGAAATATTGAAGTTCCAACTTTAGATGGATCAATAGTAAAAGTTAAAATTCCATCAGGAACACAATCAGGAAGCAATTTTAGATTATCTAATAAAGGAATGCCAAGAGTAAGACAAAGTGGACGAGGAGATTTATATTTGGAAGCTTTTGTTGAAACACCTGTTAATTTATCTAGCAGTCAAAAAGATTTATTAAAAAAATTTGATACTGAAAAGAATAAAAAAACAACAAGTCCACAATCAGAAAGTTTTTTTGATAGATTAAAAGATCTTTGGAATAAAAAATAATATATAATCAAAATTATGAAAAAAATCAAACTAGTCGTAGTAGGCTGCGCTGGCAGAATGGGTCAACAACTTATTAAAGAAATAGAAAACTTTAGAAATATGGATTTAATTGCTGCCATTGAAAAAAAGAATTCACCTAAAATAAATAAAAATATTAAAAAAATAAAAATAACAAGTGATAAAGAAACGGCTTTTAGAAAAGCAGATACGATTATAGATTTTTCTTTACCAGAAAGTACTTTAGAGACTGTTAAATATGCTACAAAATTAAAAAAAAAATTGGTAATTGGAACAACAGGATTAAATGCTAATCAGGTATCTAAGATAAAAAGTGCATCAAGAAAAACTGCAATTGTATTTGCACCTAATATGAGTATAGGCGTAAATTTATTATTAGAACTTGTAAATAAAGTATCAAATATTTTATTTAGTAATAATACTTCAGTTGAAATTTTGGATATACATCATAAAAATAAAAAAGACGCTCCATCAGGAACAGCTTTGGCGCTTGGGGCTGCAGTTGCAAAAGGAAAAAATTTTAATCTAAAAAGCAAATCTACAATGAAACCTAATAAAACAAGAAAAAAACAACTAGGTAAAATAAATTTTTATTGCAAAAGACAAGATAATATTGTTGGAGACCATTCTGTTGTTTTTACAAATAATGGTGAAGAAATAGAATTAAAACATAGAGGGTTTAATCGATCAATTTATGCTATTGGCGCTATAAAAGCTGTTATTTGGTTATCTAAACAAAAAAAAGGTTTTTTTAACATGTCAGATGTTTTGGGAATTAATTGATTTTTTCACTATATATATTCCTACTAATATAAAAATAAATCCTAAAATTTGATTTAAGCTTAAAGACTCATTTAAAAAAATGTAACCCCAAACTACAGCTACAAAAGGGGTAATAAAATTTACTGTAGAGGTAAATGCTGCGCCTGATAATTTAATTAATTTAAAAAAAATTAATCCCCCAATTGCAGTGTTAAGAATTCCTAAAATTATTCCAAAAATTATACTTTGATTTGTTGGAGATGCATTTAATGGATCATTAAAAATAAAGGCAATAGGAATTAATATAAAAAATGCAAAATATGTTGATCCAGTTAATATATATAATGGATTAAAATTAGGAATTTTCCTTATGTAAATTGTACCAACGGCAAAACTTATTGTACCTATAATCACAGCAACTTGAGAAAGTAACTCACCATTTTTATTTGTGATAATATCTAAAAGAAAAAATAAACCAAGAAACCCTAAAAAAATTCCTAAAAATGTATAAATATTAATTTTTTCTTCTTTGACAAAAAAATAAGCAAGAAAAACAGTTGTTATTGGCATGAGTCCCATAATAATTCCTGTGATATTTGAATTGATGGATATTTCTGCCCAGCTTACTAAAGAAAAAGGAAGTACATTTCCAATAATTGCAATTACAAAGTAATTAATAATATCTTTTTTTTTTAAAGGTAAAATTATTTTTTTTATTTTTAAATAACCAAATAAGCACAAGGAGGCAACGCTCATTCTCAAAAGAACAGCTGTCAGAGGTTTTAATGAAAGAACTGAATATTTAATAAATAAAAAAGAACTTCCCCAAATCAAACCAAGTAAAAAAAGTAAAATAAAACTTAGAACACTTTTATTAATTTGAAACATTTACTTTTGCGTAGTTAAAATGGTATTTTTTTAAAGCTTTTTCTAATGAATAAATTACATCTATTTTTTCATGATATCTTAAAAAAGAACCGATTATAATTGATTTGTTTTTTGATGATATTTGCAATTTACTTGTATGGTTTTTTAATTTAATTAAATTTATTTTTAACCAACTCGAATCTAATTTAAAAATTTTAAAAGTTTTTTCTGAATTATAAATTTTAATAATTAATTTATTTTTCGTTAAAATAATTACTTCTTTTTTTTTTCCACTTTTAAAATTTATTTTAAAAAAAATATAAACTAACAAAACATCAAGTCCAAAAAAACCAAAAACCGGCCAAGCTCCTTTTAACATAAATATTATACCTGCTACAAAACTAATAAATGCCAAAACAAACATGAGTATAAAAAAACCTAATTTATTTAGACTTCTGTACGGATACAAGGTTATTTCATATAATCTTTTATTTTTAATAAACATTTTTATATAAATAATTTTTTCGCCTAATATACCTTTAAGATAAAAAAATGCTAATTCACATTTTATTAATTAAAAATTTTTATAACCACATTGGTGCTTTTACATTTGTTAGTCCATTAATAAAATATAGAAATTCATTGAAAGATAAAGGTTATAAAATAAAAATTTTTTATAATGTAACAGAAAGAACCTTTGATTGCGATTTATTACTTGTTGAAAATAAATTTTTAAATAGTTTTGATTATCAAAAAAGAAAAATTTTTTTAAGAAAAATAAAAAGCTTAAATAAAAAAATTAAAAAGATTTTTGTAGATACTTCAGATAGCACAGGCCTAATTAAAAAAGAAAATTTAACAATATTTGATAATTATTGGAAAGGTCAAAAATTAAAAAATTTAAATTTATATAAAAGAGTTCATTATGGTGGAAGGTTTTTTACAGATTTTAATAATAAACATTTCAATATTAAAGATTCGAAAGAATTAAAAAGTGAAAAAATTGAAAAAAAGAAATTACTAAGAAAAATACAGATATCTTGGAATATGGGATTAACAAATTTTGATCTGCATTCTCCTATTTTTCATAAATTGCATTCATTTTTAAAAATAGATTCTTTTATTAAAGACCCTAAAATAATAAATTCTAATATTACTAAATCGAGAGATGTTTCATGCAGATTATCAATAGATTATTATAGAGAAACTGTTAAATTTCAAAGATTAAAAATTAAATCCCTACTTAAAAATATTACAGAGACAACTAGAGTGAGCCGAAAAAAATATTTTAAAGAACTTAAGTCTTCTAAATTATCCATATCTCCTTTTGGTTGGGGAGAGATATGTATCAGAGATTTTGAAACATTTATTTGCCATTCTTGTTTAGTTAAACCCGATATGTCTTTGATAGAAACCTGGCCAAATTATTATATAAAAGATAAATCATATGTTTCTTTTAATTGGAATATGGAAGATTTTAATGATTGTTTAAATAATATTTTGAATCAAAGAAAAAAAATAGAAGAAATCTCAAATTATGGTAGAGAAATTTATTCTAAATTTAATTTAAAAAAAGAATCTAAAAAATTTTTTGTAGAAAGATTCGTTAATCTTGTGAAAAAATAATTTTATTATATTCTTATTTGAAAATATTTAATTGTTTTTAACAAACCTTCATTTAAACTAATTTTTGGAAGCCATTTTAGAGTTTTTTTTGCTAACGAAATATCTGGTTTTCTTTTAACAGGATCATCATTAGGTAATTTTTTAAAAATTAATTTAGATTTACTTTTTGTTAATTTTTTAATTTTTTTTGCAATTTTGAAAATATTTATTTCGTACGGATTACCTAAATTTAAGGGACCAGTAAAATTATTTTTTAAATTCATAAATTTAATTAAAGCAGCAACCATATCATCAATATAACAAAATGATCTTGTTTGTTTTCCCTTTCCGTAAATTGTTAAATTTTTATTTTTTATACATTGAATAATAAAATTAGAAATAACTCTACCGTCAAAAAAATCCATTTTTGGTCCGTAGGTATTAAAAATTCTTGCAACCTTAATTTTTACTTTTTTTTCTCTATGATAATCAAAAAATAGTGTTTCAGCGCATCTTTTTCCTTCATCATAGCAAGATCTAATGCCAACTGGGTTTACATTCCCATTATAAGTTTCTTTTTGAGGATGCTCTTTAGGGTCACCGTAAATTTCGCTTGTCGATGCTTGTAGAATTTTCGCATTATTTTTTTTTGCTAATTCTAATAAATTTATTGATCCTAATACCGAAGCTTTTACAGTTTCAATAGGATTTTTTTGATACTTTGGAGGTGATGCAGGGCATGCTAAATTGTATATTTCATCTACTTTAAGAAAAATTTTTTGATTTATATCTTTCTTTATAAATTTAAAATTTTTTTTATTTATTAAATGTTCAATATTTTTCTTTTTCCCGGTTAATAAATTATCAATACAATAAACTTTATTACCTTTTAATACCAATTTTTCACATATATGAGATCCGATAAATCCTGCCCCACCTGATACTAAAATTTTTTTATTTTTTTTCATAAATGAAATAACTTAGCAATTTTAATCAAAAAAATTAAAACTATTATATAGACTTAAATTATAAAAAAATGAAAAAAAAGAATATAACAATTTTTTTTAAAAGATTATTAAAAATAAATCCAAAACCTACTACTGAATTAAATTATACAAATAATTTTACTTTATTACTTGCCGTAGTTTTGTCTGCACAAATGACTGATACTGGTGTTAACAAAGTAACAAAGAAAATTTTTTCTATTGCAGATACTCCTGAAAAAATTGTTAAATTAGGTGAAGTAAAAATAAAAAAGTTAATAAAAACTGTTAATTTTTTTAATACAAAAGCAAAAAATATCATTAAATTAAGCGCAATCTTAATAAAAAATTTTAATAGTGAAGTGCCAAAAACAAGAGAAGAGCTTCAGACTCTTCCAGGTGTTGGAAGAAAAACTGCTAATGTTATTTTAAGTGTGGCTTTTAAAAAAACAACCATTGCTGTGGATACGCATATATTTAGAGTTTCAAATAGAACACAAATTTCAATAGGAAAGAAACCTATTGATGTTGAACTAGGTTTAGAAAAAATTGTTCCTAAAGAATATAAAAACCATGCTCATCACTTATTAATTTTACATGGAAGATATGTTTGCAAAGCACGTAATCCTGAATGCTATAAATGTGTAGTAAATGATTTATGTTTATTTAAAAATAAAAATTTTAAAATAAAAAAAAATGCAACAATTTGATCTTTTAGGAATTGGAAATTCAGTAGTCGATGTTTTATATGAAGTTGATGAAGAATTCATAAAAAAAAATAATCTTACAAAAAGTGTTATGACGCTAATAGATGAAAAAAAAGCAGAAAAATTTTATTCTAAATTAAAACAAGGAGTAGAGGTTGCAGGAGGTTCTGTTGCAAATTCTACAGTTGGTTTTGCATTATTATCGGGGAAACCTGCTTTTATTGGAAAAATTAAAGATGACAATCTTGGAAAATCTTTTTCTAAAAGTTTAGCCGATAATAAAGTTTTTTATAAAACAGAACCAATTTTAGAAGGGCCTGGAACTGCAAGATGTTTTATTTTTGTAACTCCAGATGCTCAAAGAACTATGAACACATACATAGGAGCATGTTCCTTGTTGTCTCCTAAAGATATTGATGAAGAATTAGTAAAAAATGCAAAGATAACTTATCTTGAAGGATATTGTTGGGAAGAACAATTAGCAAAAGAAAGTTTAATAAAAGCAGCGGAAATTGCGCATAAAGCAGATAATAAAGTTTCTTTAACTCTTTCAGACCCCTTTTGTGTTGAAAGACATAGAGATGAGTTTAAAGATTTAATAAAAAAACATATTGATATTTTATTTGCTAATGAAATTGAAGCAAAAAAACTTTGTCAAACAGAAAATTTTGATGAAAGCATTAAAGAAATATCTGAAATAACTGAAATTGCCGCAATTACAAAAAGTGAGAAAGGGGCAGAAATTTGTAGCGGTAAAGAAGTTGTAAAAATAGAGCCAAAGGTTTTTGGTAAAGTTAAAGATACTACAGGAGCGGGAGATTTATTTGCAGCTGGTTTTTTATATGGACTTTCTAAAAAATTCTCGGTTTTAAAAAGTGGGAACATCGCATCTATAACTGCTGGCGAAATAATTAGCCATTTTGGAGCTAGACCAGAAATTAATCTTTCAGATTTAATCCAAAAAGAATTAAAAGATTGAAAAAATGATTTTATCTCAGCAACTAAAAAACTTTTCTATTTATACCGATAAAAAATTATTAGTAATAATGTTGTTGGGATTTGCATCTGGGCTACCTCTTCTACTTACATTATCAACCCTTTCAGTTTGGTTGGTTGAAATAGGAATAACAAAAACAACAATCGGTTTTTTTGCTCTTGTAGGCCTTCCTTATAGTTTTAAATTTTTATGGGCTCCTTTCATGGACAATTTAAAAATTCCTTTTTTTACAAATTATTTAGGTAGAAGAAGAAGTTGGATTTTATTAACACAAATTTTCTTAATTTTATCTCTAATTTTTCTTGGATATAGCAATCCATCAATTGATCCAAAATTAACAGCACTAGCAGCACTTTTAGTTGCTTTTTTTTCAGCTAGTCAAGATATCGTAATTGATGCATTTAGAGTAGAAAGTCTAGAAAAAAAATTTTACGGCGCTGGCGCTGCAATGATTGTATTTGGTTATAGAATTGGAATGTTATCTGCCGGAGCTGGAGCTTTATACTTAGCTTCGTTTTATCAATGGCCGATAGTTTATATTTTAATGTCTCTTCAAATTTTAATTGGTTCATTTGCAATTTTAGTTTCTAGAGAACCAGAGCAAGGATCCTTAATTGATATAGAAAAGAAAAAAAATATTTTGCAGTGGTTTAATAATTCTGTAATTAACCCATTTAGTGATTTTATGAAAAAAGGGAATTGGATAATAATTTTATTGTTTGTTGTTTTATATAAATTTGGAGATGCTCTTGTTAGTGTTGTGGCCAACCCTTTTTATATTGAAATGGGATTTAGCAAAATTGAAATAGCAAACGTTAGTAAAATTTTTGGACTAGCAGCAACTCTTATAGGGGCATTTATTGGTGGAATTATTGTTACTCAATCTGGAATTTTTAAAAGTTTGCTTTTATGTGGTATTTTACAAATGTTATCTAATTTATTTTATGCTATTCAAGCTTATATCGGAGACAACATTGGTTTTTTAATTGTAACTATTGGTTTTATGGATCTTGCAAGTGGAATGGGAACAGCTGCTTTTATTGCTTATTTATCTAGTCTTTGTAATATTCGTTACACTGCTACACAATATGCTCTTTTATCTGCTCTTGCTTCAATTGGTAGAACGTTCCTTTCTTCCCCTGGCGGGTATTTGGTAGATACAATTAACTGGATTCCTTTTTTTATTTTTACTTCCATTGCTGCGATTCCTGGAATTTATCTTCTTATAATTTTAAAGAAAAAAAATAGTAAATTTTAAGCATTGATAGATAGAAAAAAGATATTTTAAAAAAAACTTAAGTAATAAATTTGTAATATTTTTGACAATTTCTTGTAGTACAAATTTACTATTTTTAAGTTTGAGTTTATTAATAACTTTTATAGGAAATGATTATAAAAAAAAAATTAATAATAACTTCAGCATTAATTGCAATTAATTTAGTATCAGTTGTTAGTGCAGACACTGGGCTTAAGTGGGAGTCTAAAAATAAAAATATTAAAGGCCAAATCTTTGGTCGAATTAACATTCAATCGGGGGCTACCGATACTGATGCCAATACGAATACAATAACCACTAATAGCGACTATTTATATTATAGAAGAATTAGGCTTGGTGCATCAGGCCAAATTGGTCCAGTTTCTTTTAAAATTGAACCTGATTTTGCACCATATATGGAGACTGTTTTAGATGGCAATATTGATTTTAAAGACGTTTGGATTGGATATCAATTTAAAATGAATAGCATTAAACATAAATTTATAGTTGGTAACGACCAAACACCTTGTGGTTTGGAAGTTCAAAACAGTAGTCGTTTTATGAATCATGTCGAGCGCCACGGAACATTAAATTCTTGGTGTCAAGGTGAGCGTAGCAAAGGATATAGATTGCTATCTAGTGGAAAAAATTGGACAACACATTTAAGTTATTCTGTTGGCGAAGGTCAAAATTCTGACACGGATTTAACACATGGCACTTATGGTGTTCGTGCTACTTATTCACCACTAGCATTTAATAAAAAAGAAAAACAATGGTTGCACACAGGTTTTATGTGGGGATACAATAAAGTCGACGGAGGTGATAATGACTGGGGTTCTAGTAGTACCGATTCATCTCGTTTTATAAGTTCTGGCCCAAAACTAAATATTTTGAAAACTGGTGAACATAAAGATGCCACACGTTACGGCATTGAACTCGCTTTCGGGCAAGGACCATTAGATGTTCAATATGAAAGAATGTGGATGTCAGTTGATGGCTGTGGGGGAGATACTTTAACAGGCGGATCTTGTACATCTGTTGCTGCTGAATATGATTTTAATGCATGGGCGCATTATGCTACTGTTTCCTTTTTTTTACCTTTTGGACAAGGTAAAAGAATGAGAGCTTATAACCCTAACAAAGGCAGGTATGAAAGAATTAAAGCTAGTAATGCTGCGATGGTTGCATATCGTTACGGATATCAGGATTATGCGGATGCTGCTAATAATAAAACTAGAGGCGATATAGCAGACCACACATTTACTCTTAATTATTTCTTTAATTCGCATCATAGCGTTCAAGCAGAATACTACACAGCTACGTTTGACTTCTCAGACGCAACAAACACATCTGATAAAGCTGATGTATTTCAATTAAATTGGAGAATTGATTTTTAATTAAAATCAGCTAGCCATGCTAGCGATAGATCTAAAGCATTTGTTCTTATTTCAACTCTTTCTGCATCAGGCGAAGGTATCAATCCTTTTTCTTGTAAATAACCCCCAGTTCCAAATGATTTTTCACTAGTAAATTCAGCAATATATTCGCTAATACCAGGAATTTTACCCACGTGCGTATTTTTAATATAAAAATATAAAGAACGAGAAACTGGATACTTGCCAGAAGAAATATTCTCAAAAGTTGGAGCATTATCTTCGACAATTGAACCTTGAATTTTATTTTTGTTTTGATCTAAAAAACTATAACCAAAAACTCCCAAAGCTTTAGGATTCTCTTCTAATTTTGAAATGATTAAGTTATCATTTTCTCCAGCTTCGATATATGCACCGTCCTCACGAATTGTACGACAAAGTTTTTTGAAATCTTTTTTATCAGTTTTTTTTATTGCTTTAATAGATGGAAATTTTTTGCAACCACCTTCTAATGCAAGTTCAGCAAAAGCATCACGAGTTCCTGAAGTTGGAGGAGGTCCTAAAACTTCAATTTTTATGTCAGGAAGAGATGGATCAACATCTTTCCAAGTTTTATGTGGATTTGGAATAATTTTTCCATCAACCATTATATTTTTACCAAGAGCTAACCAAATATGTTTTCTGTCAATATTCATTTGTTCAGCATTCTTAGAGTTTGCTATAACAACACCGTCATAACCAATCTTAACTTCAGTAACGTCAGTTATACCATTTTCAGCGCATTTTTTTATTTCATTACCTTTAATACGTCTAGAAGAATTGGTAATATCTACATATCTAGGGCCAATTCCTTGACAAAATATTTTTAAGCCACCACCCGATCCTGTACTTTCAACAACAGGAGTTTTAAATTTAGTTGAAATACCAAATTTTTCTGCAACTACAGTTGCAAAAGGATAAACAGTGCTTGACCCGACGATTCTTATTTGGTCACGGGCTTGCGCTATAGTAGCTATTAATAATATTGTTGTAGAAGTTAAAAAATATTTAGTAAGTTTTTTCATATATGGTTCCTATGAATTATATTAATAATACAAGTTTAAATTTCAGCATTTTTTCATTACAGTTTTATGACATAAATGAAAAAAATTTATTACATAATTTTTAGTGCTGAAAAATCAGTAAAAACAAAGTATAAAGGGATTAGTGAAAGGTTTTAAAAATTTATGGTTTATCTATTAAAAGATCTAAAGTTTGATAAATATTTATTTAAAGTTAATAAAGAAAAATTAGTCCCAAATTTGAATTTATTTATTAAAGAGTTAAAAAATTTTTATAAAATAAAGAATACAAAATTATTAGAAAATTTCAAAAAAAATAATAATGGTTTGGAACTTGCTAATAAACGGTCCTATCTTTTAGATGAAATTATTTACAAATGTTATAAACAACATGTAAAACATTTTCAGAAAAATATTAAAAAATTTGAATTTTCTATAATTGCAACTGGTGGATTTGGAAGAAAAGAATTGGCACCTCATTCTGATATTGATATTCTTTTTCTACATTCTTTAAAAGATAAAAAAAATTTAAAAAATTTGGTAAAACCCATATTACATACTCTTTGGAATTTAGGGTTAAGAGTGGGATATGCCACAAGAACATTTCAAGAATGCATATTATACAGTAAAAAAGAACTTGATGTTTGTACTTCTATTTTAGAAAGCAGATTTATTATTGGTAATAAAAAAATTTACGAAAATTTAATGAAACAATATAAAAATAAAATCGTTGAAGGATATGGAAAAAAATTTATAGAAGCGATCTTTGTAGAAAGGAAAAAGCGTTTGAGCGAAATTGGAGACACTAGGTATTTGTTAGAACCAAATGTTAAAAATGGAAAAGGAACTATAAGAGATTTACAAACTCTAGATTGGATTGGTAAATTTTTTTACAAAACAAGTAATTTAAATGATTTAACAAATTATAAAATATTAGATAAAAATTCAGCTGAATCATTTATTAAAGCAAAAAAATTTTTTTGGTCTGTAAGATCTCATTTGCATATTTTATCTGAAAGACCGAATGAACAATTAAGTTTTGAATTTCAAAATTTAATAGCAAAAAAATTAGGATATAAAAAAACTATAGCTTTGTCGCATGTAGAAAAATTTATGAAGGAATATTTTTCTACTGCAAAAAAAGTAAGCGATTTAATTAGAATATATTGTAATTTTATAGAAGATAAGGAAAAATTATATCCGGGTTTAAAAATAAAAAAATCAAAAGAAACTGAATTCGAGAATTTTATTATTAAAGATAAAAGAATTGATTTTTCAAAGAATTTTAGATTTAAAAATATTTTTTTAAATAATTGTAGTTCTTTTTTTAGAATTATAGAGATTGCTCAAAAACAAAATTTAGATATCCATCCAAAAGCATCGAGATTAATATTAGATAATATAAAAAGAGTAGAAAAAAAAATTAAAGGAAATAAAGAATTTTTGTTTTCTTTTATAAAAATTTTAACTTCTAAAAATAAAACAGAAAAATTTTTAAAGTTAATGAGTGATTTAGGACTCTTAGGAATTTTAATTCCTGATTTTGAAAGAATATCAGGTCAAATACAATTTGGTGGCTTCCATACTTATACTGTTGATGAACACACTTTAAAAGCTATTGGATATATTAACGATATTGAAATGAAAAAAGATCTTAAGGAGAATTTATTATATTCCAACATTTTTTCTGAAATTATTTCTACAAAAATTCTTTATATAGCAATGTTTTTTCATGATTTAGGAAAGGGAACAGGCAGGGACCACTCGATCGTATCAACCGAAATTGCAAAAGAATTCTGTGCGCATCTAGAAATGGACCAAACAGAAAAAAATACAATTGTATGGTTGATTAGAAATCATTTGTTGATGAATAGAATTTCTCAAAAAAGAGATATAGATGATACAAATACTATTTTTGAATTTGGAAAAAAGGTTCAATCATTAGAACAATTGAAATTATTATTTATTTTTACAGTAACAGATATGAAAGCAACAGGTAAAGCAATTTGGAATAATTGGAATAAGTATCCTTTAGAAAAACTTTTCTTAAAAACAAGAAATTTATTTTTAGGTAGTTCTATAAATGTAAATAAAAAGATAATTCAAATTGTAAAATCAAAATTAAAAAAAGATAGCAGCATATATCCAAAAAAAAAAATAGAGAATTTTTTAAAAGTACTTCCTAAAGAAATTTATTTAAATAATGACAAACAAAAAATAGTTAAGTTTTTACAAATAATTCAAAAATCTGGAAAAAAAACTTGTATAAAAATATTTCAAAATAAGGAAAAATTAGCCACGGAAATAATAATTTACACCAAAGATAAACCGGGGTTATTGTATAAATTATCAGGCGCAGTAACTATTTCCGGTTTTAATGTAGTAGAAGCAAAAGTATCTACATTAAATAATGGTATGGCGTTAGATATTTTATGGGTTAGGGATTTAAATGGTTTAATGCTAGATAAATTATACCATTTTCTAAAATTAGAAAAAAAAATGTTGAAAATTTTATCAAATGAAAATTTATTAGAAAAAGAAATTGAAAATGAAAGAGAAAAAAATTTAAAAAAGAATCTATTCAATATAAATACTAAAATATTTATTGATAATGAATCTAGTAAGAAACACACAATTTTAGAAATCAATACTTTAGATAGAATAGGTTTAATTTATGATCTTACAAAAAAATTATATGAATCAGGATTAAGAATAAGTAATGCTAAGATTTTAACAATGGGAAAAGGTGCAAGTGAAATTTTTTATATTCAAGATTTTAGAGGAAATAAAATTTTATCTAATAAAAAAATTAATAAATTAAAAACGAGCATTATAAAACTATTAAAGAATTAAATTTTCTAAATTTTCTTAAATGAAATTAATAAAACCTTTTTTAACAATAAGCGGTCTAACATTTGTAAGCAAAATTTTAGGTTTTTTTAGAGATATTTTAATAGCTGCATTTGTAGGAGCTGGTTTTATAGCAGATGTTTTCTTTGTAGCTTTTAAACTTCCAAATTTTTTTAGACGTTTGTTTGCTGAAGGAGCATTTTCTGCAGCATTTATACCAATTTTTTCTTCAATATTAAAAAAAAATGGAAAATCTAAAGCATTACAATTTGGCTCAGAGGTTTTGTCTTTACTTTTTTTTATTCTTTTTTTGGTAATAATAATTTTTGAATTTTTAATGCCATTACTCGTATACTTTCTTGCACCAGGTTTTGCTCAAGATCCTGCCAAATTAAACTTATTAATAGAATTATCTCGCATAACTTTTCCATATTTATTTTTTATTTCTTTGGTTTCTTTATACACAGGTGTGCTTAATTCTTTTAATAAATTTGCAGTTGGTGCCGCGTCTCCAATACTTTTAAATCTAACTTTTATAATATTTATATTTTGTTTTAGAGAAATTTTCGAAACAAAAGGACACATGTTGTCCTGGGCAGTTTTTTTTGCAGGTTTTTTTCAATTAGCTTTTTTAATTTTTGGAACATTTAAAAACAATTTAGAAATTTTTTTTGTTAAACCAAAATTTTCCAAATATATAAAGAAATTATTTAAATTAATTATACCAGGAGCAATTGGCGCCGGTGTCATTCAAATAAATTTGTTAGTAGACATAATTCTAGCATCATTTTTAAACACAGGTTCAATATCATATTTATATTATGCTGAGAGAATAAACCAATTGCCCATAGCTTTAATTGGTGTTGCACTTGGAACTGCCCTTTTGCCAACATTGTCAAAACAAATAAGTCAAAATGAAAAAAGTAAAGCACTGTACACACAAAATCGTGCCATTGAATTTTGTTTGTTTTTAGCGATTCCCGCTTCTGTTGCAATATTTATAATAGCAGAACCAATAATTGGTTCTTTTTTTGAGAGAGGAGAATTTTCTGCAACTGATAAAGTGCTTTCTGCAAAAGCTCTACAGGCATTTGCTATAGGTGTTCCTGCTTATGTTCTAGTTAAGATTCTAACACCAATTTTTTTTGCAAGACAAAATACTGTAACACCAGTAAAAATTGCAATTTTTTGTGTATTTATAAATTTTTTATTTAATATTATTTTGATGCAATTTTATCAACACGTTGGAATAGCAATTGCCACCGCTATATCTTCCTGGGTAAATTGTATATTGCTTTTTTATATTTTATTGGAATCTAATGAAATTGTTTTTGATAAAATGCTTAAAGAAAATTTTAAGAAAACTCTTTTAATAAATATAATTTTTGCAATTCTTGTTTTTTATTTTAAAGATTTTATAAATATATTTTCTAATTATAAATTTTTAAATTTATCAATTTTTGTTTTAATAAGTATCAGTGTTTATGCTTTATTATTAAATTTTTTTAAAATTTTTATTTTTTCAAATTTTCAATTATTTAAGTTAAGATAAATATATGAATAGAATATTTTCAGGAGTTCAACCAACAGGAAATTTACATTTAGGAAATTATCTAGGAGCAATTAAGAATTGGGTTTCTCTACAAAAAGATTTTGAATGCATATTTTGTATTGTTGATTTGCACGCTATTACTATTAAACAAGATCCAAAAGAATTAGAAAGTAATACTTTGGAAGTAACAGCTGCGTATTTAGCGTCTGGAATTAATCCTGAAAAAACTATAATTTTTAATCAAAGTGCTGTTTCTGCTCACACTGAATTAACATGGTTGCTTAGTTGTTTTACACCTATTGGTTGGTTAAATAGAATGACTCAATTTAAAGAAAAAGCAGGTAAAAAAAAGGACAATGCTGTTTTAGGTTTATATAGTTACCCAGTGTTGATGGCATCTGATATTTTAGCGTATAAAGCAACACATGTTCCAGTAGGGGAAGATCAAAAGCAACATTTAGAATTAGCAAGAGATATTGCAAGTACTTTTAATCAAACTTACAAAACTGATTTTTTTCCTATTCCTGAACCACAAATTTTTGGTGAAGCGACAAGAGTTATGAGTTTAAGAAATGGAAAAAATAAAATGAGTAAATCTGATGTGTCGGATTATTCACGAATAAATATAACTGATACTAAAGATTTGATAAATTTAAAAATACAGAAAGCTAAAACTGATCCCTACCCCTTACCATCTGAAAAAAAGGAATTAGAAAACAGGCCAGAAGCGGCAAATTTACTAGGCATATATTCAGCTTTAAATGATGAAAAATTTGATATTGTAATGGACGAAATGTCAGGAAAAGATTTTTCTAGTTTTAAAAAATTATTAGCTGATTTAACTATAAGCAAGATTGAACCAATTTCAAAAAAAATGAATGATTATTTAAAAAATAAAGATTATTTAAAAAAAATTTTAAAAGATGGTAGGGAAAAAGCTAATGATATTTCTTCAAAGAATTTATTAGAAATAAAAAAAATAATTGGTCTATTGATTATTTAATGTAAATATATTATATCTCGAATATGAATATAGAAACAGAATTAACGCCTAATCCAGAAACCTTAAAATTTATTGTTGAAAAGGAATACATTAATCATCATGGTGTAGAGATTACAAATGAGAAAGAAGCTAAAAAATTTAAATTTACTGAATTTTTTTTTCAATTAAAAGGAATAAAAAGTTTTTTTATAGGTAATAATTTTATTGCTGTAACAAAAAATAAAGATGTAAGTTGGAATTACCTTAAAACAAAAGTTTTAACTTTTTTGTTAGATTATATTTCTTCAAATAAAAATTTAATTGAAAAACAAATTGAAAAAAAAAAGATTATTAAAAATAAAAAAAATAAAATTTCAAACAATATTGAAAAGATTATTAATGACAAAGTTAGACCGGCAGTTGCAAGAGACGGGGGAGATATAATTTTCGAAAATTTTGATAAAGGAATTGTTTATTTAACACTTAAAGGTGCATGTGTAGGTTGTCCAAGTTCCACAGCAACTTTGAAACAAGGAATTGAAAATTTATTAAAACATTATTTTCCTGAAGTTAAGGAAGTAAGAGCAATTAATTAAAACCATTTTTTTTGATTATTTAAGTAGAAAATAACAACTTTTTGTGGTATTATAAATAATACCTACAATATATAGTATAATGTTAAAAACAAAGAATAAAAAGAATTCAAAAAAACTACACAATTCATACCATTATATAATAGGTTTTTGTTTGTCATTTGTTATTTTGAATTTTTTTGTTGAAAAAATAGCAAATAAATATGAAGGAAAAAATAATCCACAGGTTCAAAATATAAGATTTAATCATGCACAAAATTATGAATCTGAAAAAAACATTAATAGCATTGTAAAGAACAACAACAACAACAGTAATTTTCAAAATCTTACAATTAAAGAAAAGAAAAAACAATTTATCGCTAATTTATTACCAATTATACATAGTGAAAATTATGATATTTTACAGAAAAGAGATCTTTTTTTTAAAATAGAAAAAAAAATACAAAATAATAATTTAAATGTATTAGAAGCAGCTATTTTGAAAAAACTATTTAATGAATATAAAGTTAAAAATAATAATTTAGCAGAGCTTAAAAAAAGAATAGATATTGTTCCAATATCACTTGTGATAGCTCAAGCAGCAATTGAAAGTGGATGGGGGACATCACGGTTTGCCATAGAAGGCAATGCTTATTTTGGTCAAAAAGTAATAGGAAAAAAAACTAAGGGTATTAAACCAATTGAAAATAAAGATCCTTTGATTAAAGTAAGGGCTTTTGCAACCTTAAATAATTCTGTTAAAGCATATTTGAATAATCTAAATACACATTTTGCTTATAACAATTTTAGAAAATCTAGAACTGAATTAAGATCTTTTGGTAAAACTCTTGAAGGCGAAGTACTTGTTGATCAGCTTAATAAATACTCAGAATTAGGCAATGAATATGTTTATAATGTTAAAAAAATTATCACAAAAAATAATTTAAATAAATTTGATTTTATTGAATATAAAAGTGCAGGCATTAAGGATTGAGAAACTGAAATCCTGACCACCTCCATTTTCCATTATCATTAACCGTACAATTAACCCTAGTTCTCCCTTTTGGGAAGTTTTTATCGAAACGAACTTCAATTCTTTTATCACCTATATTAGTCAAATTTGCTTTTATATTATGTGATGGATAACATTTAATAACGTTTTCTATATTATTTATTAATGTAAAGCCTAATAACGGAGGATTTACATTTTTTATTGTTTTGTCTATAGGTAAAATATTATTAATTTGCAAACCATACGAATTAGCTGCAAACTTAAAACGTTTTAAATTTCCATATTCTTCATTCATTGAAAATCTTGGTAATTCAAACATATCAATTTCATTAAATAATACCCCAGATTGTTGACCAAAAGCTGCTTTAAAATATTTTTTAGTTATTTGTTTTATTTCGTTATTATACTCTCCGTATGGATATGCAAAAATATCTGGTGTAAATCCAAGATTTTTAAAAAAATCAATATTAGCTTCTTCAATTTCATTAATTATTGTTTCTTTATCCCTACTAACAAGGTGAAAATGATTTTTTGTGTGGTGACCTATTGTTACTCCAGAATTTACCATTTCTCTTATTTGAGACCAATTCATGATTTTTTTTGATTTAACTCCGACTGCTCCTGTTGAAACAAATATTGTAAATGGTAAATTTTTTTCTTTAAGAATTGGCCAGGCTTTTTTATAAATACTAAGAAAAGCATCATCAATTGTTAATCCTATTGTTTTTTCTGGTAAATCATTTTTATTTTTAAAAGCATCAATTATTTCTTCGATTGGAACAACGTTATAATTATTTTTTGTTAATTCATTAATATGTTTTTTAAATTGAGATATTGTAGTGTTAGTACTTGGATATTTATTTTCTCCAAACCTATGGTATACAAAAATAGCTGCTGAGTTTTCTTTAGCAAATAATTGATTAGCAAACATTATTATAATTAGAAAACTTATTAAAAATTTATTAACTTTGCACATTTTTTTACATTATAGGGTTTTTTAGCATATTATTTTTTATTAGTTTATATTTTTTAGAATTAAATAATTGGTAATGCCACCATTCTTTTTTATAAAAATCCCAACCTGCTGCCAACATTATTCCTAATAGAATATATCTATTTTTTTGGGCTTCTTTTGATATTTTTGTATTTCCATGGAAAGATTTTGAAGAAAAATTGTCAAAACTAGTACCCATATCTAATTCATAATTATTTTTGTTTATTAAGGTTAGATCAATTGCTACTCCTCTTGAATGAGGAGAACCTTTTTTTGGATTTGCTATAAAATTTTCATTTGGAGTATGTTCCCATAATTTCCATTGTGCTTCTGTTGGTCTAAAAGCGTCAAAAATTTTTAATTTTAAATCCTGTTTTTTTGCTAGCTCTATACTTTTTTTAAAAAAAGGCATGGCAACTTTATTTAAATAACAATCTTTTTTTTTATAAATTTGTTTACCAGTAAAATTTTTTTTTGTAGCGTAAATTAGCTCTATTTCTACAGGGTATTTTTTTTTTGTTATTTTTATTAAACTCATAATTATTTTATAAAAAAAAATTAAAATAGTATAAAAATGAATATATTAGCTTTTGATACAAGTACAGAGAAATTTTCTATTTCTATATTAAAAAATAATAAAGTTGTTTTAAATTTATCAAAAATCTTAAATAGAACATATTCTAAATTTTTAATACCTATGTTAAAAGATTCATTGGAACAAAGCAGATTAGATATAAAAAAAATAAATTCTATTTTAATTTCATTAGGCCCAGGGTCTTTTACTGGAATAAGAATAGGAATTGCAGCTGCTAAAGGTTTAGGAATAACACATAAAATAAATATTTTGGGATATAATAATATGGATATTTTAGTCAATTCTATAGATAGTGATATTAAAGGTAAGAAAGTAGTAGCTATAATTAAGAGCAAGAAAAATAATTATTATTTCCAATTATTTGATTCAAAAAAAGAACCAATAAAAAAGATTTCTTTTTTTTCACTCAATGATTTACCTAAATTTTTTTTTAATAAAAACATAGTTTTTTGTGGGGATTTAGATAATGAATTAATTAAGGAAATTAAAATAAAAAAAGAAAAAATATTTTTTTATAAAAACAAATTTTCTAATTCACAAACACTAATTGATTTAATTAAAAAAAAAAATATTAAGGTAACTAAATATTTAAATCCTATATATGTCTATGATCATTATGCAATAAAGAATTAATGCTTTAAAGACTTTGATTTATTTTATTTTAATTTCATAATTAAATAATTAATATTAATCTATTGTTATTGTGGAAAAAAATATAAAACATTTAGATGTTAGCGAACTATGCAAAAAAAGTGGTGTAAAAATGACACCGCAAAGATCAATAATTGCTGAAGTGATAAATAATTCTAAAGATCACCCTGATGTTGAAAAGATTTATGAAAGAGCATATAAAAAAAATAAAAGAATAAGCCTTGCTACGGTTTACCGCACTGTGAAATTATTTGAAGAAGCTAAAGCTGTTATAAAACATGATTTTCGGTTTGGTGAAGAAAAAGCAAGATACGAAGCTGCATCGAAATGGGAACATAATCATTTAATTAATATTATTTCTGGAAAAGTTATTGAATTCCAAAACCCTGGATTTGAAAGATTAGCAGAACAAATTTGTAAAAAAAAAGGTTATAAAATGATGGGATATAAACTAGAATTATTTGCGTTAGAAGAAGCTTGTAAAAAAATAAAGTAAAAATTAATTAATTAAGGAAAAACAATTATATTAAAATATAAATATAATCAAGCAAAGAAAAGGCGTATGTGCCTCAGCCCAGTAAAAAAAAGCTCGTCAAATAAAAAGAGTTGGATAATTAAACCAGTAAGTTCAATAAAAAATTTAATATCAAATTCCTATATTTTAGATAGGAGAAGAATAAAAAATAAATTAAAATCTGTTAAATATAAAAATTTTGAGGTTCGATTAGCAAAAAATTTTAAAGATATAGATGCTGCGCAAAATTTAAGATTTAGGGTTTTTTATGAAGAATTAAAAGCCAAACCAACAATAAAAAATATTTTATATGAAAAGGATTTCGACGAATTAGATCCATTTTGCGATCATTTATTAGTAATTGATCATAATAAATCTTCTACACGCAAATCAATTGTTGGAACATATAGATTAATTAGAAGACCAATGACACAAATTCATGGTAAATTCTACACAGAAGGTGAATTTGATATAAAAAAAATTTTGAAAAAAAAAGGAGAAGTTTTAGAACTAGGAAGATCTTGTGTAGAGCAAAATTATAGAGACAAACCAATAATAAAATTACTTTGGAAAGCAATTTCAGCATATATGGAACATTATAAAATAAAAATTTTATTTGGTTGTGCTAGCTTTACAGGAATAAATTATAAAAAATACAAAGAACAATTATCATATATTTATCATTATCATTTAGCTCCAGAAGAAATTTTACCTAAAGCTTTACCTCCAAATAATATTAAATTAAATTATTGTCAAAAAAAAGATTTGGATACTTATAAAATTTTTAAAACTCTACCTCCTTTATTAAAAGGATATTTAAGACTTGGAGCATATGTCGGAGACGGAGCTTTTATAGATAAACAATTTAATACAATAGATATTTGTATAGTATTAAAATCTGATTCATTAAAAAAAAGGTATGTAAATTTTCATAAGAAAAAAGAAACAAATTCAAAAATAATTTTTCTAAAAAAATTTTTAAAAAAATAGATTCCTTATAGTGATTTTAATATTTATAAGACTCATAATTTTTTTCTTACTTACTTTGGTTCTATTACCTTTCCAATTGATAATTTTTTTTTTAATAAAAAAATATTCTTATATAATTCCTTACTTCTATCATAAATTTTGCTGTAGAATTTTTGGAATTAAGATTAAGATTTCTGGCAAAGTTCCTGTTAATACCCCAACTCTTTTAATTTCTAATCATGCAAGTTATTTAGATATAGCAATTCTAGGAAGTGTTTTTCAAACATCGTTTGTTGCAAAAAAAGAAGTAGCTAAATGGCCGCTATTAGGGATATTAGCAAAATTACAAAATACAATTTTTATTGATAGAAGAATTTCATCATTAAAAAGTCAAGAAAATGAAATTATAAAACATTTAAATGAAAAAAAGAATTTAGTAATTTTTCCAGAAGGAACAAGTAGTGATGGAAATAGAGTCCTGCCATTTAAAAGCTCATTATTTAATATTTTTGAAAGAAATTTAAATTCAAAAATATTTGTCCAAACTACAACTATTGTATACAAAAAGATTAATGGTAGTCTTATGAGCCACGTTGACAGAAAAAATATAACATGGCATTCTGATATGGATCTAATTCCAAATATTTTTAGTGTTTTAAGAAAATTAAGTATAGAAATTGAAGTAATTTTTAATGATAAGTTTATACCTGGTAAAGAATATGATAGAAAAAAAATAGCTTTATATTGTTGGAAAAAAATAAACTATAATTTAACTAATAGTTTATATAGAAAATAAATATTTTATGTTAAAAAAATTTAAAATAAAAACTTTTGGTTGCCAAATGAATGTTTATGACAGCCAAAGAATAAACGATGTTTTTTATAAACTTGGGTATAAAAACACACGTATTGATCAAGAAGCTGATATTTATTTAATAAACACATGTCATATCAGGGATAAAGCTAAGCAAAAACTTTATTCTGAACTAGGAAAAATTTATATAATAAAAAAAAATAGATTAAAAAATAATCTTAATACAATTTGCATTGTTGCAGGATGTGTAGCACAAGCTGAAGGTAAGGAAATATTTAAAAGAGCTCCTTATGTCGACATAATTGTTGGAAGTCAATCTTATCAAAAATTGCCTTATTTAATAAAAAGAATCCAAGATAAAAATAAAAAAAATAAATTATTTATTGAACTTGATTTTGAACCTAAATCTAAGTTTGATAATCTTCCAAAAGAAAAAAGTTTAAATGAAATTTCAAGTTATTTAACAATACAAGAAGGATGCAATAAATTCTGTAAATTTTGCGTTGTACCATACACTAGAGGTCCTGAATATTCAAGAAGTGTAGACGAAATTGTTAATGAAGCAGAACTTTTAGTAAAAAATGGAACAAAAGAAATAATATTATTAGGACAAAATGTTAATGCATACCACGGATTAGGCCCTGATAATAAAGAATACAATTTAGGAAAACTAATTTATGTTTTAGAAAAAATTAAAAAATTAAAAAGAATAAGATATATGACAGCTCATCCAAAAGATATGCACGAAGATTTATACAATGCACATAGAAATTTAGAAAAGCTAATGCCATTTTTACATCTTCCAATACAATCTGGCTCAAATAAAATTCTTAAAGCAATGAATAGAAACTATACAGTTGAAGAATATTTAAAAATAATAAATAAAGTAAAAGAGTGTAGAAAGGATATAGTTTTTTCTTCTGATTTTATAGTTGGATATCCTGGAGAAACAAATGATGATTTTCAAAAAACTCTTGATTTAGTTGATAAAGTAAAATATGTACAATCTTTTTCATTTATTTATAGCCCTAGACCTGGAACAATGGCTTATAATTTAAGAGATAATTATAAAGAAGATGAAAAAAAACAAAGATTAAATATTTTGCAGAGTAAATTAAGATTTTATCAAGAAAATTTTAATAAAAATTTTGTTAAAAAATCATTAGAAGTATTATTTAGTAATTCATCAAATGAAAAAAAAATACAATCACTCGGATATTCTCAATATATGCAGTTAGTAAGAATTAATAATAAAAAAAATATGCAGGGAAAAATTAAAAATATAAGGATTAAAAAAAGTTTTTATAAAAGTTTAGAAGCAATTTCCACAGTTTAATAATTTTTAATTAAATATTTGATCAAAAATTTAGAAAAAAATATAATCGAGTTCGATGATAATAGTATTTTAAGGATTATGTTTGGAGTTTTTCACAAGAATCTTGAAATTATAGAAAAAAAATTAAATGTTATTTTGTCTCCAAGAGGAAATATTATTTCAATAAATGGAAATTTAAAAAATATTTTAATTACAAAAAATACCCTTTCAGAGTTATATGAAAGAGCAAAAGTTTCTGAAATAATTGAAAAAAGAGATGTAGAGTCAATAATTAAAAATATGAAAAAAAATAAAAAAAATAATAATTTTTTTAAAAATTCTATAAAAACTCCCAAAAAAGAAATTTGGCCTCGTACAAATGGTCAAAATAAATTTGTCAAAGAAATATTAAATAAAGAAATAATATTTGTAATAGGACCAGCAGGCACCGGTAAAACATTTATTGCTGTAAGCCACGCAGTTTCTATGCTTACTTCTGGCCAAGTTGATAAAATTATTATTTCTCGTCCAGCTGTAGAGGCAGGTGAAAAATTAGGTTTTTTACCTGGTGATTTAAAAGAAAAGATTGATCCTTATTTAAGACCAATATATGACTCTCTTGATGAAAATCTTCCAGAAGATAAAGTTAAAAAATTAATAGAAAACCAAAAGATTGAAATAGCGCCTATAGCATATTTAAGAGGAAGAACATTAAATAATTCTTACATAATATTAGATGAAGCACAAAACACCTCTCCAATTCAAATGAAAATGTTTTTAACTAGGTTTGGAGAAAACTCAAGAATGGTTATTACAGGAGATATAACTCAAATAGATTTACCACCAAAAAATAAAAGTGGTTTAATAAATGCAGTTGGTAAATTAAAAAAGATTAAAGATATTTCTTTTGTATATTTGACAGAAAAAGATGTGGTAAGACATTCTTTAGTACAAAAAATAGTAAAAGCATATGACACACAGAAATAAACATAAAATAAATATTTTTCTCGAAAATAATAAATGGTTGGATAAAACAATATTTAAATCAAAAAGAGATATTGATAAGTTTGTATCTAATTTATCAAAAACAACAATAAATGAGTGTTTTTTACAACCTAAATTTAAAAAATTTAAAAATTTAAAAACAAACGTAAATTTTATTTTAACTGACGATAAATTTTTAAAAAAATTAAATACTGACTTTTTAAATAAAAAGAAAACAACAAACGTGTTATCATTTCCAAATGATAATTTTTTCAAATATAAGGAAAATTTTTTAGGAGAAGTTTTTTTGTCTTATGAATCATGTAAAAAAGATGCAAAAAAATTTAAAATAAATAGCAAAGATAGAATTAGTCATTTAATAATACATGGGACACTGCACTTATTAGGTTATGATCACAAAACAAAAGAAGATGAAAAAAAAATGATAAGCATAGAATCAAAAATACTAAACTTTATAGAAACATATTATTATTAACTTTTATCAACAAGCAAATTGAATAATAAATTTATTAATAAATTAAAATTTTTTTTAAAAAAAAAAAATAATAATAAAAATAAAAATAATATTGAAAATTTACTGCATGAAAGACTTAAAAAAGAAAAACCTTTAAAAATAAATGAAGAAAAAATTATTTCTAATGTTTTTCAATTACCAGAGAAATTAATAAGCAATATAATGATTCCTAGATCTGACATAATATCTGTTGATTCAAATATAGATATTAATAAATTAGTTAAAATTATTGGAAGAACAAGTCATTCAAGATATCCTGTATTTGATAAAAGCCGAGATAGAATTATTGGGATGATTCATATTAAGGACGTAATTTCATGTTGGGAAAATAAAAAAATTAGAGATATTAAAAAATTAACAAGACAAATTTTGTATGCGCCACATTCAATGAATGTTTTAGATTTATTATTAAAAATGAGAACGTCACATATACATATGGCGATTATTGTGGACGAGTACGGAGGAGTAGATGGATTAGTAACAATAGAAGACCTGGTTGAAGAAATTGTTGGTGAAATTAAAGATGAACATGAAGCTCAGAAAGAAAGCAAAGAAAATAAAGAAGAAATAATAAAAGAAGATGGGAGTGAAAGTATTAGTGCAAGAATGTTAATTAAAGATTTTGAAAAAAAATATGGAAATATTTTTTCTGATAAAGAAGATATTAGGGATATTGATACAATGGGAGGATTGGTTTTTCATGTTTTTGGTAGAGTTCCCTTAAAAGGCGAGGTAATTAAACATCCAAATGGATGTGAATTTGAAATCTTAAATGCTGACTCAAGAAGAATAAGAACAATATTAGTTAGAAATCATAAATGAATTTAAAATATTTTTATTCCTTTTTTTTTGGATCTACTTTAGTTTTATGTTTTCCACCTTTCAATTTTTGGTTTTTTCTTTTTCCTTCGTTAACTTTTTTATTTATAAAAAGTTATTACGCTGAATCTAAAAAAGAAGCTTTTTTTGTAGGCTGGTTTTTCGGACTTTCTTTTTTTATTTTTGGATTATACTGGGTATTCAATTCATTTTTAGTTCGAGAAGGAATATTTATATATATTATACCAATTTGCCTTTTGCTATTTTCTAGTTTTTTAGCTTTTTTTATAGGATTAATAACTTTTTTAAATTGTAGATTTAGATCTACTAATTTAATTTTAAGTATTGTTTTTTTTTCAATATTTTGGACTTTTAGTGAAATTTTACGTGGTCATATATTTACAGGGCTTCCTTGGAATTTATTAGCACATACATTATCAAATTATAATATTTTAATACAAATTTGTTCCGTAATAGGGGTTTACGGACTAACTTTCTTTATTGTTTATTCAGTTGTATCAATAAGTATTTTTGTTTTTAAATTTAAAAAGAAAAAACATTTATTTTTATTATTTTCATTTATTTTTATTTTCTATTCAATTTTTTCATACGGATCAAATAGATTAAAAAATTCAAATTTAGAAATATTTAATAATGAGCTAATAAGAGTTGTACAACCTAATATAAAGCAAAAAGATAAATTAGAATTTTCAAAAATAGAAGAAAATTATAAAAAATTAATAAATTTAAGTTTTGAAAGTAAATTTGATTCTTCAAAAAACACAATTGTATTTTGGCCTGAAACAGCTTTATTAAATGTTGAAGACATTTATAAATACGATATTTTTGAAAAATTAAAGACAAATTTAAGCGAAGATGAATATTTAATTACTGGAGCATTTAAAAAAGAAAAAAATAATTTCTATAATAGTGTTGCAGTTATAGATAAAAATTTATCAACAAATTTTTTATATGATAAAATACATTTAGTACCATTTGGTGAATATATTCCCTTTTCAGGTTTTTTTAAGAGCTTAGGATTTAATTTTTCAGGCCTAAAAAAAGGGTCATTTAATCAAAAAAACATTGAATATAAAGATTTTCCAAGTTTTAAAGCATTAATTTGTTATGAAATAATTTTTCCAGGGAAATTTACAAAAAAAAATAAACCCACTATACTGGTTAATTTTACGAATGATGCATGGTTTGGTAGCACAATAGGGCCACACCAACATTTTGTTAATTCTATATTTAGAGCAATAGAAGAAGGAAGACATTTAATAAGAATAGCTAATACAGGAATTTCAGCTTCAATAGATCCTTTTGGAAGGATATTAAAAGAAATACCGCTAAATTCTTTAGGATATTTTGATACTGAAATTTTTATAGTAAAGAAGGATGATAAAATTATGAATACTATTTATAGTCAGCACAAAAACAATTTATTTTTTACATTATTAATAATTTTGTTTTTTCTACTTTGTATTTTAAAATACGTGATCGATAGGAAATTAACAAATTGAAAGAATACACATTTACAAGTGAATCAGTATCGGAAGGACATCCTGATAAAGTCTGTGATTTAATTTCTGATAATATTGTAGATCTATTTTTGTCAAAAGATCAAAATTCAAGAGTTGCTGCCGAAACAATGGTTACTACTGATAAGGTTGTTATTAGTGGAGAAGTGAATGGGCCAGATGTATTTAAAGAAACGTCTATTGAAGATTTAGTAAGAAGTACAATAAAAAAAATTGGTTATGATCAAAAAGGTTTTAGTTGGAAAACAGTATCAATTGAAAATAATCTTCACCAACAATCAGAAGATATTGCACTTGGTGTAAATAAAAAAAATGAGAAAGAACAGGGTGCGGGTGATCAAGGAATTATGTTTGGATATGCATGTAATGAAACAAAAGAATTAATGCCTGCTCCTATTTATTATTCTCATTTAATTTTAGAGTCGCTTGCGAAGTCAAGGCATAATGGTGATAATAAATTATTACTTCCAGATTCCAAGAGTCAAGTAAGTTTGGATTATAAAAACGGCAAACCATATAGAGCAAGCGCTATTGTTGTATCTACACAGCATGATCCAAGCTTAAAACAAGAGGATGTTAAAGAAATTGTCAGACCATATGTAATTGATTCATTACCTAAAGGATGGATGTGCGACGAAGAAAAATTTTTTGTAAATCCTACTGGAAGATTTGTTATTGGCGGTCCAGTTGGCGATTCTGGTTTAACAGGAAGAAAAATAATAGTTGATACATATGGCGGGGCAGCTCCACATGGAGGCGGAGCCTTTTCAGGAAAAGACCCAAGCAAGGTTGATAGATCAGGAGCTTATGCTGCTAGATATTTAGCAAAAAATATTGTTGCTGCAGAACTCGCAGAAAAATGTACTATTCAACTTTCATATGCAATTGGAATTGCGAAGCCAATATCAATTTATATTAATACACACGATGATAACAAAATAATGGGCAATGAAATTTCTGATAAAATATCTCAAATTATGGATTTATCTCCTTATGGGATAAAAAATAAATTATCATTAAATAAACCAATTTATAGTAAAACGGCAGCATACGGACATTTTGGAAGAAAACCTGGAAATAATGGGGAATTTTCCTGGGAAAAAACTGATTTAGTTGAATCTTTAAAAAATATTTTTTGAAAAAGTCTAAAAAAATATTATTACCTTTATTCTATAAAAAAAAACCAAGACGACCTTTAAGTGAAAAACAAAAAAGATTACTAAGATTTAATTTACAAAAATTTTTATTTAAAAAAAATTTTAGTACAAGAAAGAAAATATTTTTAGAAGTAGGTTTTGGTTATGGAGAAAATTTAGTAGATTTAGGAAAAAAAAATATTGATAAATTAATAATAGGTTGTGAAGTTTATGAGCCCGGAATAGCAAATTTAGTTGAAAAAATAGAAATAAATAATTTAAAAAATATTTGTATATATCCTAAAAATATTTTTTCTTTATTTGGAAAATTAAAAAAAAACTCAATAGAAAAAATTTTTGTATTTTACCCAGATCCTTGGCCAAAAAAAAAACATTTTAAAAGAAGATTAATATCAAAATTATTTTTGGAAAAAATCCAAAAAATTCTAAAAAAAAGTGGATTGATTTTTATATTCACTGATTCAGAAAATTATTTAAATGCAATTTTAATTGAATTCTTTTTAAACCGAAACTTTTTATGGATAAATAAAAAAATTACAAATTGTTACGAACGTCCAGAAAAATTAATTGAAACTAAATATGAAAAAAAAGCAACTATGAAAGGTAATAAAAAATATTTCTTAAAATTTAAAAAAATATGTTGAACAATAACCTGCAAAACATTAGATTATATATAGTTTATATATTCATTATTTTTTTTAAATGGGCTTTAAGCCCATTTTTTTTTGGTATTTGTAAAATGTTGTTAGAAAATATGGAATTAGTGCAAACAGCTGAAAATATTGCTGAAGAAAAAGGTATAGAAAAAGAATTAGTTTTTCAAGCTATTGAAAAGGCAATATCAAAGGCAGGCAAAGTTAAGTATGGAAACGACTATGATATTAGGGGAAGCATTGATAGAAAGACAGGTAAAATTAGTTTAGCTAGATATTTAGAAGTAAAAAAGGATATAGAAGATAATTTAATTGAAATAAGTTTAAAAGATGCAAAAAAAAAACGAAAAGATATAAAAATTGGTGAATTTATTATCGAGCAATTGCCTGATATAGATATTGGTAGAATATCTGCACAGGTAGCAAAGCAGGTTTTAGTTCAGAATATTAAAGAAGCAGAATCTGTTAAAAATTATGAATTATATAAAGATAAAATTGGAGAAACTATTAGTGGAATAGTTAAAAGAATGGAGTTTGGTAACATAGTGATTGATCTCGGCAATGCTGAGGGTGTAATAAAAAGAGAAGAAATGATTCCACGTGAAAATTTAAGAAGAGGAGATAGAATTAAAGCTTATTTGTATAATGTTAATCAAGATACTAAAGGACCTCAAATTTTTTTATCCAGATCCCACCCACAATTTTTAGCTAATTTATTTGGACAAGAAGTTCCTGAAATCAGTGATAATATTATAGAAATTAAATCTGTTGCTAGAGATCCTGGTTCTAGAGCAAAAATAGCAGTTTATTCTTCAGACAAAACAATAGATCCTGTAGGAGCATGTGTTGGAATGAGGGGTTCAAGAGTTCAAGCAGTGGTAACTGAATTACAAGGGGAAAAAATAGATATAGTCACCTGGTCTGAAGACAAAGCTACTTATATAGTTAATTCATTAGCACCAGCTCAAATTAGTAAAGTTATTTTTGAAGAAGAAAATACAGATAAAATCAAAGTAATTATTCCAGAAGATCAATTAAGCCTTGCAATTGGGAGAAAAGGTCAGAATGTTAGATTAGCATCTATATTGACAAATTCTGAAATAGACATAATTGATGAAAAAGATGAAAAAAATAAAAGAAATGAAGAAATAAAAAAAATTTCCGAAGCATTTATGAAGGAACTAGATGTGGATGAGGTTATAGCACATTTACTAGCAACCGAAGGTTTTGTATCAATTGAAGAAATAAGCGAAGCTGTTGACACAGATTTTAAAGCAATAGAGGGTTTTGATGAAAATCTTATTAAAGATCTTAAAGAAAGAGCCAGACAAAATATTATTAAAAAAAATAAAGAATTAGAAAAAAAGAAAATTGAATTAAATATTTCTAAAGATTTAGAAAATATAAAAAAATTTAATTTAGATAATTTGATAAAATTAGGAGAAAATAATATTAAAAATTTAGATGATTTAGCTAACTTATCAAGCGATGAATTAATTGATATTCTTGATGCAGAAAATTTAAAAAAAATAGATGTAGATGAAATAATAATGAAGGCCAGGGAAAGCTGGTTTAAAGAAGATAAAAAAGATAATAAAAAAATTTTAAAAAAATAATTATATGAATGATAAAAATAGAAAAACAACAACAATCAAGCAAACTTTCTCATATGGTAAATCTAAAACTGTAACTGTAGAAGTAGTTCAAAAAAAAAAAAGAAATAAAGAAAAAGTTATTCTAAGCAATAAAATAGATAATAAACCCAAGGCTTCTAATAAACCGAGAAAAAAATTAACTATTAATAAAAAATTTTATTTATCCTTTAAAAATAAAATTCTTAAAAATAAAGAAAAGAAACAAAATAACAATCTAACTGAAACAAGTGATGAAAAGAAAAAAATTACAAAAGAAGTAAAAATTCCTGAAATAATTTCAGTTCAAGAATTAGCAAAAAGAATGGCGGAGAAATCTTCAAATGTTATAAAAGCCTTAATGAAAAACGGAGTTATGGCAACTATCAACCAAAATATTGATGCTGATACTGCTGAAATTATAGCACAAGAACTTGGTCATAATGTTAAGAGAGTTGATGATAATGAACTGGATATAAATTTAAAAAAAAAAGAAATTGATAAAGAAGAAGATTTGATTGAAAGAGCCCCAGTTGTAACAATTATGGGACATGTTGATCATGGAAAAACAACATTATTAGATGCATTTAGATCCAGTAATATAGTTTCAAAAGAACACGGAGGTATAACTCAACATATAGGCGCTTATAGAATTAAAACTAAATCTAAAAAATTTATAACATTTTTTGATACCCCAGGCCATGAAGCATTCACATCAATGAGAGCCAGAGGTGCAAAAGTTACAGATATTGTAATTTTAGTCGTGGCTGCAGATGATGGAGTAAAAGAAACAACTATTGAAGCTATAGATCATGCAAAAGCCGCTAATGTACCAATTATTGTTTGTATAAACAAAATTGATTTAAACGAATCAAACCCACAAAATGTGAAAAATCAATTAATGAAGCATGAAATTATTTCAGAAGAAATGGGTGGCAAAAATTTGTTTGTTGAAGTATCTGCAAAGTCAAAGACGAATTTAGAAAAACTTGAAGAAACCATTTTGTTACAAGCAGAAATTTTAAATCTAAAATCTAATCCATCAAAGAAAGCAAACGGTATTATCGTTGAATCCAAAGTTTTGCAAGGAAAAGGATCTGCAGCAACTGTTTTGATTCAGGAAGGATCATTAAAAATTGGAGATTTTTTTGTCGCTGGACCATCGTATGGAAAAATAAGAGCAATGCACGATGATATGGGCAAAAAAATAGTTGAAGCAAAACCTTCAGTACCAGTCGAAATAATAGGTATAACAGGAACACCAATTGCAGGGGACGATTTCCAAGTTGTTGAAAATGAAGCAAAAGCAAAAGAGATAGCAAGTTATAGATTAAATAAATCAAAGATTAAAGTAACTGAGCCATTAACAAGAGAAAATTTAGAAAAACAACTTAGTGAAAAAAGTAATGAAAAAATTAAAGAATTGGGAATAATTTTAAAATCAGATGTTCAAGGATCTCTAGAAGCGATTATAAATGGTATTGAAAAATTTAAAAATGATGAAATAAAAGTTAAGGTTGTACATAAAGGAGTGGGTGAAATTAATCAATCAGATGTTGCTCTAGCATCGGCTTCAGAAACCTCTATTTTAACTGTTGGGTTTAATGTTAAACCAAATACTTTGGCTAGAGATTTAGCTAAAAGAGATAAAATAGAAATTAAATTTTTTACAGTTATATATGAATTACTTGATTATATAAAAGAAAGTATGAGCGGTCTTCTAGTTCCAGACAAAAAAGAAGTTTTAAATGGTAAAGCTAAAATTAAAGAAATATTTAAAATGTCTAAAATTGGTAAAATTGCAGGTTGCGAAGTAATTGAGGGAAAAATAGAAAAAAAAGCTAAAATTAGACTATTGAGAGATAATAAAGTTATATACGATGGAAAATTAAATAGCTTAAAAAAATTTAAGGAAGAGGCATCTGAAGTAAAAGAAGGAAGTGAATGTGGGATGGTTTTAGAAAATTTTCAAGATATTAAGCAGAACGATATTTTGGAATCTTATCTTATAGAAGAACAAAAAAGAAGTTTATAATTCATTTTTTAATTTACTTAATGAAGAAAAATATAAAATCACAAAGACAACTAAGGGTTGGGCAACAATTAAAACATTTAATTTCAGAGATTATTATGATGGGTGATTTTCAAAATAAAAAAATAAGAGAAACACCTATTACAGTAACCGAAGTAAATGTTAGTCCAAATTTAAAAAAAGCTCATGTTTTTGTAATTTCTAGAGAAAACAAAAAAAATTTTATTAAATATTTAAATGAGGAAAAATTTATTTTTAAAAAAGAAATTGCTGAAAAATTGAGTTTAAGATTTGTACCAGATTTAACTTTTTCATTCGATAATACTTTTGAATATGCCAGTAAAATAGAAAAAATTTTAAAAGAACCTAAAGTTCTTAAAGACTTATAATTATGAATTCAATAAACAACAATTTAGATGGGTGGTTAATTATTAATAAAGATTTGGGAATGACCTCAAGACAGGTTGTTAATATTATAAAGAAGACTCTAAATGTAAAAAAAATCGGCCATGCTGGAACTTTAGACCCTTTAGCAACTGGTGTTTTAGCTCTTGCAATAGGAAAAGCAACAAAGACAGTAAAATATATAATGGATGGTATGAAGAAATATAGTTTTACTATTAAATGGGGAATTTCAACTGATACACAGGACGCTGAAGGCAAAATTATTTCAAAATCAAATAAAAAACCTGATAAAATTAAATTAGAATCTATTTTAAAAAATTTAATTGGTGAAAAAAATCAAATTCCACCAAAATTTTCTGCGATAAAAGTTAACGGTAAAAGAGCTTATAATTTGGCAAGAAATGGTAAAAAATTTACTTTAAAATCTAGAAAAGTTTTTTTAAAAAAAATTAAAGTAGTTGAAAGAAATATTGAAAAAAAAACAAATTGTACAAGTTTTGAAATTGAATGTGGAAAAGGTTTTTATGTAAGAAGTTTAGTAAGAGATATTTGTAAAAAATTGAATGTAGATGGTCATGTGATTCAATTAAAAAGAATTGAATCTGAGCCTTTTAATATAAAAAGCTCTATTTCCATTAAAGATTTTTTAAAATTATATGAAAAGAATGATTGGAAAAATTTTTTTTTACCTATATATTCTGTTTTAAATAAAATTAAATATGTTGGAGAATAATTTAACTAAAGATAAAATCATAACTGAATTTCAGAAAAAAAAAAATGACACAGGATCTTCTGAAGTTCAAATAGCATTATTAACAAAAAGAATAAGTTCTTTAACTGAGCATTTTAAACAAAATAAAAAAGATAATCATTCAAGAGTAGGTATGATTAAATTAATTAGTAGAAGAAAAAAATTAATTTCATATTTAAAAAAAAAAGATTTTAAAAAATATGAAGAAATAATAAAAAAACTTAATTTACGTAAATAATATTAGTGTTTGACATCATAAAAAAAGAAATTCAATGGGGTGAAAAGAAGTTAATCCTCGAAACAGGTAGAATTGCAAGACAAGCTAATGGGGCAGTTTTAGCTACATATGGAGAGACAACAGTATTATGTACCGTTGTTGCTTCTAAAGAACCTAAGGAAGGGGTTGATTTTTTACCATTAACAGTAAGTTATCAAGAAAAAACATTTGCAGCTGGAAAAATACCAGGTGGTTTTTTTAAAAGAGAAGCAAAACCATCAGACAAAGAAACTTTAATATCAAGATTAATAGATAGGCCCATTAGACCTTTATTTCCTGAAAATTATTTTAATGAAGTACAAATTATTTGTACTTTATTAAATTTAGACAAAGAAGCTAGTCCTGATATAGTTGCTTTTGTGGGCGCTTCTGCTGCATTAGCATTAGCAGGAGCACCAGTTCAATCAACAGTTGCTGCAGCTAAAGTAGGCTATATTGATAAAAAATTTGTATTGAATCCGTCTAATTCGCAACTTGAAAATTCAGACTTAGAATTAATTGTTGCAGGTACAAAGGATGGAGTATTAATGGTTGAATCAGAAGTAAAGGAGTTGTCAGAAAAAACAATGCTAGATGCAGTCATGTTTGCGCATAAAGAATTCCAAGATGTAATAAAATTTATTGAAACTTTTGCAAAAGGTAAAAAAGTATCAGAAATAAAATATAAAGATGAAAATGTAGATAAAAATTTAAAAGATTTATTTAATAATGTTGAAAAAAAATATAAAGATAAGTTTGTTAAAGCTTATAAAGAAAAAGACAAATCAATTAGATCAGATACACTATCTGAAATTAGAAAAAATATTATCGATGAATTTGTTATAGAAGATAACGAAGAAATTACAGAAAATTTAGTTTCTTCTGCAACAAAAAAAGTAGAAAAAGAATTGGTTAGATCTAGTATTTTAAAGACTGGAAAAAGGATTGATGAAAGAGATACTAAGACTGTTAGACCAATTAAAGCTGAAGTTGGTGTACTTAGCAGAGTTCATGGAAGTTCACTTTTTACAAGAGGCGAAACTCAGGCATTGGTTGTAACTACTCTCGGAACAAGTTTAGATGAACAAATAATAGATGATTTAGAAGGAGAGTTTAAAGAGAGATTTATGTTGCATTATAATTTTCCACCATATTCTGTTGGTGAAGCTAGCATGCTTAGGCCACCTGGTAGACGTGAGATTGGGCATGGTAAGTTAGCATGGAGAGCAATTAAACCACTTATGCCTATTAAAGATAAATTTCCTTATACAATTAGAGTGGTCTCTGAAATTACAGAATCTAACGGATCTTCATCTATGGCAACTGTTTGCGGAACTTCATTATCATTAATGGATGCAGGGGTTCCATTAGAAAAACCTATAGCAGGAATTGCTATGGGATTAATTAAAGAAAAAGAGGATTATGCTATTCTTTCAGATATATTGGGGGATGAAGATCATTTGGGTGATATGGATTTTAAAGTTGCTGGAACAAAAGATGGAATTACTGCACTTCAAATGGATATAAAAATCACAAGTATAACTAAAGAAATTATGGAAAAAGCGCTTGCACAAGCTTTAGATGGAAGAATTAAAATTTTATCAGAAATGGATAAAGCAATTACTTCATCGCGTAAAGAATTAAATAGCAATGCCCCACAAATAGAAGTTATAAAAATAGACCCATCGAAAATTAAAGATGTGATTGGATCTGGCGGAAAAGTTATAAAATCAATAACTGAAGAAACAGGAGCCAAGATTGACATAGAAGATGATGGTACTATAAAAATAGCATCTACTGATGCAGAAGGTGGAAAGCTGGCTTTAGAAAAAATTGAAAATATTACTGCAGAACCAGAATTAAATGAAATTTATACTGGTACTGTTGTGAAAATTATGGATTTTGGTGCATTTGTTAATTTTATGGGTTCAAAAGATGGATTGGTTCATATATCTGAATTATCGGATAAAAGAGTTGCAAGAACAACAGATGTTGTCAAAGAAGGAGATAAAGTTACAGTAAAAGTTATAGGATTTGATAATAGAGGAAAAATTAAATTAAGTATGAAAGATCTCAAACAAAAGAAAGATCTCAAACAAAAGACAGAGAATAATTTTAATAGGGCTTAAAGTGCAAAAAAATAATTATTCATATAAAGAATTAATTGAATGTGCAAAAGGAAAACTTTTTGGAGAAGGAAATGCAAAATTACCACTTCCTCCTATGCTAATGATGGATAGAATTGTAAAAATTACAAAAGATGGAGGGATGTATAATAAAGGCGAAATTATCGCAGAATTAGATATTAAACCTAATTTGTGGTTTTTTGAATGTCATTTTAAAAAAGATCCCGTAATGCCCGGTTGTTTAGGACTAGATGCATTATGGCAGTTAGTTGGGTTTTTTTTAGGTTGGCTTGGAGCACAGGGAAAAGGAAGAGCACTAGGTGTTGGAAAAGTTAAATTTTCAGGGGAAGTGCTAGAATTTGCAAAAAAAATAAAATATACACTTCATATAAAAAAAGTAATTATAAAAAGACTAGCGCTTGCAGTTGCAGATGGCATTATGTCTGTAGATGGAAAAAATATTTATAGCGCAAAAGATCTTAAAGTGGGTCTTTTTAAATCAGAAAAATAAAGTCGAGGTTCGCAATTGAAAAGAGTAGTTGTAACTGGGATTGGAATAGTTTCATGTATTGGAAATACCATTAAAGACGTAACCGATTCACTTTATAAAGCTAAATCAGGAATAACTTTTAGTAAGGAACATAAAGAACTCGGTTTTAAAAGCCATGTTTACGGCAAGCCTGAGATTAATTTAAAAGAAAAAATAGATCGTAGAGTATTAAGGTTTATGGGGGATGGAGCTGCTTTTAATCATATTGCAATGGAGGATGCAATTAAAGATGCAAATTTATCTGAGGAACAAGTTTCAAATGTTGATACAGGAATAATTATGGGATCGGGTGGTCCATCAACAAGAAATATAGTTGAAGCAGCAGAAATTTTAAAAAAAGAAAAAAGTAGTAAAAAAGTAGGTCCTTTTAGGGTACCTAGAGCAATGAGTAGTACTAATTCTGCAACTTTAGCAACAACCTTTAAAATTAAGGGTGTAAATTATTCAATTAGTTCAGCTTGTTCTACAAGCGCGCATTGCATTGGCAATGCTTATGAGCTTATTCAAATGGGAAAACAAAAAATAATTTTTGCAGGTGGTGGTGAAGAATTAGATCCAACTTTATCTGTATTATTTGATGCTATGGGAGCTTTATCATCAAAATATAATTCAAAACCTGAAAAATCATCACGTGCATATGATAAAGATAGAGATGGTTTTATTATTTCAGGAGGAGCAGGAGTTTTAGTAATGGAAGAGTTGGAAAGCGCTCTTAAACGATCTGCAAAAATTTACGCTGAGCTTGTGGGCTATGGAGCGAATTCAGATGGATATGACATGGTACAACCCTCAGGCGAAGGCGCTGTACGGTGTATGAAACAATCGTTAAATAATTTAAATTTAAAAATTGATTATATTAATACACACGGAACAAGTACACCAATTGGTGATATTAAAGAAATTGAAGCAATGAAAGAATTATTCAAAGAAGATATGCCGCCTTTTAGTTCAACAAAATCATTAACAGGACATTCACTAGGAGGTACAGGTGTGCAAGAAGCAATATATTCCATTTTAATGATGAGTAATAATTTTATTACTAAATCTGCAAATATTGAAAATTTAGATTCTGAAGTAGAAGGCTTGCCTATTGTATTGGAAACAAAAAAAGATTGTGATTTTAATTCATTGTTAAGTAATAGTTTTGGTTTTGGTGGTACCAACGCCTCTTTAGTTTTTAAAAAATTTGATAGTGAAGAAAAAAATATTTTTGTTGAAAAAAAAGTTGATATTCAAAATGAATTTAAAGGTAAAAAAGGAATTATATTCGGAGTTGCAAATGACCACTCATGTGCTTGGGGTATAGCTGATGGTTTATTAGAAAAAGGAGCAGAGCTATGTATTACTTACCAAAATGATTTATTAAAAAAAAGAGTAGAAAATTTATGTAAATCTAAAAATGTTTCAAATATTTTAGAATGTGATGTATCTAAATCAAATGATATTGAAAATTTGTATAAAGAAATAAAAAATAAATGGGGTAAAATTGATTTTATAGTACATTCAATTGCTTATTCAGATAGAAATGAATTATCAGGAGAATATTTAAACACTTCTAAGAATAACTTTTTAAATACAATGCTAATTTCTTGTTTTTCCTTTACTGAAATAGCACAAAAATTTTCAGATATAATTAATGATAATGGGTCCTTACTAACTTTATCATATTTTGGATCCCAAAAAGTAATTCCAAATTATAATGTAATGGGTATAGCAAAAGCTGCTCTTGAAACAAGTGTAAAATATCTAGCAGTAGACTTAGGAGATAAAAAAATTAGAGTTAATGGAATTTCACTAGGACCAATGAGAACATTATCTGGAGCTGCTATTAAAGATGCTAGGTATATATATAATTGGACAGAAAAAAATAGTCCATTAGGTAAAAGCATAAATTTTAAAGATCTGTCAGGTTCAAGTAGTTATTTATTAAGTAAACAATCCAGTGGAGTTACAGGCGAAATACATTATGTTGATGCCGGTTACAATGTTATAGGTATGATAAAACCACCTGAAAAAGCTTGAAAAATAGCATTAACTAACATAATTTAAATTTATATGATTTATAACAAAAATAAGTTTATATCCTTTTTAAAGGATAATGGTTTAAAACCAACAACACAAAGAAATTTAGTTGTAAAACAACTTTTAAACGGAAAAGACAGGCATTTTACTGCAGAAGATTTGTATGATGAAATGAAATTAAAAAAAAAAAATATTTCTCTAGCTACTATCTATAATACACTTCATAGTTTTGTTGAAAAAAAAATCCTCAAACTTATTGCGATTAAAGAAGGTAAAACAATTTTTTGTACTAATATGAAAAATCACTATCACTTTTTTAATCCAAAAACTGGAAAATTAACTGATATACCTTATAAAAAAATTAAAATTAATAAATTACCAAAACCACCAAAAGGAACAAAGATAGATAATATTGAAATTACAATTAATTTAAATACAAAAAATTAATTTTTTTTTATTCCCCATAAATATTTTTTTTCAACCCATCCTTTGTAAGTTTTAATTTTTACTTTACAAAATATTTCATCGCAATTTAGAATTTTTCCAACAACACCCCTTTTTACAATTGCATTCACAATATTACTATTATCTTTATATTTTAGTAAATTTTGTTCTTTATTATTTATAAAAGTTTTTTTATTTGAAATCATACTTATATGCATCCAAGTTTCGTCCCCATCTATATCTCTTATTTCTCTCCAATTGCCATGCTCATTTATTATTAGAATAGGTAAATTTTTTTTTTGATAAATCCACTCAAGAGGTGCTTCAAAACTTGCATTGTGTCTAGCATTTGCCTTTTCTTTTTTTATAGAGGCATATTTTGGAGTAATTGGATAAATTATTGAATAAACATTTATTGGAACAATTAAAAAAAGAAGTATAAAAAATATTTTTTTCATATTAATTACATTTAATACATTTTTTATTTTTTTTAAATTTTATTTTTCTAAATTTGTTAAAGAGCAAATCTATAATAAGTAATTCTCCAACTAAATTTTTACCTATACCAAGTATTTCTTTTATTACCTCCACTGATTGTAATGATCCCGCAATTCCTGCAATTCCTCCAACTATCCCACAATCTTGGTAACTTTCATTATAGCCATTTTTATTCATTTCAGGAAACATACATCTATAACAAGGATTGTTTTTTGATTTAACCCAACCTTTTATAGTTGTAATTTGAGCTTCAAAACCTCTCAATGCAGCCGACACTAAAGTTTTTTTATTTTTTATACAACTGTCATTAATTAAATATTTAGTTTGAAAATTATCACTTCCATCAACAATTACATCATAATTATTTATAATTTTATCAATATTTTTTTTTGTTATTTTTTTTTTATAAATATCAATTTTTAATTTTGAATTTATTGATAATAATTTTTTTTTTGCGACTTCTACTTTTGATTTATTAATACTTTTTTGATCGAAAAGAACCTGTCTTTGTAAATTTGAAAGTTCAACATTGTCAAAATCTGCAATACCTAAATTCCCTATACCTGCTGAAGCCAAATATATTGAAACAGGAGAACCTAAGCCTCCCATACCTAAAATAAAAACTTTAGACATCAATAATTTTTTTTGTCCATCAATACCTATATTTTTTAGGATAATTTGATGTGCATATCTTTGAATATCTTTTTCACTTAATCTTTTTAACATGTAAATTAACTAAATAATGGAGTTGATAAATAACGCTCTGCAAATGAAGGAATAACTACAATTATTTTTTTATTTTTCATTTCTTTTCTCTGAGCAACTTCAATTCCGGCAGCAAGAGCAGCGCCTGAAGAAATACCAATAGGTAACCCTTCAACTTTTGCAGCCATTTTAGCCGTGGAAAATGCAGTTTCATTTGCAATTTGTATTATTTCATCTATCGAGCTTTTATTAAGAATTTTAGGTATAAATCCAGCACCAATACCTTGAATTTTATGAGGGCCAGGAGGACCTCCTGAAATTACAGGACTATCTTCTGGTTCTACAGCAATAATTTTTATTTTTTTATTTTTTTTTTTTAATATTTTACTTACACCTGTTAGAGTACCACCTGTTCCAACTCCAATTACTACCGCATCTAAATTTCCATTTGTATCATTTAAAATTTCTATTGCCGTTGTTTTTTCATGTATTTCAGGATTTGCAATATTTTCAAATTGTTGAGGCATAAATGAGTTTTTGTTTTTTTTTTTAATTTCTAATGCTTTTCCTATCGCACCTTTCATACCTTTATCTGCAGGTGTTAATACAAGTTTTGCACCAAGGAGGATTAGCATTTTTCTTCTTTCAACAGACATTGATTCTGGCATTGTCAAAGTAAGCTTATAACCTTTAGCAGAACAAACAAACGCTAAGCTTATACCTGTATTTCCTGAAGTAGGCTCAACAATTAAAGTTGTTTTATTTATTAATCCCATTTTTTCCCCTCTTTCAATCATAGCTAAACCAATTCTGTCTTTTACAGAAGATAATGGGTTAAAGAACTCAAGTTTACATATAAGCTCCCCACAACAATTATATTTTTTTGATATTCTAGGAATTTTTACTAAAGGAGTATTTCCAATTGTTTCTACAATACTGTTATAAATTTTGTTTCTTATAGTTTTAAATTTTTTCATTATTTATATTGTGAAATCTATTTTTTTTTTACGAATATTAATTTTACTCTCATCAACCTTTTTATACAAATCATGAATACTAATTAATTTAAAGGAATTTATAATTTCGTTTGTAATTTTTTTTATAAAAGGATTTATAATTTTAGATCTCATTTGCGTATCTATTTCTTCTTTTTTATTTTTTTCAATTGTTAAAATTGCATTATAAATATCAATAATAAATATATTTCTTTTTTCTTTACCAAGAGTGTAGCCTCCTTTTGGTCCTCTTGTACCCTTTAATATTTTTTGGCGAACTAATTCCTGTAAAATTTTTTCTAAGTATCGTGGAGGTATTCCCTGTCTTTTTGTAATTTCTTTAGCACTTGCTGGCATATGAGAAGAATGAATAGATATATCAAGTACAGCCTCGATTGCATGTAAAAATTTTTTGTTAATAATCATGTTTTTTTTTTAATTATTTTATAGTCCTGTTGAACCGAAACCAGATTCTTTCCTTTTAGTTTTTTGATTTATTTTTTTTTTCTCATTCCATTTTATTTTTTCTATTTTTGTAATTATTAATTGTGCTACTCTCATTCCTCTTTCAACAATAAATATTTTTTTTCCATGATTAATTAAAATTATTTTTATTTCCCCCCTATAATCAGCGTCAATTGTGCCAGGCGTATTAAGAACAGTTACACCAAAACTTGCTGCCAAACCTGATCTAGGCCTTACTTGAGCTTCTAAATTTTTTTTTAATCCAATTTTTATACCTGTCGGAATTATTACAATTTCACCATTTTTAATTTTTATTTTTTTTTTTATTGCAGCATATAAGTCTAATCCTGAACAATTTTCAGAGCTATAATTTGGAAGAGGAATATTTTTTCCATGCGATAATCTTTGAATTTCTATGTTTATCATTTTGTTTTATAAAAAAACTAATTTAGATATAAAGAAACCTCATGAATAATTTTTTCAGCTATTTTTTTTTTTGTCATTTTACCCCATTTTTTTTGATTGTTTTTTCCAATTACTGATATTTTGTTGAAATCATTACCCATAGGATTAAATTTATTTGATATCTTATTAGCAAAAATAAAATCACAATTTTTATTTACAAGTTTTTTCCTAGCATTATTTATTAAAGAATTTGTTTCAGCTGCAAAACCACAAACTATTTTTGGTCTATTTTTTTTCAAATTAGAAATCGTATGTAAAATATCTTTATTTTCTATAAATTTTATTTGTTTAAAAATATTTTCATTTTTTTTATATTTTTTGTCTTTCCTGTTTATTTTCCAATCAGATACAGCGGCAGTTAGGAAGGCAACATCTATTGAACTATATTTTTTGCATATATTCATACTTTCACTAAACATTTGCTCGGCTGATTCTACTTTAATTATTTTGTTAACCTCAGGGGGCTCAATACTTGTTGGGCCAGTTATAAGAATTGTCTCAGCTCCATACGTATAAGCACAATTTGCAATTTCATACCCTTGTTTTCCGGAAGAAAAATTAGATATATATCTTACGGGATCTATCGCTTCTATTGTTGGCCCGGCAGTAATTAATATTTTTTTTCCTTTTATATTTTTTTTTAAAATAAAAAAATTATTAATTTCTTTTTTTATTATTTTAATATCCTCCATTTTTCCAAGACCAATTTCACCACATGCCAAACCTCCTCTTGTTGGCCCAATAATTTTTATTCCTCTGTGTTTTAATTCTTTTATATTTTTTTTGTTAGCTGGATTTTCCCACATTTTTTTATTCATAGCAGGAACAATAAAAATTTTTTTATTAGAAGCAGCCAATGTTGTTGACGCTAGATCATTTGCATAGCCATTTGCTAATTTTGCAATAATATTTGCACTAGCTGGGCATAGTACTACTAAATCTGAATTTCTTGTTAAGTTAATATGTTTCATATGACCAACAGACTCTTTTTTAGAAAAAATATCAGTATGAATTTCCTTATTTATTAATGATGAAAGAGATAAAGGAGTAAGAAATTTTTGTCCTGATTTTGTTAGAATTACTTCTATATCAAATCTATCTTTTATAAGATCTTTGAGTAAATCCAATGATTTATATGCAGAAATACTTCCGCTTATTATAAATAATATTTTTTTCAATTTTTTAATTTACTAAATAAATATGTAAATTATAACGATAAATTTATAAAATTAAATGATTATGAATTTTTATTTTTTTCTACACGTATATATAACCGCAACACCAAAATTAAGATTATAAAAATTGATATTATAAAATTTTCTTAATTTTAAAATTTTGCAAATATCTTCCTGAGAAGGAAATTTTTTTATACTTTCTACTAGATATTTGTAAGCTTCTTTATTACCAGTAATATTTTTTCCTAATTCTGGAATAAAATTTTCAGAGTAAATTTTGTAAATTGAATTAATTGTTAGATTTTTAATTTTTCCAAATTCTAGACAAAGAAATTGTCCATTTTTTTTTAATACCCTATTGACTTCATTTAAAGTTGTTTTCATATTTTTAACGTTCCTTAAACTAAAAGACATTGTAACTAAATCAAATTTATTATCTTTAAAAGGGAGTTTTTCTCCATATGAAGCTAGCCACATTATATTTTTCCCCCGTATTTTTTTTGTTCCTTGTTTAATCATTTCTATATTTGGATCTACTAAATACGTTAAGTAATTAAAATTTTGTTTTAATTCCCTATTAATTTGACAAATAATGTCTCCAGTTCCAGAACCTAAATCTAGAATAAAATTTCTTTTTTTTAAATTTAAATTTATTAAATTGACAAACTTTTCTTTCCATTTTCTATGTAATCCAAAACTCATAAGATCATTCATTAAGTCGTATTTATCTGCAATACTTTCAAAAATTTTATTTATATTTTCTTTTTTCATTTTTTTAATTATTTTAATAGAAATTATAATTTTTAAATATTTTTATGCCTGAATTACCAGAAGTTGAAACAACAAAGAACGAATTAAAAAAAATTATTCTTAATAAACATATAGATGAAATTTTAATTAATACAAATTCTTTAAGAATACCTATAAAAAAAAATGAAATTAAGCAATTAAAAGGACATAAGATAATAAATATTTCAAGAAGAGGCAAATATATATTAATAACTTTTAGTAATGATTATATTTTATTAATACATTTTGGAATGTCAGGGAGAATTATTTTTAAAAAAAAAACATATGTAGCAAAAAAACATGATCACATTGTATTAGTGATAAATAAAAAAAATTATATTATTTTGAATGACCCTAGAAAATTTGGTTTAGTTGATGTTATTTCTAATGATAAATTGTTTGATTCTAGTTATTTAAAATATTTAGGCATAGAGCCATTAACAAAAGATTTTAATTTTATATATTTAAATAAAGTTTTATCTCAAACAACGGCAAATATAAAAAATGTACTGCTAAATCAAAGACTAATAGCGGGCTTAGGGAATATATATGTTAACGAATGCCTTTTTAAATCTAAAATTTTTCCGTTTAAGATAGCAAATACTTTAAATAAAAAACAAATTTTATCCCTGTGTTTAAATATAAAAAAGATTTTAAAAATTGCTATTAAATCAAAAGGATCTTCAATAAATGATTTTAAGTTACCTTCAGGTTTACTAGGAAATTTTCAGAATAAATTTAAAGTTTACAATAGAGAAGGAAAAAAATGTAAAAATATAAAATGTAAAGGAAAAATTATTAAAACCATTATTGGTGGTAGACCAACATATTATTGCTGTAATTGCCAAAAAATGTAAAAATTGTTGGATTATTTTTTAATTTTGTTTATAAGTTATTAGATATTTTTTTTATTAATTTTATGCCTATAACAAAATCAGCAAAAAAAAGAGTACGACAAGTAAAAATAAGAAATTCTAGAAATAAAATAATTTCTTTAAGAGTTAAAAAAGATATAAAAAAACTTCTAGAGAGTTTAGCTAAAAAAGATAAAAAAAAATCACAAGATCTATTTAAAATATGTCAAAAAGACCTAGTAATAGCTTCAAATCATGGTTTATTAAAAAAAAATAAGGTTTCTAGAAAAATTTCTTCATTAAATAAGAAAATTAAATCAATTTAGAGTAGATTCTACCCTGTTGTATTTTTGCAACAAACTTATTATATTTAAAAATTTTTGATATTTAGCTTTAGTAAATTACTCAATAAAAAATATAATTATACAATATTAAAATTAGTGTCGGGGGAAAGCTATTTTAAACGATAAATATCATTTTCGTTTCTTGATCACATATTTTTCAAAGAATATGCCCCTATTTAGAGTTTCATTATGGCAGATTTGAGAAAAAACATTAATCAAGACGAAATTGTATGGTCTAGCATTAAATTAAAATTAAAAGATGTATATGGTGAAGACGAATATGCTAACTGGCTTAAATTGTTAACATTCAGCAAGGTTGAAAAAGATGTAATAATATTTTATGCCCCAACTAAATTCATGTGTGATTGGATACTTTCACATTATGGGAAAAAAATATTGTCATTTTGGAGAGAAACAAATAAATCAATTAAAGATATATCTGTTTTTGTATATAACGATAATAAAGCTGAAAATAAAAAAGATGAAAATAATGAAAGCATTAAAAACACTATCTCTTCTTCTGGTAAGAACGATTTAGAGAATAATTTAGATCCAAGATTTACATTTAAAGATTTTGTAGTAGGAAAATCTAATGAGCTTGCTTTTTCTGCTTGTAGAAGAGTGGCCGATTCAGAAGACGTTCCTTTTAATCCCTTGTTTTTATATGGCGGTGTAGGTTTAGGTAAAACTCATTTAATGCACGCAATTGCTTGGCAAAAAAGGAAATTATACCCAAAATTAAAAATTTTATACTTATCAGCTGAAAAATTTATGTATGAATTTATAAAAGCTCTAAGATTGAAAAACACTGTTGCTTTTAAAGAACAATTTAGATCTGTTGATTTGTTAATGATTGACGATGTCCAATTTATTATAGGTAAAGAATCTACCCAAGAGGAATTTTTTCATACATTTAATGCATTAGCTGATCAAAATAGACAAATGGTAGTTTCAGCGGATAAATCACCATCAGATCTTGAGGGACTAGAAGAAAGATTAAGATCAAGACTTGGATGGGGATTGGTTGCAGATATTCATCCAACCACCTATGAATTAAGATTAAGTATAATTGAAGCAAAAATTGAAAAATATAATATTGATTTATCTAAGGATGTAATTGAATTTTTAGCTCATAAAATAACAACAAGTGTTCGAGAACTTGAAGGCGCATTAACAAGATTAGCCGCACATGTAACTTTAGTTGGTCGATCGGTAAATTTAGAAATCGCTGAAGATCTACTACAGGATCTATTAAGAGCAAGCGATAGAAGGACAACTATTGATCAAATACAAAAAAAAGTAGCAGAACATTTTAATGTTAAAATTTCTGACATGCATTCAGCAAGAAGGTCAAGAGCTGTCGCTAGACCAAGACAAATCGCTATGTTTCTTGCTAAGAATTTAACCTCAAGGTCCCTACCTGAAATTGGAAGAAAATTTGGTGGAAGAGATCATACAACAGTGATCCATGCTATAAAAAAAATTCAAGAATTAACAAAAAATGATTCAAGTCTTTCAGAAGATATAGAAATTTTAACCCGTTCTTTACAAAGTTAAAATTTTTTATTTATTAAAAAAAACTGTTATAATAAATATTATTTTCTAAATAAATGAAGTTAAAACTTTCGAAATCTAATTTTGTAAAATCACTTTCCTTTGTTCAAAATATTGTTGAAAGTAAAACCACCATTCCTATTTTAGCAAATGTTTTACTTGAAGCAAAACAAGGCCGCTTAAATGTATCCGCAACCGATATGGATATAACTATATTTGATAAAGTTAAAATAGATAACATTGAAGTTGAAGGTGCAACTAGTGTACCAGCACATACATTATATAACGTAATCAAAGAGTTGCCAGATGATAATCCTATTGATTTAAGTTATGATCAAAATAACAAAAAATTACATTTGATGTCATCAAAATCAAAGTTTGTTTTTTCCTGCTTATCTAAAGATGAATTTCCAATTTCATCAACAGAAACTTTTAAAACAAGTTTTGATTTAAAATCAGATATATTAAAAGAAATAATTGATAAAACATATTTTGCATCTTCTAATGAAGAAACAAGATATTATTTGAATGGTCTTTATTTACATACGGCCACATTAAATAATAAAAATTATTTAAGAGCTGTTGCAACTGATGGGCATAGACTTGCACAATATCAAATAAGCTCACCTCCTACAATAAATAAAAGTAATTTTGGAGTTATTGTTCCAAAAAAATTAATTTTTGAATTAAGAAAATTAATAGATGATATGAAAGAAAATATAAAAATTGATTTATCAGATAGAAAAATAAGATTTTCTTTTAATGAAACAATAATAATTTCAAAATTAATTGATGGTAAATTTCCAGATTATGAGAAAGTAATACCTAAAAATACAAATAATATCTTTTCTATAAATAGAAAAAAATTTTTAGAATCTATTAATAGAATATCAACAGTCACATCTGACAAATCAAAAGCAATTAAATTAAATTTAAATAAAGATAAATTAACAATATCGGCAAGTAACTTAGAAGAAGGGGGAAGCGGTATTGAAGAAATAGATATAAAATATAATGGCCCTTCATTAGATATAGGATTTAATTCAAGTTACCTTAAAGAAATAATTAATCAATTTACATTAGAAGAAATTTCAATTTTATTCTCAGATTCTACAGCTCCAACAATAATTAAAGACGGTTCTAAATCTGAAAGTCTTTATGTTTTAATGCCTATGAGAGTATAAAGATTTATGAAACTAAGATCTGTTAATTTAGAAAACTTTAGATCTTATAAAAAACTAAATGTCAAAATTGAAAACATTAAATTTATTATTTTAACTGGAAAGAATGGAACAGGAAAAACTAATTTACTTGAAGCCATATCTTTTCTTTCGCCAGGCAAAGGTTTTAAAAATTGTAAATTAGATGAAGTAATAAATACAAATTCTAATACAAATCACTGTTCTATTTTTTTTATTATTGAAGACAAGGGTAAAAAAAATGAAATTGGCATAGGTTTTACTAATGAAACTATTAATAATAAATTTTTATGCAGAAAGATAATACATTTAAATGGAAAAAAATTAAAAAAACAAAGTGAATTACCAGATTTGGTTTCTGTAATATGGCTAACTCCAGAAATGGATATTTTTTTTCGAACAAATTCATTATTCAGAAGAAAATTTGTAGATAGATGCATTTTTAATTTAAATCCTGATTATTTGAGCTATTTGAAAATTTATGAAAAAAATTTAAAAGAAAGAAAAAAAATATTAAAAGATTTGTCTGCAAAAGATTTTTTTTATATAGAAGGAAAAAATATAGAAAAAGATTTATGGTTAACAAAAATCGAAGAAAAACTAGTTAATGAAGGATTAAAAATCTTTTTAGAAAGAATTAAATTTTCAAATGATTTTAATTCTTTATCAAATAATTTTAAATATTTTCCAAGAATAAAAATTTTTTTAACAGGGAATATAGAAAAACTCTTATTCTCTGAAAAATTAGAAATAGTTAAAAAAAAATATATTAAAAAATTGCATGATAGTAGAAAAATTGATTCTATAAAAAGAAGTATTTCTTATGGGCCAAATAAGAGTGATTTAAAAGTTATTTTTTTAAAGAAAAACTTATTAGCTGAGAAATGTTCAACAGGAGAACAAAAAACAATTTTAATATCTTTAATTATTCAATTTTGTAAATTGATGAATAAAAATAAAAAATTTTCAATCCTTCTACTTGATGAAATTGTAGCTCATTTAGATAACAAAATTAAGTTAAGTTTATTAGAAGAATTAAAAACTTTAGAAAATCAAATATGGATATCAGGTGCAGATTTAAATCTTTTTTCTCCTATAATTAAAGATAAAGAAGCTGTAAATTTAAAAATTGAAGATTTGTTAAAACAATAATAAAATAGGTTATGGATAAATCTAAAGAGGTTACTTTAAAAAAAAATAATAAATATGAAGCAGATTCTATTAAAGTTTTAAAAGGTTTAGAGGCGGTCAAAAAAAGGCCAGGAATGTATATTGGAGACACGGAAGATGGGTCAGGTCTTCATCACATGGTTTATGAAGTTGTTGACAATTCAATAGATGAGGCTTTAGCAGGATATTGTAAAAAAATTTCAATAAAGTTAAATTCTGATGGCTCTGTTACAGTTAAAGATGATGGTAGAGGAATACCTGTAGACATACATCCTCAAGAAAAAATTTCTGCTGCAGAAGTAATTATGACACAACTACATGCCGGAGGAAAATTCGATCATAATTCTTACAAAGTTTCGGGAGGCTTACACGGAGTGGGAGTTTCTGTAGTTAATGCGCTTTCTGAAAAATTAAAACTAGAAATTAACAGAGATGGAAGTTCGTATTTTATGGAATTTAAGAATGGATCATCTTTAAAGCCATTAAAAAAAGTTAGTAAGAATAATGGCGAGTCAGGGACTGAAATAACATTTTATCCTTCAAAAAATATTTTTAAATTTACTAACTTTGATTTTAAAAAATTAGAAGATAGATTTAGAGAACTAGCTTTTCTTAATTCTGGTATTGAAATTGAAATATTTGATGAAAGATCATCAGAAACAAAAGTATCAAAACTTCGTTTTAAAGGTGGCATCGAATCATTTGTCAAATTTTTGGATAAATCAAAAGAAAACTTTATTTCTAAACCTATAACTTTTACAGAAAAAAAAGGTGATTTAATAGTTGACGCTGCAATTATTTGGAATACTGGGTATTACGAAAATATGCTTTGTTTTACAAATAATATTCCGCAAATTGACGGAGGAACACATTTAGCAGGATTTAGATCATCTTTAACTAGGGTTATTAATAAATTTGCCAATGAATCAGGTATCTTAGAAAAAAATAAAATTAATTTAACGGGTGAAGATTGTAGAGAGGGAATGACTTGTGTTTTATCTGTAAAAATGCCAGACCCAAAGTTTGCAAGCCAAACAAAGCATAAATTGGTTTCGTCAGAAATACGCCCAGTTGTTGAATCAGCAGTTAATAGTGGGTTAGAACAATGGTTGGAAGAAAATCCTAAAGATACTAAATTAATTTTAGCAAAAATACTTGAATCTGCCCAAGCAAGAGAGGCTGCAAGAAAAGCAAAAGAACTTACTAGAAGAAAAGGCATTTTAGATTTTGGAAGTCTTCCAGGAAAACTAGCAGATTGTCAAGAAAAAGACCCAAAAAAATGTGAACTTTTTATTGTTGAAGGAGATTCAGCAGGAGGTTCAGCAAAACAGGGAAGAGATAGAAAACATCAAGCTGTTCTTCCTCTTAAAGGTAAAATCTTAAATGTTGAAAAAGAAGCTAAAAGGCCAGATCGCATATTAGCATCAGATGAAATAGGATCCTTAATAAGCGCTATGGGAACAGGAATAGGTTCAGAAGAATATAGCTATGAAAAATTAAGATATCATAAGATAATTTTAATGACAGATGCAGATGTTGATGGAAGTCATATTAGAACTTTATTATTAACTTTTTTTTTCAGGCAATTTAAGGAGTTAATTATAAATGGACATTTATATATTGCTAAGCCACCTCTATATAAAATAAAAGCATCTGGCATTAGAGAAAAATATTTACAGGATGAAAAAGAAATGAATAATTTTTTAATAAGTAACGCAGTAAATAATTTAAAACTTTTATCTACAAATAAAAAAGGATTTGAGGAGAAAGAATTAAGTAGCATAATTAAAAAAACAATAAAAATACGAGATGCAATATCAGAACTTGGAAATAAAGTAGGATCCATTCAGCTTGTAGAGCAAGCAGCAATTGGATGTTTTTTTCAAAAAAAATTATTAAATTTTAAATTTACGGAAAAACAACTTAAAGAAACAGCAAATTTTGTTGCAAAAAAATTAGAACTATCTGGAGAATTAGCAGATTGGACTGGAGAGTTTATTAATGATAAAAACAAAAATGAAAAATATTTTTCATTTATAAAAAAATCAAGGGGCGTCGAAGAGCAGTTTTTTATAAAAAAACAACACCTAGAATCTCCTGAGGCAAAATTTCTTGCGGAGGATGAAAATTTTAATATCTTATTAAATTTTTTTAGTAGTGGAAAGAATTATTTAATATCAAATGAAAACAGATTTCCAATTAAATCCACCTTTGAATTTTTAGAAAAAGTTAAGGAAGTAGGAAAAAAGGGAGTTAATATTCAAAGATACAAAGGATTAGGCGAGATGAACCCTGAACAATTGTGGGAAACAACTTTAGACCCTGAAAAAAGAACACTTTTAAAAGTTGGCATAGAAGAGGAAACAGGTATAGAAGCAACTTTTGTAGATTTAATGGGTGAAAAAGTTGAAAAAAGAAGAGAATATATTCAAACAAATGCTAAAAACGTTGTTAATATTGATATATAAGTAAAAGTTTTAAAAATGATTAAACAAATTAAATTTTTTTTATTAATTTTTTTAATTTTTTTTTTCATCAATAAAGTAATTTTAAGCGAGACTGAAAGGCCTTTAACACAGGAAGAGCAAAGAGAAAAAAATTTAGGTTTAAAAGAAACAGATCGTGATCTTAAATCCGTTAAGAAACAAAAGCTTATTAAAGAAATTGAAATGGGAAATATTGATAAAATTAAAACATTTTTAATAAATAACGGAAATAGCATCAATTTTATGGTTGATGGATTAAATCCATTAACACATGCGGCAACAGTTAATAATGTTTCAGTTATTAAATTATTTCTAACAGAAACTGAAGTTAATATAGATGTTATTGACGAACGTGGAAATACCGCTTTAATTAATGCTTCTGCAAAAGGACATTTAGAATTAATAGATTATTTAATTAATAATGGCGCAGATTTGAATCATCAAAATAAACAAGGGATAACATCAATAATGAAAGCTGCGGAAAGAAGTAATTATTATGTTATTAAATTATTATTAGATAAAAACGCTGATATATCTATGTCTGATTATACTGGTCGAACTTTAAGAGAAATAGCAGAAAATAATAGAGACAAAAGAATACTAAAATTGTTGGATTAAAAATTTTTATACTTCTTTAATTCTTTTATAACCTAGGACGAAAAGAGCTATAGTTAATACAAAAATTATAGGCCCAGTGTTTATTTGTTCATTACCAAATTTAATAAAAAAAATTGGATTATAAATAATTGCTATTCCAGCAAAAATTGTTGCATAAATATTATCTTTTTCATCTATATAAAATTTGTAAGTTAATACTAAAGCACTAACAAATAAATAAATTCTAAGTATTGCAAAATATATATCTGGGACTGGAAGCAGACCGATTAAAAGTAAAACGCCTGGAACAATAAAAAAATATGTTTGAGGATCTAATTGTAAAAGTTTCAGACAATATTTTTTTATTATTTCAAAATATTGACTTAAATTTTTTATATCGAAATTTTTTGTATTTTCTTTTTTTTCTACCATAAGAAATATATAGTTTTATTTTTTAAACTACCTAACTAATAATACTAATATTATTAAATAATACAAAATTTTGATATGAAAAAATATCCAAATAAAAAACAAATAGAAAAAGTTTTTGATTTATTATTGGATATCCTAGCATATAAACTGCAAAAATAGCTGTTATAGATGAAGTATTTTTAATTAAATAAAATAAACATGTTACAGAATATATCAGAAAAAATTTTATCATTATTAAATAGTAAAATTTTCTGTCTTGGAGACTTAATGCTAGATAGATATGTAATTGGTACTACAAATCGTATCTCTCCAGAAGGCCCTATTCCAGTTTTAGATGTTAAGAAAGAAGTTAAAATGTTAGGTGGGGTTGGAAATGTTGTTAGAAACTTGAGCACACTAGCAGTAGAAACTCATTTAGTTAGTTTACTTGGAAATGATACAGTTAGTAAAGAAGTAGAAAATAAATTAGATATAATAAATGTTGACAAAAATATAGTTAAGGACCCTAATAGGCCAACAATTACAAAGTCACGTTTTATAGCAAATGATCAACAAATACTCAGAGTAGATAAAGAAAAAATACTTCCTATTAGTAAAAATATAGAAAGAAAAATATATGAATGCTCCAAACAAGAGATTTTAAAAGCAGATGCAGTTGTAATATCGGATTATAATAAGGGCCTTATAACAAAAAATATTTTAAAAAAAATAATAAGTTTTTCAAAAAAACATAAAAAACCTGTAATACTTGATCCAAAAAGCACCAATTTTGATAAATATGAAGGGGTTACAATTATTACCCCAAATATTAAAGAGCTAGAAGAAGTTGTGAAAAAAAAATTAATTAATGATAAAGAAATTATTGACGCTTCTAAAAAATTAATTTCAAAATTTAATTTTAGTCATTTATTAGTAACAATGGGAAAACTTGGAATGATTTTAGTTTCAAAAAAAAATAATAATGTGATTAAACTAGACGCAGAGACAAAAGAAGTTTTTGATGTTTCAGGCGCAGGAGACACAGTTGTTTCGTTTATAGCAGCAGGACTTGCTCGTTCATTAAAAATTGAAGAGGTTGTTAAAATTGCTAATATGGCAGCTGGTATAGTGGTAAATAAAACAGGTACATCAGTGGCGCATCTGTCGGAAATGCTAATTTCTGCTAATAAAAATTATTATCATTTGTCTAAAGTTATGGACTTATCTGAAGTATATAAAGTTAAAAATTTTTGGTTGAATAAAAAGGAAAAAATTGGTTTTACAAATGGATGCTTTGATTACGTTCATCCTGGTCATATTTCATTATTTCAACAAGCAAAAGAAAAATGTTCAAAGTTAATTGTTGCGGTAAACACTGACAATTCTATCAAAAAATTAAAAGGTCCATTAAGACCAAAACAAAAATTAAATACAAGACTACAGGTTTTGAACTCTATACCATTTATTGACTTAATTATTGTTTTTTCAGATAGAACACCTCTTAGTATTATTAAAAAAATTAAACCTGATTTATTAATCAAAGGAAGTGATTATAATGAAAATCAGATTGTAGGTGCAAAAGAAGTTAAAAAATATGGTGGAAAAATTTTAAGAGCTAAAATATTAAATAATTTTAGCTCATCCATTATTATTGATGAAATTTTAAATACTTCTTTTTAAAAAATTATTTTTTCAAAAAAATTATTTTTTGTTAAAAAACTATTTTTTTCTTTTTTCTTTTTAAAACTTTTGTATGTTAATGATAATTTTGCATACGCTGTTTCAATGGTTACTTTATCTAAACATCTAACATTTAAATTTAATAAAGATTTTAAACCTATATAAATATTCTTATTTTTTTTTGACATAGGTGAGATAAAAAAAGGAATTTTTCTATACTTATTTTGCTTTATAAATTTTTCTAGTGATAAATTATCTTTAGTATCATTTCTGGTACTAGCAGTTCCAGAATGATATAACGTATGCAAAATAGCTTTTGGTTTTATTTTATTAAAATTGTAAATGTCATAATTTAATCCAGGGTAAGAGTTTATAATTAAAATCTTATTTGAAAATCTAAATTTGGTATTTAATTTGTAGCTATTACAATTTTTTTTTATAGATGATATAGAAGGATTATTTTTTTTTGTAAAAGAAAACTTATTATTTTTAAAATTACAGAACACATTTTTAGATACTGAACTTAAAATATTATCATAGCCATTTATTTGCTTAACCCTACTTCCTAGAAAAAAAGACACAAAACTTTCTCCAGGATTTTTATAAGAAACATATGTGCCAGGTAATTTTATTGAAATAATAAAATTTACGGCAGCCTTTAAATTTGATTTCCCTGTAGCTTTATTTTCCTTAATTGGTTTATCGCTACTAACTAAAATAACAGGTTTATTAAAATTGTAAAAGTATTGTGAAAGTGCTGAAGCTGTAAAAGAAAGTGTATCGGTACCATGAGAAATTATAATTCCCGAATAATCATTCCTCCAATTTTTTTCAATAGATTGTAATATACTATTCCAATCCTCTGGAATGGCATTCTCACTTAAAATATTAATAGGTTGAGCAATTTTGTAATTAATTTTTTTATTGATTTTTGCTAAAAAGGACTGCAAATAATTATTTTGTGAAACATTAATTATATTTTTTTTTTTTTCACTCCCTATTGTTCCACCAGTTAATATTAGTAATATTGTTGTCATATGATTATTATAAAATAATTACATTATTAAAAAAAAATGTCTCGATTATTATTAATTTTTTTTATTTTTTTTACTTACAGTTGTTCTTCCTTTAATACGGAACCAAAATATACAATTAGAGTATTTGATAAAGATAGCCCAAAAATTTTATTGATGCCTGTAGATATAGAAATTTGTGAACTAACTCTTGCAGGAATGTGCGAACCTAGCGCGTCTTGGACTCAAAACTCAAAAGATAATATCATTTCAAGTTTTAAAGATATTTTAGATAAAAGAAATGCGGTTTTAAAGGAATATAATAAAAATGATGAAAATGATGAAATAATTCAATTAATTAAATTACATACCCAAATTGGACAAGAAATAATAAACAATGAATATGGTCCTTTCGAATTACCAACGAAAAAAGAATTTAATTGGATTATGGGTAATAAAGTTAAATTGTTAAAAAATAAATATAAAAGCGAATATGCAATATTTATTTATTTTAGAGACCAATACTCAAGTACTGAAAGAGTTATTTATAATATAGTTACCGCAGTTTTATTTCCTGGCATTATACCTATAGGTGGCTCCCAATTAGCTTTTGCTAGTTTAGTTAATTTAAATAATGGGGAAATTACTTGGTTTAATGGTTATTATAGGTCTTTTGGCGATGTAAGAGAAATAGAAAAGGCTCGAGAGACAGTAAATAAACTTTTTGAAGAATTTCCAGGATGAAAAAAATATTATTATTTATAATTATTTTTCTTGTAGGTTGCACAACTCCAATTGGAGGTGCAAAAAAAGTTGAAGATATTAAACCTCAAGAAACTCCATCAATAGAAACCATCGAGGCTGGACTATGGATGCAAATGAACAATTATGAAGAAAAATTAAAAACTTCAGGGTCAAGGTTGAAAGATAGGGATTTAGAGAAATATTTAAAAAATATTTTATGTAATTTAACTCCTGAATATTGTAAAGATATCAGAGTATATATACAGGATATGCCTTACTTTAATGCATTTATGGCACCAAATGGCATGATGGTAGTTTGGTCAGGTTTACTTTTAAGAGCTCAAAATGAAGCACAAGTTGCAGCTGTTATAGGCCATGAAGCTGGTCATTATATAAAAAGACATTCTCTTAAGGCATGGTTGGATGCTAAAGCTAGAACAGATTTAATGGTGATTTTATCAATAGGTCTTGGTGTGGGCGGCGTTCCATCTGGTGGAAATATATTTAATTTAACACAACTACTACAAGCTGGATTTATGGCCAAGCACAGTAGAGATAATGAAAGAGAAGCAGATAAAATTGGTTTAGATTTTTTAATAAACGCAGAATATGATCCTAATGAAGCACCAAAAATATGGGAAAATATAATTAAAGAACTTGAATTAGGAGAAATAAAAAAGCCTATAACTTTTTTAGCATCCCATCCTGCTCCAAAAGAAAGAATAGATAATTTAAAGAAACAGATTAAAGAATATAAAAATATAGAGAATAAAAAAAAAGGAAGTGAATTAAAAGAAAAAATTAAACCTCACTTAAGAAATTGGATAAAAAGTGAAATAAGACTTAAAAATAAAGTAGAACAAACAGAATTTGTTTTAGAAAAAACTTTTGAAAATGATGAAAATGAATATTTGTTGAAGTTTTATAAAGGAGAAATCTACCGTTTAAGAGGAGATATTGAAAATAATTATAATAAAGCAATTGATTATTATAATGAAGCAATAGCTCTAAAAAAAGATTTTCCAGATGCTTATAGAGAAATTGGTTTATTACAGCTTAAAATTGAACAAAATAGTGAGGCTAAAAAAAATTTAAAAAAATATCTTGATATTGCAAAAAATCCTAATGATAAATCAATTATTGAAAGTTATTTAAATTAAATGCATCTTATGAAAAAAATATTTATTATTTCTTTTTTTCTAATCTTAATTTCTTGTCAAACAAAAAAAACTTATATTTTAGTTGAGCCAGGTAAGGTTGAAATAGAAAATATTTATTCTGTAAATACGAATAAAAAATGGAGTCAATTCCAAGATAAAGAATACAATTTTCTTTTTTGGACAGTAGATGGGTATACTTTAGAAAGAATAGTTTTTTTTAAACCAATTGAAGAAGGCACATCGTTATTTGATCACGATAGTTTTTTTTCAAAAGAAAATGAAAAAAGGCCGATTTTTGATTCAAAATTAAATAAATTTGAAATTAAGGAATTTTTTGAAAATTGTATAATTTGGTCAAGAGAATTTACAAATTTTGAAACAACTAATATAAAAAACTACAAACTAGGAGATATTGATGGTGTTTCATTTGATATAAAGGCTCAGAATGAATTAGGTTTAAATTATAAGGGATTTGCTGTAGTTGGAATAAAAAATAAAAAATTTTACTCAGTATATTTTATTGCTGCCGAAATAGAATTTTATGATAAATATATGGAAGAGGCTAAAAAAATAATTTCTTCAATTAAGACTTTGTAAGTTTTATGAAAATTTCTTCTAATTTTTTTTGTTTAAATTCCTTCATAATTTTTTTTTTAGTCTCAGATAAAACAATTCTTCCATTAACTACAATACATATTCTATCGCATAATTTTTCAGCTTCTTCGATATAATGTGTTGTTAAAAGAACTGTTTTTCCTTTAGTCTTTAATTTTTTTATATATTTCCATAGTTGTCGTCTAAGTGTTACATCAACTCCAGCTGTAGGTTCATCTAAAACAAGAATTGATGGGTCGTGAACTAAAGCTTTTGCTATCATAAGTCTTCTTTTCATACCTCCAGAAAGACTTCTTGTATACGAATTAGCTTTATTATATAAATCTAAATCCTCGAGAATTTCTTTTGTTTTTCTATATTCTTTTTTTATTCCATAAAGCCCTGCTTGAACTTCTAGAATCTCTTTTGGAGTAAAAAAAGGATCAAAATTTAGTTCTTGCGGCACAATACCTATCTGACAACTTGCCTGTTTTCTATTTGTATCAATATTATAATTATTTATTTTTACTGTTCCTGAGTTTTTTAAACATAATCCTGCTAATATATTTATTATAGTTGATTTGCCAGCACCATTTAAGCCTAATAAACCAAACAAAGATCCTTTTGGAATTTTTATATTTACATCAATTAAAGCTAAAACATTTTCTTTTTTTTTTTTATTAATGAAACTTTTGTTTAATTTTTTTATATCAACTGAGTATTTAATTTCTTTTTCCACTTATTTAAAAATAATATCTTTTTAATGATAATATAAATAACTTCTTTTTTTAAAATGTATATAATTAGTTAAAATTGAAAAATTTATTTTTAATTGATGGTTCAGGATTTATTTTTCGTGCTTTTTATGCACTTCCTCCATTAACAAATCCAGATGGAATTCCTATTAATGCAGTTTATGGATATTGTAATATGATTTTAAATATATATGAAAAATTTAACCCTGAAGAAATAATAGTAGTTTTTGATACTAAAAAAAAAACATTTAGAAATGATATATATAAAGATTATAAAAGTAATAGGACAGAGCCTCCTGAAGAATTAATACCACAGTTTTCAATAATTAGGGATGCTACTGATGCATTACAAATTCCAAGAGTAGAAATAGATGGTTATGAAGCTGACGATATTATAGCAACATACGCAAAACAAGCTGAAAAGAAAGGTATTTCAGTAACAATTATATCTTCAGATAAAGATTTAATGCAGTTAGTTAATAAAAATACAAAGATGTATGATTCAATGAAGAATAATTATATCGGAGTAAAAGAAGTAAAGGAAAAATTTGGTGTTGAACCTTCCAAAGTAATAGACGTTCAAGCTCTTGCCGGAGATAGTATTGATAATATTCCAGGTGTTTCAGGCATTGGTATTAAAACAGCAGCGGAATTAGTCAATAATTTTAATAATTTAGAAAATATACTAGCTAAAGTTGATGAAATAAAACAGCCAAAAAGAAGACAAATTTTAATTGATGAAAAAAAAAAGGCTTTAATCAGTAAAAAATTAGTTACTTTAAAATGTGATGTTGATCTAAAAAATAAATACGAATCTAAATTATTTAAAGGCATTAATAAAAAGACAGCTTTAAAATTTTTTGAAAAACATGGTTTTAAAAATTTAGTTTCAAGATTTACAACAAAAGAAGAAAATAATTCAGTTGATCAATCTTTAAATAAAAAAAATAAAAAATACTATGTAATGCAGACTTTAGATGACATATTAAATTTAGAAACAAAAATTGAAAAAAAGAAATTGGTTTCTATTGATACAGAAACTAATTCACTCAATGCAAATTTAGCAAAACTTGTAGGAGTCTCATTATCAATAAATGAAAATGAAGCTTTTTATTTACCATTTAAACATAATGTAAATGCTGATAATAAATTTAAGAATTTAGATCCTGAAAAATGTTTACCTATTTTAAAAAATATTCTTGAGGAAAAATCTATAGTAAAAGTCGGTCACAACATAAAATACGATAAAATCGTTTTATCAAATACTGGAATTAATTTAAATCCAATAGATGATACTATGCTTTTATCTTATGTATTAGATACAGGAAAATTTAGACATAATTTAGATGATTTAGCTAAAATTTACTTAAATCATGAAACAATAAAATACAAAGATATTGTTGGTGTTGGAAAAAAAGAAAAGACATTTGATGAAGTTAATATTAGTGACGCATATATTTATGCTGCAGAAGATGCAGATATAACATTTAAATTATATAAAATATTAAAAAAAAGAATAATTTCAGAAAAACTTTTAAGTGTTTACGAGTCTATTGAAAAACCCCTTATCGATGTTTTAGTTAAAATAGAAAAATCAGGTATTAGAATTGATACAAAATGGTTAAAAAATTTAAGTTTAGTTTTTCAAAAAAAGTTATCAAAAATAGAAAAAGAAATTTTTAAGTTATCAAATATAAAATTTAATATTGCTTCGCCTAAACAATTAGGTGAAATATTGTTTGATAAAATGGGGTTTAAAGGTGGCAAAAAGGGTAAAAGTGGAGCTTATAGTACTAGTGTAGATATTTTAGAAAATTTGTCTTACCAAGGCCATAAAATTGCAGAATTTCTTTTAGAATGGAGACAAATATCAAAATTAATAAATACTTACACAGATTCTTTAATTAATGAAGTTAATAAAAAAACTTTAAGAATACACACATCATATTCAATGGCGTCTACAAGTACTGGGAGATTATCATCAACTGATCCAAATTTACAAAATATTCCAATAAGAACTGATGAAGGAAAAAAAATAAGAAATGCTTTTATATCTGAAAAAGGATTTAAATTAGTATCTTTAGATTATTCTCAAATTGAACTAAGATTACTTGCTCATATAGGAGAAGTTAAAAATTTAAAAAAAGCATTTGATAAAAATATAGATATTCACAAGACAACAGCATCTCAAATTTTCAATGTAGAATTAAAAGATGTTAATGATGATTTAAGAAGAAAAGCAAAAACAATAAATTATGGTATTATTTATGGCATTAGCGCATTTGGTCTTGCTAAACAATTAAATATTCAAAGATCTGAAGCTGATTTAATTTTAAAAGATTATTTTAAAAATTATAAAGAAATATTAAATTACATTGATGAAACAACTGATTATTGTAAAAAGAATGGATTTGTTAAAACATTATTTGGAAGAAAATGTTATATTGAAGGAATTAATAATAAAAATCCAAGCTTTAGGAACTTTGCAATTAGAGCTGCTGTTAATGCGCCAATTCAAGGATCCGCAGCGGATATCATAAAAAAAGCCATGATAAAAGTAGATAAATTTCTTGAAGAAAAAAAAACTAAATCAAAAATGATTTTACAGGTTCATGATGAATTATTATTTGAAATGTATGAATCAGAAATTAACTATCTTTTAATGGATATAAAAAAAATAATGGAAAATTCAACTTTACCAGAAATAGAATTAGACATACCATTGATAGCTGATATTGGGCAAGGATATAGTTGGGCAGAAGCTCACTAAATTAATATTTGATATGAAAAATAACGTTTTTTTAATTGATGATGATAAAAATATACTGACATCAGTTTCAATGTTATTAGAAACTGAGGGTTACAAAGTTAAAACATTTTCTGATGGGGAATCTGGTTTAAAAGCAATACTAGAAAATGATCCAGATATAGCAGTTGTTGATATTAAAATGCCTAGATTAGATGGAATAGAATTATTAAAAAAATTAAGAAAAACATCAAATATGCCTGTTATTTTTTTAACTTCAAAAGACACAGAAATTGATGAATTATTAGGCTTAAAAATAGGAGCAGATGATTATATTACAAAACCATTTTCACAAAAAATTTTAATTGAAAGAATAAGGATTTTAATTAAAAAAAATGAATTAAAAAATATAAAAAAAAAAGATAAAGTTGATGATAAAAATTATATAAGAGCGGGTAATATATTTTTAGATACAGAAAAATATATGTGCAAATGGAAAAAAAAAATTGTTAATTTAACTGTAACAGAATTCTTATTAATAAAATCTTTAGTAGAAAATATTGGTGTAGTAAAATCAAGGGATCAACTAATATTTTCGGCATTTGGAGAGGATAAAGAAAATATTGATGATAGATCAATTGACCATCATTTTAAAAGAATAAGAAAAAAATTTAAAAGTGTTGATAATAATTTTAATTCAGTAGTTACTATTTACGGCGGTGGATACAAATTTTCTGAATAAAAATTTGAAACAATGTTCAGAAAAAAAATAACTATATCACCGTTACTATTAAGATTACTATCATTAAATATCTTAGCCCTTTTTTTTTTATTAGGCGGGTTATTTTCTATTGATATATACCAAAAAACCTTACAAGAAAATGAATTCAAAAAATTAGAAGATGAAGGAAGAATTTTAGCTCAAGCAATAGGAAAAACCATTCTTCCAACTGAAGATTTTAGATCTCAAGTTATTATTACAAGAGAAGCTCAAGAAACAATTAGTTATTTACTTAGTAAAAGTAGAGTACGAATTAGATTATTTTCCTATCAAGGAGATTTATTAGCTGACTCTGAAAAATCTGTTGGTTTTCAGACTAGGATTAGATCTACAGAATTACCATCTTTGCAAGAAAAAAATTTTTTTAGAATTTATTTTGAAAAAATTTATTCTTATATATCTTTGTTAATTGTTAAAACAAGCAATCTAGAACTTTATCAAGAAAATACATTACAACAGGCAGAGGACTATGAAGAAGTTTTAAAATCATTATACGGAGAAGAAACTAGACTTATAAAACAATTAGAAAGCGGAAAAAAATTATTTGGCGTAGCCATGCCAGTCCAATCATACAAAAAGATAACAGGAGCTGTCTTATTAACATTCGATAGTACAAACATTGAAAATAAACTAAAAGATTTTCGTTTTGAAGTTTTTAGGATTTTCTTTTTAGCTCTATTTTTGACCGTTTGTGTTTCAATATATCTATCTGCAAATATAGTAAGGCCAATAAGAAAATTAGCAAGAGCAACTAGGAATATAAATCCATCTGAAGGAAGAAAAATGTCAGTGCCTCAATTTTCAGATAGAAAAGATGAGATAAATGAATTGGCAGTATCGATAAAAGATATGTTGGGTTCAATATGGAATAGAATGGATGCAATTGAAAACTTTGCTGCAGATGTAGCTCATGAAATAAAAAATCCACTAACATCATTAAAAAGCGCGGTTGAAGTTGTTAATAAAACAAAAGACAAAAAACAAATAAATAAACTTACAAAAATTATAAATCAAGATATTCAAAGGTTAGACCGACTAGTAACAGATATATCTAATGCGTCAAGACTAGATGCTGAATTGTCAAGGGAAGGGATGGCAAAAATTAATATTAAAAGAATTATAGAAGAAACAGTAAATTTTTATAATAGAGAAAAAAAGAAAATTATATTCAATTTTGTAAAAAATTCTAATTATTTAGTTTATGGAAATAAACAAAGATTGTCACAAGTTTTTAATAATTTAATTGATAATGCTTTATCTTTTAATAAAGAAAATATAAAAATTGAAATTTTCATAAAAAGTAACAAAAATAATGTATTTATTGAAATTAAAGATTTTGGCCCTGGTATACAAACTAACAATTTTAATAAAATTTTTGATAGATTTTATACAGAAAGGCCAGCTGAAGAAAAATTTGGCCAACACTCAGGTTTAGGACTAAGCATTGTAAAGCAAATATTAGATGTTCACAAAGGATTAATCAAAGTTGAAAATAGATTTGGAAAAAATAAAAGAGTTATAGGAGCTAAGTTTATAATAACTCTTAGAAAAATTATATAGTATAACAATATAATTAGATTGATTATAAAATTTTATTTAGTAAGTTCAATTTGTTATGACAGATTATAAAGTAAAAAATATAAAACTTGCTGATTGGGGAAGAAAAGAAATAAATATTGCTGAGACAGAAATGCCAGGTCTTATGGCACTAAGAAAAGAATACAAAAATAAAAAACCATTAAAAGGAGCAAGAATTTTAGGATGTCTGCATATGACAATACAAACTGCTGTTTTAATTGAAACGTTGATATATTTAGGTGCTGAAGTTAGGTGGAGTTCATGTAATATTTTTTCAACTCAAGATCATGCAGCTGCTGCTATCGCTAAAAAAAAGGTACCGATTTTTGCTTGGAAAGGTATGACAGAAGAAGAATTTTGGTGGTGTATTGACCAAACAATAATTGGAAAAAAGGGATGGAAGCCAAATTTAATTTTAGATGATGGAGGAGATTTAACAAGAGTAATGCATCAAAAATACAAAAATCTACTTAAATCTGTTAAAGGATTATCCGAGGAAACCACAACTGGGGTTCATAGATTATATGATATGGAAAAAAAAAAAACACTATTAGTACCTGCTATTAATGTTAACGATAGTGTTACAAAATCAAAATTTGATAATTTATATGGATGTAGAGAAAGTTTAGTTGATGGAATTAGGAGAGCAACAGATGTTATGCTTTCAGGTAAAGTAGCAGTAGTGTGTGGATATGGCGATGTAGGAAAAGGTTCTGCTGCTAGCTTAAGAAACGGAGGAGCAAGAGTACTAGTAACTGAAATCGACCCTATTTGTGCTTTGCAAGCTTCTATGGAAGGGTATGAAGTTGTTAAAATTGAAGATGTATTAACTAAAGGAGATATTTTTTGTACAGCGACTGGAAATGTAGATGTAATTACATTGGAACATATGAGAAAAATGAAAGATAGAGCAATTGTTTGCAACATTGGGCATTTTGACAGTGAAATACAAATTGATGCATTAAAAAATTATAAATGGGATGAAATTAAACCACAAGTTGATGAAGTTCAATTTCCTGATGGAAAAAAATTAATAGTTTTATCAAAAGGACGATTAGTAAATTTAGGCAATGCTACAGGCCACCCAAGTTTTGTTATGAGTGCTTCTTTTACCAATCAAGTCTTAGCACAAATAGAATTATGGAAAAATTCAAAATCTTATAAAAAAAAAGTGTATGTTTTGCCTAAGGAACTTGACGAAAAAGTAGCAGAGTTACATTTGGAAAAATTAGGATCTAAATTAACTAAATTAACAAAAAAACAATCAAAGTATATTGATGTAAACCTTAATGGACCTTTTAAACCTAACTACTATAGATATTAATAATATATTTAAATTATTAAAATTTTAATTACATCTATAAAAAAAACAGAAAAATTAGCTAGTAAATTTGCAGCTCAATCTAAAATTGGCGACATATATTTTTTAAAAGGCCCACTAGGTTCTGGAAAAACTACTTTTGCTCGTTTTTTTATCGAAGCACTTGCTAAAATAAATAAAAAAAGAATTAAAGAACCAATTACTAGTCCAACATATAATTTAATTAAACATTATAATTGTGGTAATAATGTAAATGTTTGTCACGTGGATCTTTATAGAATGAAAAATATTAAGGAAATTGAAAAAATAGGATTATTGGAAGAGATAGATAATAAAATAGCTTTGATTGAATGGCCTGAAAAAATTGAAAAAATTTTGAAAAAAAGAATAGATATTTTGTTTATTAAAAAAAAAAGAAAGTTTGATACACTTGAGGTGCAAATTAATTTTTTTAAATAAAAAATTATTAATAAAAAAAACATCTGGAATTAAATAAAAGATTTTATGGATATTTCAATTCTTAAAAAAAGTGGTATTAATAATTTTAAATTGAAACCAATTCAATCTGATGCGTCATTCAGAAAATATTTTCGTGTTTATATCAAAAATAATAAAAAAAAATTACTATTAGTAAATTCTCCAAAAGAGATAGAAAATAATTTGGGATATTTAAAAGTTACAAATATTTTTGAAGCAATGAATCTTTCGGTTCCTAAAATTTTTAATTTTGATTCTTCTAGTGGGTCTTTTTTAATTGAAGATTTTGGTTTAAATACTTATACAAATTCCTTAAAGAATGGAATAAGCGAATATAAGCTTTATAATTTAGCTACAGACATTTTAATATATATTAATAATCATTCAAAAAATTTAGAAAAAAAATTACCGAAGTACTCTAATAAAAAATTTATAGATGAAGTTTTGCTATTTTTAAAATGGTATTGGCCAGCAATCTATAAAGAGAAACCAAAAAAAAATATTGAGAATGAATTTATTATAATTTGGAAAAATTTATTAAATAGAAATTTAAAAACAAAAAAAGTATTAGTTCACAGAGATTTTCATATCGACAACCTTTTCTTTCTTAAAGATAGGCTAAAGCTAAAAGCTTGTGGATTAATTGATTTTCAAGATTCAGTAATTGGTCCTTCATCATATGATTTGGTATCTCTACTTGAGGATGCTAGGAGAAATGTTAATAAAAAAGTTGCTTATAAAATGTATAATAAATTTGTTAAAAAATTTTCAAAACAGGAAAAGGAAGATTTTATCAATGAATACAGAATTTTAGCTGTTAATCGTCATTTAAAAGTTATCGGTATATTTACAAGATTATTTTTGAGAGATAAAAAAAAATCTTATCTAAAACACATTCCCAGGCTATGGAAATTAATAGAATATAATTTAAACTTTAATTTATTAAATGAATTAAATAAATGGATAAATAATTTTTTTCCTAAAAAAAATAGAATAAAACTAAAGGTTTGAAATGAATATTTCAACTATTATGATTCTTGCGGCTGGTCTTGGAAAGAGAATGAAAAATTATACAAAAAAAGTTCCAAAACCATTAATAAAATTTGGTAATGAAACTTTAATAGAAAGAATAATAAAAAAAATAGAGAGCTATGGTTTTAAAAGAATAGTTATTAATATTTTTTATTTAAAAAATAAAATAAAAAAAAAATTAAATAATAAATTTAAAACAGAAATTTTTTATTCAGAAGAAAAAATTTTATTAAACACTGGCGGTGGCGTTAAGAATGCTATAAAAATTTTAAACACAAAGGAATTTTTTGTTATTAATAGCGATATTTTCTGGGAAGATAAAAATAAAAGCCCATTTGATCAATTAAATAAATTTTGGAATAAAAATAAAATGGATGCACTTTTATTATTGTATCCAAAAAATAAGTATAAAGGTGATTACAATATAAGCAAATCAAATAGGATAGTTAAAGAAGTAAATAATCCAAAATATGTTTTTACAGGTATACAGATTCTTAAATCTGAACTTTTTTTAAAAAAAAAAGAAAAAATTTTTTCTTTATCCTTAATTTATAACCAACTCATTGAAAAAAAAAGAATTTTTGGTGTAGTTTACAGTGGCAAATGGTTTCATATTGGTACATTGAAAAGTTTGAAAGAACATGAAAAGATGCTAAAATGATTTTTTTTAATTATGTCCGTTCAAACAATAAAAGAAGATACTTTCGAAAATGAAGTGATTAATTCTGACACACCGGTTTTAATAGACTTTTGGGCTGAATGGTGCGGTCCGTGTAAGGAAATTGCTCCAATTTTAGAAGAAGTTGCTGGTGAATTGAAAAACAAGATAAAAATTGTAAAAATAAATATTGACGAAAATCCAAATATACCTATTCAATATGGAATTCAAAGTATACCAACATTAATAATTCTAAAAAAAGGTAGCGAAATATCAAGAAAAGTCGGTGGAACAGTAAAATCTGAATTATTAACTTGGATTAATACTTCAATATAAAAAATAATTATTTTTTTAATAAAGAAAATACTTCTTTATACATATAAAACGATCCACATATAAGAACTCTTCCTGGCGGTTCATTTATCAATACTTTATTTATTGCATGCCTTATCGTTTGAGCAGTTTCTACATTAAATTCATTTAATTTAGCTATTTCGTAAAGTTTTTTATTTGAATAGTAAGGTGAATCACTCTTAATTGTGACTGTTATAAGTTTATTAACAATTTTTTTAAAATAATTTAAAAAATCTGTAGGATTTTTTGAATTTAGCATACCAAAAACTAAATATAACTTTTTTTTATTCCATTTTTTAAATGTTTTTGCTAAAACCTTACTGGCACTTTTATTGTGGCCTCCATCAAACCAAAACTCCCATTTTTCATTATTTATTTTCTTTGGAAATAACTCATTATTTAAATATATTTTTTGTAATCTTCCTGGCCATTTAACATTTTTTAAACCTTTTTTTATAAAATTTTTATTAAATTTTTTTTTCATAATTAATTTAAAAGCTTTCAAAGCGATGCCTGCGTTAATAATTTGATGTTCACCTATTAAACCTGGTCTAGGATATTCTTCTTTTTTATTATTTTTTAAATTATTAAAAAAAATAATATGATTTTTGTTATTTCTTTTTATAATCCAATCTTTGTCATAAAAAAACGTTCTTACTTTTAGTTTATTTGCTATTTTTTTAATAATTTTTATAGTTTTTTTTTTTTGTTTACCAACAACAAGAGGAGAGTTTTTTTTAATAATGCCAGCTTTTTCTTTTGCTATTTGTTTTATATTTGAACCTAAAAAGTTTGTGTGATCAATTGATATTTCATTAATAATTGTAATAATAGGATTTTCTATTATATTTGTTGCATCCAATCTTCCACCAAGCCCTGTTTCTAGAATTGTAAAATCAGCAGGTTTTTTTTTAAAAGCTAAAAACGCTGCAGCAGTTGTCATTTCAAAGAACGTTATTGGTTTGTCTTTATTTTTATTGGTGCATTCATCAAGCAAGCTTTCTAAGAATTTATCTGAAATATTATGACCATTTAAATTAATTCTTTCATTAAAACTAATCAGATGCGGCGATGTATATGTATTTACAGTATAACCAGATGTTTGTATAAATGATTTTAAAAAAGCAATAACAGAACCTTTACCATTTGTTCCAGCTATGTGAATTATATTTTTAATTTTTCTTTGAGGATTACCTAATTTAAATAAAAGTTTATTTATACGCTCAAGTGACAAATCAATTTTTTTTGGATGTAATTGTTGAAGTTTTTTTTCTAGATTAATTTCAAGATTTTTAATTTTCGAGTCTTTTTTTCCATCGTATACAGATTTTTTCTTAGGAATCATTTAAAAAAATTTTTAATTAATTTTTTTTTCTATAAATTTTAAAATTTTATAAATTTTATTTTTTAGATCTTTTCTATGAACAACCATATCTATCATTCCATGTTCTAAAAGATAATCAGCTGTTTGGAAATTATCCGGTATGGTTTCTTTTATAGTCTGTTCAATAACTCTTCTTCCAGCAAAACCGATTGTAGCTCCTTTTTCAGCTATCAAGATATCACCAAGCATGGCAAAAGATGCACAAACACCTCCAGTTGTTGGGTCAGACAAGACAACAATATATGGAATTTTATTTTCCTTTACTTTTTGTATTGCAGCTATAGTTCTAGGCATTTGCATTAAAGACAAAATTCCCTCTTGCATTCGTGCGCCTCCAGATGATGGAATTATAATCAAAGGCATATTTTTTTTTACTGAAATTTCACTAGCTTTTACTATAGAATTTCCAACACTTATTCCCATTGATCCGCCCATAAAATTAAAATCAAAAACAACCAATAAAACATTTATACCTTCAATTTTTCCTTCAGCTAAAACAACAGCATCATCTACATTTGTTTTTCTTTTAGCTTGTTTAAGTCTATCTTTATATTTTTTTTTATCTTTAAAAGATAAAGGGTCGAGTTTACTTGGTGGTGCAACTTTAATTTTTTCATATTTTCCATTATCCAAAAGGAATTTAAGTCTTGTATCTGATGACAATCGCATATGCGTTCCACATTCATTACAAACTCCAAGTGATTTTTCAAAATCTTTGTAATAAATCATTGTTTGTTTTTCACATGGGCATTTAATCCATAAGTTCTTTGGTACATCTCTTTTTTTAATTAAAGATTCTAATTTTGGTTTTATATAATTTGTTAGCCAATTCATTTTGTTTATAGTGCTGAAGATAAATTTTTAATATAACTTAAAACATAATTAACTAGTTTTATTTTATTATATTTTTTTTTTTGAGCTTCTTCTACTCTTTTAATTATAGAAGATCCCACAACAATAGCATTGGTATTGTTAGATAATTTTTTGACATCTTTTTTATTTTTTATTCCAAAACCAACAGCAATTGGCAGTTTAGTAAGTTTTTTTAAGTTTTTTATTTCCATTTCAAGTTTTGTATTAGATTTATAATTTGCTCCAGTAATTCCTGTAATAGAAATATAATATATAAAGCCAGAAGAATTTTTAATAATTTTTTTGAATCTTTTTTTATCTGTTGTCGGAGTTGCCAATTTTATAAAATGTATTTTATTTTTTATAATAGGTAAACATAACTCATTATCTTCTTCAGGTGGTAAATCAACCACAATTACTCCATTTACCTTATTTCTTTTAATCTCTCTTATAAAATTATTTATACCAAATCTATGAATTGGATTGTAATAACCCATAAGGATTAAAGGAGTAATTTTGTCTTTTCTTCTAAATTTTTTTACTAATTTAAAAGTTTTTTTTAAATTCATTTTATTTTTTATTGCTCTATCATTAGCTTTTTGTATAACAGGCCCATCAGCCATTGGATCAGAGAAAGGCATGCCCAGTTCAATAATATCTACCCCAGAAGCCGGAAGTCTTTCTAAAATTTTATAAGATGTGTCAAAATCAGGATCGCCAGCAGTTATAAAAGATATAAATCCACATTTTTTTTTTTTTTTTAATTCGTCAAATTTTTTTTCTAATAAATCTTGATGTGACATTAAATTTAGATATTAATTTTTAATTTTTTTGCAACAGTAAAAATATCTTTATCGCCTCTTCCACACATATTCATTATGACAATGCTATTTTTTGACATTTTTGGTGCTTTTTTAATCAAATATGCAAGAGCATGACAGGGTTCTAATGCGGGTATAATGCCTTCAATTTTTGAACAAAATGTAAAAGCATCAAGTGCTTCATTATCTGTAACACTGACATATTTAACTCTTTTATTATCTTTTAACCAAGCATGTTCGGGGCCTATTCCCGGGTAATCTAAACCTGCTGATATTGAGTGTGGTTCTGTAATTTGGCCATCTTTATCTTGTAAAATATAAGTTTTGCTACCGTGTAGAACGCCTAATAAACCTTTTGCAATAGATGCAGCATGTTTTTTATTAAGTCCTTCACCTGCTGCTTCAACTCCAATCATTTTTACATTTGTATCATTTAAGAAAGGATAAAAAAGACCCATTGCATTAGAACCACCACCCACACACGCTATTAAAAGATCAGGCAATCTGCCTTCAGCTTTTTTTATTTGATCTTTTGCTTCATGCCCAATTACTGATTGAAAGTCTCTAACCATTTCAGGATATGGGTGGGGTCCGGCAACGCTTCCTATTATATAAAAAGTATCTTTAACATTTGTGACCCAATCTCTCAATGCTTCGTTCATTGCATCTTTGAGTGTTTTAGATCCACTTTTGACTTTTTTTACTTTTGCTCCTAAAAGTCTCATTCTAAAAACATTTGGCATTTGTCTTTTATAATCAACTTCACCCATATATATGGTACATGGAAGATTGAATAAAGCACAAACGGTAGCAGTTGCCACACCATGTTGACCAGCACCTGTTTCTGCTATTATTCTTTTTTTTTTCATATTTTTTGCAAGAAGTATTTGTCCAAGTGTGTTATTAATTTTATGTGCACCAGTATGATTCAACTCATCTCTTTTAAAATATATTTTTGGGCCTTTAAGTTTTTTTGTAATATTTTCAGCAAAATATAAAGGAGAAGGTCTTCCTACATAATTTTTTAAGTATTTTTTAAACTCACTATTAAAATTTTTTTTTTTTTTAATATTTTTATATGCTTTTTCTAAATCTAAAATTAAAGGAACTAATGTTTCTGCAACAAATCTTCCACCATATTTTCCGAAATATCCTGATGTATCTGGTAATGACTTATAAGTATTTTTTTTCACAATTATAATTTAGATGCTAATTCCAAAAATTTATTTATTTTTTTAATATTTTTTTTTCCTGGCACAGTTTCAAGGCATGAAGATATATCAACAAATTTAATATTTGTTCCTTTCACGGCTTGTTCCAAATTATTCGTATTTATTGCGCCAGATAAAATTAAAGGGTGTTTATTTCTAATTTTTTTTAACAAACTCCAATTTAACTCCTTACTTTTCTTTTTAAAATTCAGACTATTTCTTTTTTTTATTATTTTTGTATCTATTAAAATATAATCTGAAACTTTTCTAAAACTAGAAATTTTTTTTAGGTCGCCTTTATTTGATATTTTTAATGCTTTAATTATTTTAATTTTTAATATTACTTTTACATTTTTTAAAAAACTGGGAGTTTCGTCTCCATGAAACTGTAAGTAATCTAAATCCACATTTTCAGTAATTTTTTTTAATTCTTCAATATTCATATTTGCAACAACACCCACTCTTTTTATTTTTTTTTTAGCAAAATTTGATATTTTTTTTGCTGTTTTTATATTTATAAATCTGGGCGATTTATTATAAAACATAAGGCCTATCATTTTTGCCTTTCCTCTAATACATGTTTTTACATGATCAACGGATTTGATACCACATATCTTTACTTTTAGAGTCATTAATTTTTTTTCAAATAGTTTTTTATTTCTTTATTAATTAGTTCAAGTGTTATTTTAGGGTTCTTTGATTTCGTTATTGGTCTTCCAATAATTATATAAGTCGCTCCTTTTTTTATAGCGCTTAAATGATCTAAGGATCTTTTATGTTCATCTTTTTTATTTTTTTTTTCTCTAATACCAGGAACAAAAATTATAATATTTTTCTTAATTTTTTTTGCTATTTCTAAATCCTTTGGTGCTAGAATTAATCCAGAAATATTATTTTTTAATGCATTAAGTATTAATTTTTTTATTTCACTTTGTATTGGTTGATTTATTCCAATTTCATTAATACTTTTCTGATCATGGTGAGATAAAAGTGATACAGCTAGTATTTTTGTATAACTAGAAGCTTTTGTAGCAGCGTTTATCATATCGCAACCTCCTAAACTATGTATACTTAAATAGTCTACTTTTAGAGAATTTATTGCCTTTACTGATTTGTAGACTGTGGTAGGTATATCATGAAATTTTAAATCTAAAAAAATTGGTAATTTATATTTTTTGAATTTTTTAATTATGTTTGGACCATAGTAAGAAAATAATTCTTTTCCTATTTTTAAACCTGCAAGGTCATTTTTTAATAATTTAACTAAATTTTCAGCGACTTTAATGTTTTTGATATCTAAAGCTAAAAATACTCTTTTAAATTTTTTTTTAGACAAAATATCAGATTACTTAGGATTTAATTTTTTAAATAAAATTTTACCCATTTTAAATTTTGGATGGATTTTTCTTTCTATTTCAATATTTTTTCCATTTTGCGGATTTATACCAATTCTTTTTTCTCTTATTTTTGTAAAAAAAGATCCAAAACCCCTAATTTCAATTCTTTGACCTTCAGTGAGAGCTTTTTCTATTTCTTTAAAAAAAAGGTCTACAATATTTTCGATTTCTGATATTTTATATTTAGTGTTTTTGCTTAAAAGTGATTTAACAATATCTGATTTATTCATTTTTAAATTTTAAAATTATTTTTTTTTTTTCTTTTTTTTTTCGCCTAAAATCGTACCTAGAGTAGCACCACTATCTAATGAACCAAACTCTTTTTTTATCTTTTTTTGTTCTTTAGTTTCTACATCTTTAATTGACAAAATAATAATTTTGTTTTTTTCATCAATTTTTTTTATCATTGCATCAAGTTTTTCATTTGTTGCATAACGTTTTGGATTTTGCTCAGATTCGTCAATAGATAAATTTTCTTTTTCAATGAAACCATCAAGGTTGTTATCCAATTTTACTTTTACACCATTATCTTTTATATGAATAGCAGAACAAGTTATTATATCATTTAATTTAATATCCTTAATTTTGTTCTTAAAAGGTTTATCATCTAGTTGTTTTATTCCCAAAGATATTCTTTGTTTTTCTTCGTTTACATCTAAAATTATAGCTTTAACAATATCGCCTGTTTTAAATTTTGTGGTTGATGTATTATCCCATTCCCAATCTATATCTGAAATATGAATCATTCCATCTAGATTTTCCTCTAAATATACAAAAATACCATATTCTGCTATATTTCCAACTTTACAGTCTATAACATCTCCTTTTTTATATTTTTTGCAATATTTTTTCCAAGGGTTAGAACTTTCTTTTTTCATTCTAAAACTTAGTTTTCTTTTATCTATATCAAGTTCAAGTATTGTTACATCAACAAGGTCCCCCATTGAGACAATTTCATTTGGATTATTTTTTTTATCCCATGTCATTTCTGATACATGAATAAGACCTTCTATTCCATCCTCAAGTTCAATAAAGGCTCCATAATCTGTTATCTTGCTAACTTTACCTTTGTAATTTTTTCCATCTTTATATTTTTTTTCTATACCCTTCCATGGATCTTTACTTAGTTGTTTTATACCTAATGATATTTTGTTAGTTTCGGGGCTAAATTTTAAAATTTTTACTTTAATTTTTTGTCCAATTTTTAAGTAATCTGAGGGATGATTAATTCTTTTCCAAGAAATATCAGTTAAATGAATAAGTCCATCAGTCATACCGAGGTCTACAAAAGCACCATAATCTGTAATATTTTTAATTATTCCTTCTACTGTTTTTCCTTCTTTAAAATCATTTTTACTTCCTTTTGTTGATTTATTGGAAGATTCTTCCAAAAAAACTTTTCTTGAAATTACAATATTTCCTCTTTCTTTATCAACTTTTAGTACTTTAAATGTTAATTTTTGGTCAACAAGATGGCCGATATCTTTTGTTGGTTTAATATCTACCTGACTGCCTGGTAAGAAAGTTATAACTCCATCTACATCAACAGTATAACCTCCTTTTACTTTGCCGTAAATTGTGCCATCTATAGATTTATTTTTTTTTAATATTTCATCAAAAGTATCAAAAGCAACTTCTTTTTTTGCTTTTTCTCTACTTAAAACTGCTTCACCATTTTTATCTTCTATTTTTTCTACAAAAACATCAATTTTATCCCCTACTTTGATTTCTTTTTCTTTATCGCAAAATCTAAGCTCATCAATAGATACTCTTCCTTCACTTTTTAAACCAACATCTATTAGTGCATGATTATGATCTATAGATATAACTTTTCCATTTACTACTTTTCCTTCGAAATTTTTAATTTTTTTTAAAGATTGATTTAATAAAGTTTCAAAATTTTCAGTATTTTCAGTCATAAATTTAATTGAATAGACTTTATTTAGTTTTTTCTAGTTTTAAAAGCTTTTTTTTAATTTTTTTTAGATAAATTTGCTCCAATTTGTTTCATTAATTTTAAAAAATTTGGAAAACTTGTTTTTATACAATTTGTATTATCAATAATAATTTTTTTTTCAGAGGCTAAGCTCATTACTAGAAAAATCATAGCTATTCTATGATCATCATAAGTTTTAATTTTTGCACCACCAGCAACATGACTTTTTTCATTTCCAAATATTTTAAGTCCATCTCTTTTTTTTATAACTTTTACTTTGCACATATTTAAACCTTCATATAGAGATTTTATACGGTTGCTTTCTTTATTCTTGAGTTCGTTTCCGCCAGTAAAAGAGGAATTTCCTTTAGAGTAGGAAGCTAAAATTGAAAATATTGGAATTTCATCAATCATGTTTGCAACTATTTTTTTTCCTAGATGTATCCCTTTTAAGTTACTTGACTTAAAAGTAATATCCGCAATTTGTTCATTTGAAATATTTCTTTTATTAGAAATTTTTATGTTAGCATTCATTTTTTTTAAAATATTAAAGAAAGTTATTCTTGTTTTATTGATATTTACATTTTTTATTTTGATTTCTGAATGAGGTACAATTAAAGCAGCAGAACCAACTATTGCAGCAGCGGAAGGATCTCCAGCAATAGAAATATTTTTTGCATTTAATTCTTTTTGACCAATTATTTTAATTATTTTTTTTTCTTTTAGTTTTTTGATATAAATTTTTGCACCAAATATTTTTAATAAAATTTCTGTATGATTTCTAGTTGGAATATTTTCAATTATAGTTGTTAAACCTGGTGAATTAAGTGAAGCCATTAATACAGCAGATTTGATTTGAGCAGAAGGAATTTTTTGATTATAAATAATTGGCATAGTTTCATTAAAACCTTTAATTGAAATTGGTAGTTTGTTATTTTTACAATTAATTTTTGCACCCATCTTTTTTAATGGTTTAATTAATTCATGCATACTTCTTTTACTTAAACTTTGATCTCCAATTAATGTAACTTCAAAATTTTGATTACATAATATTCCCATCATTAATCTTGTGGCTGTACCAGAATTACCCATGTAGAGTTTTTTTTTTGTTGAATTTAATCCTCCTATTCCTACCCCTGATATAATAACTGAAGCATTGTTTTTTATAATTTTTACCCCAAGTAATTTTAAATTTTTAATAAGATTATTTACGTCATCTGAAAAAGATATTCCATGAATTTTTGTTTTACCTATAGTCATAGATCCTAAAATCAAAGCTCTTTGAGAGATAGATTTATCTCCTGGAACCTCAATAGTTCCGGTTAACGAATTGCAAATTTTTGAATATGACTGATACAATTTTTTTAGTTTAATAACTAGTATATAATTATCTTTACTAAATAATAAATTTAAATTAAAAAATAACTAAATTTATTTTATTTATTAAAAATTTTTTTATTTTGTATACTTAAACTATGGTAAAAGCATCTTGGGGAACTAAAAGAACATGTCCTTGTGGAAATGGCGTTAGATTTTATGATCTAAATAAAAAAGAAATAGAATGCCCTAGTTGTGGAGAAAATATAAACGTTGAACAACTGCTAATTTCAACTCTTGAAAATAATTTAAGAAAAAAATCACAAACAGAATTAGAAACAATAGATAAAATAAAAAATAAAAAAACTTTAGAAAATAAAAAATCTATAAAAAAAGAAGACCCTTCGATTAAAATAGATGCAAATGATGATACAAAAACCGATGCCAAAAAAATAATTAGCGATAATTTAGGTAAAAATAAGACAAAAAAAGAGTAATAATATTTTATAAAATTTTTTCTAAAATTTTTCTAAATTCCCCTGTATTTAATCCTGGCTTTATAGGTTTTAGAAAATTCACAGTTATTTTTCCTGGATATTTTAAAAAATTGTTTTTCCCCCAGTATTTTCCTGAATTTAATTTTACAGGAATAACTTCCATATTTAAATGTTTATATAGAACAACTATACCTGACTGTATTTTATTTATTGAATTTGGTAATGTTCTAGTACCATGAGGAAAAATTAATATAGATCTATTTTTATGTACAGCCTCCTTAGTTTTCTTAATAATTTCTTTTAAATTATTAACTCCTTTATTTCTAGTAATAATAATCATGCCCAATTTAAATAAATGCCATCCAAAAAGAGGAATAAATAAAAGAGATCTTTTATGAAAAATAATACAATCCCCAATCAAATAAGGTAGAATGATGGTATCCCATGCAGATTGATGTTGACATGCATATATAACATTATTCGAAGTAATGTTCTTATATCCTTTAACTTTATAATCAAGGTTTGTTATTGTTTTTAAAATTTTACTTGTTACTTTAATCCAAACAAACCATACTTTTACATCAAATTTTCTATTAAAAAAAAAAACAGGTAATGAAAAAAAAGTTATGAAAAATGTCCAAATATAAAATAAAATATTAAATATTAATGATCTAAAAAAAATTAACATTTTCAAAATTAAAATATTAAATTACGTTTAATATACATGAAATATATAATTTTTTTTTTTAAAAAAGTATTTAAATGATTATTACCTGTTCAAGCTGTAATACTAAGTATTCTATAAATAAACAATCCCTAGGTAAAAAGGGGAAAAAAGTTAAATGTTCTAATTGTGGGTATGAATGGTATCAAAAATCAGACATTATAAAAAAAAGTTTACAAGACAAGTCTTTGAAGGAAGAAGAAACGTTTGATTTAGATCCAACCGAATTTCAGGGAAAGAAATACAATACAAATGAACCTGTTGCTAGAAAATTATTTTCTTCAGATGTAATAAAAAAAAAAAAAAATTATAATTTTTTATATTTATTCTTACTTATTATTTTAATTTTATTTATATATTTAAATAAAGAATATTTTAATAATGGAATAAACAATGATTTTTTTAGATTTATTAAAAAAGAATTTTTAGTAAATGATAATAAGGAAAGTTCTTTTGATTTAATTTTTAATCAAATAGAAAAAGAAGTAAGTATTTTAAATAATAATCAAAGAGTAATAAAAATTTTTGGAAAAATTAGCAATGTATCAAATATAGAAAGTTACCAAGTTCCAAAAATACAAGCCAGTTTATTAGATGACAAAGATAATATAATAGAAACATGGTTTTTCTACGCAGATCAGGAAAAATTAGGCCCAAATGAAAGTATAAATTTTAATACTAGTTATATTCATGGCGATCAGAATTTTGATGATATAAAAATTGAATTTTATAAAGAATTAGAATGAATAAAACTGGAAAAACAGCAGTAGTATCCATTTATCCAGGAATTGGCGATATTGTATGGCATTTATCCTTTTTTAGAGCCCTTGCAAAAAAAGCAGAAAAAAAAAATATATATTTATTTACTAGAAAAACTACTTTAGCAAAGGAAATTTTGAAATATGACAAGGTAATTGCCAAAGTTCATTATTTAAATGAAACAAGAGAATTTTTTAATACAATTTTAAATTTTCCAAAAATTATCAGAATATTGAAAAAAGAAAAGTTTGAAACAATATGGATCTTCCATAGGAGTCCAAGGTATGCAATTATAGCAAGACTAGCTAACATAAAAAATATTTACGGATTTGGTCTTGGAGTGCAAAGAATTTTCCTGACATCAAGAAAAAGTATAGGAGAAAACTCAAAAAAAAAAGATAATATTTATAAGGCACGAAAATTTTTATATATTCATAAAATTAAACACCAACAAAATTTTAAATTAAAATTACCAGAATTTATTGTAAATAGAGAATTAAAAAAATTTAATAAATTTGTAAAACCATGGATTGCGATTGGGTTCTCATGCAACAAAACAGCATTTATGAAAAATAATTTACCTTATTCATTTTATAGAACATGGAGACCAGAATATTTTTCAAAATTAATTAATATTATTTTAAATAAGAATAAAAACAAAACTATTTTTTTAATAGGTGCTGAAAATGAAATAAATTTAGCTGAAAAAATAAAAAAAAAATGTTCTTTACAAAATAAAATAGTAATTTCTTGTAATCCAATAATTACAAATTTAGCAATTTTAACAAAGAGTAAGTGTTTTATTGGCAATGATTCTGGCCCTTTAAATCTGTCAGGTGCAATTGGAATTAGATCTTTTGGTTTATTTGGCGCATCACCTCCAATAAAAAATATACGCAATGTCTATGATCTTGTACCACCAACTGGACCTGTAGATCCTCATAAACACGGTTTTAATCCAATATCATTAGAAGAAGGCATGGATTTAATAAAGCCTGAATATGTATATGAAAAAGTAAAAAAATTTATTTAATTCTAGACAACCAAGAAGGTATTTTCTCTCTAGAAATTTGATTAATAGACGTATCTACTCTTCTAATTATTGAAAAATTATTTTTGTAGATAATTAATTCCATAATTATCGGTCTTGAGTTATAAGAAGATGACATTGATGATCCATATGCACCTACATTTTTAAAGAAAAGTAATT
>Ga0315338_1000488_pt1 | contig 88260 bp, 70 predicted proteins | sample ASW8metaG_FD_204518 | JGI IMG/M metagenome (GOLD analysis project Ga0315338, IMG submission 204518) | Ammonia-oxidizing marine archaeal communities from Monterey Bay, California, United States - ASW #8 | ecosystem: Environmental > Aquatic > Marine > Coastal | place: USA: California | collected...
AATCGTGTCCTGCGGCTGGGCCTTCCGAAGAACTCGACCCATTTTCGGGTCTTGAGTCGCCGGGTCGTAAACGCGCTCATTCGCATCAAGGATCGCGGACGCTACCTCCGGACCTTGAGCCAGCACGTCGGCTACGACAGCCAGGCTTTCTCCTACGACTTGGTCGAGCGGCGCCGGCCACCGAGAAAGAAAAGCCTCATGGAGGCGGCCGGCCTCGCGGTCAACATCATGACCACGAATTCGCGGCGGCCCCTGCGTATGATGAGCTGGCTGTCGGCGTCGTTCGCGCTCGCGAACCTCGGCTACCTCGTCTACACCATCTTTGTTTCAATCGTGGACGGCGGTACCGGCGGAGGCCTTCCGGCAGCGAGCGTTCAGTCGAGTCTGTCGATCGTCGTGCTCTTCACCGTCCTCGCCGTCCTATGCGAGTATGTCGGGGGTGTGGTCGACGCGAGCAAGGGCCGCCCGCTCTACTACGTGATGGAGGAGCGCAACAGCTCCGTGCCGATCCTCGAATCGGAGCAGCGCAATATCGTCAGCGAGTCGACGGACCGGTGACGCACGAGCGCGCGAGCGCACGAGAAGTGCCGGCCTACGACACGACGGTCTATGCTGAAAAGCGTCATCGAAGCTGCGTCGCCGTATTCGTGATCAATGAGGGCAATCGACTCTTGGCGCAGCTCGATCGGATGGAGCCGCTCGCCGCGTCGGTCGACATTCTCATAGCCGACGGCGGAAGCACGGATGGCGCAACGACTCGCGACCAACTAGAGCCTCGCCATGTCCGAGCTCTTCTGACCAAGACCGGGCCCGGACGGTTGAGCGCCCAGATGCGCATGGCTTTCGACTATGCGCTCGACGCGGGCTACGAGAACATCATCAGCATCGACGGGAACGGAAAGGACGACCCGTCCGCCGTGAGCGCTTTCGTGCAGATGCTCGATGACGGCTTCGACTACGTTCAGGGCTCGCGCTTCGTCACCGGGGGGCGTGCGATCCGTACCCCCTGGAGCCGGCTCGCCGGGATCAAGCTCATCCATGCCCCGCTCATAAGCCTTGCCGCCGGATTCCGTTACACGGACACGACGAACGGTTTCCGAGGCTACAGCCGGAAGCTACTCGTCGACCCTCGCGTCGCGCCCTTTCGAAACGTGTTCTCCTCGTACGAGCTTCACTACTACCTCGCAATCCGGGCCGCCGAGCTCGGCTTCCGTGTCACCGAGATTCCGGTCACCAGGAGCTACCCGGCATCAGAGCCCACTCCGACGAAGATCCACGGGCTCTCCGGCTACCGGATCGTGATGCGTGACCTGTTGCGTGCGTGCCGCCATCAGCTCGACCCGCGAGCGGGAGAGGGATCGAGCCATGCGTAAGGCGCTCATCGGTCACACGGGATTCGTCGGGAGCAACCTCGCCGCGCAGATGCGATTCGACGCGAGCTACAACTCCGCGAATATCGAGTCCATCGAAGGCGAGAGCTTCGATCTCATCGCCTGCGCCGGCGCGCCCGGAGCGAAATGGCTCGCGAATCAGCAACCGAAGAAGGACGCGGAGGGCCTCTCCCGGCTAATGCACTCGCTCGCACGAGCCCGCGCCGATCACATCGTCTTGATCTCGACCGTCGACGTCTACCCCGCCCCGCGCGAGGTCGACGAAGAGACGCCCATTGACCCGGCGGCCGCATCTGCCTACGGCCGCCACCGACTCGAGCTCGAAGATTTCATCCGTGAGCGCTTCGAGAGCACCGTGGTTCGCCTTCCCGGGCTCTTCGGGCCCGGGCTCAAGAAGAACGTGATTTTCGACTTCCTGAACGACAATCGCCTCGAGGCCATCGCGCCCAAGAGCGCATTTCAGTTCTACCCGACACGTCACTTGTGGCGAGACGTGGCACGAACCCGAGAGCTCGCGCTTCCCCTCGTCAACTTCGCGACCGAGCCGCTTTCGGTGGGACGGATCGCCCTGGACGCGTTCGGCTTCCAGTTCGACAACCCCGACCCGCCGCCTCCGGCGAGCTACGACGTGCAGACCATGCACGCCTCCGCATACGGACAGAGCGGGAGCTACCTCTATGACGCCGCAGCGATCCTATCGGAGCTTCGAGACTACATACGCTCGGCGCGGGACGGACATCCGTGAAGCTCGCCGTATCGAACATCGCGTGGCCATCGGAGGATGAGCCGGTTGCCGCGCAGGTGATGACCGAGCTCGGAATCACCGGCGTCGAGGTCGCGCCGACGATGGTTTGGGACGATCCGGCATCGGCGACGGATGCGGAGCTCGATCGCTACCGCGGCCAGTGGCACGATCGGGGGATCGAAGTCGTGGCTCTCCAAGCGCTCTTGTTCGGACATCCCGAGCTCACCCTCTTCGACAGCCAGGACGCTCGCGAGCGAACGCTCGAGCACCTGCGAGCGTTCATGCGCATCGGCGGGAGACTCGGTGCTCGCGTCCTCGTGTTCGGTGCACCCAAAAACCGCCTCATCGGCGAGCGTAGCCCGGCGGAGGCCTTCGAGATCGCCGTCGACTTCTTCGGGGCGGCCGGTGCCGCGGCGGCGAGCGAGAACGTCGTGATTGCGATCGAGCCGAACCCGAAGACCTACGGATGTGATTTCGTCACGACCTCATCCGAAGGCGTCGCACTCGTGAACCGCGTGAGCCATCCCGGCTTCGGGCTCCATCTCGACGCGGCCGGCCTGCACCTCGCCGGCGAATCGCCCCCACGCGCTATCGCAACCTGCGCCGACTCCATGGCGCATTTCCACATAAGCGAGCCCCACCTCGCGGCGATCGACGAAGACCAGGTCGGGCACGCGGACGTCGCGGATGAGCTCAGGCGAAAGGAATACCCGCACTGGACGTCGGTCGAGATGCGCTCGGATCTCAGCGAGCCGACCGAAGCCCGACTGCGCCGCATATTCGGCTTCGTGAGTCGGCTCTACTCCGGCTGAGACGTCTCGAAGATCTCGATCTCCGGTATCTTCCACGCGGGCAAGTCGTCGGTGAGATCGGTCTCTCGAATGAAGAGCCGCACTTCTTGTAGCAACATCGGCTCGACGAGCACGAGCTCGAGGGTGGCGCTCGCCGGGTCTTCGACGAGCGCGCGCGCGAGGCGCCCACGTCGCCACGGGTCGTTTTCGAGCTCGAGCCGTCGCCAGCGATGGGACGGATGAAAGCCGTTGACTTCGAGCGCACGCGGAAACTCGCCATAGGGAGAGACGAAGCCCAAGGTGATACGTGAGACCCACCGCTCACCGCCCAGATCCACGTTGAAGTAGTGCCCCTTTCGTTGTCGTTCGACGGTGCTCCACGACGTCTCGATGCTCCCATCGATCGCCAGGCGGCCATCGACTTCCGAGGACGTCTCGATCGACCACCCCTCGCGAGCGATGGAGGTGTCGACCCTATGTGCGGCCGGCGGCAGAGACGCCGGGACGACATCGAAGAGCAGCTCGCCTCCGTACCGTAGCTCCGAGGCGAGAGGCGACGCTTCGGGAAAACCGCGTACGAAGCGGAAGTTGGGGTCGCGTCTCATCCGTCGGGTCACCGTGGCGGGATCCGAATCGCGGTGCGGGTGATAGATCACGCGAGAGATGTCGAGCGCTTGCAACAGCCGGGTGGACTCACGCGACGGAAAGTCGCGCAATGTCCACAGCATCACTTCGAGCGCGGGCGGCGTAAAGCTCGCTTTGCCGAACGCTCTCGGCTGGAAGCTCTGGGTGCCGAAATAGGTCTCGTAGCCAAAAAACCGCAGGAAGCGTCGTGGATAGACGGGAAGCTCGAGCACCGCGCCGTCGTCGGGAAGCTCGTTCAAGTAGCCGTAGACTTCGGGGAACTCCTCCGGTGTTGGCACGCGGGTCGACTCCATCCGCCGCGCATGCTCCAAGGGGACGGCCACGAGAAGCATGGCGGCGAGACCACGAGAGAGCCAGCCCCCGGAAGGGGCGCGCGCGACGAGCCACGACGCCCCGTAGCCGGCGAGCAGAGCCAGGCCGAATACCCAGTACACGCTCAGCCTTTCCGGAACCCGGGTGTAGTCGAAGAACGGGACGTAGTCGTAGAACAGCTGGAACGGCCCGGTGCCCAACGATGCACCGGCCACACGCACTTCCGGCCCTGCGGAGAGGATCAAGAACGAGAGGCCGACGAGGCCGAACCAGCCGGAGAGAAGGCGGTAGCGCCGTTTGCCCGGGTCACCCTCACGGTCGCGGACGAGAGCGAACGCGCCCAGTAACGCAAGTGCCAGCGTAACGAATCCGATGAAGTGACTCTGGCCAATCGTCGACGGCACCGCCGCCGGGAATCGGTCGCCGTAGAGCAAACTCGGTGGCGTGGGAAGCAGGTAGTTGAGGAGGTCCGTCCCCTCTGCGACGGGACGGTTGAATCGATAGTGCGCGAACGTCGTCAAGTACGGAAGCTCGATCGGGATCAGTACGAGGGATGTCAGCGTAAACGGCACCGCGAGGCGTAAGGCGCTCGGAACATCGCGCCGCTCGGGAAAGAGGTAGAGATAGCCGAGCACGATCGGCGCAAGATAGATGGGAAACGAGACGAGAAAGTACTGGCTGCAAAGTCCTTGGAGGACGAAACAGACCGCGAAGCCCCACGCCGCGATGCGCGAGCCGGTGACGAAGAAACGGTGGAGACAGTAGAGCCCAAGAGGGATCCACTGCATCCACAGCATTTGCAGCCGGGGCGCCTCCTGTACGGTCGCGGTTCCGAACGCGCAAACGAGGCCGGCGACGGCGGCCGCGATCGGGGTCGCGCCCAGCTCTCTCGCCCAGAGAAAAACGGCAAGGGCGATGGAGACGAGTCCGATCACGATGAGAAAGTTGGCCGCGGCCACGACATTGGCTCCGAGTGCCATGAGAAGAGCCGCGAGCGCGCCATGCGGGAGAAGATGCTCGGAATAGACGAGCCCGAGCGGATGCGGATAGTAGAGATAGCTATCAAAGATATCGAGCGGCGCACGCACGAGCTGATGGGAGACCCAGGCGAGGACGGAGACACCTTGGAGTGCATCGCCGTCATCGGGAAGGGTCGAGCTCGGAGCGGCGACGAGGGGAAAGAAGAGAAAGAGCGTCCACACGAGGGCGAATAGCCCGAACAGGACGATGGCGCCGAGACCGCCTCGTTTCACGGCGACGGGCTACTGCGCGGGTGCCGCCGCCTGAACGGCGAAGCTCGCTTCGGACTCCGCCTTGTCGCCCGTGAGCTCGTCGGTCACCCGCACGCGGATCACGTAGGCTCCCGGCCCCAACTTTCGTAACGGGATCTGACTGGTAATGCCAACCGGCTCCGCATCCGGTCGCAGGTGCGATGCGGGGATTCCCATATGGAGACGCCCATACTGCATGACGAAGAAATCCACACGAATGCGCTTGCGGCCGTCTTCACCCGAAGAAGTGCCGTAGGCCTCGACGTAGAGCTTGAGTGTGTCCTCGCTCGAATAGATATCGGACAGAGCGGGCACGACCCGGACATTACCGAACTGGAACGGGCGCGCTTGTTCGAGCCCCGCCGGGACGAGCTCCGACGCGAGGAAGACGGAGCTCATACGTATCGCCTCATCGGGAGCCATCGTCAAATTCAACGGGAACGACGTGTTCCCCAGCCGATTCCGCCGACGGTCGCGCACGTAGGCGAGTACTTGGTAGCTGCCCGACGGCACCTCGAGGACTTCTTGGATCGACAGGAGCTGCTCCATCAAGCGCTCTTTATCCGGCGCGTCGAAGCTGAGCGTGAGCGCGTCCGAGGCGCGTGCGACCTCATCACCGTCCTCCGTCGATACGACGATCACGTAGTCCAGATCGTAGTAAAGCTGCCCCTCTTCCTCGCGTGAGCCGAGCTGGCTGTAGGGCACCGACACTTGCACCGGAACGCGGAACCCGTCCGCGGCGCCATGGACCGCACCGCCGGCCGCCGCCACCGCAATGTTTCCGAACGACGCCCGGCTCTCGACGACGGTGTTGAGATCCGGCAGATCGCGGCCAGGCGTATTGAAGACCTGGATGACCTGCTTTTGGAGGTCGAACTCGTTCATCACGAGGCGAGTATTGTCGACGTTGTCGAAGCGATCGCGCCCCGTGCGAGGGTCGATTTCACCGATACGCATCCGGCGCTGCGCGATCGCGTCGAGCGCATTGTTGACCGTGCCGAATTGATTCCAGATCGGCGCTGCGGTGTCGATGTCCTGGACGAGCTCGAAGTCGCCCGTGCCGTTGAAGTCCACGAACTGAAAATCGATGCTCGCGGGAAAATCGGGGATGTCGAGGTTGTTGTACGTCCACATCTCGCTCGGACGCTCGGCGCCCCATCGTCCGAAGGGATTTCGCTCCGCGGAGTGCGGCGGGCCGAGAATGAGATAGATGCGCCCGCGGTCGGTAGACCAGCCCGGTTTCCCCGCGCTGAGATAGTTCGCCACCCACGCGTAGCGCTCGAGATACTCGGCGCGGTACTCGTTGTCGACGGTGTCCGGGTTGGGGTCGCGCCGGGCCCAGAAGAACTCGATGAACTTGAGCTTCTCCTCTTCGGTCTCGAGGGCCTCGTAAACCTCTTTCTCGGCCTTGGTAATGATCCAGCGGACGTATTGCTCCGGCCAATCCTCGAGGAGCTCCGTGAGCTCTTTTCCCGCGATCTCCCGCGATTCGTCGGGCGCTGGCTCCTGAGCGAGAGCCCCGTGGCTCGCGAGCGCGGCGAGAACCAACGTGCGTAGCATGAGGCTAAGCCTAGCGCCCCTCGGGACTTTGATCAAAGGCGCCAGCACGCGTAGGATAGCGACACAGGCTTCAATATGGGAACCAGAGGAAGTATCACAGGACTACCCTCGTCGAAGCGCTCGTTCGCGGCGCGCCAGCCACCGCACGTCTCGTTCGAGTTCTTTCCGCCGAAAACACCGGCCGGCTGGGAGAAGCTCAAGCAAACGGCCGCGAAGCTCGGCGAGTTCGAGCCCGACTTCGCTTCGGTGACGTTCGGTGCGGGGGGCGGCGGCAACGTCCGCACGCTCGACGCTTGCTTGACGGTCAAAGAGGCGATGGGCGTCGACGTCGTGCCCCATTTATCCGGCATCCTGCAAACCGAGAGCACGATCAAAAAGCATCTCGAGGAGTACCGGCAGGAGGGCTTCACGAGGATTCTCGCCCTCAGAGGCGACGTTCCCCAGGGCATGGGCTCGGCGGCAGACATCGAAGTACCTCCCGATGGGTTCCGCTACGCCGTCGACCTCGTCTCGTTCATCAAGAAGCAAGGGGACTTTCACATCCTCGTCGGCTGCTATCCGGAAGGCCATCCGGAGGCCGGGAGCCTTCAGACCGACGTCGACCACTTCGTCCGCAAAGTCGAGGCCGGCGCTGACGCCGCGGTGACGCAGTACTTCTTCAACAATGCGGGCTACTTCCACTTCGTGGAGGAGCTTCGACGCCGCGGGCTCGACACTCCGATCGTCGTCGGGCTCATGCCGCTATGGCCTTACGCTCAGGTCGCGGGGTTCTCGGAGAAATGCGGTGCGGACGTGCCGCTATGGATCCGGAAGCGCATGGAAGGCTACCAGGACGACCCGGAATCGCAGTTCGAGTTCGCGGTCGAGGTGGCGGTCCGGCAGTCGGAAGAGCTTCTCCAAAACGGCGCCCCCGGCATTCACTTCTACTGCTTGAACAAGCCGGAGGCGACGGTCCGGATCTGCGAACATCTGCGTGCGCAGAGCGGCGAGAGCAACCTCCCCGAGGGCGTCGCCTATGGCGACATGGAGGTCCCCGCTAGTTTGTCTTGACGCCGGGGACGACCCTCTCGACTTCCTGCGACCCGTTCACGACGAGCTCGACTTCGGTCAGGACCGCTTTCGACTGGGTCCCGTCTTGCCGGCGCGCCAAGCGCTCGGCAGCCTATTCGCCCTCGACAACCAAGAGGTAAGCACCTGCGAGCACATCCGTCAGCACGGTCGTCGTACCACTCGGCCATTCGACTCGTAGCTCTTCTAACGAGTCGACCTCGCCGAGCCCGAAATGGACGCGGCCGTCGTTGGCGGAGAAGATACTCCCGTCGGAGCCGGCCAACTTGACCTGGGTGTGCTCGCCGCTGGTGATGCTGACTCTCGCGCCGTAGCCGTCGCGATTGCTGACGGTACCGACGAGCACGACGCCCAGGAAATGTTCCGCGCTCTCAGCGTCGTTTCGGAGAATCGACGGCTGGCTTTCGATGTTGATAACGACGGCGTCGATATCCCCGTCGTCATCGATGTCACCGAACGCGGCCCCTCGGCTCGACGCCTCTTCGTCGAGCAGCAAGGCGTCGCCGAAGTTGCCGGTGCCGTCATTCTCGAAGATCTGGTTCTTCTGCAGATAGGTCGTCGAATCGTCGGCTGATTCGACGTTCGGGTAGACGTGACCGTTGGCGACGAAGAGGTCCTCATCACCGTCGTTGTCGAAGTCCGCGAAGCCCGCGCCCCAGCCGAGCCAGCCGAGGCTCGTCGTCCCTAGCCCGCGCTCTTCCGATTCGTCCGTAAACATGCCCACGTCCGAGCCCATGTAGAGCGTGTTCGTCTCATGCGAGAAGTTCGTCACGAAGAGGTCCGGACGCCCGTCGGCATCAACGTCGCCGAAGTCGACCCCCATCCCTGCTTCGGTCGAGCCCGACAGGTTGTAGGCCGCGCCCGACAGGAGCCCGACCTCCCGGAACTTGCCGCTGCCGTCGTTCTGATACAGAAAGTTCGGGTGCGTGTCGTTGGCGACGTAGAGGTCGATATCGCCATCGAGGTCGTAGTCGCCGCTCACCACGCCGAGCCCGAAAGCCAGCGACCGATCCGTCAGCCCCGCGTTGTCGGTCGCGTCGACGAAGCGTCCGGACTCGTTCCGGTAGAAGACATCCGCCTGCCCGTCGAGTCCTTTCGGTCCGCACATTACCGGCATCCCCAGCCAAACACAGGTCGGGTCGGTGCCCGGCGCTGCCAGCTTGCTGAGGTCGGGGTCGACATAGCTCGCCACGTACAAGTCGAGGTCACCGTCGGCATCCGCGTCGAAAAACGCGGCGCTCGTTCCAAACCCTTTCTTCTCCGACGGTCGCGCCTCGAACGTCCCGTCCCCGCGATTGCGATAGAGAACGTTCGCACCGATGTTCGTGACATAGAGGTCCGAGGCCCCGTCGTTGTCGTAGTCACCCACGGCGCACCCGATGCTCCAGCCGACGTCCGAAGCACCCGAGCGCTCACTCACGTCTAGAAACCGCCACTCCCCTTCGTTGCGATACAAGCGATTGCCGGGCGACTCCGTCGAGCCAATCCGCTGCCCGTTGACGAGGTACAGGTCGAGATCCGCGTCTCCATCGTAGTCGATGAAACACGCGCCACCACCCAGCGAGCTGACGATGTAATGCTTCTCCACGTCTCCGCTGATGTTGACGAAATCGATGCTCGCATGGGCTCTCATATCGGTGAAGCCGACCGCTAGCGCCCAGACAATCAGAACGTGCATATTTCGTCGAGAAGTGTACCGCGGAGGCTCCTGTTCGACCCACGTAACGAAACCGTGGGCAATTTGGCAAATATGGCCGTTACGCTTGACAGCACACAATATGTTGCGCTACTTTTCGCCCGGCTACGGAGACGCTTTTTTTACGCAAGGGGTCACTCATTCGCCGACGGAAGGTCGGGATGAGATCAAGCGTCGCAGCTACAGCTTTCTACCAAGGTGAGCATTACATAACCATTCTTTAGGGGGTCCAATGAAGAGTCTACGTTCGTGGACAATGGTGCTGGCAGTCGTTCTCATGGCTGCGGTCCCGGCGTTCTCGCAAGTCATCGGCGCAGGTAATATGGACGGGCGCATCGTTGACGCCACCGGCGCCGTCTTACCCGGCGTAGCCGTAACGGTCCAGAACACGGAGACCGGAATGACGCGGACCGCCGTCACCGATGCGAACGGACGTTTCGTCCTGCCGCGCTTGCCGGTCGGCCCCTACATCTTGACCGCCGAGCTCTCCGGATTCCAGACGCTCAGACGCGACGGGCTCGTCATGACGGTCGGTGCTCTCATGAGCCTTGGCGACATGACCATCGACGTGGCAACGGTCGAAGAGGTCGTCACCGTGACCGCCGAGTCCCCTCTCATCGAGACCTCGCGACCGGTCGTGGCAACCACCTTCAACGAGCGCGCGATCGAGAACCTTCCGATCCAAGGACGCGACTACAAGAACTTCGCGCTCAACACCCCGAACGTCGTCCCGACCCAGAACAGCGGCCGCACGACGATCTCGCTCGGCGGCATGAAGGGCCTCGACACCAACATCACCGTCGACGGCGCGGACTTCAACAACACCTTCTTCGGCTCCGCGACGGGCCAGCCCGAGGTGCCTTACTTCGTCGTCTCGCAAGAAGCCGTCCAGGAGTTCCAGGTCCTCGCCAACGGCTACTCGGCTGAGTTCGGCCGCTCCGGTGGCGGGTTCTTGAACGTGGTCACCAAGTCCGGAACGAACCAGTTCCACGGTAGTGGCTTCTTCTTCGGCCGCAACGACGCCATGCGCGGCACCCAGCAGGACGGAAACGGCGACGACATCGACAACTCCCAGTTCGGACAGCAACAGTTCGGCGGTAGCTTCGGTGGTCCGATCTCCCAGGACAAAGCGCACTTCTTCTTCGCCGTGGACCGCCAGGGCTTCGACCGCCCGGTGCAGATCCGCTTCAACCGCGACGTCACCGGCGTTTGCAACTCGCAGATCTACGGCATGCCCATCGCAGGCGTTGACTGTTTGTCGGACGAGGAAGGCGACACTGCCGAGCTCCTCAACAACACCGCGGTCCTCGCAAAAGTCGACCTCCAGCTGAGCCAGAACAACTCTTTGTCGCTGCGTTACAACTACAGCGATTTTCTCGGAGAGAACTTCTTCTCGACCGCCGGCGGCACAGCCGGCTCAGTGCAGTCGCTCGCCATCAACGGCATCAACAACGAGGCGAACACCGCGCACTCGTTCGTCGCCACGAACACCACGGTGATTGGCACCGACAAATTCAACGAGCTTCGGTTCCAGTACTCGTTCGAAGATCGCCCTCGGTTGGGCCAGAGCAACGACCTCCCCACGACGGTCATCAGCGACACGGGCCGCTTCGGACGCCAGTGGTTCCTGCCCATCACCTCGAACCACTCGCGGATTCAGCTCACGGACAACTTCACTTATCTGTTCGGCAATCATGACCTGAAAGTCGGCGGCGACCTCAACCTCACCAACAGCAGTCAGGCATTTTATGGCTGGGGCGGAGGCTACTACGCCTTCAACACCCTCGAAGACTACGTCAACCAGAACCCTTTCCAGTTCACCCAGCGCGTCGGCCTCAACGGTTTCTCGACGCCGGAGTCGGGCACGATCGATATCGGGCAGCAGGAGCTTGCGTTCTACGTTCAGGATACGTGGCGTCCGAAGGCAGGCCTCACCGTCAATATGGGACTCCGCTGGGAAGGTCAGTGGAACCCGAGCGCTCCGGAGGTCGACGATCAGGGACGGCAGTCCGCCAACCCCGAAAACCCTGGATTGGCCACTCACGGACTCGATCAAAAGTCCGTCGCCGATGACTTGAACAACCTCGCTCCGCGTTTCGGGTTCGCCTGGGATCCGAACAATGACGGCAAAACCGTCATCCGAGGCGGTGCTGGAATTTTCTACTCCCGCACCAATCTCCTGCTGATCGCTGACAAACACACCGCGAACGGCTACCGTCAGGCGCTGTTCTTCTTCTTTGGCGGCCTTCCGCTTCAATTCCCGAACACGTTTCCGGAGTCGGGTCTCCCGCCGGACGATCCGCTAAATGAGCAACTCCCGCCGTCGTCCATCGCGTTCTGGGATCCAGAATTCCAGAATCCGCGAACGTCGCGCGCAAATTTCGGGATTGAAAAAGAGGTCGCCCCCACGTTCTCGGTCGGCGCCGACTACGTCTACGCGCGTACTGCAAACGGCCACCGCCGTACGAATGCCAACCTCGCGCCGCCAATCGGAGTGGACGCGTACGGTCGCTCCACCTATGACGGAAGCAAAGTCGATCCTACCTACGGCGATTTCCTTTTCGAAGAGTCGACAGCGAGACGGCAGTACCAATCGCTCGTTCTCTCCGCGAAGAAGCGCTTCGCCGACGACTTCCAGTTCCAGGCGTTCTACACGCTGTCGACCACGAAGACGGACGACGACAACGAGCGCGACTCGAGCGGTTTTCGGAACACCCAACCCGACAACCTCGATGCCGACTGGGCCCATAGTGAGATCGATAACCGCCATCGCCTCGTCGCGAACGCGGTGTTCGCACTTCCTGCCGGGTTCAACTTCAGCACCCTCCTAACGTGGCAGAGCGGCTACCCGTTCAACGTGACGTCGGGAGTCGACGACAATGGGGACGGCAATCGAACCGACCAGGCAGTCATCGATGATACGAACCGTGCCCTCGTCCAGGGAGCGGGCCACGACTTGCCGGACGGCTTGCAGCTTCGCAACTCGGCGCGCCAACCGAATCAGTTCAACATGGACATCCGCTTCAGCAAGGTGTTCGACTTTGGCGAGCCGGGCAACCTCGAGCTTCTGTTCGAGACGTTCAACCTGTTCAACACGACCGTTCGCGCGACGAGCAACGGACAGGTCAGCTCGCCGAACTTCGGCTTCTTGAACCAGGTGCTCTTCAACCCGCGTCAGGTCCAGCTCGGCGTCAGGTATCGCTTCTAGTCGCGACTAGCTAGCTTTTCGGCGGCCGGGCTCCAACGAGTCCGGCCGCTTTTTCTTTTTATGAAACGAGACGTGGACGCCGCTTGGGTCGCGCTCGCCGCTTTCGTCGCCTATCTCGGGAATCTGGCAAACGGGTTCGTCTACGACGACCGCTACATCGTCGAGCGCAACCCGCTCGTACAGAACCTCGACTGGCGAGGCCTCCTGACGTCCTCCTACTGGGGCGACATCGTCTACGCCGGTCTCTATCGCCCGGTAACGATGCTCACCTACGGTCTCAATCGGGCCGTCTCCGAGAGCGCGATCGGGTTCCATCTCGTCAACAATCTCCTCCACGCTGCGGTCAGCGTTCTCGTGCTGTGGTCGGCGCGCGCACTGGGCGCCACCCGGTTCGTCTCCGTCACTGCGGCGTTGTTGTTCGCGCTCCATCCGATCCAGAGCGAAGCCGTCACCGCGATCGTCGGCAGGAGCGACCTGCTCGCACTCGGCCTCACGCTCGCCGCTTTCGTGGTCTATTCGAGAGGAGAGCATCCTTGGGCGGCCGGCGCTCTCATCTTTCTCGCGGCCGGCTCCAAGGAGAGCGCTTTTTTTGCGCTCACGGTGTTCGGCGCGCACGCGCTGTTCTACGAGCGTCGCAATCTGGCGCCCATCGTTTCCGCCGCGCTCGGAGCGCTCGCTCTACGGCTTTGGCTCGTGGACGTCTCGGCACGGTCGGTAGGGTTCCTCGACAACCCGGCGGCAAGCGCGCCGTTGATCACGCGCATCCTCACAGCCTTTGCCCTCTTTTTCGAGTACGTCTCGCAAATCTTGTGGCCACGAACGCTGTCGGCCGACTACTCCTTCAACCAGATCCCTCTCGCGACCGGCATCGACGGACGCGTACTCGCCGGCCTCGTCATCGTCGTCGCGCTCGCCGTGGTCGCGATCCGAAATCGGGGTCTGACCGCCACCGCTGCGCTAACGTTCTCGATACCCATCGGCCTCGTGCTTCATATTCTTTTTCCCATCGGTACGCTCTTCGCGGAGCGCCTCACCTACATCCCGATGTTCGGCGCCTCTCTGCTGATGGCACTCGGGCTCGCACGGCTCGGTCGGCACCGCGCGTGGCTCGCGGGTGCGATCCTCATCGCTTGCGCCGCTCGCACGGGTGTGCGGAACCTGGACTGGAAAGACAACGAAACGCTTTTTCGAAAGACTATCGAGACATCGCCCAATAGTGCTCGCGCCTATTTCTTGCTCGGCACGGAGCTCCTCGAGCAGGAACGTTTCGATGCGTCCGCTCGGGCCTTCGAGGGTGGTCTAACGCTGTACCCGCGACATCCCGGGGCGCAGATGAGCCTCGGTGAAGCGCTCCTTGCGGCCGGCGATGTCGAAGGTGCGGCCGACCGTTTCCGGGTCGGCTTCTTCCAGCAGCCGTCGGATGCGGCTCGTGACCGCGCGACGACGACGGCGATGAGCGCCGGCCGAGCTCACGCCCGACGAGGCGACTGGGAGCTCGCGAAGAAGAGCTTCGAGTCCGTGCTGGACATGAAGCCCGGTAGCTCGGAGGCGATGAATCAGCTAGGCCTCATCGCCGAGCGAGAGGGCAAACTAGACGAAGCCGAGCGCCACTACGAGTCGGTCCTCGCGCTCGACCCGGCCTACGTGCCGACGGTCGTGAATCTCGCGAGCGTGAGGATGCAAACGGGCGACCTCTCCGAAGCTGAAGCGCTCTACCGTCGAGCAATTTCATTCGCGCCCGAATCCTATGAGGCCTACAATGGCCTCGGGATCGCGCTCGCGCGCCAGGGACGGCCGGGCGAGGCCGAACAAGCCTTCCGCCGCGCCGTGACGATCGATCCCGCTCTGCAAGCGGCACGCGACAATCTTCGAGCTCTGGGAATACCTTAAATGTGGATAACTGCCATTCTCATCGCAACCCTCGCAACACAGGAAGACGTGGTCGCCGAAGCGAGACGACTCGTGGAGGCAGGCCGGAGTCTCGACGCGCTCCAAGCGCTCGAAGAGGCGTCACGCACCTCCCCGGACGACGCGGCTATTCACCATGCCCTAGGTGCCCTCTACGCGTCCGCGGGGCGGTCTCAGGAGGCGCTGAGAGCGGTCTCGCGGGCCGTCGAGCTCGCCCCGGAAGACAAAGGTTACGCCTTCGCCCTCGGAGAGCTCCTTTATCGCTCGGGCGAGGCTGCGCGCGCCCTTCCTTACCTGGAGCGGGCCGCGGAAGATAACGAGCACGACGCTTTGATTGTTCTCGCCGGGGTTTACGAGAATGTCGGAGACCGCGACAAGCTGCTAGCGACGCTCGAACGTTATGTCACGTCCAGCCCACAAGATGCCGGAGCACGGCTCCTGTACGGCGAACAGCTAGAGCTCGGGAAACGCTTCGATGAAGCGATCGCCGTCTATCGCGGAGGGCTCGAGCTCGAGCCGGACAACGTCGTGTTCTTGCACAAGACTGCCGACGGCCTGAGTCGCAACCGAGAGACCTACGGCGAGGCAGAAACGCTGGTGCGAAAGGCGATCTCGCTGCAGCCCGACGCGCTCGAATCCGGACTTCTCCTCGCGAGGCTCCTGGAACGCCAGCAGCGTTTCGATGAGTCCCTGGCTGAGCTCGAGCGGCTACGCGGCATCCACCCCGGCGCCTCGCGTGTCCATTTCGGGCTCGCGACCGCCTATCAGCGCGCCGGCGAGGCGGACCAAGCGGAGGAGGCCGCGGAGCGCTTCGAAGAGCTCAGTGCGTTCGAGAAGGAGGCCTCCGAGCGCAAAGCCCGCGTCGCGGTGACGTACAAACAAGCCGTCGAGCATTTGCAGAGCGGGAACATGCGCGAGGCGGAGATGGCGTTTCGAGAAACGCTGACCATCGATCCGAATCACGCCCAGACGAAATCGATGCTCGCGAAGATCACCTTCTCCAAGCAGGACCTAGGAGGGGCCATGCGCTGGATCAGCGAGGCGATCGAGAACGACGACGCCGTGGCGGAGTTTCACTATCTCGACGCGCTGTTCAAGGTCAAAGCGGGAGATCCCGATGGTGCGGTCACCGCGGCACAGCGATCGCTCGAGCTCGATCCTGCGCTCGCGGAAAGCTGGTCGCTGCTGGGAACACTTCTCTTCGACGGGGGACGGCCGGCGGACGCCCTCGAGTGCTACGAGAAAGCAGCCGCGCTCGACCCCGGAAACGAATCGGTCTACTTGAACCTCGCGGCCGCCTACGCCGCGGTCGGAAACGACGAGGGCGAAGAAGCGGCGATGGTCCGCTATCGAGAGCTCAGCGGGAGCCGATGACATCGACGGCAACACCCAAAGCCGTCCTATTTTTGTGCGTCGCGAACTCCGCCCGAAGTCAGATGGCCGAGGGATTGGCGCGGTCGCTCGCCCCGAGCGCGCTCCCTATCCGGAGCGCTGGGTCGAGTCCTACGACCGTCAACCCTTTCGCGGTCGAGGTCATGCAGGAGCTAGGGATCGATCTTTCGGGCCATCGCTCCAAATCCGTCGACGACATTCCGCTCGAAAGCGTCGGAACCGTCATCACGTTGTGCGCCGACGAGGTCTGCCCCGTCTTCCCCGGCGACGTTGAGAAGCTTCACTGGCCCCACCCGGATCCCGCCGCGGTCGTGGGATCCCGCGAGGAGATTCTCGCTTCGTTCCGCCAAGTCCGCGATCAGATCCGCGAAAGGCTCGTCGCCTACTTCTAACCCGCTTCCGGCACGACGGAGCGAAAGCGCACCGACTCACCCGGAATGCACTGGGCGAGCTTTGAAACGTCCTCTCGCATCACCGTCGCAATTTTCGGGTAACCACCCGTAGTCGCCCGGTCCGCCAGCATGACGATCGGGAGTCCGTTGGGCGGCACCTGGATACTTCCCAGAGCATTGCCGTCCGAAATGATCTCTCGCGGACCACTGTGCTCGATCGCAGGTCCCTCCAGGCGAGAGCCCATCCGATCCGAAGCGGCCGACACTCGGTAGAGGGAGCTGACCAAACAGCGCTTGCCGGCCTCCGTGAAGTAGTCGTCCTGCGGCCCCCACACGATACGGAGCTCGGCGTCGCCGCTCCCGCGACGTATCGGCACGCGCTTCCCGGCGGCAGCCGGGGTCGCGGTTGCGACGACGAAGAGCTTGTCGCCGGCTCGAAGCGCCCGCCCCTGATGGCCGCCGAATCCAGCGGTGAGGTAGGTGGAGCGCGAACCGAGCACGGGGTCGACGTCCAAGCCTCCCGCGACTCCCAAATAGGCTCGAGCACCGTCGCGGCGCCCTGCGAACGACAAGAGGTTTCCCGGACGCAACCTGAACGAGCTTCCATGCGGCGGCCGCCATAGGCCAATGTCGGACCGCGTCACCGTGGTATCGAAATCCGCCCCGGTGACGGCAACGACCGTCGGCGCGAGACATCGCAGCGACGGACCATCCATCGTGCACTCGAGGGCGGCGGCACCGGCGGCGTTTCCGACGAGCGCGTTCGCGCATCTGAGAGCCTCCGGGTCCATGGCTCCCGCCACCGGAACCCCGTAGCGCTGGTAGCCCGGCCGTCCCAGGTCTTGCACCGTCGTCAACAAACCACCGTCCTCGACCTTGAAAACAGGATGACCCGAGCCTCCGGACGGGACGGACTCCTCGACGGAATCCTCGGCGAGCGAGTCGACCGGGACGAACTGCACGCGATCGCCCGGAACGAACCGGCTCGGAGGCATCGAGGTCACATCGAACAGGCGGCGCGGGTCCGCACGGCCGAGCAAATGCCATCCGCCAGGCGTGTCAGAGGGATAGATGCCGGTCTGGCCCATCGCGATCGCGACCGAACCTGCGGCCACGCGCGTCCGCGGGTTGCTGCGGCGCGGAAGCTTCAGGCGGTCGTCCGTCATTCCCATATAGGCGAAGCCGGGGGTGAACCCCACGACGTAGACACGGTATGTTCTGCCGCTGTGAAGTCGGATGACTTCGTCGAGTGACAAGTCCGCAAGGCGGGCGACGTCATCGAGGTCCTCACCGTCATAGACGGTGGGAACCGTCTTTACCGTCGGAGGCCGCTGCTCGCTCCCGCCAAGGTCGGCGAGATAGCGACTCACATGCGACACCACTCCCGCAAAAGTGACGGCGCCGGGATCAAAGAAAATCAGGAGCGACCGGTACGAGGGTACCGCTTCGAGATAGCCTCGAAATGGGCGGTGCTGTAAGCGCTCGTCGAGCGCGCGCACCGCTTCGTTGAGCTCCGGGTCGATAGCGTCGCCTAGCTCAACCACGATCCCGCCATCTCCCGCGGGAAGAAATCTCGGCGTTAGCTCAGCGATCGAACTTCGACTCCATTCCTCTCGAGATTGTCTCTTACGATCTTGGCGTTTTCGAGAGCCGTCGGGTTGTCCCCGTGGAGGCATAGCGTGTCGGCGGAGATCGCGACTTCGGTTCCGTCATGAGCGACGACCATCCCACGGGCACTAATCGCGAGCGCTTGCGCGGCGGCCTTCTCCGGATTCGAGATCACGGCCCCCTCGATGCGACGCGACTGAAGCGTGCCGTCCGGGTTGTATACGCGATCGGCGAACGCCTCCCCGGCGAAACGAAGCCCGGCAGCCTCGGCCGCCCCTCTCATCGCGGTCGACGTCGCGAGGCCGACGAATGTCAAATCTCCGCTGACGCGGGCCACGCCTTTGGCTAGAGCGCCGGACAGGGCTTCGTCACCGACCGCTTGGTTGTAGAGAGCGCCGTGCGGCTTCACGTGGACGAGAGGTACCCCATGGGCCGTGGCGAAGGCCGCGACCGCGCCGACCTGATAAACGACGTCCGCTTCCACCTCTTCGAGCGTCGAAGCGATTGCGCGACGACCAAATCCTCGAAGATCGTGGTGGCTCGGATGCGCCCCGACGGCGACACCGAGCTTGGCAGCAAGACCCACCGTATGGTCGATGATCTGCGGGTCCCCGGCATGAAAACCGCACGCGACGTTGGCCGAGGTTACCAATGAGAGCATTTGCTCGTCATCGGCACCGATCCGATAGATCCCGAAGCTCTCACCCATGTCGCAGTTCAAGTCGATGCGCATATCGGGAATTCTACCGTTTCGCTTTCCGGTTCGGAAAGCGATAGAATGCTCAGGTCATGGGTAAAGGCGATCGCAGAACGAAGAAGGGCAAGATCTTTCAAGGCACCAACGGAAAGACTCGCCCCAAGCCAAAAAAAGCCGCAAAGACCGCAAAGAAGCAGAGCTGACGCCCGCCACCTCGGCGGGGGCTTCCACTCGAGGAGCGTGCTCTAGAGTTTCACTGCCTGCTTTTGCAGGATAATTGCGTCTAGCTCTTCCCTGAGCCGCGGCAAAATCTTGTCGTAAGGGTACTGCCCGAGCGCCTCTTCGCCTTTCTTCAAGTTGACGAACTGAGGCGCGCACCAAAGCCCGAGATCCGCGTCGTCCGTCTCGCCGGGCCCGTTGACCCGGCACCCCATCACGGCGATCGTGATCGCGTGATCTTTCGCGTATCGGGTCATCTTCTGCACTTCTTGCGCGAGCTCGACGAACTGCTCGTTCTCCACGCGCGAGCATGACGGGCAGGAGATGATATTCAGCTCGTTCGACAGCACCGTCGGTACGGAACGGAAGCGGCCCGAGGCGATATCGTCGAGGATCTTATGCCCCGCTTCGACTTCTTCGTGCTTCGACGGGTTCGGTAGCGTGAGCGAAACGCGGATTGTGTCGCCGATTCCCTGGGTTAGGAGTTGTTCGAACGCAATCCGGGTTTTGATGACGCCGTCCGGCGGAAGGCCGGCTTCCGTAACGCCGAGATGGAGCGGAATATCGGGTCGATCCGCTGCGAAGCGGCGGTTGCCGTCGATGACTTTCTGCGGGTCCGAATCCTTGAGGGATACGCAAAACCGCGTGAAGTCGAGGCCGTCGAGCATTTCCGCGTGCTCGATTGCCGACGCAACCATCGCGCCGACCGAGTCTTCCTTGAACTCCGTCGCTCGCGCGGGATCGATGGACCCGCAGTTCACCCCGATCCGGAGGGCGCAATCGCTGTCCTTGGCGACGCCGACGAGATATGCGACTTTCTCCCGTGCCGGCTTGTCGCGCTCGTGATGGTAGAGATGCCCCGGGTTGTAGCGGAGCTTGTCCACATAGGGCGCGACTTTCTCGGCAAGACGGTAGTTCTCCTGGAGATCCACGGAGAGGTTCGCTTCGGTGCGCGAGCGAATCTCGACGACCGCAGCAGCATCTCGATCACTGTCGACCGCGATTCGAACGATGCCGGCTCCCGCTTCCCGGAGCTGTTCGGCCTGGGCGACGGTGGCGTCGATATCCGCCGTTTTCGTCGCGCACATGCTTTGAACGACGACCGGGTGGCCGGCCCCGATGGTGACGGAGCCGATGGCAACGCTTCGCGTCGGATTGCGCTCGCTGGTCATGGCTTGATTCTAACAAGCCCGGGCTCGGCGTGGCGGCACAATGACGCCGGAAGTTCCGGCTTTACTCACCACCGCAATCGGAATAGCATGAGCGATTAGCGGAGGACCGATGGAGAAACGCTCTGAGTCGCGTCACAGCCCGGATGGCGCTATCAGCTGCCGGGTCGAGTGGGAGAAGGGATTCGAAGAAGGACGGGTCCACAACATCTCCGCTCGGGGTGCACTCCTCGAAGCGAAAAGCGACTTCGGGATCAGCCGGCTCAAGCTTATCCTGGAGCTGGACTCGCCGGATAATCCGTTGACCCTAGACGCGGCGATCCGATGGCATGCCGTCTCTCCACAGAACGAGACCGATCACTATGGCCTCGTTTTCAGAAATATGGACGAGCAGACGCAGGCAGATTTGGAGCGCGCGATAGAATCTCTGGCCGACGCGCGCAAGTAACCGCAGCCTCGGGCTCGTCTTACCAAACACCACATTTTCGGGAGCTCATCGTATGAAGTTGCAAACGTTCGTCATGGAGCGCGTCCAGTCCGTCTGGGAGAACAAGGTCGAAATCAACCTCGCCGAGAGCGGCGTCTCCCCGCTGAAACTCGGTGAACTGACCGAAGGCGCCTCCATCGATGACGCCTATCTCGGCTACCCACAGACGAACGGGACCGAAGAGCTCCGCGAAGCCATCAGTGACATATATGCCGGCTCGGACGGCGACAATATCGTTGTGATGAGCGGGACGGCCGAGGCCAACTACATCGCCGCGCTGAGCGTACTCGAGCCCGGCGACGAAGCCGTGATCATGCTCCCCAACTACATGCAGGTATGGGGCATCGCGCAGAGCTTGGGCGCAACGGTGAAACCGCTGCCGCTCCACGAAGAGCAGGGCTGGGCTGTGGACCTGGATGAGCTCGACTCTCTCGTCACCGACAAGACGAAGCTCATCGCCGTGTGCAACCCCAACAACCCGACCGGCGCCGTCATGAGCGAAGACACCATGCGCGCGATCGCCAAGATCGCGGGACGTGTCGGGGCATGGATCCTCTCGGATGAGGTCTACATGGGCGCCGAGCTCTCGGGTGACATCTCCGCGACCTATTGGGGCTGGTACGACCGCCTGATGTGTACCGCCGGGCTATCGAAAGCCTATGCGCTTCCCGGGCTTCGTATCGGCTGGATCGTGTCGGACAAAGAAAACATCGAGCGTCTGTGGTCCTTCAAAGACTACACGTCCATCGCGGTCTCTTCGCTCTCCGACCGCCTCGCGCAGGTGGCTCTCGAGCCCGCGCGACGCGCGAAGCTCCTCGCGCGCACGAAGAAAATCCTGAACGACCAGCTTCCTCGCGTCACCTCGTTCGTCGAGCAGCACGGCAACCGCATGTCTTGGGTTCCGCCTCGCGCAGGAGCTATCGCCTATGTGCGCTACGAGTGGGACATCAACTCCACGAAGCTCATGGAGCGCTTGCGCGACGAGAAAGGCGTCTTCATCGTGCCCGGCGACCATTTCAACATGGACCACTATCTGCGCATCGGATACGGCTACGACCCCGTTGAGCTCGACCGAGGTCTAACGCGGGTCTCAGAGCTTCTCGAGACCCTCAGCTAATCCCGACCGCCGCGTCGTGATGCCCGCATCCGAAACGGCACGCCCGGCCGGGCGGAAGAGACTCGCCTTCGTCGTCATCGCCCTCGGCGCGAGCACCGTTCTCGCCCTCGCGATTCTCGAGGCCGGCACGCGGTGGCTCGAGGCCCGTGGGCGTGAGCCCAGCACCATCCAGTATCTGCGACTCCTCGAGGACAACCGAAACGGCACCGGCTCCTATCGCCTCCGGCCGGACCTCGATCTCACGACTCCAATGGGAGGCCGGACGCTTCGGGTGCGCACGAACAGCCACGGGATGCCGTGGCGTGAGGTCGAGGTCGCGAAGTCGGAGCGACGGCGCATCGCCTTTCTCGGAGACTCGTTCACATTCGGCTCCTGGGCCGACGGATACGAGTCGACTTTCGTCGGCACATTCGAAAGCGCCGTATCACCCGAGAGGTGGGAAGTCCTGAACTTCGGCGTCGGCGGCTACGGCGTCGCGGATATCGAGCTGCTCCTTCACGAGGAAGTCATGGCGTTCTCGCCAACCTATGTCGTCGTCGTCATCTTCACGGGAAACGACTTCCGGGATACGTTCCTCGGTATCGACAAGGAGAACATCATCGACGGTGTTGCCCACCTAGACGACGATCGAGTGCGCGCTGCCGTCCCCGAGGAGCTCCTCAGCGAGGACACGACCCTCTCGCGTCCCTGCATTCGCGAGTCCCCGATTCTTCGCGGGCTCGACCGATTCAGCTCGTTCCGGGCGCTAGCGCCGTTCATGAATCTCGAAAACTTGTGCGTGGACTTTGCGGTCAATCAGAACTTCACGATGTACACGTTTTGGTCGCGCCACCCTTATCCGGAAACCGCCCTCGCCGCGAAGGACGCGGTCATTGGCTCGCTGAAGCGTATGGATAGCTTCTTGAAGAGCCGGCGCGCGCGGCTCGCGGTGGTGACCCTTCCGATGTCGGAGCAGGTGCACGCTCGCGAGAGTCAGGGGGTCGACTATGACATCTCCTACCCGCAAGCCTTCGTGAAGGCATTCGCACGGGAGCAAGACATCCCTTTTCTCGATCTACTTCCGGTCCTCCGAGAGCACGTGATCCGGACCAACGAACGCCTCTACTGGAAGCGCGACACGCATCTCAACAACCGCGGTCACGCGCTGGTAGGTGAGGCGGTAGCGGAATGGTTTCGTTGTTGCGTCCGTAACGTCCGGCCCCGCCAGCTCGCATCACCCTGAGCTCTGCTCCCACTTCGTCCGGTAGGCGGTGATGAACCGCTCGTAGAACCGGCGGGCGCTCGGGCTCAGGAGCGGCAGAACCGAGTCGTCCGAGAAACAATAGGGCGACGGGACTGCGTGAGGGCAGGCGCTGGGCCAACCATAGATTAAGTCGAGCGTCCTGCGTCGGGGCTCCGTGCGGTAGCTGCCGCGGTGGATGGACCACGCATGGAAGAGGAGCGCGTCGCCGCGCTCGAGCGAAATATGTCGCGCTCCCGCCATCTTCGCTGTCGAGCGTATCAACGGGTCACTCGAGCGTCGGATGGCGAGCTCGAGATCGGTGTCCCAGCGCCGGTGGGACCCAGGGACGATCTCGAGAAAGGAGTCGGGCTCACAGGCGATCCGGAAATGCACGCCGGTATGCCGGGTCATGCGCTCGCGCTCGTCGTCGTCGTCACGCGCATCGAATTGCGTGTCGCGGTGCCAATCCCCGTCCCACGACTCGCGACGTTGCTCGAAGAAGAACTGGCTGTTGTGAAACAAAGGCTCATGGCCGCCGCACGCTCGCAGCACGCCCAGAATCCGTTCATCGGCGATGAGCTCGACAAGCGCCACGAGATCGTCCGGCGAGCCGTGGAGGCTCGGGTCCGTGAGGCCGGCCATATTCGTCGTGCGATAGAGCCAGGGCTCACCGTGATGGCGAGCATACCAGCGCGCGACGACCTCTTCGCACAGCCGCTCGACGCGCTCGAGCTCTTCTCGACTCAGAAAGGCCGGGAGGTGCACATAGCCCTGCTCCTGCCACCCAAGTCGCAAGGCAAGCTATCCGGCGATTAGCGGTCGCTCATCGCGACGTAGTCGCGCTCTTCACTCCCCAGATAGAGTTGCTGCGGGCGAGCGATCTTCTGGTCCGGATCGGTCAACATTTCTTCCCATTGAGCGATCCATCCGGACGTGCGCGGGATCGCGAAGAGCACCGGGAACATGCTGACCGGAAAACCCATCGCTTCGTAAATGATGCCCGAGTAGAAATCCACGTTCGGGTAGAGCTTGCGGGTGACGAAGTAGTCTTCCTGCAAAGCGATGCGCTCGAGCTCCATAGCGATGTCGATGAGCGGGTTCTTACCCGTCACTTCGAAGACTTCATGGGCCGTCTGCTTGATGATCGTCGCCCGTGGGTCGTAGCTCTTGTAGACGCGATGTCCGAATCCCATCAGGCGGACGTCGCCCCCCTGGGCCCTCTTGACGAAATCCGCGACCTTGTCCTTGGATCCGATCTCGTTGAGCATGCGCAGCACAGCTTCGTTAGCGCCGCCATGGAGCGGGCCGTAGAGCGCAGCCGCGGCCGCCGCCGTGGCGGAGTAGGGGTCGGCCTCCGAGCTCCCGACGCTCCGCATCGCATTCGTCGAGCAATTCTGCTCGTGATCGGCGTGAAGGATGAACAAAACGTCGAGGGCCTTTTCGAGGACCGGATCCGGCTTGTAGCCGGTCGACATCGTGAACATCATTTTCAGAAAGTTGCCGGTATAGGAGAGATCGTTATCCGGGTAGGTGAACCGCATCCCGATCGTATGGCGATATGCGAACGCGGCCAATGTCGGCACCTTCGCGATGAGCCGGTACGTCTGGAGCAATCTCGACGCGGGGTCGCGCACATCTTTGGCATCGGGATAGAACGTAGACATCGCGCCCACGAGGCCAACGAACATGCCCATCGGATGGGCGTCGTAACGAAAGCCCTCGATCACCCTCTTGATGTATTCATGGATGATTGTGTGGTGCGTGATGTCGTGCTCGAAGTCATCATACTGGGAGCGAGTCGGCAGCTCACCGTTGAGGATGAGATAGGCGACCTCGAGGTAGCTCGAATTGTCCGCGAGCTGCTCGATCGGATAACCGCGGTAGCGAAGGATGCCTTTCTCTCCATCGATATAGGTAATCCTGCTCTTGCATGATGCCGTGTTCTTGAATGCGGGATCGTAGCTCTTCAACCCGTAATCATCATCATCGACGCGGATCTTGCGCAGATCCATGGCGCTGACAGCACCGTCTTTGATATCGAGCTCGTAGCTCTTTCCGGTACGGTTATCGGTAACGCTGAGCGAGTCGCGGCCCATTTTCCGATGTTCCTCCTGTGCGTCGCGGGCGAAGCCCTTCGTGGTCGCGGATGGTTGATGTCGAACCTGTTATTCTACCTTTTCTGATGACCCGAACGCTACAATCGGAATCACCCAACGCCCAGGAGCTCATGGTCGTGCAAGCGGCCCGCGAAATCCGGGAGGGTGAGCTCGTATTCGTCGGGATGCGGCTCCCGCTCCTCGCGTTCCTACTCGCGAAGAAAACCCACGCGCCTGGGGCCGTCGGACTCTACGAGAACGGCGTGATCCGCAGCGTACCGCCCGACGCGCTCTTGTACACCATGAGTGACTCGCCGAACCTCGACGGCGCCGACAGCACTGGGGACATGCTGCAAGTGATGGGGCTGTTGCAGCAAGGTCGGGTAGGCCTCGGCTTCGTCGGTGCCGCGGAAGTGGATAGATTCGGCAATCTCAACACCACCGAGACGGACCTGGTGCGCCTTCCTGGAAGCGGTGGCGCGTGTGACATCGCCAGCTTGTCGCAGCGGCTCATCGTAATCATCAACCACCGCAAACACCGGCTCGTCGAAAAAGTGCGCCACCTCACATCTCCGGGCTTCGGAAACGGAGCCCGTTGGCGTGCCGAAGTCGGACTGCCGGGCGGTGGGCCCGAAGCGGTGATCACCGATAAAGGCGTGCTGCGATTCGACGCACGGACGAAGCAAGCAAAACTCGTGTCGTATCACGGCGGAAGCATCGACGATGCCGTTGCCGAAACCGGTTGGCCCCTCATGGTCGCCGAAGATTGCTCCGAGACGCTACGGCCCAATGAGGCGGAGCTATCGATCTTGCGCTCGCTCGACCCCGATCGTTTTTGGCTCAAAGCGTGATGAAAATACAGAGTCTCGGAACGGCGCTCGCGGAGAACGTGAAGGACGACGATACCGTCGTGATGGGTGCCGCACTCGAAGCCCTCGTCCCGTTCGCGGCCGGCTACGAGATCATCCGCCAGCGGAGGCGAGGCCTCACGCTCATAGCCCCGATCTCCGATATGCTCTTCGACGTCCTCATCGGAGCGGGCGTCGCGAGCCGCGTCATCGCGTCCTGGGTCGGAAACGTCTCGGCAGGCTCCGGATACAACTTTCGCCGCGCGATCGAGGAGGATGTTCCCGCTCCGCTCGAAATGGTGGACCACTCGAATCTCACGCTCGCGACAGCCCTTCATGCCGGTGGGCTCGGCCTGCCTTACCTACCGACGCGCTCCACGCTGGGTACCGACTTGCTCGACGCCAATCCAGAGTTGAAGACGATTCGGTGTCCGTTTACCGGGGAGCCTCTCGTCGCGGTCGCGGCGCTTCGACCCGACACATCCATCCTCGCGGTACAACAAGCCGACGAGAACGGGAACGCCCGGATCAAGGGGAACTCCGGAGTGAGCGCCGACGCCGCTCGCGCCTCCGAACGGGTCGTCCTCCTCGCCGAAGAGATCGTCTCCGGCGAACAGCTACGCTCCGAGCCGAGCCAAACCACTATCCCGGGCTTTCTCGTCTCCGCGGTCGTACACCTGCCGCGTGCTTGCCATCCGGCACCGTGCTACGAGTACTACGATCGCGACCACGATTTCTTTCACGCGTACCACGAAGCGTCTCGAACCAGAGACGGGTTCCTTGCTTGGCTCGAGGAGTGGGTCACGAGCGCGCGCGACCACGAAGCCTACCTTACGCACCTCACCCGCTGAAGGCCCGAGCGGGCGGTATAGAATCTATTCATGAGCCATCCCGACCTCACCGATAAAGTCGCTCTCGTCACGGGGTCTACCAAGGGCATCGGACGCGCCATCGCAAGCGCGCTCGCGCGAGCCGGTGCGCACGTCGTCGTCTCGGGCAGGTCGGAGTCCGACGTCGCCTCGGCCGTGGAGCAGATCGGTGGCGATGGCGGGAAGGTAAGCGGAAGAGCCGCCGACGTCCGAGACTACGAATCCGTGGCTTCTCTGATGGCGCACGTCGAGTCGGAGACCTCCGGACTCGATATTCTCGTCAACAACGCCGGCGTGGGCCGGTTCGGCCACATCTCCGAGATGACCCCCGAAAGCTGGGATCAGGTCATCCAGACCAACTTGAACGGCGTGTTCTATTGCTCTCACGCGGCGCTTCCCCAACTCAAGAAAAACGGAGGCGGCACGATCATCAATATCAGCAGCCTCGCGGGAAAGAACGCTTTTCGCGGCGGGACGGCCTATAACGCGTCGAAGTTCGGCCTCGAAGGACTGAGCGAAGCGATGATGCTGGACTTGCGCTATGACGACATCAAAGTCGCCTACGTCATGCCCGGAAGTGTAGCGACGGAGTTCGCGGGACGAAGCGCGTCTTCGGGCGAGGATTGGCGCCTCACGTCGGAGGACGTCGCGGAAGTCGTGATGGGAATCCTCGGCCAGGATCGTCGTGCGCTCGCCAGCCGTGTCGAGCTACGCCCGTTTCAACCGCCCCAGAAAAGCTAGCACCCGCGCCATCGCCACGCCCGTCAAAACGACGAGGAACGGCTCGATCTCCCAGCGCATGCGGTCGTTCTCGCCGATCTCGATCATGTTCGTTACCGCGGTGAGCCAAAGGATCGTCGCGAGGATGTAAAGACAGAGGCCTCGCGGCTTGCCTCGGATCGCGACGAGCATCAGCAGCGGAAAGAGAAGCATCCACAAGTTGAACGGAGGCGCCAGCATGCGGATCGGTCGCTCGACGCGTCCGCCCAGGAAGAGATACTGCGTCCACAGATCCCGGTACTGGTGGACATGCTCGAAATCGTACTCGACGAGAAAGTGAACCGAGTTCGGCCCGGGCTGGAGGAAGAGCATCATCGCCGTGAGCGTGCGCCTGAGATAGCGCCCCGGATAGCGCGCCATGAGCCCCAGATCCGCCTCGAGCAGCGAATCGGAGATGACGACGTAGTCACGATGATTGAAGTTCGGCTGGCCGCTCGCTTTGTAGGCGTCGTCGATCGCGGGGTGCCGACCTTCCGTCTCGCGAAAGAATCCATAGGGCTTGAAATAGGCGGGCTCCTGATAGGGGCGCCTCCCCCAATAGGCCGGAAGCCGTTCTAGCGACTTCAGCTCGGCGACGTGTTTTTGCGAGAGGGGCCAGCGCTTCGTCAAGCTAAGGCCAAGCCAAGTGCTTCCCGAATAGCTCCCGACGAGCACCGCGTTCTTCAAGAACCATAAGTTCACGATCAGAAACGGTACGAGACAGGCGATAAGAAACCGGCGGCGCGACGCCACGTGAGGCAAGAGGAGCACCGCGACGACCACGAGCCATATCGGGTGGAAGACCGAGCGCGTCAGCATGGTCGCTCCGACACACGCCGCGAAAGCGGCGAGCGCGAGCGAGCTTTTCTTCGACAGATAAATAGACAGCGCGACCGCGGACATCACGAGAAGAAAGGCAACCGGCAGCGTGTAGAACAGCCAGTACCGGTACGCCGGAAAGCTGGGAGAGAGGGCGAACAGCAAGCACAGCAGGCCATTGACGACGTCCGGCACCTCGAGCCGTCGCATCAGCCAGGAGACTCCCAAGAGCATCCCGAGCGCCATTCCCCCATAGATGAAGGAGAAGGCCACGGCAGGGCTCGGCGTCAGCTTCAGAACGATGCCGAGGAAGAGATTGAACAGCGGCGGTTGGGCGTGGAGGTAGAACAGACTTCGAAGCAGATCGCAGCACAACAGCTCGGGATCGAGATATTGGTACATCGTCTCGAGCGGTTGCATCGCGAAATGGATGCCGAGATAGCGCGCGAGGACCTCGCTCGAAGCGAAGCAGAGCAGGACCCAAACGTAGAGGACGGGGCGCTCGCGCATGAAGCCCGGGAGAATAGCATCGCACTCCGGCAATTGCGATAAGCTTCCAGCATGCCGACACCGACCCGAAGCCATCGCTCCATCGAGGTCGAAGTCGACCGCATCGAGCGAGGCTCGCGGCTCAAACGTGCGGACCAGCTCGCCGTCGAAGAGCCTCTGGAGATCCGGGTCGATGGCAAGAGTGTCGCCGTCGTCATGCGGAGTCCCGGACATGACGAAGATCTCGCTGCGGGGTTCTTGCTCACGGAAGCCATCGTCAAGGAACGCTCGGAGCTCCGCTCCGTCAAGCACAAGCAAGATCCGAAGAACCCCGATCTCGCGAACGTGGTCGACGCGACGACCACCGCGGGAATCGATCTCGACAAGCGCGGGTGGCAGCGGAACTTCGTATCGGCATCGAGCTGCGGGTTGTGCGGCAAGCTCACGATCGAATCCGTGCGACTCGAAGTGCCGTCGGTTCGCAAAGACCCGCTCGCGGTTTCGGCGACCTTTCTCCGCGGCCTTCCGGAAGCGATGCGGGCCCGTCAAGAAGGGTTCGATGAGACCGGCGGTATTCACGCCGCAGGTCTCTTCGACCAGACGGGCCAGCTCCTCTATCTGCGTGAGGATATCGGGCGTCACAACGCCGTGGACAAAGTCATCGGGCGCGCTCTTCTCGACGGACGAGTGCCGTTGACGAGCACCGTATTGATGGTGAGCGGCCGCACCAGCTTCGAGATCGTCCAAAAAGCCCTGATGGCTCGGATCCCGCTCGTCGCCGCCGTATCCGCAGCCTCTAGCCTCGCCGTCGAGCTCGCCGAATCATGCGGGATGGGGCTCGTCGGCTTCCTCCGGGGCGACGCCTTGAACGTCTACGCGGGCGCCTCGCGGGTAACGGAGAGCTAGGCGCTACGCGCTACACGGAGCGGGTCTTCCATCCACCTCGGCGGAAGAAATAGATGCCCACGAGGGCGATCATGCTCTGAGAGATCGCAATCGTCACGAACACCCCTCGCGGACCCCATCCATAGGTCGTCGACAGAAGGTAGGCGAGCGGTATCTGGAGCAGCCAATAGCAGAACAAATTGATCCAGGTCGGGGTCGTCGTATCCCCCGCTCCGTTGAAAGCCTGAACGAGGACCATCCCGAACCCGAAGGCCGGGTAGCCGTAGGCGACGATGGACAGACACGACGCCGCCACTGCAACGACACCCGGCTCTTGGCTGAAGATCCGGGCGAGCGGCTCGGCGTAGAAGTGGAAGAGCAGACCCACGGTGCTCAGAAACAACACATTGCTGAAAGCCGACATCCACACGGATCGCTCCGCGCGTTCCGGTTTCCCGGCACCCAGGTTCTGCCCGACGAGCGTTGCGGCGGCATTCCCCATTCCCCACGACGGGAGAAGCGCGAAGATCACGACACGCACCGCGATCGTGTACCCGGCCACGGCCGTGCCACCGAACGTTGCGAGGATCCTGAAGATCCCGATCCAGCTCGCCGTACCGACGAGAAACTGGAGCATGCCGACGCGCGCAACGCGGATGATGCGCGTCGCGATCGCGAGATCCAGCCTCAAGTGACGGCGCGCGACCCTCAAGCGGCCACCGCCTCGGGCGAGCGCGTGAAACTGCACCAGCACACCGATGGCCCGGCTCGACGACGTCGCGATGGCGGCGCCCTCGATGCCGAGCGCCGGGACCGGACCCCATCCGAACATGAGAATCGGGTCCAAGACGATGTTCAGGAAGTTCGCGAGCCAGAGAACCCGCATCGCGGTTATCGCGTCCCCGGCGCCCCGAAAAATGGCGTTGATGAGAAACAGCAAGACCACGGTGGCGTTCGTGCCCAGCATGATCGCGGTGAACCCTCCGCCTGCCTCTATGATCGCGCTGCTGGCACCCATCGCGCCGAGTAGCGTGGGCGCAGCCAAGACCCCGAGCACCGCGAGAGGCAGTGAAATCGCCGCCCCGATGCCGATCGCCTGCACGGCCGACAGAGCGGCCTGCTCGGGCTCCCCTTCACCGATGCGACGGGCGACGGTCGCCGTCGCCGCCATTCCGAGGCCCATCGCAATCGAGAAGACGACCGTCAGCATCGAATCCGTCATTCCCGCGGCCGCCACCGCATCCGGGCCGAGCTTCGCGATGAAGAAGACATCGACGACGGAGAACACGGATTGCATCACCATCTCGAGCACCATCGGCACGGCGAGCAGAACGACGGCCCGTCCGATGCTGCCACTCGTATAGCTCCGCCGTCGGCCGCGTATGGCCGCGATCATCTCCGTCCAGAATCCGACGGACGTCGTGCTCGTGCTCGTGTCTTCCATCGCTTGCTCTCAAAAACAAAAAAGGCCTTCCGGCATCCCGGAAGGCCTTTTTTGACGTGCGCTCCGGGAAACTAAGGCGGCCCCTCATCGATACCGACAAAGGTGCCGAGACTCGTCGTCGACGAGGTGTGAGTCATTCTCAGCTCCGTATGCACCATTCGATTTTCCTTGAGCGCTCGAAGCTACAGGGCGCTCGTTAGGTTGTCAACGAAAAAAGTCGTCGACCCCGCTATAATGATCGATCGTGAGCACGACTCCGACCTCCCGTAGCGGCGAGTACGCGGCCCGTGGCGACTACCATCGACACCTGGATCCGCACTGGTCCTACGCTCCGATCTACGAGCGCAAGATGCGATGGGTCGACGCTTGTCTGGAAAACGTCCCGTCGACGGCACGTATCCTGGATGCCGGGGCCGGAGAAGGGGCGGTCGTCGCGCGCTACCGCGAGAGCGGACGCGTGATAGAAGGTGTCGACGGGGCCTACGATTCACCGCTGGTACGAAAAGCGGACTTGAGGTCGCTCCCCTACGAGGACGGCGCTTTCGGTGTCGTCCTCTTCCTCGACGTGCTCGAGCACATCCCGCTGCTCGACCAACCCGCCGTGCTCAGCGAGATCGTCCGCGTGCTCAGCGACGACGGCGTGCTGTTGATGAGCGTCCCGAACCTGGCCCACGCCCACAGTCGATTGCGGTTCTTGTTGTCCGGGAAGCTGACGCGAACCTCAGCCGTAGATCGGCATCCCGGAGATCGGCCGGTGGCCGAGTTCTTGGAGCTCCTCGCGGAGGCCGGCCTGTCGGTGGACTACCGGGGGGGGATCTTTCCGACTCTGCCGATCGCGTTCCGAGCCGTGAACCGAGCACCGCACCGCTTCGGGTGGCTCGTGGGGTTCTTAGACGCGGTCGTCCCTTTCGTGTCTCTCAGATTTCTAGCGACGATCCGAGCGCATAAGCGCTAGTCGAAGCGGCCACCCACCTCGCGGGTGAGCGGCCGCTTTCGAACCAGACAAGACCTACGGGATCGTTTCGCTCGGCACGTTCGACAAAACGCTGAAGTTGCCGGCATCGTCTTCCGCTATCACCGCCACGTAGTACGTCCCCGAGGCAAGCCCGTCAACGACGAAGCTCTCCGTCGCTCCGGCGACCTGCGGGGCTCCGGTCGGGATGTCCGTCGCAGCCGCGAAGTTGCCGGCATTGATCGACGACGTGCTGTACTTCAGCTGGTAGGCCGTCGCCGTGCCTTGGTCGGCATCGTCACCAGGCGCCGTGAACGTGACGAGAAGTGAGTCCTTGACGCCGGCCTCGTAGACCTCTATCTCACCGATCTGAGCGTAATAAGTGGTCCCAAGAACGCGGGTCTTCGTGACGTAGATGCGGACGTAGCGGCCGGTCGCCGCGATGTCGAAGGTGTGCCACACGCCGTTTCCGTTGGCGAGGCCGACGGCCGTATGCACCGTCGTGAAGTTGACGTTGTTGTCGCTGACCTGGATCTGGATGTCTTCGGGAAAGACGAGACCGAAGTCCATTCGAGACAGGAGGCGGACACGGCCAATATCCCGGCTCGTCGCCAGATCCACGGTGATGAACTCGTCTTGCTGTGTCGAGCGCGGCGGCGTCGTCCAGAAACTCGTGAGAATTCCGTCCGTCGCGTTCAGCTTGTCGAAGTAGTCGCCTGACGACGACACGGCGGTCGCTCCGACGAGTGTCTGGACGCTAGAGATACTCGCGAGCGTCAAGTCATCGACCATCTCGGGGTCGATGGTGTCTGGTGTCTGGGCAGTAACCGGGAGGTTCGTATTCAAGCCGGATTCGAGGTTCTTGTCGTCAATGACGTTCAACCCGAAATACACCATGGACGCATTGGGAAGTCCCATCACGGTATGGCTCTCGGACGCTCCCGCGGCGCCAGGGGCCGATAGCCCTGCGACGAGATTGGCACTCGGGAAGTTCGACGCGTCGATCGGCGACAGCGACCACCTCAACTCGTAGCTCGTCGCGGTCCCGACATTGCCGTCATCGCCGGTGGCCGTCCATGTGAGGTCCGCCGTTGTGCCGGTCGTACCGGTCACGCTGAGGTCGTTGACGGCAGCAGGCGCCTCTCCGGGCGTCGAGACGAAGATGACGTTCGACAGGAGAGCGATATTCGGGACCTCATCCATCGTTTTGAGTGCGAGATAGACATCGCTCTCCGGCGGAAGCGTGCCGAGAGAGGCCGACTCGAAAACGCCGGCATTGGCCGGGCTCGGGATCGAGATCTGCGTGGCACTTCCGAAATTGCCGGCGGTGATGGTCGAGTGCGACCAGCGCAAGTCATAGGCGGCCGCCATACCGACGTCGGCATCGTCTCCGGGGGCGTTCCACGTCAGCAGTATCGGGCCCGGGATGAGTCCGCCTTCGAAGACTTCGATCTCCGCGATCTGTGCGTAGTAGAGGCCGCCGTAAAGCCGCGACTTCGTAATGTAGACACGAACGTATCGGCCGGTAGCGGGGGGAAAATCGAACTCATGCCACTCGGCGTTCGCGTCCGATAGGCCGACTCCCGTTGCCACGGTCGAATAGTTGACGTTGTCATCGCTGACCTGGATCTCCAAGTCCTCCGGAAACAGGATGCCAGGATTTCTCGAAAGCAACCGGACCTTGGTGAAGTCGCGCTGGCCGAACGTGTCGACGGTCACGAACTCGTCCGTCGCGGAGCCTCGGCCGGGGCTCGACCACAGGGAGTTTACGTTGCCGTCCGTTGCGTTTTGATGCGGGAAAAAGCTCCCCGAAGAAGCGATCGCCGAGCCAGCGACGATGTTCGAATCGAACGGAGGTCCACCGGCGAGGTTGAACACCGGTGACGGTGCAATGACGTCCGGAGCTTCCGTCAGCCCCGAAGGCACGTTCGACAGGAGAGACGGTGTCGCGGTTTCGTCATGAACCCGCACGCCGAAGTAGTAGGTCGAGTTCGGCGACAGACCGGTGACGGTCATGCTCTCGGGGGTGCCCGGTGGGCTAGGTGTCGGGATGCCTGCCGCGAGCGTCGCCGCTGAAAAATTGCCCTCCGTGAGCTGCGACGTCGAGTAGCGAACTTCGTAGGCCATTGCCGTTCCCTGCACCCCACTGTCTCCCGTCGCCGTCCACGACAAGAACGCTGACGTCGAGGTCATCGACGACACCGCGAGGTCGGTGATCTGGCCGGGCGGAACGACCACTGTCGTTACCTCGAGGTCGTTCGACACGGGCCCGGGGTTTCCGGAATCGTCGATAGCCTTGATGGCGAAGTGCAGCGTGATGCCTTCCTGCGGCGCCGACAACGTCATCGTGTTCTCGAGTCCCGCGGCGAGCGGTGCCGGCTCGCCGACGACCGGCGTCGCGGAATTGAACGCGGACTCGGAAAGGATCGACGACGTCGAGTAGCGGAGGTCGTAGGTGAGTGCGGTGCCGGCCGGGCCGTCGTCGCCCGGTGCCGTCCACTCGAAGGCCAGCGAATCGCCCGAGGGGACGTCATAAACCTCGATCTCGGCGATCTGTGCATAGAACGCGCCCGACGATCGCATCTTGGTCACGTAGATTCGGACGTAACGCGCAATCCGCGGTGCGAAATTGAACTCGTGCCAAAAAGCATTGGTGGTCGGAAGTCCGGTCGCGGAGTGCACGGTCGTGAAATTGACGTTGTCCGAGCTCACCTGCACTTCGAGGTCTTCCGGAAAGACGAAGCCGGGATCCCGCGAGAGCAAACGCACACGCCCAACGCTATGATCCGACTGCGTATCGACGGTGATGTACTCATCGACATCCGTCGGCGTTCCTTTGCTCGACCAGAAGCTCGCCAAGTTGCCGTCCGTGGCATTCGAGAACGGAAACGCGGAAAAGGATGACGAGGCTGCGATCGCCGGTGCCGTCAACAGGGTGACGCCCGAGTTGGCCGACAGGTCCACAATCGCGGACGGCGGGATGATGTCGAGGGTCGCAGCCATGACCGTGCCGTTGCTCTGAATCAACGACCAGTTGTTCAGCTCGTCACGCGCTTTGATGGCAAAGTAGTGAGTCACATCCGACGGCAAGCCCGTGACGTTGAAGCTCTCGGGAGTTCCCGAAGGCGCCGGGGCAGGGATAGCGATGTTCGTTTGCGAATCGAAATTCGCTGCCGTGATCGGAGAGGTCGAGACCCGGAGATCGTACGCCGACGCAGTGCCGGTGTCCCCGTCGTCACCGACGGCGGTCCAATCGAGCCGGATAGACGAGCCGGTAGGGTTCGATGCTTGAAGGTCGTCGATGGCGTTCGGCGCCTGTCCCATCGTACTGGTATTGGCGATATTCGAGATCGGTGACACGTTCGGGTTCTCGTCGCTCGACTTGACGGCGAAGTAGACGAGGGTCTCGGTAGGAAGCCCGGAAATAGTCGCCGTCTCCGGAGTCCCGGCTAGCTGCGGCACGGGAATTTCTCCGGCCGAAGCCATGTTGGCGGAGCCGAAGTTGCCTCCATTAATCGGTGACGTCGACCAGCGGATATCGTAGCTCGACGCCATTCCCACGTCAGCGTCGTCACCGGGTGCGGTCCACATCAACGTCGCCGCACCGCTCGAAACCGGAACCGTCGACACTTCGATTTCCGCGATCTGCGCGTAGGAGCTACCGGACGAGCGCATCTTCGTGATGTAGATGCGGACGTAGCGCCCCATGAAGCCCGGAAAGTCGAGATCGTGCCACGTGCTCGAATCTGCCGGGAGACCAATCTCGGAATGTACCGTCGTGTAGTTGACGTTGTCGGAACTTATCTGGATTTCCAGATCTTCGGGAAACAGGATTCCCGGATTCCGAGACAACAATCGAACTTGACCGATGTTCACGTCCTGGTTGCCGGTGAAGACGGTGATGAACTCAGGGTCCGTCGGGGCGCCACCCGGAGAAGACCAGAACGTGCCGGGGTTCCCATCGGTGGCGTTCGCCGTCACGAAGCCCGGATACTGACCGGACGACTCGATGGCGTCGGCGGCGATGACTGTGGGCTGGCTGCTTCCGACCGACGCCGTGAGGTCAGTGATCATTTCCGGAGGAGCGGTGTCGAGCGTCGTATGCATCACGGTGCCGTTGGTGTGGATCGGCGACCAGTTGTTGAGCTCATCGCGCGTTTTGATCGCGAAGTAGTGCGGGGTACTCGGCGGAAGACCCGTTACCGTGTGGTTATGAAGGGTTCCAGGGGGGCCTGGGGCCGGCACGGTAATCATGGATGCGGCGTCGAAGTTGCCCGCGTTGATCGGCGAGGTGGAGACCCGCACGTCGTGCGCCGCTGCGGTGCCCACGTCGCCGTCATCGCCCACAGCAGACCAGCTGAGATCAACGGTCGTGCCCGTCGGACTCGAGGCGATGAAGTCGTCGATCGCGTGAGGGGCCACACCGGCCGTCTGCGCGCTGACGACGTTCGACAGAGGCGAGAGATTGGGGATTTCGTCGCGAGACTTGAACGCGAAATACACGAGCGACTCCGGCGGCAGGTTCGTCACCGTCGTGGTTTCCGTCGAGCCCGCTACCTGCGGTACCGGAATCTCCGACGGGTCCAACTGCGTGGCGGATCCGAAGTTGCCCGTCGTGATATTCGACGTCGACCACCGCAAATCGTACTCAGCTGCGGTGCCCTGGTCGGCGTTGTCTCCCGGCGCCGTCCACGTCAGGTTCGCGGAGCCAAGGACGATCGGCGATTCATAGACCTCGAACTCGGCGATCTGAGCATAGTACGAGCCGATGTCGTGGGTCTTCGTGATGTACACACGCACGTACTGTCCAGGCACCGGCGGGAACGTGAACTCGTGCCACAGCCCAGCATCCGTGGGCAAGCCGGTCTCCGTATGGACGGTCGTGAAGCTCACGTTGTCAGGGCTGACCTGAATCTCGAGGTCCTCGGGAAAGACGCCGCCGTAGTCCCCCCTCGACAGAAGTCGGACCCGGCCGATATTCGCACCGACGAGTGAGGTGTCGACGGTAATGAACTCGTCGACCATCGAAGCGCGTGCGGGCGTCGACCAGAACGAGCCGGGGATCGCGTCCGTTGCGTTCGTCGCCGGCAGGTAAGAAACGGAGCCGGACGACGCGATCGCGGTCGCCGGGAGCAAGTTCATCGGACCGCCGCTCGAGTCTGCGGAGAGGTCCGTGGTCTGCTCAGGGGGAGACAGGTCGAGTGTCGTGACCGAAGGATCGGCCCCCGTGTCGGAGGGCGAGGCGATGTTCGCGTCGTCCACGACCTTGATGCCGAAATAGATCATCGTCTCGGGGGGTAGCCCTGTCGCGACGAAGTTCTCCGGCGTGCCCGAAGGCGACGGGTTAGGCGGATTCAAGACCGGGGTGGCCGCGGCAAAGTTCCCGTCCGTGATTGGAAACGTCGCAAAGCGAAGGTCGTAGCTCGTCGCCGTGCCCGTCACACCGTCATCGCCCGTGGCCGTCCATGAGAGCTGAGCGGACGTGCCTCCAGGATTGAACGCGAGCAGGTCGCTCACCGGTGCGGGCGCGACGCCCGGGGTGTTCAACATCGCGACGTTCGACAAAGGTGAGACGTTGGGCACCTCGTCGCTCGTCATCAGACCCACGTAGACGAGTGTCTCGGCAGGCAGGCCGCTGATGATTGCCTGCTCCGCCGCACCGGCCGACTGCGGTGACGGTATGGCCATAGGCGTCGCCGTCGCGAAAACGAACGGCGACGTCAGCGAGTAACGCAGGTCGTAGCTATCTGCTTGACCGGTATTGTCATCATCACCGGGAGCGGTCCACGTGACCGTCACTTGATCCGAGCCCGGCCCTTCGAGGCCGCCCAACACAGCAGCTGCCGGAGCCGTCTCGTCGGGGGGCGGCGGTGTGATGTCAAGAATGCCCGCATGGATTCCATTCGCGCCCACGCTGTCCGAATAGATGAACGTGACTTGCGGGTCCGTGGTTTCCGGCCGGGCGGCTGAGGCCTGCGCCGAACCGAACTGATCACTCAGCAGGACGTAAGGGTCGACCTTCGTCATGCTGTTGCCGGTGACGGCATATTCTTGGATACGTAAATGCGCGAGAGCCGGGGCACCGTGGTAGTACACGATGAAGCTCGTTCCCGACGTCGGGTTGTATACGAATGATTGTGGAATCTCGTAGACGTTGGCCTGATTGGCGACGACTTCCGTGTCGGTCACCGCGCCCGACGCTGGATCGATGAGCTTCGCGAGCGCTCTGACAGGGCTCCCGTTCCACGAGCCGTAGAGACCGACGAAGCGGCCCGCGCCGGCGTCATAGCCGAGTTTCGGCCACTGCTGGTCCTTGGCGCTGGCGTCGACGGGGAACAAGGTTCCAAGTCCCCCGTTCGGGTCGACGAAACGTCCCCAGATATCCGACTTCGTCGCACCGGAATCCTTGATGAAGATCATCATGAACTTGCCGCTACCGTAGGCGAGATCGCCGGCGTAGCTCAGTCCAAGCTCGCCATCAGCCCAAAGCAGAGGAGTGGAAACCGAGGGATCGCCGTCGTAGAGGCGATACTCCGTGGTGTACGCCAACGTCTCCCACGCGACGAGATAGTTTCCTGTCTGCGGGCTGAACTCCACCTTCGGAAAGTTGCCGATGCCCAGGAACACTTCCGAGCCAGGCACAACGACCCCGTTCGCGTCGAGGTATACGCCGAAGACGGAATTCACTCCTTCGTAGCGATACGTATAGAAGAAGCCGGGCACATTGCTGTTGTAGGCGATGTCGACGGCGTGGACGTTCGGTGCGGGAGACACGCTCGTGTGGCCGAGCCAGTTGCCCTCGGGATCCATTCGACCGAGCGACGCATAACCGAAGACACCGGGATGCTCACCGGAATACGCAATGAAGTACTCGTCCACGTCCTCGACATATTCGAGATCCGTCACCATTTGAAAGCTAGCCGTACACGAGCCCGTGCAGGGATCGTATAAGCGCCCGGGAAGGAGCTCCTGGCTTGCGGCCGGGAGAGAGCAGAAAAAGACGAGGGCGAGTGACGCCAGGGGGAGGTGCCTAACTCTGTACAAGATGAACCATCCTAAAGATGCAGAATTTTGTGCCGAAACCTTAGTATCTAGTGATCCCGATCTTGAAGCCGGTTCCGATCACTTCTCGAGGGCCAACTCTCCAAAATCCGGCGACGGGGCTCGCCTGAAGGTCGACTCGACTCGAACAACATGAATTCTAGCTCGATTTCGCGACGATAGAGTGTAACCAAGAACACAAGCCGCAGCAAGTGTCGACGGGTCGGCGGCGGCCCCCCCGATTCTTGCCGGCACATCATAGCAAAAACGGTAGCTGAAGGCGCGGTTTCCCTCGATTTTTCCAACACGTCCCGGTGCCGCCTATCGGTTAGAATGTGCGCTCTCGAGCCACCTTGGTGCTGCGCCTCGAAGCACTGGATTGTGAGATTTGACTACGCGCCCAGCCATCGCCGTCTTTTTCTTCTTTTTCGCCCTCGCGGTCATCTTTACGGCGCCGGTTTCCCTCGCGCCCCACGAGCGCGCGGTCAATGACGGTGACCCCGTTCATATCTCGTGGATCCTCGCCTGGGACGCGCATCAGCTAACTTCAGCCCCCTTTCGCCTGTTCGAGTCGAACTCGTTCTACCCATATGCGCGCTCGCTCGCGTTCTCCGAACATCTGCTCAGCGTGGCGCTGATCGCGGCCCCCTTCTTCTTCCTCACCGGAAACGCCCTTTTCGCGCAGAACATGGCGCTCCTGATCACGCTGGCGCTCTCGGCAACCGCCATGTATTTGTTGGTGAGAGAGGTGCTCGAGCGTGACGACGCGGCACTCGTGGCCGGACTCGTCTACGCCTTTCACGCGTACAACTTTCACGAAGTGCCCAGGATCCAGCTCTTGAGCGCCCAATGGCTGCCTCTAGCGCTTCTTTTTCTACACCGCACATTCACTCGAAAGACGAAAAGGGACGCGATACTCTTCGCGGTCTTCTTCGTGCTCCAGGGCCTCGCGACGACCTACTATTTGTTTTACTTCGCCCTCATCCTCGCATTCTGGCTGCCGACCTACGCTCTTTGCAGCGAACGCGGCATGGCACGGGCGGCCACGTTGATAGCGCCCCTGGGAGTCGCAGGAGCATTGTTCGGCCTTCTCGCGATCCCCTACTTCGCGATGCTGAGCGATTTCGGGTTCGAGCGCTCCTTGACCCAAGGCCTGGACCTGGTCGCCTATCTGAGCCCCCCGGCTCAAACCATCTTTTCCGCCATGCGCCACACCGAGCCGGTCCCGGAGTCGACGCCGCAGTTCCTTGGCTTCATCGCGCTGGCACTTGGCCTCGCCGGCCTCTTCTTGCGGGAGGAGAAGACGCGCCCCCAGCGGGTCTTTCTCGGTTTGACCATCGCGACGGGCGTCATCGGCCTCGTGCTCTCCTTGGGCCCCGAGATTCGAGTCGCGGGTGCTGCGCTCGGCAAGGGCCCTTACTTCTGGCTGTACGAATGGTTCCCGCCGTTCCGCGTCCTCCGGAGCGCGTCGCGCATGAGCCTGCTCGTCCACTTCTCTCTCGCCGTGTTGGCGGGGCTGGGCTGCCGTGCCCTTCTCGGCAGACTCCGGCCAACCGCCGCGTCCTGGGCGCGGATCGCACTTCTGGTGGCACTCCCTTACGAGCACTTCTCCGGAGGACAGCCGTCGGTGACGATCCCTGCCGGGAGCGACACACCCGAGGTCTATGCGTGGCTCGCGCAGACACCGCCGGACGAGGCGGTCGTCGAGCTGCCTTTGTACCCGCGACGCCAGCTACGACGGCACGCGATGTACATGCTGTATTCGACCCGCCATTGGCGACCCATCGTTTTCGGGAGGACCTCGTTCTATCCGGCGCTCCCGAGCTACCTCGCATGGGAGCTGAGGAGTTTCCCGGACGACACCAGCCTTCAACTCCTCGAGCGACTCGGCGTCTCGCGGATCGTCGTCCACCCGAACCAGTGGCCCGAAGACGAGCGAGCGTCGAAGCTCGCCGAGCTGAGGCGATTCGCGGACCGGTTGGAGCCCGAAGGCCGCTTCGCTCCCCTCACCGGGAAACGCTTCGCCACCTACGGCCTCGGCGACGAGCGCGTGTTTCGTTTGCGACGCAAGGGGAGCGTCGACCCCACCGCAGCGCGATCCCTGTGCGTGCCCGGAGACGAGATCCCCCCCGCGAGCTTCGCCCTCGCCGGCGACTCCGATATTCCCGAAGAGCTCGCGACGGACCGGGATCCACGTACCAAGTGGCGCTCCGAGCGGCAGCTGCCAAGCCTCAAGCTAGAAATCGACCTCGGTCGCGAGGAGACCGTCTCGGCCATAACGCTAGGAGTCGGCTACCCTCACGACGAGTTCCCCCGGGACCTCACGCTCAAAGCTCGGTCGAACGGACCGAGGTTCGAGCGAGTCCCGTTCCGCGACGACGTCGAGACCAAGTGGGAGCTCGTCGACGCGCTCGTGAACGAGCCGACGGAAGCCGCCATGACGTTGCGGTTCGAGCCCATCCAAGCACGGCGGCTGCGCCTGTGGGTCCGCGAAGGCGCGGACTGGGATTTCGCTCTCCCGCACTGGACGCTTCCGGAGATCTACATCTACCGACGCTGCGAATAGCCGACGATCCGCTCCGGGCGTCCGGAACCGGCGAGGAGGTCGCGGACTGCAGGCGCCTCGGCGAACTCGCTCCAGAAAGCTTCCGAGAACCGACGCGCCGACACCGCATCGAGGTGCACGCCGTCGACCACGCCCAAACCCGAGAGCCGCGGTGCGATAAGGGGCACGTCCAAGGCGGACGCGAGGAACTCCGCGTGCGCGTAGTTCGCGCGCGAGTTCGGGATGACGGTCAGCACTATCCGCGTTCCCCGACGACCGAGCATCTCCTTGAGCTCGATCGCCGCTTCGAGCTGCCCTTCGAAGACCTGCTGCCGCCGAGGAACCAATCGGACCGGAGTACTGGTGTCGGGCTCGATCACCGGGATCCAGCTACCGGTGCGATGCGAGCGGTAGAAGACGAACGAGCCCCAAAGTGTTTGCGCGGTCGCGTCGTAGCGCGGGACCACGCGGTGGAGCACCCGGGCGACGTGCCACTGAAGCGTCTTCTCCGCGATCCCCTTCCACGCATCCCAGCGGCTTTCGGAGGTCACCGTGGATGCCCAACGGCTCGGATTCCCCAGGAAGAAGCGCGAGCTCACGGCGATGATGACGACGCGCGGACGAAGGTCGTGCCGCTCGATCAGCTTCATAGGGAGCCACGATTGCTCCCCATAGCCCAGTCCCATGTGAAAAACGCTATTGCCCGTCGACCGAGAGAACTCCTCGATGCCGGCCTCGCGCAGACCGAGCTGGCTGCGCGAATCGCCTACGATGACGATGTCCGCCGCGCGGGCATGCTCGATCGAGGTCCCAAAGCCGTGCCACAAAACGCGGTGCCCCAGATCGTCGTCCCCCGCATAGATGAAGAAGGCGTCCTCTCGACCTGGGAGTCGTGTGGGCGGCGCGAAGCTGCCGTGCGGCAGACCACTCGCGACGAGAGCGGCGATGACCAAAGCAGTGAAGGCGAAGGCCACCGCGAATGCAGCGAGATAGGCCGCGACGGAACGACCCTTTCTAGAACTGGAAGTAGATGAAGCCACGCTGATCTCCGTAGGCCACGAGAGTCATCGCCGCCATGGCGCCCGCGACCGCCGCCTTCTCGAGATTCGAAAGCACCAGATGATGCCGCTCCGCGAAATAGGTTCGCAAGTGAAGCACGATGATGGGCAGCACGAACGCTGCCGATGCCGCAACGATATGCCATGGGACCGGCCCGAATGTCGAGAGATTCCCCAGGATAACGACGGCATCCGCGGCAGTGTCCGCCCGGAAGAAAACCCAGCCGACGAGGACACCCGCCTGGACGACCAGGAACCACACCAACCGCAAGAAGCGAGACCCGACCGCGAGCGGATCGTTGAGTCTCAACAGGCGCTCGACGGCAAGGAAGAGTCCGTGGAGCCCGCCCCATATGACGAAAGTCGTAGCCGCACCGTGCCACAATCCGCCGAGGAGCATCACGAGCAGGAGGTTGAGGTACGTGCGGCCCATACCGCCTTTGTTCCCGCCGAGGGGGAAATAGAGGTAGTCGCGCAGCCACGTCGACAAGGTGATGTGCCAGCGTCGCCAGAACTCGGAGAAACTTGCGGCCAAGTACGGTGCGCGAAAATTGACGGGCAGCCGAAATCCCAATGTGAGACCCAATCCACGTGCGATGCTGGAATAGCCCGCGAAGTCCGCGAAAATTTGACCGGAGAACAAAAGCGCTACCCATAGACACAAGGCACCGGAGGCCCCCGGTGTCGTGGCCTGGCTCCAGAGATCATCGACGAAGTATGAGAGGTTGTCAGCTACCGCCATCTTCAAGAAGAAGCCACGAACGATGAGGTAGGCGCCTCCTAGCATGGCTCGGGCGCGAACTCGACGCTTGCGTGGGAGCTGACGAAAGAAATCTCGTGCACGAACGATGGGCCCCGCGACGAGCTGCGGAAAGAAGCTGACGAAGAGCAAGAACCGGAGAAAGCTTCGTTGAGCTGCCATCCGCCCGAAATAGACGTCGATGGTGTAGCTCATCGATTGAAACGTGTAGAACGAGATGCCTACCGGGAGCTCGGACGACACGATTTCGGTAGGAAGGGCGATATCGGCGCCCGCGGCCGCGAGCGCGGACGAGAGAGAAGCGACGAAGAAGTTCGCGTATTTGAACCAAAACAGGAGACCCAGATTGACGGCGACGGATATGCCGAGCACGAGCCGGCGCTGGACGAGGCTCCCGGGGCGTTCGAGTCGCCGCCCGGCGACGTAGTCGACCGCCGTGCTCGACAAGATCAACGCGAGATAGACAGGCGTATGCCATCCGTAAAAAAGCAGGCTCGCGACGAGCAGTACACCGAGATAGCTCCTCTCGCATTTGTCGCGCCCGACGATGAGGCGTGCCGCGATGACGACCGCGTACAAAGCCACGAACGCGAAGGAGACGAAGCTCATGGGCTTTGGCGGCGGTGCGATTCCAGCACGGCGTGCATGAAGCCGGTCAGGGCATCCGCGCGGCGGTCCCAGGAGTAAGCGTGGACGTCTGCGAACGCTTGCGCGCGCAGCTCACCTGCCAGTACTCCATCGTCGAGCACCCGCCTCAGCGCATCGGCCAACGCTCCGGCATCGCCGGGTGGCACCAGAAGCGCATTCACCTCCGTGGTCAAGATCTCACGGACCGAGGGGAGGTCCGACGCCACGATCGGCCGGCCGCGCGCCATCGCTTCGAACAGCTTCAAGGGTGACGTGAACAGCCGCGCGGTCAGTGAGTCGAGATTGGGAACGACGAAAGCGGCCGCCTCGTTCGTCGCGGCGTCGAGCGCCGGCGGTGGCACGAAACCAAGAAAAGTCACTCGGGCGTCGAGCCCATCGGCGACGGTCCGCGCCCGCAGCCGATCGAGGTCACGTTCACCGGGGAGCCCGCCGACGATGACGAGCTCTGCATCGTCGAGCTCCGCCATCGCATCGATAAGGACATCGACGCCCTTCCACGGATAGAGCTGGCCGACATAGTAGATTTTTCTTCCCGCCGCGTATGCGGGCATCTCCTCAGGCACCGAACATCCGTCGGGAACGACGACCGTATGGGCGGAGGCCCCGTGGCGCTCCTCGAGCGAGCGCCGCAGACCTTCCGTAATCGCAACGACACCGCCGGCGCCACGAAAGACGCGCGCCTCGCGTGCATCGAGCCGACGTAGCTTCGAGCGTTTCGGCGACGGACCATCGCCATAGAGCTCGGCGCGTTCTTCCGCAAAGACGGCCGAGACGGTGTGCGCCTCGTAAACGATAGGCGTCGCCGTGATCCGCATCATTAGATCGGCGAGCAGGAGGTCACGAGTGAAAATGAGATCCCACTTGCGCGCGAGCTGCTTCAAGCTGCTCGTGACGAAGCCCAGTCGTCCTCGACCTGGAACCCGACGAAGCGTGAGATTGGGGTGGGGCGGCAGGCCGAAGAACCCGAGACACTCCTCGTCGGAACGCGCGTCCGATCGGCGGACCATCAGCTCCACGTCGACACCGCGCCGTGCGAGCGCATGGCACGTCTGCACGGTCTGGATGCCGTTGGCGCGCTCCATGGGGAAGCGGATATCCGCGAGATAGAGCAGCTTCATCGGCTGTCGTCGCTCGAGATCTCGTAGAGGACGTCGTCGCCGACGCGTGCTCTCACCGGCATCCGCTCCCGGTAGCGGTGCATCGCATCCTCGAGGTTCCGTCGTCGGGGCTCCGCGAAGCGATCGTAGTGAATGACGACGTAGCGTACCGGTGCTCGTTCCAGGAGAAACCGCAGAATCCTTGCGGTCGGAAAGTGACGTAGCCGGCCAACGACCTCCCAGTAGTCGTTCGGCCACCATCCGCTAAAGCCGTTGACGAGCGGCATCCAGTGTGTCGTCGAGTAGTACATGTATACCGATTCCCTCGTGATGGCTTCGCCTTCGTGGATCGGCAGCTCGAGCACCACGCCCCGAGGAAGCTTCGCGAGCTGGCCGTAGATGAGCGGCACTTCCGGAGCATCCGGTATCGCGCGACCGAGCGAGTACGTCTGGTACTCGAACAGCATCAGAGCGACCACACCGGCGCCTACCCACGATCGGGTCCGCCGCGACAGCCCGAGCGTTCCGAAGCCTGCCAGCGCTGCCGTGGCAACGAGCGCGAGGACCGCCATCCTCGCGGGCGCTCGCATCCCGCCGAAGCCAGGGACGTGGCGATAGAAGTAGCGGTACGGTAACGGCGTCCCGGCAGCCGTCTCCGGGCCGAGCGACAAGACGAACGCGAGAGCTCCCAAAACACAAAAGAAAATCCAGAACGCACGACCGAGAGGAGACCGCTTCGTGGCTCGAGCTCCATAAAAAACGCCGAACGCCGCGAGGACAATCGCGAGCGCTCCCGGGAAAAGAGCTTTCTCCGATCGCACCTGCTTCGGTAGCCACTCCATATGCGGCGCTTTGTTGAACGAGCTCGGACGAAGGTAGTCCATGGGCTCGGCCGAGAACTGCACGACGTCTTCGTAGCGGCGGTAGAAGCCGCTCTCTTGATTCCTGAGATAGGGCAGAAAGAACGGAAGCGCGACCAGGGACACGACGGCGATCCCGACGCTCGATCGCAGCACGACGCTTCGCGTCAAGACCGACCTCCCGGCGACGAGGAGCACGCAGACGAGCACCACGATCGAGAGCGCGAGATAGACCGCGTAGTAGTTGCAAGACAGAATCTGCAGGAGCGACGAGACGACGACCCCGACGAGAAAACGCCGCTCACCCGTCGAGAGGAATCGCAACACACACCACAGCACGATCGGGATCCAGTGGAACGACAATAGCTGGAGCTGGCCGATATGGGCGAAACGGTAGGGCGCGGCCAGGAGTACCGTGCCCGACACCAATCCTGCCCACCCGCTCTCCGTCAGCTGACGCACGAGAAGAAACATCCCAAAACCCGCAACGACGAACGAGAGGAGGATTGCGACGTTATTGGTCAGAACGAGATTTCCGGTCACGGCAAAGATCGGCCAGACGACGGCCGCGATGCCGAACAAGTGTTCGGAATAAGCCAGCGTGTCCGGGCGCGGCGCGAAGATGTTCGCGTCGAAAAAAGCGCTCGGATCGGACCAGAGGGCGTGGAAGTTCCATCCGAGCGCCCAATAGTTGAGTAGCGAATCGGGACCCGGATTCAGCGCCGTTCCGAGTCGGGCCGAGAGCGGCCACGTTAGCCAAACGGCGATCGCACAAAAATAGGCGAGCGCGGACAGAGCTCTCATCGAGCCGACATACTAACAGGGCTTTCGATGGCGGAGCCGAAAGCTCAGGGCTCTTCGTCGAGCGCCACGACGGTGACCGCGAACCGGGAGCTCGACTCGTCCGATTCGACGTCGAGCCGGTCCGACGCCACACCTCGAGAGACCAATGCATCGGCGACGGTGCGGGCGCGCTCGCCTGGGAGCGCCGGGTCTTCGAGAGGCCCCCGTGCCCCTAGGACTTCCGCTCGGACATCAGGGTTCGAGGCGAGCCAACTCGCTATCCCATCCAGCACATTGCGCGCTTCATCGTCGAGGTCCACCGAACGCGGCGCGAACACGATCGAGGCGCTCGGCTGCGAGGTTTCGTCGAAAAAGACGTGTTGGGGAGAGTCCGCATCCACGATCTCGAGCGTGTAGTTCCCGTCCGTCGCCCACAGTTGGCACCACGTCTCACCGCCGTCGCTGCGAAAGAAGCTGAAGGTCAATCGGTTCCCCGCATCTCGATGGTTCGTCCCGTGCAACCGCGCGCTCTCGCCTCGAAAATGCTCGACGATCGCGTCGCGCGTGCTCGATTCCGGAAGCTCGTATTCGAGGCTCCAATAGGGGCCGGAGACCGTCTTGCGTCGCCGCCTCTCGTTCTCGCGATACGTCACGAGCATTTCCCGATTCTCGTTGCGGCCGGCGACCGCGAGCACGGAATCGGGAACGGCGCCGACGAGCGGATGGCCGTCCACGCCTTGCCGTGCGATCGTCAGCGAGAAGAGGCCGACCACCAGAAGCCACGACGACATGACATCAGTATAGACACGCTTCGTCCGGTGTCAGACGCCCGCCATAGTCGTCCCCGTTTTGAAACCGCGAGAGCGTGACATAAAATGTGCTCGCTCCTGCCTGGCGAAAGACACCTACGTGCGAACGATCGTAACCATGCCCGCCTACAAGGCGGCCCGAACCATCGAACGCTCGTACCGGGAGATCCCCGACGGGTGCTACGACAAAGTGCTCGTCGTGGATGATGCGAGCCCGGACGATACCGTCACCGTGGCGGAATCCCTCGGCCTCGAGACCCGCCGCCACCCCGAGAACCGGGGATATGGAGGGAATCAGAAGACACTCTACGACTGGGCCCTCGCCGAGGATGCCGATATCGTCGTGCTGCTCCACCCGGACTACCAATACGCGCCCAGCCGCGTGCCGGCGCTCATCGAGCCCATCATCAACGGTGAGGCCGATTTCACGTTCGGGTCGCGCTTCGCCTGTGGCGGCAAACCGATGGCAGGCGGCATGCCCCTGTATCGATTCCTCGGTAATCGCTTGACGACGGAGGTCGAGAACCTCTGTCTCGGATCCTCGTTCAGCGAGCTTCATAGCGGCATGAAAGCCTATTCGAGGCGGTTTCTCGAGCTCATCGGCTATCAGGAATTCTCCGACGCGTTCGTGTTCGACTCGCAGATGGTGATCCGAGCGACGCTTCTCGGCTTCCGCATTCAAGAAATCCCCATCCCGACGCGCTATAGCGAGGACTCTTCGTCCGTCAGCATACCGGCGTCGATCCGCTACGTCGTTTCGACACTCGGAGTGCTGGTCAAAACCCTCGCCGAGCGCAAGCGGCTCGAGCGTGAGCTCATTGAACGCTCCGGTGCAACCGACCACTGACGCTCCGAGCTGCCTGCTCTGCGGGAAGCCAACGGAGCTGCTCTACCCCTCGAACGTCCCGGCGAACACCGCGATCGAGAGCAAGGAGATCGCGTGCACCAGCCCCTACCTCTCCCTGCACGATGACATCTTCAATTGCCGCCAATGTCGCCTGGCTCGTTCCGTTCCGGCCGGCATCGAGAACATCGAAGAGCTCTACCGCAACGTCGATGACGCGGACTATCTGACGTCCGAGCCGGAGCGGCGCCTGGACTTCGGTAGCGCCCTCGAGTGGATCGAAGCGCACCCGCTCGTGGGCAAGCCGGGCTCTCTTCTCGAGATCGGGAGCTCCTACGGCCTGTTTCTCGAAGAAGCCGTTCTCCGCGGCTGGGACGTCGTCGGCATCGAGCCGGGGCAGGGCGCGGCAGAGCGGTGCCAGTCCAAGGGAATGGACGTCTTCAACGGAATGCTCGAAGAGTTCGACGCCGACGGCCGCCGCTTCGACGTCGTCGCTTCCTGGGATGTCTGGGAGCACCTCGAAGACCCGGTACGAGCGCTCGATATCGCGCATCGTCTGCTACGTCCGGACGGACTCCTCGTCATCACGACGGTCAACATGGGCGGGATCATGGCCAAGGTGCTGGGCGGACGCTGGCCGTGGTACATGCGCATGCACCTCCACTACTTCACCCGGCAAAGCCTCACGGAGATGGTACGGCGCGCTGGATTCGATGTCTTGCGACTGTCTACTCAGCCGAAGACGCTCAAGCTCGGCTATCTCCTCACGCGCGCGCAAGGGCTTTTCGGCCCCATCTCGAGCGCGGCAAGAGCGGCGGCGGGTTGGCTGGGCCTCGACGGCCGACCGGTCAGCATCAATACCGGCGACATCATTCTCATCGAGGCGAGACGGGTCGAGCCGCCACCACCGTGAAGCTTTCGGTATTCACCCCGCTGCCGCCGACGCCGTCGGGGATCGCAGACTACAGCGCGCTCCTGCTCGAAGAGCTTCAAAAAAGACAATGGGACGTCACGGCCGTAGCGCCGGCAGGAGCTTCGCCCCAACCCTTTCCCGTCGTCACGCCGGAGACATTCGACGGAGGCGGCCGCACGCTCTACCAGGTGGGCAACAGCTCTCATCACGACTTCCTCTATCCCGCTTTTTTCGATGCTCCCGGCGTCCTCGTCCTGCACGACCTGGTACTGCACCACGCGCGGCTGTCCTCCTACTTGATGAGCGAAGACGTCAGCGCCTATCGACGTGACATGGGTAATCGCGCGAAGCGTGAGAAAGCGCGCGTGGCGCTCGACGCCTATCGGCGCGAAGTCGCGAGCGCCTATCCCGAGGACGGCGCCGCGATATCGGCGATCGCGATCCGGATGGGCGGAGGCCGGCTCCTCTACTCATTTCCGCTCTACGAGCACCTCGCACGGCGAAGCGCCCTCACCATCGTTCACAGCGAGTCCGCGCGGGCGGAGATCCTCGAACGATGCCCGGAAACGTCGGTTATGCGCGTGCGAATGGGGATTCCCGCCCCGGCACCGGTATCCCGGGAACAGGCGCGCAAAAAGCTGGACCTGCCGGACAAGCTGCTCCTCGCGTCCTTCGGGCTCATCACGCCGGAGAAGCGAATCCGCTCGGTGCTCCAAGCACTCGCGCGGCTTCGCGGGCAGGGGGTCGATGCTCACTACGTGCTCGTCGGCGGACAAACGGACCACTACGACGTGCGCGCGGAGGCGGCGTCGATCGGCGTCGGCGACCAGGTCCACTTCGCCGGCCGTGTCTCGGAAGAGATGTTCTCTCTCTACGCCTTTGCTGCCGATATCTGCTTGAATTTGAGATATCCATCGGCCGGTGAGACATCGGCGACTCTGTTGAGGCTCCTCGCGTGCGGACGCCCGGTTCTGGTGACCGACCAAGTGCACTCCGGGGATTTCCCTTCCGATGTCGTCGCCTTGACGAGCCTCGATGGCGATGAAGACGGGCTTTATTGCGATCTCGTCGACCTCATCCGGGCCGAACCCAGGCGACGCACGCTCGAGCGCGAAAGCCGTGCTTTCGTCCTCCGGGAGCATAGCATCGAGGCGATGGCGGACGACTATGCCGCCGCTCTCGCGACTGCCGTATAATTCCTCGCATGGCGGCACCCCATCACGGCCTCGCGCGAAAACTGCGAAACAAGGTGACGCGGACCCGGCGAGACTGGCAAACCCGAAAGCTCAAGGAGCGCGGAGACGGCGTCGCGGATCGTCTCCCGCACTTCGTGGTGTACGAGCCGACGCTTCTGTGCAACTTGCATTGCAGTTTTTGCTACGTGGCCGACATCTTGAACCCGGAAGACTGGCGCGCGAAAGAGCTCTCGCTCGAAGAGCTCGACGACATCTTCATGGACGGCGGCGTGAAGTCGTTCAACATCACCGGCGGCGAGCCGTTCGTTCGCAAGAACCTCGTCGACATCTTCTTGCTGCTAAAGAGCAAGGGGATGCGTTGTGACTACATCACGACCAACGGCACGGTGATCCGCGAAGATCGTGCCGAAGCCTTGGCCGAGCTGAGCAAGGCCGGCTTCCTCCGCCATATCAGCGTCTCCATCGACGGGCCGCCTGAATTCCACGACGAGGTACGGGGGCAAAAGGGCGCGTTCCGCAAGTCGGCGGACAACATCGCGCTGCTCAGAACCGCGTACGCCCGTCACGGCATCGAAGCTCCCGTGTCGGTCAACACCACGTTGACGTCGGGGAACCTGCATCTACTCCACGAAATCGTCGATGAGATCGAGAAGCTTCAGGTCGACCTCATCGGGTTGAACCAGCTGATGTTCGCGACCCCGCGCGAAGTCGAGGAGACGCTCGACATCATCTCCGAGACCGACCCGGAAGTCATCAGCACCCATGTCACCGAAGACCCCGGCCTCGACCCGAAAGCCGTTCCCGAGATCCTCGCGCGAGCGGTCGATTACGCCGCCGCGAAAGGGATCACCATCAACTGGCGCCCCGGACAGAGCACGGCGGATCTGGAGCACTACTACACGCCCGATCGACCGCTCAAGGGCCAATGCTTCTACCCTTTCTTCGGCGGTCGTATCACCTATGACGGGAAAGTTCACTTCTGTCCGTTCATACGGGTAGAAGTCGGCGATCTACGCGAGCAGAGCCTCGAGGAGATCTGGAACAGCTCGCGCTACGTCGAGCTTCGCCAGAAGCTCCTCGAACACGGCATCTTTCCCGTCTGCCGGCGCTGCTGCAAAGTCGAGCTCGACTACACGGACCGGGAGTCTCTGACCCAGATCGAGCCCGCCGAAGCCACGATCTAGACGCTCGCTTGCATCCCGAGAGCGAGTCAGGCGGAAATCCGTCGGACGGACGGTTTCCTTGCGGCAGTAGGTCCTGCGCCGGTATAATTCGTTCGAGAGTAAACGATTGAGGATGTGATGAATACGAAGAAGCTCAAATTCGTGGCGGGTAGTTTCGTCATCCTCGGCGCGGTCTTGACGTTGGCCGTGACGGGTCTGGAAGAGAGCAAGTCCTATTATCAGACGGTACCCGAGCTCAAGGCGATGGGCGTCAAAGCCCAAGGCCGTCGGGTGCGGGTCGCCGGAAACGTGGTCGTAGGCACGATCCAACGTCTCGATGAAGGCGTCGTGACCTTTGACATCGACTACGAAGGCGAAACGCTAGGCGTGCGCTACGTCGGACGCGGTCCTTTGCCCGATACGCTCGTCGATCGTGCGCAAGCGGTCGCCGAAGGAACTCTTGGGCCCGGCGGCACTTTCGAGGCCACTTTGGTTCAGGCGAAATGCGCGTCGAAATACGAGGCCGCCTACGAGAATGGTTCGCCCGTAACCGACTGATCGGCTTGCGATCAGTCTCGTGAGCAAGAACCGCATGAAATGAAGGCTCTTCCTGCGGAGAGCCGTCGGGGGCGATAGAAGCGAATGCATCATCTCGGAAACTTTTCGCTGATGGCGATCGTGGTCCTTTCCGCCTATGCGGTGGTAGCCTCTCTCGTCGGAGTCCGGCGAAAGAACAGCCAGCTCGCCAGAAGCGCCGAGCACGCGCTCGTCGCCTGCACTGCTCTCTCGACGGCGGCGTGCTTCTCGCTCGTCACGCTGTTGATGAAGAGCGATTTTCGGTTCGAGTACGTGGCCAGCTACTCGAATCGCGACTTGCCTTTTTTCTACAAGCTCGCGGCACTCTGGGCGGGAAATGACGGCTCGTTGCTGTTTTGGAGCTGGCTCATGCTGCTGTTCAGCGGCATCGCCATCTTGACCAACCGACACAAGAACCGCGAGATCATGCCCTACGTCGTCGCCACGCTCGGCGCGACGGCGCTGTTCTTCACCTACTTGAACTACTGGGTGTGCAATCCGTTCGTCGAGCTCGGGGTCGTGACCGCCGCGGGGACGGAGTCTTGGGCTCCCGCCGACGGAAGAGGGCTAAACCCTCTCCTCCAGCACCCGATCATGGCGATCCATCCCCCGATCCTGTACATCGGCTATGTGGGCTTCGTCATCCCGTTCGCGTTTTGTATCGCGGCGCTCGCGTCGGGACGCCTCGGAGCCGAGTGGATTACGTCGACCAGGCGCTGGACGCTCGTCGCTTGGTTCTTCCTCGGTACCGGCATCATTCTCGGCGGACGCTGGGCTTATGTGGAGCTCGGCTGGGGCGGCTACTGGGCGTGGGACCCGGTCGAGAACGCCGCGCTTTTACCCTGGCTCTCGGGTACGGCCTATCTCCATTCGGTCATGATCCAAGAGCGCAAGGGAATGCTGAAGATTTGGAACGTCGCGCTCGTCGTCATCACCTATCTTCTGTGCGTCTTCGGAACGTTCCTCACCAGAAGCGGGATCGTCTCATCGGTGCACGCCTTCGCGGAATCCGACTTCGCGATGATCTTTCTCGGATTCATCTTCGCGGCGGCTGCCCTGTGTACGGCACTCATCATGTACCGGCTCCCGATGCTGAAATCCGACAACGAGCTGGACTCGATGGTCTCGCGCGAGTCAGGTTTCTTGTTCAACAACCTCCTCTTCCTCGTCGCCTGTTTCGCGGTCTTGTGGGGCACGATGTACCCCGTGCTCTCGGAAGCACTTCAAGGCGAAAAGGCCATGGTCGGCCCGGCCTGGTTCAACAAAGTCAACATTCCGATTGGACTCGGGCTGTTGGCGCTGACCGGTATCGGACCACTTCTCGCGTGGCGCAAGTCGTCACTCGAGAGCCTGAAACGTAACTTCACCTGGCCCACGATCGCCTTCGTCGCGACGACGGCCGTGCTGCTCGCGGCAGGGGTGCGGCATTTCTACGCCCTCATGACCTTCGCGCTCTCCGCGTTCGTGCTGATGACGATCGTTCAGGAGTTCCACAAAGGGGCGAACGCCCGACGTGCTCACCGAGGCGGCACTTACGCCGCCGCGCTCGTCGACTTGACCCTCGTGAACACTCGCCGCTATGGCGGGTACATCGTGCATTTCGGCATGGTGCTCATCTTCATCGGCGTGGCGGGAATGGCGTTCGACACCGACGTCAAGGCAGATTTACGACCCGGCGAGAGCGTCTCGATCGGCAGCTATGACGTCAAGCTCGTGGGATTGAAAGAGGGCGAGACGCCCAACTACACGTGGCTTGCGACAGAGCTCGAGCTCAGCAAGAACGGAAAGACGCTGCGTAATTACGAGCCCCAGAAGCATCTCTATATCGCAAGCGGCCAACCCACCTCCGAAGTCAGTCGCCACGCGACCTTCGTCGAGGATGTCTACCTCGTCTTCGCCAGCTTGGCGGACGGCGACCGCGCGACGATCCAAGTTTTCGTGAAACCGCTCGTCCGCTGGGTTTGGATCGGCGGCATCGTCATGTTCCTCGGCACGGGCGTCACCCTCGTCCCCGGCCGACGCGAGCTCAAGCTCGTCCAGAAGGCCAACGCGGAAAAGAAGCGCGCGGCCGAGCTTAGGAAGAAATATGAAGTCGCTTAGCGCCGTCGTTCTCTTCGGGTTGATGCTGGGTGCCGCGAGCGCGCTCATCTCCCAGGAGCGCGCCCATGGCCCCGAGTTCCGCGCGGCGGGCGCCGCGTTGATGTGTCAATGCGGCTGCGGCGCAACGATCTCGAGCTGTTCCATGGAGCGCTGCCATTCCGCAGAGCCCATCCGTGAGGAAATCTGGGAGCGCCTCCAAAACGGCGAAACGATAAACGCTATCGTCGACGTCTTCAAAGAGCGCTACGGATTGATCATCCTCTCGGCGCCACCCGCATCCGGATTCCATTTGACCGCGTGGGTCGTTCCGTTCATCGCGCTCATCCTCGGCGGCTTCGTCACCCGCCAAGTCCTTCGTTCCTGGACTCGCCAGACGGTGCCGGCAGATGTCGTCGTTCCGATCACGACCGCCGACCGCGCCCGGATCGAGAAAGAGCTCAAGGACCTGAGTTGATACTCGCTTTGCTCGCCACTTTGGGAGCGATCGTCGTCGCCTTCGTACTGTTTCCCATCTTTTCCACGGCGGACGGCGACGCGCTGCTCGACCTCGGCCCACTCGGCCGTGAACGGCTCGACCTATCGGAGAAGAAGAATCAGTTGCTCGAGTCACTGCAGGACCTAGACTTCGAGAAGGCCGCGGGCAAGCTCAGCGACGTCGACTACGAGAGCGCGCGCAACGACTATATGGGGCAGATCGCGACCCTGATGTCCCGGCTCGACGAGATCGTTCCGAGTCCCCCGCCCTCACGATCGAGCTCGAAAAAGGGTGGCAAGAAGGCAGGCACCGCCTGTGCCGGCTGCGGCGAGTCCAGCCCTCCCGGGTCGAAGTTTTGCCTCGAGTGCGGCAAGCCGGTCGAGCGCGAGAACACCAACTGCGCCAAGTGCGGTGAGACGCTCGCCGCGGGCGCAAAGTTTTGCGGCGAGTGCGGCGAGAAGGTCGTCCGATGAAGAGAGCGACCTGTGTGCTCGCGCTGATGTGCTGCGCGTCGAGCATTCTCGCGCAGCCTCGGGGCGGCATTCTCCGTGTCCGCCTCATCAACGGGTCGACGGGTGAGGCAGGGACCGCCGACAGCGTCACTTTGCTGCGCTTGGGCGGCGAGATGATCCCCGTCAAAGAGCTCGGCGCAGTATCCGGGAGCTTCGAGATCACGGACATCGAGGTCGAGGGCGAACGCCCCATGCTCCTTCAGGTCAACGTGTCCGGCGTGAACTACAACCAGCCGGTACAGTTCGGCCGGGGCTACGAGGCGGAAGCGGAGGTCACCGTCTACGACACGTTCGGTCGCTGGGACGAGCAAGCGCTGAGCGTGACGACCTCTCGTTTTCTTTATCGGCGCGAGGGCGAATCGCTGCTCGTCGACAAGGTGTACGTCATCGACAACCGCAGCTCGCCGCCCGCGACCTACCACGATCCCGAGGGGACGTTCCGGTTCAATCTACCGTCCGATAACCTGATCGAGATGGGCGCCATTACCGCGTCGAGTGCGCTCGGCGTTCCCGTGCCCCAGCCGGCATCTCCCTTACCGGACGGATCCGGCTACGTCACCAAGACGGCGTTCAAGCCGGGTGAAACGCAGATCGCGATCTCCTACGAGCTCCGTTACGACGAGGCCGGGCATGAGGTCGCCGGTCAAGCGTTCCTGCCGTTGAGCGAGCTGCTGGTGTTCGTCGCACCGCCGGATATCGAGACCGACGCGCCCGGCTGGGAAGATCTCGGCGTCGAGCCTCAAGGGCGGTTCTCCGCCCTGAGGATGCGCGACCTCGACCCGGGCTCGCCGATCCGTTTCAAGCTATCGGGGGGCAGCCGACAATCGCCCCCGCTCGTCTCCTCCGAAGGAGGAGAGGCCGCTTCCGGCTCGCGCGGCACCGTGACACGAATACCGGACACGACCCGCTCGTCGAAATGGGCGCTCGTCATTTTGATGGGAGCCGCGTTGGGCTACGGGTTACTCAGCACGCTCTGGCCCGCAGCCAACCGCAGGGGCTGACTTGCTCAAGGCTACCGGCCTCACGAAGCAGTACGGGCGCCAGACCGTGCTGCGAGAGCTGAACCTGAGCCTCTCCCCTGGCCGTCTCCACACGTTGTTCGGCCCGAACGGAGCCGGGAAGTCAACGTTTCTCCGGATCGCCGCGATGCTGGTGAAGCCGAGCGCCGGGGAGCTCGCCTATAACGGCAAGCTCGCCGACGAGCACGGCAGCGTCATCCGGAGAGAGCTCGGATTCGTCGGACACCAAAGCTTCGTCTATGGAGAGCTGACGGTGCGTGAGAACTTGGAGTTCTTCAACCGGCTCTATGGTCACGCTCGCGACCTCGACGAGTTGCTGGAGTGGGCGGCTCTTTCCCTGCGGCAGAATTCACCCGCGCGCAGCCTGTCCCGCGGGATGCAGCAAAGGCTCGCGATCGCCCGCGCGGTCCTGCACGAGCCCACGCTCCTGCTGCTCGACGAGCCCTTTACCGGCCTCGACGCCGAATCGGCCGAACGCCTGACGACGCTGTTGAGCGAGATGAGAGGGAGCGGAACGACCGTCGTGCTCGCGACGCATGACATCGCGCGAGGTCTGGAGCTCGCCGAGCGCGTCCTGGTCATGAAGATGGGGCGCATCGCCCATGACGCTCCCGAATCGTCCGCCCAGGAAATCCGCGAGATCCTGATAGGCGAGCCCCGCCAGTGACGAGCCCCTTCTTCCGGGTCGTCCTCGCCATCCTGCACAAGGACCTCAAGAAAGAGCTGCGCACGAAAGAGACCGTCTCGTCGATGTTCGTCTTCGCCGTCCTCGTCGTTCTCGTTTTCAACTTCACGCTCGCGCTCGACGAAGCTCGAGCCCTCGAGCTCGGCCCCGGTATTCTTTGGACCGCCTTCGTGTTCGCGGGAACGCTGGGACTCAACCGGAGCTTTGCCTCCGAGCGCGACAACGACAGTCTCTCGGGTCTGTTGATGGCGCCCGCGGATAGGAGTGCCATCTATTTCGGGAAGCTTCTGTCGAACTTGATCTTCATGCTGACGATGGAAGCCTTCGTCCTCCCCGTCTTCGTCGTCTTCTTCAACCTCGACCTGTGGGAAGTCCTTCCCGGGTCGAACTTGGGGCTGTTCGCGCTCGTAATGTTACTGGGAACGACCGGTTTCGTCGCGCTGGGAACCATCCTCGCGGCCATTGCCGCGAGTACGACGATGCGAGATGTCCTGCTGCCGCTGCTGCTGTTGAGCTTCAGTATTCCCGTCATCATCGCCTCCGCAGAGGCGACGCGTCTCCTGTTCGACGTCAACCCTCTTTCGGGACCCGAAAGCTGGATGCTCATGCTCGCGGTGGGAGCCCTTTGCTACGTCACGGTGTCCTGGATGGTGTTCGAGTACGTCGTCGAGGACTAGAATTTCGTGATCCAGGCGCTGATGTTCGTCGCGGCGACGACCGCCCAGGCGCCCGACGCCAGCGATCAGCGTCTCGTCGTACCGCACGTCAAGGGCGCAGCCCGCATCGATGGCATTTTCGATGAGCCGTGGTGGGAAGGCGCGGCTGTCGCAGACGGTTTCGTCCAATCCGAGCCCAACGCCGGTGAACCGGCACGGCAGCGCACCGAGATCCGCGTCGTCTACACGACCGACGCGCTCCTCATCGCCGCCAGAATGTCGGATGCCGAGCCGGACCGGATCGTCGGCACCGAGTACCGTAGAGACGCGCTTCTCGACGCGGAGGACACGCTCGAGATCTTTCTCGATACCTACCGGGACGGGCGCAACGCGTTCTACTTCGCGACCAACCCGGTCGGAGCGCGGCTCGACGGGACGGTGCGGAACCAGGGTGCCGTTCTCAATTTCGAATGGGACGGCGTCTGGGCCGTCGCCGCTCGTCGGGACGGCGAAGGATGGGTCGCCGAGATCTCGATACCTTTCAATACGCTCCGTTTCGCGCCCGGCAGCGAGGACGGCTGGGGCCTCAATTTTGGACGGCGGGTCGCGCGCACGAGGGAAGAAAGCTATTGGGCGTTCATCAGCCCGGAATGGGGCTTCAACGCGAAATTCAGGGCCTCCGCTTACGGGCAGATGCTGGGCCTCACCGAGGCGTCGTCGCGCGGGCGACTGAAGCTCAAGCCATACGCACTGGGAGGCATCGAACGGGACTACGAGAACGCCGAGGATGCCGAGCCCAACATCACTGCCGGGCTCGACGCCAAAGTTGCGCTTAGCTCCTCGATCAACCTCGACCTCACTCTCAACACCGATTTCGCTCAAGTCGAGTCCGACCAGCAACAAGTCAACCTCACGCGTTTCGCGCTGTTCTTCCCGGAGCGACGAGAGTTCTTCCTGGAAAATGCCGGGCTGTTCAGCGTCGGCGAGAACCGCCTTCCCTTCTCGCCTCCGGAGACGCTCTTGTTCTTCAGTCGGCGGATCGGACTCTCCGAAGACGGCGACGAGATTCCCATCATCGGCGGCGCCCGTTTGACCGGCAAGCTCGGCGGAACGGAGCTGGGCGCCTTCCACATCGTTACGAACGACACCGTCATCGACGACGAGTCGATCCCTCAAACCGGCTTCTCCGCCGCACGGATCAAGCAGGATATTTTCGAGCGGAGCTCCGTCGGGGGCATGTTCTTGAACAAGACTCCGGCCGATGACGGCGCCTCCAATCAAGTAGCGGCGCTCGATTTCAACTTTGCCTACACGCAAAACGCCCGCTTCAGCGGCTTTGTCGGAAAGAGCCGCACCCCTGGATTGGACGGCGCGGACCACGCCGTCAGCGCCCACGGGGATTGGGTCACGGACCGGTTCAGCGCCTATGGGGATTTCGCGGATATCGGTGAAGACTTCAACTCCGAGATGGGCTTCGTTCCTCGAGCGGGGGTCCGCAAATACAAGGGCCAGGGGTTCTGGAGTCCGAGACCCGGAAAGCTCGGCATGCGCCAAATCTTCATGGGTAACAATCACTCCTACATCGTCGATCGCGACGGAAATCTACAGAGTCAGCTCAACTCGCTCGGTCCGTTCATCCTGTTCAATAACGGCTCCATCGCATTCGGAGGCTGGGACTACAGCGCGGAAGGCTTGAGCGAGCCGTTCGAGATCCGCGACGATGTCGAGATCCCGGTGGGCGAGTATCGATTCCATCGCTATAACGTGGGGTTCAACTTCGACCAGAGTCGACGGGTCGCGCCGTCCGTCTTCTACTCGGATGGTGGCTTCTACAATGGGACCCTCCGAACCATCGGACTCGGGACGGAGGCAAGGCCTCACAACCGGGTGCGATTAGGCGCGAACTACTTTCGCAACGAAGTGTCGCTCCCGCTCGAAGGCGGAGAGTTCACGACGAACCTTCTCATTCTTCGTGGCGTCGTGGCGTTCTCGCCGCGCGCCTTCGCGCGCGCCCTCGTCCAGTTCAACGACGATGCCGAGGAGACACTGGCAAACGTCTTGTTCCGGTACACGTACCGCCCTGGCAGCGACCTCTTCATCGTTTACAACGAAGACCGCGACACGATGGGTGGCAGCTCGCAACCGAAACATCGTGAGCTCATCATCAAGCTCACCTTCTACGCCGTCCCGTTTTGAGCCGTCGATCTCGAAAGCGCGCGACGCTCACGGGACGATAGGCGCCCGGTTCAAGTCGAGCAGGTTCGAGCCGCGAGACCGGCACCGGCGCTCGAACCCGCGCCACCCCGCAGCCCGCACGAAATCCGCCTCGGCCGACGAGAGCGGGATCGTCCACGTCATCGCCGTCGGGGGCGTCGTCGAGCACGTCGCGAAGCGCTCGTCGAATAGTGAAGGACCCGCCGCGCACACGGCTGTGGCCGAGGTGCCGAAGAGGATCTCGTCGGTTTGGGTGACGACATCACCCCAGCCGAGACCTCGCCCGTTCACGCGCAGGAAATCGGCGAGCGCACCCAGGAAGGCCGCGACCTCTTCGGAATCGTAGCGGCTATAGGTCGAGAAGATGAGCTCCATCCGGACGTCCTCATCGTGAACGTTCCGAAGGTCGTAGTGCGACAGTCCGAGCGTGCAATACGTCGTCGTCTCAGGGAGCGGCTGGTCGAGGAAGCGCACGACCCGAATATCGGTGCGCGAACAACTATCACTCCAATCCGCATCGAATGGCCCCAGATGAGCTTCCAGATGCTGCAACACGGTATGCATCCGTTCACTTCGCCGGCGGGCATCGACATCGGGAGCACGGTAGCGAAACATCAGCAGTTTCTCAGCCATCCACCTCACCCTCCGTCTGCGACCGTGCGACCGGCGCGTCGAGCCTTCTTCTGAAAGGCGGGTGCCACGAAGGAATCGCGAGCTCCGTGATCTCCGCGAGCACCATCCGCTCCCCGCCGCAGGAAACGGCGACACCGCTCCCTTCCGCTCCCCGCCTCGCGGACGAAAAGCTCGCGCCGAATCGCGCCGCGAACGCAGCCGAGACGAAGACTCTGGCGACATTCGTTTCGAGATCGACCACGAAGACGTCCGCGCTCGTAGTCTCGTACCGAACGAAATCCGGATCGTCGCAAAACCATGCCTCCCTCTTGTCCATCGTCGAATATGTCAGCTGACGTGCGCCCGAACCGTCGGCACGTAGCAGCCACACCTGGCGCACTCCATCGGTACGCTTCGTCATCAGGCTCTCGTCATCGCTCGAAGGCGGGTCGGTAGCGAGAGGCGTAACGAACGCGCACAAGAGCCCCAAACCAACGACCCACACGAGCCGCGCACAGTCCGGTCCGTCGAACGTCATCTCAGCCACCTCCCGACCGCCACCCGTTGGGGCGGTAAAGCACGAAACGCCGCGACCGGGAACGATCGCGGCTTCTAGGACTGAATGCGATTTTCGCGGGAAGGTCGGATCAACGATCTTGCGACGGGGCAGTGGCGCGGCGCTCCGCCGGAACGAGCTGAAGGGTATTCACGGCGAGCTCGAGTCGACGGCCTTCCGAGCCGTCATCTCCCGAGAACTTCAGCTCGAAGACGTTGAATCCAGGGATGAGATCGCTCACGCCGACGTAGAAGCGATAGTCCTGCCAGCGCGCGACCGCAGGCAGAACACCGGCGCTGCGACCATTCACGACGAGCTCCACGCCGAACGGAACCGCGTCGGCGTCGGCATGGGCACGGAAGACGACGTCGAAATCCCGCGGACGACGGATCGGCACCGTGAGGGTCGAGCTCCGCGTACGGGTACGCCTCACCGCCATGCCGTACTCCGTCGTCGGGACGCGCCAACCGTCGTCGTAAAGGACGTGCTCCGAGCGCGCCTCGGTTTGTTCGGACCAGCCGAGCTGACGGGGGGCGTCGTCCCTCCACCAGCCCACGCCGTTGTCGAAAGGCCTCACACGGACGGGTTCGATGCCGCTCGGGACATAGTGGCGTTCGAGGAACGCCGCTACCTCCGGCGGCACTCCTTCGCGCAGGTAGTGACTCCAGAAGATCAGCTTCGGAAGCGCGCGCCCGCTCGTCAGCGCGTCGAGCATTTCGGCGTGCTCGGACTCGCTCTGCAGTGCGAATGCGTGCGGGTACTGGAAGTGATGAAAGAACGGCTGCGGCCGGAACATACCGAGCCCGGTAAATCCGTCGAGCGTCGTGTCGAAGGGTGAGCTGTTTCGCAGTACGTAGCGAATGCCCTGAAGCGTCGCCCAATTCCCCCGCTGGAACGCGTCCCGGAATCGCATGAGCGGAACGACACCGAGCGCGAGGACGACGGCGACGAGTACGGCGTCGCGCATCCCGGCCTGATTCCGCCCGAGCGCTCGGGCACCGGCATCGATGACCTCGACGAGAAACGACGCGGCGTAGAGAGATAGGAGCGGGAGGATCAGCAAGAAGTGCTGGTAGGACATCGCCGGGTGGAGCGGCAGCGTCACGACCAACGAAGTCGCGATGAAGAACACGACCGGCTCGCCTCGGAGGGCGTCGTCGCGGCGAAAGCTCCGTCCGGCAGCCAGGAGGAGGCCGCCGAGGCAAAAGAGCACGAACCACGGATCTCGAGCGGCGAGCTCCGTGACGAAGGGCCCCGCAGAGAGTCCGGGCCATCGTGTGTTCACGAGAAAGTTGGATTCCACGAAAGCGCCGAGTGCGCCCTTCGAAGTGAAATAGAGGAGCGTGGCGGCGACGGGAATGAGGAAGCCCAGGAACTGGACGCCCGCCAGCCGAAGCCTCTCGTGCACGGGTCGCCCGAGGCGGGGATCGCCGATGAGCCAAAGCGTGACCGCAGCGAAGCCGGGGCCGACGAAGAGCACCTTCTGGGTAAACATCGCCGCGGCGCCCAGCAGCAAGCCACTCGCGAGCAAACGGCCGGCGGCTCCGGGAGCCGATGCGAGCACCCGGCGGACGCCCGTCAACGACAACATCACCGAGCCCACGAGCAAGGCGGCCGCCGGAACCGCGGGCCGGATCTCGAGGCTCTTGTTGAGGAAGAAGATCGTGTAGCTCAGAAATACCGCGGCGACGAGGCCCGTCCGCGCGTCGCGCCACCGCTTGCCGAGCACGAATGTCGCGACAAGGATTCCGGCCGCAAAGACCCACATGAACCGACGACCGAGAGTAATGAAGGCAATCGCGTCATCGGCGACACGGCCCACGTCATAGAGCGCGAACCACGGCGACAAGAAGAAGTGGAGCCAGGGCGTGTGATGGTCGAAGTAGTCCACATAAGGCAAGAGCCCCGACCACACGCACCACGACCAATGGAGATGCTCGAGCTCGTCCGGGTTGTAGCCTCTCGTCTGCAACAGCCACAGCCGCAACACGAACGGGATCGCAACGATGAGCATGCACGCAAGAGCCGCCCACGGCGTGATACTTCTTCGGTCCATGATCTCTATCTGACCTCGGAGAAAAACCGCACGAGTATAGCCGCGCCATTCTCGGCAAAACAATCGGTCGACATCCGTTTCTTGGCGAGCGCGGATCGATTGTGCTAACGTCGCGACCGACTCCACGATGAGCACCGACTCTCCTCCGGATGCCGCAACCGCGCAGGCGTTCGCGGATTCCTGGAACCACCTCGATCCCGGCTCCGTCTATTCTCGAGCGCAATTCCTGGACTGGTTCGACCCGATCGATCCGGCGACGGTGCAAGGCACCGCGGTGCTAGAGCTCGGCTTCGGCAACGGGTCCCTCCTCTACCATATGGCGCATTTCGGACCTTCGAGGCTATGCGGAGTGGAGCTCGGTGACACGATCGCCACGGCAGAGCGCAACTTGAGCCAGCTCGACGTACCGCTCGAGCTGCACCGTGGCGACTTGACGCGCGTCGAGCTCGGCCCGTTCGACCTCGCCTACTGCATCGGCGTCCTGCACCACCTACAGGATCCGAGCGAAGGCTTCGTGGCCGTCCTTCGTCATACGCGCCCAGGCGGCCGATTCCACTGCTGGGTCTACGCTCACGAAGGCAACGGGCTCGTGCGGGCCGTGGTCGAGCCCTTGCGGCGCATCACGTCACGTCTTCCGTGGTGGATTACGAAATACGCGATCGCGCTTCCCGCAGTCTTGCCCTATTTTCTGTACGCCAAGACGGCTCGAGCGCTCCATCCGTGGCTCCCGAAGTGGATCGCGCAATCCTTACCGCTCTACGAGTACAGCCTTTGGATCGCGGAGCGCGAGCTCTCGTTCTTTCACCACGTGGCCTTCGACCAGCTCGTGACGCCCGCGACCACCTACCTGACGCGGGCAACCATCGACGAGTGGCTCTCCCGTGACTGTATCGACCCGGACTCTCGCTACGTCATCTTCCGGAACGGGAACTCCTGGAAGTTCGGGGGCCGGAAGCGCCCATAGGCGGCGCTCAGGACAGGTACTTGTCGTGCCAGAGCTCGAAGACGAGCAGCGTCCAGATGAGCTTTCGGTTGTCGCGAACACCGGACTCGTGCTCTTCCAGAAGCTTTTGGACATAGCCGGGATCGAAGAAGCCCTCCCTCCGGATCTTGTCGGGTGCGAGCTCGTCCCGTACGAGCTCTTTCAGAGACGTACTGATCCAATAGGCAACCGGGGCGTTGAAGCCTTTCTTGCCTCGATGGAGGATGTCGGCCGGCAAGATACCTTCCATCGCTTTTTTCAAGAGAAATTTCGTCTTCAGCCGCATGCCACGCAATTTGAGCTCGTGGGGTACTTCGGCGACGAACTCAGCGAGTCGATGGTTGAGAAAAGGGACCCGTACCTCGAGTGAGTTCGCCATGCTCGCGCGGTCCACTTTCGTGAGAATGTCGCCCTCGAGGTAGAGCTTCTGGTCCATGTAGAGGACTTGATTCGTGGGCTCGGAGGCGTCGCACCTACGTTGGTGCTCGTAGGCGACCTCGTAGGTATCGACATCGCTTTGTCGAAGCTCCGGGACGAAGAGCTCCCGCTTCTCCTGCGGTGTGAACGAGCCCAGCCAGCGGTGATGACGGCTCGCGAGAGGGACGCCGCGACCGGCGATGAGCCGCTTGAGCTTGAAATCGAGGCTGATATTGTCCTTCGACACCGGCAGCGCATCGATGACGCGCGGCACGACGTTCGCACGCACCGAGAACGGCACGAAACGCTCGTAATACTCGATCAGCCGGTGCGCTTGGTGCGTCGGGTAGCCGGCGAAGAGCTCGTCGCCGCCGTCTCCCCCGAGCACGACCTTGACGTGTTCTCTCGCGAAGCGTGAGAGAAAAAAAGTGGGCACGAATGACGAGTCCGCGAACGGCTCGTCGAGCGTGTCCATGAGCTTCGGCACGAGCTCGGCCATCATCGCCGACGTCACCGTCAGCTCGTGATGATCGGTGCCGAAGAGACCGGCCACTCGTCTCGCATAGGGCGACTCGTCGAACGACTTCTCCTCGAATGCGATCGAAAAGCTCTTGAGCTCCTTGGGACGCGCCTCGGCCATCATGGCGAGAACCGCGCTCGAGTCGACACCACCGCTCAGGAGCACGCCGATAGGAACGTCGCTCACCATCTCTTGCTGGACGGCGTGGCGGAGCTCGTCCTGCAGGCGATCCTTGTACTCACGCCAGTTCACCGGCGGACGACGCTCGCTCTTGCTCAAGTTGACGTCCCAGTAGCGCTCGACGTGCAGTCCCTGCGCACTGTACGTCAGCGTGTGTCCGGCTCGAAGCTTGCGAATACCCCGAAAAATCGTTCGGGGGGCCGGTACGTACTCGAACGATAGATACTCATTCAACGCGACGACGTCGATGCTCTTCTCCACGGCAGGGTGCGCCAGCAGAGCCTTGATCTCGGACCCGAAAACGAGCGTCGAGCCCACTTGACTGTAGTAGAGCGGCTTTATGCCGAACCGGTCGCGCGCGATGAATATCCGGTTTCTTTTCGAGTCCCATACGGCGAAGGCGAACATGCCGTTCAGATACTTCACGCACTCGTCGCCGAACTCTTCATAGGCATGGACGATGGCCTCGGTATCGGTGCGGGTGCCGAATCGATGCCCTAGTTTCCTGAGGAGCGCACTGAGCTCTTCGTGGTTGTAGATTTCACCGTTGAAGACGACCCAGATCGTTTCATCCTCGTTGTGGATGGGCTGTCGTCCCCCGTCGACGTCGATGATCGAAAGCCGCCTCGATGCGAGCCCGACGCCGTGGCCGAGATAGGATCCTTCGTCGTCGGGCCCTCGATGGGCGATCTTGTCGGACATCGCCTTAAGGACGGAAGACTCGGGGGAAACGCTCGATTCCGGCTCGAACACGCCGCAAATGCCGCACATATCGTCTGCCGGCGAAGCATATCCCATGCGGCACGCGATCCGACCGCTCAGTTGTCCGGCTCCTGCCCGCCGCGTAGAATGCCGAGCGATGTTGGGAGCCTTCCGCGCGCGATCGTGGGACGTCCTGACGTTACTCCTCGTCTTCGTCGCAGCCGCCCTCGTAACGACGCGAGGCGCGAGCGGCCCCGCGTCGATACCGTTCGAGCTCGGCCCCAACGACCACGCCTTTCTCACGGGCTTCGAAGAGCACTACGAGGTGGCCGACGGGGTCGCGACGCGCTGGGCCACCTACGACGCCACCATCGACCTGCCGCTCGTCGTCGATGGCGGCCCGGTCGACATCTCCTATCGTTTCGCCCGCGTCTATGCGGAGACGGCGGAGATCGAGGTCTTCGTCGACGGTCGAGCCGTCGACCATTTCCAGGCGCGGGGTGGTGCGGAGCTGACGCGCCGCCTATCCCTTACCGCAGTGTCGGACATGCCGCTCGTCATCCGCTTCACGGCCGACTCTCACGAGCAGCAAAATCGAGGGCTCAAGCTCGACTGGGTCCGGTTCGACGTCGGCGAGCGAGGACGCATCGGCCTGTCGTCGCAAGCACGTTGGCTGCCCTCGCTGTTCGCGGCGTTCCTGTTCGCGTTGTTCCGGTGGGCGTCCATGTCGCGAGCGGGGTCGTTCTCCGTCGCGATGGCTTTCATCGCCGCTTTGGCCGCGGCGCAGTCGATCACTCCTTTCGCGCTCGTCCACTGGGCGCGCCAGCTGATCCTGCCCTGTGCTGTTTTATCGCTCGGCGCGGGTCTCGCATTGCGGCGATTCCCGAAACGCCAATGGGTTCTTCTCGTTTTCGTCGTCGGCTATCTACTTCGCGGCGGAGCCCTGTTCCTTCCAGAGATTTTCTATCCCGACGTCGCGAACGCGCGCGACTATGTGGAAGCGTTCCGCGAAACCGAGGGAACGATCGCCGAGCGCGGCGTCGAGACGCAAGAGCGAACCAACGTCGGCTACCCCCGCAACGTCGCGGGCACAGCCTACGCCTTCCCCTATTCCCCCCTCTACTTCGCCCCGCTCGGATCGTTCGCGTCCCCCGGCGCGATAGAGGACGGCGTGCGGCACCTCGGACTCGCCGGCGCGTCGCTCGCCGTTATTCCCGTTTTCTGGCTCGGCCTCACATTCTTCGGGCCGCTCGAAGGCGTCGTCGCAGCCTTGCTATGGACGGTGATGCCGGCGATATTCAGCCGCTTGCTCCTCGCTCTCCATGCGACCGTCGTCGGGAGCTTCCTCGACCTCCTCGTCATCGTCTCTCTCACGCTCGTGGTGCTGAAGCCGGGACGGACGGGCGGTTTCCTGACGGTCGCGTTGACCACGGTGTCGAGCTTTCTCGTCTACACGTCGAGCTTGTTCTCGGTCACCGCGTTCACGTTATGGCTCGCCCTCCTCGATCGCCGCCTGAGCATGAGAATCCTCGGCATACTGCTCGCTTCAGGCACCGTCACCGTGCTGTGGCTCTACTGGCCCTTTCTCATCGCACTCGTCACCGAGATCCTGCCCGCCCTCCTGTCGGGAGAGGGCGAGTCCACAGGCGTGGCGCGCGAGACGGCTCTCTTCCCCGCTCTGTCTCGTATTCCCCTCTTCTACGGTGTGATCTACCCGGCCCTTTCGATCGCGGGATTCTGGCTCGCACGACGACGGCTCGATCAGGAACGCCTCAACGTGATCCTGTCGTGGGTTCTCGCCTTCGCACTCCTGTTGTCGCTGCGCGCGTTCGGGTTCGGGATCTTCAAGGACTTGAAGGAGATCGTTTTCGTCGCGCCACTCGTGGCACTCCTGAGCGCCGTGAGCCTCGTCACGCTGGCGCGGCGATCCCTCGCCGGCCGTCTCGTTGCGAGCGCGCTGGTGCTGTGGCTCGTCCTGTTCGGTCTCGGACGTCTGCGGTTCTACTTGAACGACACCCCGTCCGTGGCGATAGCGGGGCCTAGTCCGGCAGAGGGTGAAAGCCTCCCGTAACCCCGTCGACGAGCACACGACATTCGCCTCCGCTCCGTTGTCGCAAGCCCACGATCCAGAAGGGCTTGTGGACGACTCTTTGCTCGACGAGGTCCCGTTCGAGCCGCGCAAGAGCTTTCTTGCGATGCCGAAGCACGTAGCTGCCATACCGTGTCGCAATCGTAAGAGCCTCATCCGCGTCGACCTTGGGCGCGAGTACTTCGCTGTCGGCCGCCGCCGCGCGCTCGATCTCGAAAGCCTCTGTCGTCGCGCCGACGCGGGTCCTCGAATCGATCAGGCAAGCGATCCGGAGCCCGCTCTCGCCGAGCACGCTGCGAGTCCGGTATCGGAAATGAAACCAGAAATACGGATAGAAGACCCTCTCTTCCACCCGTGGCTGAAATTCCGAAAAGAGCGCGACGACCTCCGCCTCGGCGAGCCCGCCCGACACGACGGAAATCTCGCGGCTCATGCGTCTCTCCTGTCGCCGAGCGTCGCTGCGACTTCCGAGGCTTCCGGGCCGAGGCTTCGATCCGCCTTCCGCAGGAGCTCGGGGGGAATCGCTCCTAGCTCCGCGGTGACGTCCATCGCGCGCAGGACATGATCCGGGACCGGGGAGCTCGACGCGGTCGCGAGGCTCACCACGACGATGACGATGCTCGAAACGGCGATCCCCGCAGACATCGGCGCGAGCGTCGTGGTGCTCGCGAGCCCTGCAAGCTCCCAAGTCACCGCGGTCACCGCCCCGGAGACCATCGATGCGATGGCTCCCGGCGTATTCGCCTTTTTCCACCAGACGGCGCAGAAAAAAGCCGGTGCGAACGCACTTCCGAGCACGGACGTCGTGAAGATCACGACGTAGGCGACCGCCGGCGGATCGGCAAGCGCGACGAAATAGCCCACGGCGCCGATCGCGAGAACGAGTAGCCGCGACACCATGACCATCTGACGCTCCGACGCCTCGGGATTGATGAAGCGTTCGTATAGATCGCGCGACGCGATAGAGCCGGTCTGAAGAAGCAAGGAGTCGGCCGTCGACATGATGGCGGCCATGATCGCCGCCATGACGATTCCGGTAACGGCCGGCGGCAAGAGAGCGCGGGCGACCTCGAAGATCGCGAGCTCGGGGTCGGTCAAATTCGGAAGAATGAGTATCGCGAGGATACCCACGATATAGGGCGCCGGGACGAAGAGCAGATTCCACGCGGTCGCGTAGGCACCGGCGAGCCTCGCCGTCTTCGGCCTCTTCATCGCCATGTGACGCGTGGTGACATGCGGCCAGCCCATATAGCCGGCAGAGAACACGAGAATCGCGCCCGCGACGACCCCCCACTGTCCCTGAAACCCTAGCCCCCGGCCCCAGATGGACAAGATCGTAGGGTCGATCGCCCGGAGCTGCTCGTTGGCCGCGGTCAAGCCTCCGACCTCCGCGAGCGCCGCGCCGAAAATCCACACGACCCCGATGACCATGATGATGCTCTGAAAGAAATCGGTATAGGCCACCGCGAGGTAGCCACCCAAGAATGTATAGATGATGATGATCGTCAGCGCGGCCAGAAGCGCCCATTCATAAGGAAGGCCGGTGACGAGCGCCATTCCCTTGCCTCCGGCAATGAACTGCGCGAGCACGTAAAACGCCAGCAGGAACACCGAGAGGGTAGCGGCGATCAGCCGCGTCGCCGCGGCCGGATAGCGATGTTCCAGGTACTCGATCACCGTGAGCGAGCCCATGACCTGCGAGAACTTCCGCATGCGCCGGCCAATGATGCTCAAGTTCAGCACGCCGCCGCCGATATCGCCGGCGACGAACCACATCGACCAATAGCCGGTCGTATAGCCGAGAGAGCCCGCGCCCAGGAACATGTAGCCGCTCATCGACGTGCTCTGCAGGGTAAGTGCGGTCACGAGAGGCCCGACGTCCCGCCCACCGAGAAGGTAGCCTTCGAGATCTTTCGAGGCGCCTCGCCGCATTGCCCAAACACCGATCCCGAGAACGACGAGGTAGTACAGGAGCAGAAAGACGATGACCGTCATGTTCATCGTGAGTCCTCTTCGTTCTCCCAGTCACGCGTGACGACGAAAAAAACGACGGTATAGAGAACCCAGAGAAGCGGGAATCCAAAAACCAAGAATGAGGTGCTCCAAGGTAGGCCAAACATCGCGCTCTCCCTGCCGATGACAAACCCGGCGGGACATTATAACGGCGCGCGAAAGGCGGCCGGCCGAGGAAATCGTGTCGACGGGCGCGGTTGCGATAGGATCCTCGCTGTTATGAAACGTGTCCTCTCATATATCTTCGTGCTGGCACTCGTATCCTGTGGCCCCGGCGGGCCCAGACCCGCCCCGCCCGAGCTCGTCGCCGCGCTCTCCGACATCATCGAAAGGGAGCTCGAGAACAAGTCGATCCCCGCGCTATCCATTGCGGTCGTCGACGATCAGGACATCCTCTGGGCCGAGGGATTCGGGTTCACCGATCTAGAACGAACCGCGCCCGCCACGGCCGACACGGTGTACCGCGTGGGCTCGGTGTCGAAGCTCTTCACGGATATCGCGGTCATGAGTCTCGTCGAGCAAGGCACGGTGGACCTCGATGCGCCGCTAACCACTTACCTTCCCGACCTCGAGCTCGACAATCCCTACGACACGGAGGTAACGCTCCGGCAGCTCATGGCGCACCGATCAGGGCTGGTCCGAGAACCTCCCGTGGGCAACTATTTCGACCCGAGTGAGCCAACGCTTAGAGCGACGGTCGAGAGCTTGAACCACCAACCTATCGTTTACGAGCCGGGCTCCCGAACCAAGTACTCGAACGCGGGTATCGCCATCGTCGGATACGTTCTCGAGAACCTTCACGGACAGCCGTTCATCGACTACGTCCGGACGAACGTGCTCGATCGTTTCGGCATGCTACGTTCGGACTTCGAACCGTCCGCACGGGTCCGAGACCAGGCGGCGAACGGCGTCATGTGGACTTATGACGGCCGTCGTTTCGAAGCCCCCACCTTCCAGCTCGGGATGGCACCGGCCGGCAGCCTGTACTCGAGCGTGACGGACCTCGGGAGCTTCATGAGCGCGCTGTTTCGAGGCGGCGACGGCGTCGTCTCCCCGGAAACGCTCGAAGCCATGCTGGAGCCCCAGTTCAGGGACAGCGACCAGAGCGCGTCCTACGGTCTGGGGTTTTCGGTGCAGGAGCTCGACGGCGAACGCCTCATAGGACACGGCGGCGCCATTTACGGTTTCTCGACAGAGTTCATGTTTCTACCCGATCGAAAGCTCGGTGTCGTCGCCGTCGCATCGAAGGATTTCGCCAACTCCATCGTCGACCGGATCGCGCGGCACGCGTTGCGAACCTTGATTGCCGTCGACAGCGGCGCCCGCCCGCCCTACTTCGATACGACCGACCCGTTGCCACCCGAACGCGTGAAGGAAATCGCCCGTCGCTACAACGTCGTCGCACGCGGCGACCGACTCTTCGCCGAGCGAGGCACCCGGCAGGTCGAAGTGCGGGAGCGTGCGGGAGCCCTCGTCGTCGACTCCCCCCTCGCCTTCGGAGCGGAGATCGACCTGTCTCGCATCGGCATGCGCGAGCTTCAGCTCCCTCCGGATATGCCTCCGCATTGGCGCGGCATCATCGGAGAGTACGGTTGGGACCACAACACCCTCTACATCCTCGAGAAGGACGAGAAGCTTCACGCGCTCATCGAGTGGTTCGAGAGCTACCCCTTGACGGAGCACGACGAGAGCCGCTTCGCGTTTCCGGCCTACGGGCTCTATCACGGGGAAGAGCTCGTCTTCGAACGCGACGCATCCGGGCGGGCGTCAGCCGTCGTCGCGGCCGGCGTCCGGTTCGAGCGTCGTGATCTCGGGACGGTCGAAGGCGAGACGTTTCGGATCCAACCGCTCCGACCGGTCGACGAGCTTCGCGGCGAGGCGCTCGCCGCCGCTCCACCCGACGAAGGCGGAAACTTCCGTCTGCCCGACCTGATCGAGCCCACCGCTCTCGACGAGAGCCTCCGCCTCGACATTCGCTACGCCACGACGAACAACTTCATGGGTAGCGTCTTCTACGACGAGCCCCGCGCTTTCCTGCAACGACCCGCGGCCGAAGCGCTCGTGAGAGCCCATCAACGGCTCGCGAGCCGAGGCTACGGTATTCTCATCCACGACGCCTATCGGCCGTGGTACGTGACGAAAATGTTCTACGACGCCACGCCCGAGGCCCAAAAGATCTTCGTCGCCGACCCCGCGAGCGGCTCGCGCCACAACCGAGGCGCCGCCGCCGACATCACCCTTTACGAGCTCGCCTCCGGAGAGGTGGTCGAGATGGTGGGCGGGTACGACGAGTTCTCACCGCGCTCCTTTCCCGACTATCCCGGGGGCACGTCCCGTCAGCGGTTTCTGCGCGAGATGCTCCGCACCGCCCTCGAGGACGAGGGCTTCGCGGTTTACGAGTTCGAATGGTGGCACTTCGACTACGGCGAATGGAGCGAATATCCGATCATGAACGACACGTTCGAAGCGCTCGAGCGCTAGCGGAAGGGAAAGCCCGGCTTCGTCGCGGTCAGAATCTCGAAAATCGCCTTCCGATCCGATGGAGACAGATGAGCGAAGCGCTCATCTTCTTCGCCCGCTCCGCTGAGGACCTCGTGCAGCCGCCGGAAGATGTAGTCTTTGGTCACGGCCGGAAGCGCGTCGAACGCTTCGCCGTAAATCAGAAAGCTGAGCGGATATCGGAACAAACGCCTCTCGAGGTCCAGCTCCCGCAACGATCGACCGGCTTCGTCCCTCGGGCCGCGGCGGGCGAACTCTTCGGCGAAACGAGACGTACCCGTCACCGGTGAAGTGAGGGGGACTTCGTTCGCGAACAAGAGCGCTCTGACGAGAGCGTCGCTCGCATGTTCGACACGTGCCAGCGTGAGCGGACTCAGAGGGGCATCGGGTGACTTCTTCAAGAGACTCTCGTCGTAGAGAGCCTTTCTCGTCTCGTAACCGGCACGCGTGACCAGATTGTGGACGGTCGCCTGATGCGCGAGCACCATCAACGAGACGATGTCGCTATGCGGACTCAAATAGGCGCTGGTATCGAAGCGGTCCGTCAACTCCATTACGTTTCCGCCCGTGGAGTAATCCATCGTTTGGAGAAACCTCGACACGTTTCCGACCTCGTGGGTGAGCTCGCGCGCGACGACGTTGCCGAGATGTTTTTGATCGCCGTGGCTGCCCGTGACGTACCAGCCCCCCCATCGCTCCGCCATCGGAGTGCGGTCGGACGTCGGACGCTCCTTCACCGAGATGGCGTAGCCGTAGCGGTCCGGGTGGACGGAGCGAACGACGAAGCCCGGGACGCCGCCGGTAACGGAGGTCGAGTCGTGACACATAAGGCAGGTTCCGGTCTGGCGTACGAACTCCGGCGCGTCGGTCCCGTCCTGAGCCAACGTGTAGAACACCGCGCCGAGGACGGGGTCTACCGAGGCGATCTCGATCACGGGGCCCGTCTGCACCCAGCCGACATAGACGTCATCGTTGAAGTAGATGGCCCGCGGCGTCCAGGGTGCGATCCGGTCGACTTGCAAGCTCGTGCGCGAGAACACGAGTCCTTGCGAGGAGACGGGGACGTCGAGCGCTCGAAGTAGAGATGGTAGATAGCCTCGCTTGGCCTCGAACTCGAGGCTCACCTCCCCGGCTTCCAGTCTCTTCTGCAAACGCGCGATGGCGTCCGTCGCCGCGGTCTCGGCGTAGTCGAGGACTTTGTGCTCCGAGGCAAGGGCCCCGGAAACGATAAGCCACGAGACGAGCACCAAGCCGACGGCCAAGGAGGTGGGGCGATATGGAACACTCACGTCGATCCCCCATGCAAGATGGGCGCCGCTACGCATCTCGCTAGTCAGCGACGAAGTCCGATCGCAACGTTGCGTCAAAAACCGCAAACGTGAGCCATTTGCAACGCTCCCAGCCGTCAGACAGACACGGTCGCGGCACGATCGCCCGGGAGCAAAACCGCGAGGAGGAACGCGACTACGGCGCATAACGACAGGAGCGCGTACACGATCGAGATGTCTCCGGTGCGGCTCGTCGTCAACGACACCAACGCCACCGCGATGGGAGCGGCACCGAAGCTGAGCACGAACTTGAGACCAAATGCGAGGCCGTGGCGGTGGCTCGGCGTGTGATGCGCGAGCAGAAGATTCTCGGCGGGAAGCTGGCTCGCCCCAGCCATCACCATCATGGTCGCGACGAGCACGAGCGGCAAACCAAATAGCTGGGACGCCATCCACAGCAACGGAGCCTGCAATGCCACCGTGCACACATACACCCATTTCAACGAAAAACGGTCGGCGAAATGACCACCCAGGATCTGCATGAGTCCGGCGAGACCATAGACGAGCGCCACGAGCACGCCGACGCCGAGGGCGCCGTCGCCGGCAATGCCGTAGGCGCGCTCCTCGAAGAACTTCGGAAGAGAAACCTGCGTTGCGTGAAAGATCAAACCGGCGACGAACATCGTGACGAGAAGGATCGGAAACACTCGCGACGAGGCCGGCGCGCTCGTCCCGGACGCTTTCGTCCGAGACACGACCGCCTCACCAGTCATCCCCCGAAGCCAGAACCATGCAAGGGCGGCGCCGGTCGCGAGGCACAGGATTCCGGGCACGATAAACGCGGCGCGCCATCCCGAGAGGTCGATGAGGACCCCGGCAACGAGGCCCGAGAGCGCCGAGCCCAGCGCGCCGAACACTCCATTGAACCCGAGCGCCTTCCCCGTGCTCCGGGATGTATTACGTACGAGCCACGGGATCCCGACCGGGTGATAGATCGAGGCGAACAAGCCGATCGCGGCCAACGCCACCACCAAGCTCGCGGGAGAGTTGGTGAACCCGGCCGCGATCGAAGCACCTCCCAGGCCCACGAAGAATACGACCATCATGAACGAAGCGCCCAGTCGATCGCTCAGGAGCCCCGCCGGTAGAGCACCGACACCGACGAGGAGAGAGCCTACCGTCCAGAGCTCGATGAGCTCGTGATATGGCAGCTGCCACTGCTCTTCGAGCGAGAGCACGATGACGAAGTAAAACGCGGTACACAAGTGAATGAAGAGATGGCCCAGACAGGAGAACCAAACGGTGATCCGCGACGCCTCTACCGCGACGGATTGCTCCGACGTGTCCTTCGGTAACGGCTCGTCGCCTTCGCTCGTCGGTCTCACGTTTTAGGAATAGCGGCGATGGACAATGGGAGCACGGTTTATCGACAGTCGAGGAAGTTCATGATATTCTACTTTTGTTCATTGCGGATGGGCCTCACCGCCAAAAAAGGTCTGTTGCGTGGATCACACAACGAGCTCAGGGACCGAAGAACGTTTCGTTTCGACCGCTCGTCTTGGATCGCGTTCTGCTGGGCTACACCCCCTTGCCCGGTTCCGGTCGCTAAGAAGAGATCTATGAGACCACTCGAACGACAGCCGGAGGCGCCCATCGACGTGCCTGCCGCTACATCCGGAACGGGAACGGAATAGACATGTGTGGAATTGCCGGAGTGTTCACTCCTCGGTCGAGACGCCCCGTGGACCCGGAAGTGCTCACAGCGATGACGCGCGTAATCGAGCACCGCGGCCCCGACGATTTGGGGATGCATCTAGGGAACGGGATCGGACTCGGTCACCGGCGCCTGTCGATTATCGACCTCGAGAGCGGCCAGCAACCCATCTATAACGAGGACCGCACCAAGGCCATCGTCTTCAACGGTGAAATGTACAACTTCGTGGGGCTGCGCGAGAAGCTGCAGAGCCTCGGTCATCGCTTCACGACGCGTTCGGACACGGAAGTCATCCTTCACGCCTACGAAGAGTACGGCCTTGAAGCTCTCGAGCGGCTGCGCGGCATGTTCGCATTCGCGATATGGGACTCCGTCGAGAGGACGCTCGTCCTCGCGCGCGATCGGGTCGGTATCAAACCGCTCTACTATTATTGGGACGGCTCTACCCTTCTCTTCGGCTCCGAGATCAAAGCGATCCTGGAATATCCGGGCGTCGATACCGAGATCGAGCCCGCCGCGATCGACGACTTTCTGACATATAGCTACATCCCCGCCCCCAAATCGATCTTCAAGCGCGTACAGAAAGTCGAGCCCGGTCACGTCCTTACCGTATCGGAGTCCGGTCTCCGTGACCGCGAGTACTGGGACGTCCATTTTCACGAGGACGAAAGCTTCGACGAGCACGAGGGTGCCGGCCAACTCCTCGACAAGATCCGCGGAGCCGTCTCGTCCCACATGGTGAGCGACGTTCCGATTGGCGCCTTTCTTTCCGGCGGCATCGACTCCAGCTGTGTCGTGGGACTGATGTCGCAGCTCACGGATCAACCGGTCAAGACCGCCACGATCGGGTTCCGCGAGTCCGGCTACGACGAGAGCGCCTACGCGCGCGAAGTGAGCGACAAGTTCGGCTGCGACGCTCTCGAGAAGATCGTCGATACCGACGCCGCGAAGATCCTCGACACGCTCACCTGGCACTACGACGAGCCGTTCGCGGACTCCTCGATGGTGCCGACCTACTACGTTTCACAAGTCGCGAGAGAACGTGTGAAAGTCTGCCTCTCCGGCGACGGAGGCGACGAGAATTTCGGCGGCTACCGCCGCTACCGCTTCGACGTCCTCGAGAACCGGGTCCGCTCCGCGCTTCCCGCGGGACTCTCTTCGCCGGTGTTCGGACTGCTGGGGCGCGCTTATCCCAAGGCGGACTGGCTTCCTCAATTTCTGCGCGCGAAGACGCTCCTGACGAACCTTTCTCTTTCCCCCGAGCGTGCTTACTTCCACTCGCTGACTTACTTCAGCCCGAAGATGCGACAACAGCTGTACAACGGAGACTTTCGGAGCCAGCTCGCAGACTACGACTCCTTCTCCGTGTTCGAGCGCTACTTCGACAAGACCAAAGGCTGGGACCCCCTCTCACGCATTCAATATGTCGACATGAAGACGTTTCTCGTCGACAGCGTGCTCACGAAAGTCGACCGCGCGAGCATGGCCCACGGGCTCGAGGTCCGGGTGCCGATCCTCGACCACGAGGTCGTCGAGCACGCCGCGCGGATCCCGGCGCGGTTCAAATTGAACGGCGCTGAAGGAAAATACATCCTCAAGAAAGCGCTCGAGCCGCTCCTGCCGAACAACATTCTCTACCGGCCCAAGATGGGCTTTCGGATGCCGATCGGCAAGTGGTTTCGTGAAGGGCTCGAGTCTCAGTTCGAAGACACCGTTCTCCATCGAGACGCTTTCGTCCGTGAATATCTGGAGCAGGATCGCATCCGCAAATGGTGGAAAGAGCACCAGCGGGGGGTCAAGGATTACTCGGGCCATCTCTGGGCGCTGCTCGTGCTCGAGAGCTGGGGCCAGAAATTCGCTCGGCGCCAGGCGCCTGAGCCCAAGGGGAACGAGTCCCTCGAGAGCCCCGGTCTCCACGCTTCCCTATCCGAGCACCGCCCCGCGAGCGAGTGATCGGTCATACACGCTCATATAGCTATCGATCATCGCTTCCATGCTGAAGCGAGCCTCGATTTTCGCCCTCGCCGCGTGCCCCTGACGCCGGCGTCGCTCCGGGTCCACGACGAGCTCGCTCAGAGCGTTCGCGAGCGCGGCCGGATCGGACGGGGGCACGAGCAATCCGTCCACGGTCTCCTCGACGAGCTCCGGGTTGCCACCGACGTCCGTCGCGATAACCGGTAGACCGCTCGCCATCGCTTCCAGAATGGTGTTGGATATTCCCTCGGCAATCGACGGAAGCACGAAGAGGTCGTAGTGCCTGATGATCTCCGGGACGTCGTTGCGCTCGCCTGGGAGCCAGGCACGGCCGTCGACACCGCCGGCAGCCAGGATCTCCCGGCACGGCTCGTGAAGCGGACCTCCACCGACCATCACGAGGCGCAACCGCGAAGCCAGCTCCGGGCGGCGCTCCTCGAGCAATCGGCACAGCTCGACGAAAGCATGGGCGAACGTCAGCTGATCTTTGACGACCTGCATCCTCCCGACCGTCCCGACGACGATACAGTCCCGGTCGAACGGAAATTCTTCCGGGCGCGGCTCCCCATCGAGCGGAGGCCGAAACTTCTCGCAATCCACGCCGTTATAGATCTGCGTGACGCGGTCGGCTCGGATGCCGATGTCCTGGACGAGCCATCGCTCGAGGTCCTTGCTGACCGTGACATAGCGCTTGACGAAGAGGTCGACGACGCGTCGGAGGATCCGGTACTTGACGCTCTTCCCCGCGAGGTCGTGCACGTCCCGACCATGCTCTCCGTGAATGCGAACGTTGACGCCTCCGAACCATGCCGGGACGTTGAACTCGAGCGGCGAGATGTTGCGGGTGTGGACGACGTCGGGACGGAGCTCTCGTACCGCGGTGACGAATCGCGAGTGCGCCGATAGATCTTTGCCGTCCCGTTTGCCGAGGACGACGATTGGAATGTCCTTGTGGATCCTCTCCCGAAAGTCCGTCATCCGTTTGAGGCAAATGATCGCGTGCCGGTAACGATCCTCCGGCATACGATTGATCAGGTTGACGAGACCATTCTCCATGCCTCCGATCGCCAGCTCGTTGATGACGTGCGCAATCAGGGGAGGTTGATTTTTTTCTGGAGTCAGGCGCGACACGCGGTCTCGTGGAAGCTGGATGGGAGCCGCTTTCACCGCGGGCGCGGTGTGGCTCTCGCTAACAAGAGTCTACGAAACCGCTCCACGGCCTGTCAACGAGACAGCGCGCACGGCCCTTCCGTTCGCGACGAATCGCCGATCGTTCGCTATACTTTAGAGTCGCCCCTCTTTCTTGAAAATCGAAACTGAACCACGAGGAACATCATGGATCCCACAGGAGCCGAAGGCACGAGTCCTTCCAGCGAAGCCCCAAGAAGCGAAACGAGAGATGTCGAGACTCTCATCTTAGGCGCCGGGCCGGGCGGTCTCGCCTGCGCGTATCGGCTCGTCAAAGACAATGCGCGGCCGGTCGTGGTCGAGCGAGGGGCCAAACCCGGCGGCTTGATGCGAAACATCGAGCGCGGAGACTTCTCCGTCGACCTCGGACGCAAAGAACTCTACAGTCGTATCATTGAAGTCCATGATTTGTGGACGGATCTCCTCGGCGATGATTACGTGCCCTACGATCACCGTGAGGGCATCCTCTATGACGGGCACGTTCTCGAGACCTCGTCACGCTGGCGCGGGAAGCTACGCGGCATGCCGCCCATGCTCGCCGTCAAATGTCTATGCGACATGCTGTGGACGAAGCTGCGGCTCATGTTCCGGAGCAAACAAAACTACGAGGAGTACTGGCACGCTCAGCGCGGCTCCCTTCTGAGCCGCATCCTGTCGCAGGGCTACGAAGAGAAATTCAACGGCGTGCTTTGGGTCGATGTGCCCGTCCCCGACGAGAGTGGCGGGAGCGGATCGACCGGTCCGGAGACGAAACCCTCGCCCGGAACACAAGGTCCCAAAAAGCCGGATATCTGGCGGCATCCCGCTCTGGGCAGCGGGCAAATCCCGGCCGTTCTCGCCGAGCGCGTCGAGGCGGCAGGCGGTGAGCTCGCATTGAGCACGAACGTCACCGCCCTCGAAGTTGCCGACGGCCGTGTGACGGCCGTGCGGACGCAAGCAGAGGGAAAAGAAGTGATCTACCGACCAAAGTGGGTCGTCTCGAGCTTGCCGCCGCACGTCCTCGCGGGATATCTCGACGTGTCGGTACCCGCGCCTGCCACGCCCGCGCCTTCTCACCCACGTCGCGGCGTCGTGCTCGTCTACGTCTTTGGAAAACAACCGCCACTGTTTCCACACGCATGGTTGAGGGTCACCTGCCCGAAGCTCCGGTGCGGAAGAATCGTCAACTACGCAGCGTTCGGCGGGCGGATGGTCCCCACGGGACAAACAGCTCTATGCGTCGAGTTCTTCTGCGCGGGCGACGATCCGCTGATCAAAGCGGACGATGAAGAGCGCCTCGCTCTCGCGCTCGAGGAACTCTCCTCCGCCGGGCTGTTCGAGCCTTCGACGCTCATCGACTCACTCGTGCTCACATTGCCCCACGCCGATGCCGCGACGAGCTGGCGCGACTGGCGAAGCCCGCTCCGGACCAAGCTCACGGAAACGGTCGGAGCGCTCGGCAACCTGATCGACATCCAACGCCCGGGGACCGATAAGGCCACCGCCGCGGGACTCCTCGCCGCCGACGCGATACTCCGAGACGACGACGAGCATTTCGACCGGGAGGCCGCGCGCATCGGCGGCGCGCTGGAGCAGCGTCAGCAATACTGAAGCGGCCGACGCGGCTCAATCGGCCGCGGCACCCTCGGAGCGGATCAACGGATCTGGCTGCCGACGACGCCGTGCCAGCCGCTGATCCGAGCATGGAACGCGGTGGGCGCCACGCCCCGAGGCACTGAGATACGCCCTAGCCGGAACAGGTCGTCGTCCGACGTCGTCAGGCGATCCACGAGCATGAAGCCCATCCGGTAGCCTGCCCGTCGAGCGGCTGCGATCACGGCCGGAGAGACGTCATCGGGTCCGCCGTTGGGGTACGTCACCGATGTGCATTCCGTGCCAAGCTCTCGCTCGAGGACCCGTTTGCTCTCTTCCATCTCGTCGCAAAGGGGTGCCTCCTCCAGCTGAGACAGGATGGGGTGGGTCTGCGAATGGGAGCCGAACTCGAAACCTCGATCCGCCAACGAGCGCGCTTCATCCCAGCTCATGAAGGCGTTGGCCTCCGAGCGTTCGTCGGTGAGCGGCCCGCCGACCTCGCGAAGGCGCTCCAGATAGGCGCGCCGTTCGCGGTCGGAAACGCCCTTGCACCAATGCCCTATCTTCTTCGCGATCCGACCGCGCTCTTCGGAAGAGGGTCCGGGTGTCGTGTCTTCGAGATCGCCCGGCATCGGAAGTATGCCTTCACGCCACTGAAACACTCGCTCCCCGAGCTCGAGCGGCCACAGAAAGCCGGGCTCTCCGATGTGGCTCGTCGGCAAGTTGAACAGCCCCGGGATCCCCATGCTCTCGAGGACGGGCGCCGCGTGTACGGCGTTGTTACGCAGCCCGTCATCGAAGGTCACGAGCATCGCGGATGGCGGAAGCTCGCGCCGCCCCTCGACCCAGCCGAGGAGATCGGTGGTCGAGATGGGCTCGAAGAAACGGGTGGCGATCTCGAGCTGCGATCGAAGCTCCTCGACTCCCAAAGTGTTCCGGTCGCGGAAATCATCCGCGAGCAGCTCATCCGGCAAGATACCGTGATAGCCGAGCACCATCACGTGGCGGCGAAACGAACGGCGCAAGAGCGCGTTTATCCCCGTTGTTCTCGTCAGTTGAAAAAACAGCTCCTTGGTCAGGTGGCGCATTCGTTCAGGCGTCCTCGGTGTCGAGCTCTTGCTCGAGGCGGCGAAGATGTTCGTCGGTCGCATCGATGCCCGCATGGCACCGGAATGTCGGAAACGGGAACACCCCGCCCGAATCGCGAAATTGTTGGGCGAGCCGGTCGTGAAATCCTCCGGTCTTCGATACGAACTGTCCGAACCAGTTGTCGGTATTGACGCGCCGTCGCGCGAGCCAGAGACCGCCCGAATTTTCCTGAGTGATGGTCAGTGCGCGGAGACGCCACTCCGGAGGAAACAAGTCCGAGAAAACGTCTCGGCTGTTGAGCCAGCTGTTACACCACAGCAAACTCACTTGCGGATGATCTCGCTTCACCTCCGCGATCAACGATCGGAGCGATTGCACGAGTAGACTCGGATCCGCGAACGGCGAGTGAGGCGCGTAGAAGTTCTCGAAGTGAAGCTCGCAATGTCGCGGAGGGGTCGGCACGCCTGCGAGGCGGAGCGTGCGCTCCTTGAGGTTCGAGACGTTCGTCAGCTGTCCGAGCATTCCGGGCCGGTCCAAGATGCCGGCGCCGATGAGTCGATAGGTCCAGCAGCCGAAAGGGCGATCGACCACGGGCGCGGGAGTGAGAAGCTGCCTCTCGACTCCGGGGCGCAGCAGCTCGAGACCCCGTTCCTCGAGGGTAGCGGTGTCATCCAGACTCGACTCCCGGACCATGGGGACGAGCTGCCGCAACAGCTCATCCCAGGTAGCGTGTCTCGCCCCCGATGCCACGTCACCCGCAAGCGAGCCGTCCCAGAGGTCCGTCAGTCGGAACAAGTTGACCCAACGGGAGAGGATATCCTCGATTTCTCGCTCGGGTACCTTTTGCACATCGGGTCCCCGGCGCGACGCGAGCCGGCGGGCGTACCACAGTCCCAGCCGCACCATCCCGAAGGCATATTCGCGGCGGGGATCCTCGTCGGCCAAAGACGGTGCGGCGCGGGTCTCGGGCGCAATCTCGCTCACGTGGATACTCGTCTCTTCGGGCAGTGAGTTAGATGGACGCGTCCAGCTTTGGAGAGATCATCTTCGTTCGCTTCGATGGTGCGCGGAGCTGGGAGCCGCGGGAAGAACACTTGAATACTAGTGTACGTCCCTCCGATCGAGGCGGTCAAATCTACCCCGCCGGCCTCGAAAGATACGGACCCGGACCGAGCCGGTACCAGGGATCGAGTATAATTCGCGCGCCTTTAGACCTCGACTGAAATGAGCCCTCGACTTTCACGCCTGCTCGCCGCATCGTGTTTCGCGACGATGCTCGCCGCGCTATACGCGATTTTTCTGTACGCACCGACGGAGCGCACCATGGGAGATGTCCAGCGCATCTTCTACTTTCACATCTCCGCGTGGTGGGTCGCCGGCCTCGCGCTGACCGCCTCTTTTCTGTCGAGTGCAGCCTATCTGTGGAAGCACGAGTCTCGCTTCGACGCGATCTCGTTCTCGTCGACGGAAATCGCGGTCCTGTTCATGACCATCGGCATCACGACGGGACCCATTTGGGCGAAACCTGTCTGGGGTATCTACTGGGTGTGGGACCCACGGCTCACATCGGCTCTGATCTGCTGGCTCATGTACGTTGCGATATTGATGCTTCGGCGCTACGTCCCTGAAGAGGCAAAGCGGTCGAACCTGACGGCGGTCGCCACGATTCTCGCTTTCGTGAACGTTCCTTTCGTCTTCATGACGATCCGCTTGTTCCGGACACAGCACCCTCAGCCGGTCATCGCCGGAGGAGACGAATCGGGACTGGCGCCCGCCATGACACAAACTTTCCTGCTGACATTGGCCGCGTTTACGCTGCTATATTTTTGGCTGCTGGAGAAACGACTCGCCGTTGACACCACCGAGAGGCGGGTCGAGCAGCTTCACAAGAATCTGGAGCTCGCATGAGTTATCTGTTCGCTGCCTATGCCGTGACGTGGGCGCTCTTGTTCGCTTATGTGACGAGATTGTCCGGACGGCAAAAAAAGCTCGACCAAGAGGTCGAGACCCTCGAGAAGCTACTAGCGAAGAAAGAGCGATGACGAAACGACTGGAAGGGAAAAAGGCCCTGATCACCGGGTCGAGCAAAGGAATCGGCAAAGGCGTCGCCAGCGTCTTCCTGGACGAAGGGGCTTCGGTCTTCTTGTCCGCGAGAGGGGCGGCGGATCTCGAGAGGACGGCGCAAGAGCTGTCCGCAAAAGGCGAGGTGGAGTTCTTCGCAGCCGACTTGGCGGTCCCCGGCGAGGCGGAAGAGCTAGCGGCCCGAGCCGTCGCGGCGTTTCCCGGCCTGAACGTTCTCGTCAACAACGCGAGCATCGTCGGCCAGCGCGTCACGCTCGACGCCTATGACGTCGCGACGTGGGATGAAGTGCTCCGGGTCAACACGTCGAGCCTTTTCTATTTGACCCGTCCGCTCATACCGCATCTGACGGAGCAAGCCGGCGCCTCCATCATCAACGTCAGCAGCACCGTCGGCCGCATCGGCAAGCCGCGATGGGGCGCTTACGCCGTGTCGAAGTTCGGGGTCGAAGGCCTCACCCAGGTCCTTGCCGCGGAGCTTGGGCCCGCCGGCGTGCGCGTGAACGCGGTCAATCCCGGAGCGACCCGCACCGGGATGCGAGCGGCGGCCTATCCGGATGAAGACCCGCTCACCCTGCCGACTCCGGAAGACGTCGCCGAGGTTTTCGTCCATCTGGCCTCCGACGCCTCCGGAGATACGAACGGGGCGACGCTCGAAGCACGCGACTATTTCGAGATGAGCCAGAGCTCGGGCGAGACGAAAGAATAGACGAGGCCGAGATGGAAATCCGTACGATCTTCGACGCTTGCCGCTTCTCGAGCGAGAAGATGCAAAAGATAAACTTGTTCGCCACCAACGAGCTCTTCTTCGACGTCTATTGCCTCGAGCCCGGCCAACAACAAAAAGTCCACAGCCACGCCGAGTCCTCGAAGGTCTACGTCGTCCTCGAGGGTGACGGACGCTTCCATATCGACGGCGAGACACAAAGTGTGAGGCCCGGCCAGGCAGTGATGGCCGCGGCAGGGCAACCTCATGGAGTCGAGAACGAGACGCAGGATCGGCTCGTGATCCTCGTCGGGATGGCACCTCCCCCCACGCACGCATGATCGCGTGACACCACGATGACATCGCGCGAGACTTTCGGCTCGCGCTTCGGCTCGGTCATGGCGCTGATGGGCGTCGCGGTCGGGCTCGCGAACGTCTGGCGCTTCCCCTATATGGCCGGCAGCTACGGCGGCGCGGCGTTCGTCGCACTCTACGTCTTGTTCGGTATCGTCCTCGGCGTCCCCGCCATCATGGCGGAGTGGACGCTCGGTCGCATGAGTCGAAACGGCCCCGCCGGAGCTTTCGTGAGCGTCGGGATGCCGGGCGGCCGTGGCATCGGGATGGTCTTGTTCTTCACCGTCTTCATGGCCAACACGTATTACTCGCTCGTCGTAGGCCAAGTGCTCTTCTACGTTTTCGAGACCATGTTCGGCGGCGGAGCGGGTGAGGCGCCCGTCGCTTTCTTCGAAGCCAATCTCACCGGAATCACGGCGTGGAACGTGTCCTTCACCGCGGTAACGTTCGTGGGGATCGCAGCGGTTCTCCACCTCGGGGTGCGCCGCGGTATCGAGTCCGCTTCGCGTATCATCGTCCCCCTCGTTTTCCTCGCATTGCTCGCCGTCATCGCACGCTCGGTCACCTTGCCTGGCGCGGAGGCCGGGATACGCTTCTTCCTGCTGCCCGATCTGTCGAAAGTCGGCCCGGAAACGGCACTCGCCGCGCTCGGTCAAGTTTTCTTCAGCCTGTCGCTGGGCGGAACCTTCTTCCTCGTATACGGCAGCTACCTCCCGAAAGAGGCGAACATTCCGGTCACCGCGATCCAAACGGCGGGCGGTGATCTCGCAGCCGCGGTCCTGGGAGGCCTCGCGATCCTTCCGGCGGTTTTCGCGATGGGAGTCGAGCCCACGAGCGGCCCGTCTTTGTTGTTCATCACACTCCCCCCGGTATTCGCCGCGATGCCCGGCGGGACGATCGTCGGGGGTATCTTTTTCGGCGCTCTTTTTCTCGCCGCCTTTCTATCCGCCATTGCAGCGATGGAGGTCCTCGTCGACGGCGTCCGGCATTATTTCGGCTGGAGCCGGACTCGCGCGCTAATGGTCTTGGTACCCATTCAGCTCCTGGTCGCGTTGCCTTCGATGTTCAGTCAGCGGATCCTGCAATGGAACGATCTGGTGTGGGGCTCGACGATGCAACCCATCGGAAGCGCTCTGACGCTCATCGCACTCGGATTCTTCGTGAGCCGGGGCAAAGCCCTAGCGGAGATCAACCAGGGGAGCTCGATTGGAATCGGTGCGTTTTGGATCTTCTGGATCCGTTGGGTCATCCCGACGGCGATCCTCGTCATCCTCGTCTCCGGATGGTGGCCGACCCTCAGACAACTCTTCGAATAGTGTGTAGACTCGGTTCATGAGACTCAAGGATCGAACCGCGTTCATCACGGGAGCGAGCCGCGGTATCGGCAAGGCGATCGCGCTCGCTTTCGCTGCCGAAGGCGCCTCGCTCGGGCTCGCCGGCCGATCGATGGACCTGCTCTCCGGCCTCGCCGCCGAAGTCACCGCCGAGGGCGGCCGGGCCGTGGCCATCGAGCTCGACGTATCGAGCCAGGAGTCCGTCGACGATGCCGTGAACGCATGCTCGGGAGAGCTCGGACCGATCGACATCCTCGTCAACAATGCCGGGATCGCCAAGAGCGCCAAAGTCATGAAGATGGACGACGAGCATTGGGAATCTCACCTCGCCGTCAATCTCACGGGCACGTTCCGGGTCACGCGCGCTTTTCTACCGATGCTCCTGCGGAAGAACGGCGCTCGCGTGGTCAATATCGCCTCCATCGCGGGAAAAGTCGGCGTCCAATACACGGCCGCGTATTGCGCGAGCAAGCACGGTGTCGTCGGCTTCACGCGTGCGCTCGCGCTCGAGCTCGCCTCCGAAGGCGCGACCGTAAACGCAATCTGTCCCGGTTTCGTGAACACCGATATGGCCGCGGCGGCGGCGAGCAATATCGCGGCGAAAACGGGTGGCACCGAGCGAGACGCGACCGCATGGCTGAAGAGCCAGTCTCCTCAGAATCGCCTCATCGAGCCCGAAGAGATCGCAGCCGTCGCCGTCATGCTGGCCTCCGACGAGGCGCGGGGGATCAACGGACAAGCGATCAACATCGACGGCGGAAGCGTCTTCTACTGACGAGACGCCTGAGTCGCGTTCGGCTCCGTCAACGAGTCGCGAAGTCGATAGGCCGCCCCGCACCCGAGCCGAGCATCTCCGGATCGAGCCCGAGGAGTGCGAGGATCGTCGCTGCGACCTCACCATTCTCGGCGAGCTCGAGCACAGACCCTCGAGGAGAGGTGTCGGGGCCCATGATCGCGATCCAGGTATCTTTCGCGGCGTCGATGTCCGCGCCGTGCGACGTCCAGTCCCGAGGGGTCAGCCCACGCCCATGGTCGGTCGTGACGATCAGGGTCGTTCGGTCGCGATAGTCGTCGAGCGATTGAAGCTTGCTCCAAAGCTCTCGCAAGGCGTCGTCGAACTGACGGATCGCGGAGAGCACTCGATCGTAGCGGCGACTGTGGGCCCATTCATCGGTCTCGTCGAGCGCAATGAACAGCACGCGAGGTCGGTAGAGCTCCAAATATTCCGTCGCGAGTCCGAGGGTCACGGCGTTGTAGCGCACGCCGTCCCAGGGTGACGGGAGTCGCCGCTGAAGACCGTTCCACCGCTCCATCGCGAGGTTGCCGATGCCCGGCTCGACATCTCGCGCGCCCGCGTTCACGAAGATCGTGCCGGGCTCATTCTCGACGATGAACGAGAAATGCTCCCAGGACGTAAAGGCCGCCACCTTCAACCGACCGACGTCGAGCTGGCGACGCGCGATCTGGAGCACCGTCTCAGCCGGGTTCTGAAGGTCGATGTTGCCGGTAATCTCGGGCACGACCCGGCCGGTCAGAAGCTCTGAATAGCCGGGGAAAGAGTTTCGATGAGGGTTCGCGATCGTGCTGCGGAGAAGGACGCCGGAAGGCACGAGCTCCGTCCAGAAGAACGGCAAGAGCGTCTCGCGCCTTTGCTCCGGTGTCGCGCGCCAAAAACGCTCGGACACACGCTCGACATTCGTGATGCCCGACGCCTCCCCGCTGTCGAGAATGATCGCGTCCGCGCCTTCGTAGAGCTCTTGTTGACGCACCCCGTCGACCGTAACCAACACGACGTTTGTGGTCTTCTGCGCCGCCGCCGGCGCGACCGCCAGCAGTGCCAGGAGAACGAAACGGCTGCGCATGACGAGGCTCGGGCGCCGGGCTCCTACCCCAGGAGCTTCTTCAGCTCGGGAATCTGGCCGATGAGCGAATCGACGACACCGTCTCCGGCCTGTCCCTTGAGAAATGAGACGAGCATCGGAACGAACGAGCCGACCTGATCCATCGACAAGCCCGCGCTCTGAAGCATTCCCAAAACGCCAAGCGCGCCCCCGGCTTGCCCGCCGAGCATCCCGGCGGCCGCGCCCATCAAGCCTCCGAGGCCGCCACCACCACCGCCCTCGCTGGCGCCCGTGGCGCCGAGCACGTCGGAGAGCCCGGGAACGGCACCGGCGAGCTGGTCGAAGTCACCATCACTCACCTGGTCCTTTACGTATTTGAGCAAGCCTCCGGTCGCCGACTTGGCCGAATCTTGGCTGATCCCGAACTGGCTCGCCGCCATGTCGATAAATTCCTGCATCGCTTCTCCTTCATGAGATCTCGTCCCACCAGGCCCGCACCGAC
>Ga0315338_1000489_pt1 | contig 88103 bp, 65 predicted proteins | sample ASW8metaG_FD_204518 | JGI IMG/M metagenome (GOLD analysis project Ga0315338, IMG submission 204518) | Ammonia-oxidizing marine archaeal communities from Monterey Bay, California, United States - ASW #8 | ecosystem: Environmental > Aquatic > Marine > Coastal | place: USA: California | collected...
GGCGAACTGGCTGCCCGGGAGACCAGTGAAGGCTCCGCCCAGGCCGTGGGCGAAGCTCAATCCGCAGAGGGCCTGTCCGGCGAACCCTCCGCCCTTGCCGGCAACCTCCCCGATTCCTCTCCCCTCGATCCGGGCGCGCCCGCCCTTGAGGAAGGCCCCCGGGCCGCCACCGAGGGCAGCGGCGACGAACCCTTCAAGCCCGGTGGCGGGGCCATGGCCTCCAACAAGGCCGCGGATGCCGGAGCCGACAGCGGCTCAGCAGCCAGCAGCCAGATCGACGCGGAATCCATTTCCGGCGACGGCCTGACGGCTGAAGGTGCTAACCTCACCAACCCTCAAAATGGACTCGAGGCTGGAAGCTCCGAAACGGTCACCGACCCGGGTGCGGTGGGCCCCATCAGCCTCGAACCCACTCTCACCGGCTCCCTCCTTCCCGGAAAACTCGAGGCCCCCGCGAATCTCGGCACCAGCGATTTCATCAAGAAACAGCGCGGGCGCCCCTCCATGGACATCATCCAGCAACTGGGCGGCTCGGACGGGACGGAAAAGGCCATCCGTGCTTCCCTGCGCTGGCTTGCAGAGAACCAGGAGGAAGACGGTCGCTGGGACTCCAAGAAACATGGTGCCAGGGGCAAATTCGACACCGGAAACGCGGGACTGGCTCTCCTCTGCTTCTTCGGCTGGGGTGCCCGCCATGACCGTGATGGCGAATACCGTGATCACGTGCAGCTAGCCCTCGATTACCTGCTCAAGATTCAGGAAGACAACGGCGACCTCAGCGGCGATGGCCTGATGTATTGCCACGCCATCGCCTCCATCGCCCTGTGTGAGGCCTATGGCATCAGCAAGGACGAACGCCTCCGCGACCCGGCCCAACGCTCCATTGCCTACACCCTGGCGGCCCAGAGCAAGAGCAAGGGCGGCTGGCGCTACAACCCCGGCGAGGACTCCGACACCTCTATCACCGGCTGGCAGTATATGGCCCTCCACAGTGCCCGCCTCGCCGGCCTCAAGGTTCCCGAGGAAAACTTCGAGCGCGCCCGCAGGTGGCTGGACCAGGCAGGCGGTGGCAAGCACGGGGGCCTCTACGGCTACCAGGGTCCTGGCACCAAGTGGCCTGCCATGATCGCAACCGGCATGTTCTGCCGCCAGCTCGACCTCGTTCCCCCCACCGCCCCGATGCAGATCGAGAGCGCCCGGCAGCTCAAGATGCGTCCGATGAAGACGAGCCGTCCAGACTACTACTACATCTACTATGCCACTCTCGCCCTCTACCAGCACCAGGGATCCATCTGGCACGACTGGAACGAGCACCTCAAGGACACCCTGCCCCGCGTGCAGAACAAGACCGGCTCCAAGGAGGGCAGCTGGGACCCGAGCCGCGGACTGGCTGGTAACGGTGGACGCATCACCTCCACCACCCTCGCCACCCTCAGCCTGGAAGTCTACTACCGCATCCTCCCCATCTACGGCTTCCGCGGCGACGCGGACGATGCTCCCGAACTCAAGGTTAAGGGAGAGGTCGACGAACAGGAGGACGAATAGAGCGCTCTCCTGGCCTTGGCTGGAACTTCCAGGCGACCGCCATTAGCGGCTGAACTACGGGACTAGCCCAATCCCGATCTCCCTAGCGCTTTTTGAACAAATCAGACAGCACCAGGCCCCTGATCAGATCCTGCAGGAGGTAGCCCCCAGGCTTGGCCGATGAGACAATTTTGTGGATCTGTTCGTCATCGTCCAAGGTCACAAGCCTTCTCAGGGCATAGGTGGCCAAGTGTTCCACGAAGGCCTCCGCCAGGCGATCCTCATCTTCGGCCAGCAATCTCTTGAATTCGGCAGGACCGGAAAAGGCCTTTCCCCCAGGCAGCGTTCCGGAGGCATCGACTGGCGGATCCGCACCCGTTCCTCCCTCGACCCGTTCCGTATCCCTCCACCGCCCGATGGCATCAAAATTCTCGAAGGCCAGACCCAATGGGTCGATCTTGGCGTGGCAGGAGACGCAGTTTTCCTGGGTGGCGTGGGCTTCCAGTTTCGAGCGGATGGTGATCTTGGGCTGGTCGGATTTAACCGGTTCCAGGGGTTCCACGTTGGGTGGTGGCGGCGGCGGGGTGCGGGCCAGGATGGTTTCGGAAAGCCAGGCCCCACGATGGACCGGCCGATGGCGGGTTCCGTCAGAAGTCAGGGAGAGGATGGAGGCATGGGTCAGCAGGCCACCCCGCAGGGACTCCGGTTTCACTGACACGCGGGTGAGTTCTGCCTCCTTTGGCACAGGCAGGTCGTAGTGGGCGGCCAACCGGGAATTAAGCATGGTCCAGTTGGAATCCACCGCCTCCCGAAGCGGGAGGTTCTTGCGGAACATTTCCGCGAAGTAGGCCGTACTCTCCATCACCATGCTCTCCTCCAGCCACGGATCATATTCCGGATAGAGGTTGGGATCAGGCTGGAACATGCCGACCCGGTGCAGTTGAAGCCACTGCCTGGGAAACGACTCGAGAAAACGGCTGATCCTGGGATCGGAAATCATCCGGTCAAATTCTTCCTTCAACCTCCCGGGGGAATGAAGTTTGCCATCACGGGCCGCGGCGAAGAGTTTCTCATCGGGCATGGAACTCCAGAGAAAATAAGAGAGACGGCTGGCCAGTTCGAAGTCGTTGAGATGGCTTCGATTTTCCTCCGGGGAACCCTCCTCCAGGTTAACGAAGCTGCGCGAGACCAGGATTCCGGCGAGGGCCGACTTGTAGGCTGCCTGGAACTCCACCCCCGCCTCCTGCTCGGCGCTGATGAATTCCATGTAGCGTTCCATTTCCCCGTCCGAAACCGGCCGACGCCATGCCCTCCCGGCGAAGCTCTTCAGGCATTCGCGAACCTCCACGGGGTCATCCTCCTTTTCCGGCAGGATGCCCTCGCGCTTGGCCTGGTCCGTCTCACCCAGGAGAGGGCCTTCCCGCTCCACCCAGTCAATGAGCAGGGTGGGCATCACTGGCCGTCCCTTTTCGTCTACTACTTTTGTTTTATCTGATTTAAATCCTCCCTGCAGGGAGGCCAGTTTTTGACCCGCCTCAATTGTTTCATTTCGGAACGATTTCACCCCACCATTAGGATGTTTTTTCGTATGGGCGTGATTGCGAATCTGGTAGTGCCCGGAAGGAAACGGCCCTTCGAATTCCACCGTCCGGGGCGCACCTTCCGGGGCCACCAGGTCTACTCCCTCAAACGACTGCTTCTTCTGGTAATGCCAGAGAGACAAGCGCGGGATCCGGCCGGTGAAGGCCGGCAACCCGCTTGCCCGGATCCTGATCCTGTAGCGCCCCGCTGTCCCGATATCAAAGACACCCGTGCCCTCCCCCAACTGGAGGAGATTGCGTTTGCCATCACCAAATGTTTTCCTTTGTACGGGTGTGGACTCAGCAGGTTTCTTGCCGAGGGCAGCAAGTTCAATCACCTTGTCAGCCGCTCTCACGTAGCGGTCAATATGCGACGGAGAGGTGGAAAGCAGGGCCCCGACACGGTCAAACCCCTGCCAGAGCGGATCCTCGTTGAAGGCGCCAGGTGCCTCCACGTCGAAGACCACCCCGAGCAGGTCATAGACGGTGTGGGCATATTCCTGCCGGCTCAGCCGGTAGTGTTGCACCCGGCCGCGTTTTGCCATTCGGGCCGCGGCTCCAGCGCGAATCTTAGCCGTAAGATATTCAGCCATCCCGCCAATCTCTCTGGCCGTGGGCCGGGGTTCCTCCTCGGGTGGCATTTCCCCCGCATTAATCCGGAAGACCACCTCGTTCCATTTTTCAGCTGCCCGTGGATTTGCAAAGTCCGTTGAAAGGTTGTCGATGCGGAATTTTCCCTTCTGCTTGGCGTCATCATGACACCGGAGACAGTGTTGCTTGAGAAAGGCCCGGGGCGTTTGATTCAGGTCCTCAATCCTCGCTTCACTATTGACCGGAAAGCCCATCAGGAAAACGGCTGCCATCATCACGGCAGGGGATGCACTCTTCCTGACAGGAAGTGGTCTTCTTGCCGGAGACGTCATGGCAGAATCATCTTTTTTGAGCGCTCGTATGCCTCGGCACTGTTAATGTGCTCATCCCAGGGAAGCAGGACGTAGATCCACGGGCCTTTCACGCGGACGATCCTGCCCGGACGGAATCCATCGAGCATCTGTACGACTTTCAATTCCACCTGCAGGTTGCTGCTGCCTGACGGCGGATTCTGGATTTCATTTTTCTCCAGAATGGCTGCCGGGCTTGCGTGTTCCTGGTGGTAGTTCCAGGTCCGCAGGGTGTTCTCGGCAGGACAGATCTTGATGCTCTGGCTTTTGCGGATGTCCGCATAGAGCGAAGGATCCATCCCTCCGAAAAAGGTGACCGTGACCTCCCCGCCACCGGTGTCGCTGTTCTTCACCGCGTCAACCCAACCCGGCAGGAAGCGCGAACGGATCAGGCGCAGATGCCGTTGGCGTTGGATCTCTTTGCATGCGGTCAGGCTTTCTTTATCGAGCCAGACATCGGTGGTAGCCAGGCTGTCAAAGGGTCCCCAGGTGAGGTTGACCTGCACCTCCTGACCGGGTTTGATCTGCTCCCTGTCAACCAGTTGCTGGCTCTTCCAGATGCGGGTGGAGCCATCGATGTCGAAGAGAGCCGGCTTGTTGATGCCGCCCTCGATCTCCGGACCGACCGGCTCCACGGAGAGCTTGAGACGGGGGGCCGGGCCGCCGCCCTGTTCGAAACCGAGAACCTTCCAGGATCGCCCCTGGCGGGAATAGAAACTGACATCGTCCTCCAGCAGGATCGCGTGGTTGTGGCCGGCCTTGGGGCTGCGCTTCAATTGCTCTTCGGAGAGGGAAATCGTTTCTTCCTCCCCTTTCATGGGAACGAGGAAGCGCCCATGCATGTGGAGGCCCGGGGGAAGATCGCGGATGTCTGCGGGAGCGCCGTGGTAGCACACGATCCCGTAGGGGAGCATGGCAAAATAATGCCTCGGAAGACTCCGTTTTTCTCTCAATGCGCCCCGCCGGTTGACCGGATCGCTAATGACCAGGTCGCCGTGGACATGTACTCCAGCGCCTTTCGGCGGAAAGACTCCCGGCCCGGGAACATGATCGCGTAACGAATCTACAAGTTTTTCCTCGGCATTCGCTAGCATGCTCCATGACAGGAACATCATGGCCAACCAGCTACTGAGGAGCGAAGAGGCTCTCAAGAACTTCATGAAATCACCTCTGATACTACCCCGTTGGAATCCGCGAAGGTCTCGGCTTCCACGCCCATCTTCTGGGCGATGGTGAGCAGCAGGTTGCTGAAGTGCCCCTTGCTGTTGACCGGGCTGTGATACACGCCCACCCCCTGTCCGTAGCCCCCGAAGCCCTTGACCTGCCGATTGTAATCCACATGGGACCCATGCTTCAGACCGAGGCCGGACCCTCCCGCCAGGACAAGAGGCAGGTTGGTAGTCCCGTGGCTGTTGCCGTAGGAAAGCCCGCTCCCGTAGAGGGCGATGGTCGAGTCGAGCAGCGCTCCCTCGCCATCCTTCACCTCCGAAAGTCGATCCAGGAAATAGGCAAACTGCAGGACGTTGAACTCGTCACTGCGGCTCAGTTGCTCGAGGGCCTCCTTGTTTCCATTATGATGGGAGAGGGAGTGGCGGTCACGCTTGACGCCGATTTCCGGTACTGCAGGCCCGGTTCCCTCGTTCCCGGTATTGAAGGTCACCACCCGGGTCATGTCGGTCTCAAAGGCCAGTACCACGATGTCATAAATCGTACGCAGGTATTCCCCCAGCCGTTCCAGCGGAACATTCCGGTTCAGCTTGCCCGCCACCCCGGGATCAATCTTGGGCCTGGGTGTCTCGAGCCACGCCTCCGCCCGCTTGGTGCGGATCTCCACCTCACGCACCGCGCTCAGGTACTGGTCCAGTCTTCCCTGGTCATCCTTTCCCAGCTTGTTCGAAAGCGCCTTCGCATCATCAAGGACCAGGTCGAGCATGCTTTCCTTCCGGTTCAATCCGCGACGCTGCTTTTCAATCCCCCCCGCTGGCTCCATGAACAGCTCCTTGAAGACCACCGCCGGATTCTTCTCGGCGGGAAGCTCGATCCCATCCGCACTCACCGCCAGCCGGTGACCCTGGTTGCTCAGCTCAAGGGAAGGGAATCGTGTCTCCGGCCCGGTGACCCCCGCAATCAACTGGTCGACGGAGATCGTATTGCGATCGGTGGGGCCATGCTTGGCCGCGGTCAACCACGTCCTGGTTGCATTGTGGGCAATTCCGAAGGAATTGGGATGATACAGCCCGCTGACCGGTGTGATGTTGCCCCGGTGCTTTTCCAGCGGCGAGAGAATCCGTGACAGCCCGTACTCGGCCCCCGCCTCGGCCATCTCGTAGTCGTTGGTGTTCACCCCGTTGGGGAGATAGACAAAAATACTGCGGCGGGGACGGGACGCCCTGTTGGCTGCCCGGAGGGGTTGCATGCAGTCCAGCAGCGGCAGAGCCATCGAGACACCGAGTCCCCGCAGGACATGGCGACGGCTCATGCGCCAGTTCCGGGAAAGAAATTGGGCCATTTTGAATTCCTTGCTATCTACGAAGCAGAATGAATTTCCAGCGGACGGGCTCCGGCGAAGAGTCCTGCAACACTCCTTATCTGCACAGAAATCGTCATAATTTCCATCCTATTTTCAGGACGCACGCAATCTGCAAGCAAGTGAAGACAAAGCGCTCCATCGCGCCTGCACCTTCCGACGCCCCGTTGACTTTCGCTTCCAAGACCCTACCCTCCGCCCCGGAGAGTGTCGCATGGCTGGTGCTGGCCGCGGTCTTCAAAACCGTTGAAACCTCGCAAGGGGTCTGGTGGGTTCGATTCCCTCCCTCTCCGCCACTTTCTTCCCTAGTTTTATAGGATGTCTAGCCTCTCCCCGCTTGCCGACTGCGCCTGGGGGGTGGTAGGAGAAGAAGGTAATGAGCACTCCCGTTAACGCGACGCTTGAGATCCACCGCAATGATGCGGGGGCCTTGTCGGCCCACATCAAGCTCGAATTTCTAAACAGCGACCACGAAGGAAAAGAGGCTACGGCCCAGTTGAAGCTGAGCGTCAAGGTGAAGGACAGCAGACCCGTTAACGACACAGGCGTGCTGGCCCAAACAACCTTCACGGTGCGTGGCCGGGCGCATGAGCTGCGTTTACCGCTAACGGGGAACTTCCCCTACGAATACGAGGGGGCTCAAATTCACCACGACATTTTCGTCCACCTGGATCTGGGGAGGCGTAGCTGGTTCCGCAAGAAGCTGGAACACCTGGACGTCGTGGTGCACCCGCCGCGGAAACCCGCCGCCAGCGGTGGGGAAGAGATCGTGGAACCCGAGGACAACTTCAGCTGGATCAAGAACCTGGGCGCCCTCTCTATCAAGGACCGGCTGGCCACCCTGGGGCTCCTCGCCATCGCGGGCGTGATCATCGGCATCAACACGCTCATCGGCATACACGACCAGACCGTGCCCGAATCGCAGACCTACTTCTACTCCCACTACGACAGCGACGGGGACTCGAGCTTGCCGCTGGGCAAAGCGGCGGGGGTGGACGCCCTGATCGCCGCCGGGATGTGGTTCGTCATCCGAAAACGTTTGCGCAGATATATGACCTTCCGCCTGGCCCCCCTGCCGAACCGGCTCGACAAAAGCTCCACGATCCAGGTGTCCGATCTCATCAGAGGTCGCTCCCGCGTCGCTCTCCATCAACCCACGCTCCGGATCGTCGCCTGCAACATGGAGTGCGGTCAGTACACACGTGGTTCGGGGACCGACACGCGCACGGTGAGCTTCGAGACACCGATCCGAGCGATGATCATGTTCGAGAAGACGGTCCCCTTGATCCCCGGGAAGGCCCCGATCCACACCTGCTTCGAGGACAGCTTGGACTTCGAGGCCATGTTTGAGCGGCTCTATCCACCGTGCATGGCCTCGGACAGCCACGGCCTGAAGCTGCACTGGGAGGTCCAGCTGATCCACCCCGACTTCGTTGATCAGGAATTGATCCTCCCCACCACCGTCTTCGCCCACGAAGACTTCTTCGAGGCCTGAGCGATGACGACCCGGAAACAACCCCACTTCGACGACTTCCTGGGTGTCATGCAGCTGAACCTCAGCGACGCGAAACTGATCTTGTTCCACGGCTGCAGCGGGAGCGGCAAGAGCAGCTATCTTGGGCAGCTTTGCCATCACTCCAGCTTCGCGAACCACAGCCCGCGCTGGTTCTTCTCGGATCCGAGCCGACACACGGTCGAGGCCATCGCTCCAGGCGACAGCCCCCATCTGGCCCTGGTCGACGAATTAACCAGGGTGGGCGAGCTCCGCACGATCTCCAAGCTCCTGCGCCGCTTCGATACGGTTGCGGTGGCGACCCACCTCCATCCACGTTGGTTCGCCCTGCTCCGGGCCCGCTGGCCCACCCGTGTCTTCCACACAGGCCTTGGCCATGAAAAGATCGAGCGCTACCTGAGCCGACTCGGCCACAGCTTCTCAGGCTCTGATGTTCACGCTATGTGTGCCCAATATGGGGCCTCCTACGCCATCGCCGACATCGTCCGGGAACATCGCCCCCGCCCGGACTTCTCCGACTCCTGGGCCCACTTCAGCCGCTTCGCGAACCTCGACACCCGCCGCAACCCCGCGCACCGGCACTGGCGGATCCAGGCCGACGAGAGTGACCACTGAGGACGCAACGCGAATTCAACTCCCTCTTCCCTGACGGTTACACCCTTTTGAGGCCGGATTCCCAACCAACCCCATTGGGGGAGTCTAACACTTTATGAGATAGAATAGGGTTCGCGATGGTGATTGCCACTCCGGTGATCCCGGCAAGCAGCAGGATGATCACGCCAGCTTTTCCTAAGAATCCCCTCTTCTTTGAAATCAACGAATAACACACCAGAAACCCCGGAACGAGGGCGAGAGAACCCTGCACCCCCACTCACCCCGCCCCGATCCGCGTGGCTAGCCTCTCCCCGCTTGCCGACTAAGCCTGGGGGGTGGTAGGAATCGCGGTGCTATGAAGTGAGCCTCAGTTTTTCGTGCGGAAGGCCCAAAGGTGCTTCCTGCTGCGGATGTAAATGGTTGTGGCGTCGAGTGCCGGAGTGACCAGCACGGCTTCCTTCAGGTCATGCTGGTGGACTAATTCGTAATCGCCGGCCTTGACGACCGAAACGAGTCCCTGGTCGGAGGCCAGGTACAGGTGGTCATTGGCCACCACCGGGGATGCGCTGTACATCCCGGATCCTCCGAGGCGTTTGCGATAGAGAATCTCGCCCTGGGCTGCATCGATCGCCGCGAGCACGCCCCCGTTGCGGACCAGGTAGAGGCGGTCCTGGTAAAAGAGAGGGGAGGGAATCTCCGGAATGCTTTTCCTCAGTTGCCAGGTGACATGGCTGTCTGTGACGTCGCCGTGCCCTCCCGGACGAATTGCCTTCAGGATTGGATTGCCGCGACGCGTGGTGGTGTGGGCGACAAACTCGTCGCGAGTCCAGAAGCCGTCCTTGTTCTTGTCGACGGAGTGAAAGAGGCCGTTCTGACGTTGCTTCCTTCTTGCGGGATCGGTGGGCATGGGCAAGCCGAAGCCGGGATGACCCGGGGGCAGTTCCGGTCGGAAGGGAAAGGTGAAGTGCTCGGTCATCTCACCACGGGCAACTCTTTGGTCGCCATCTTTGTCGAACTGCAGGATCGCCTTCCAGAACGGCTCGGGATCGAAGTCCTCATCGGGAGTGCCGCCTTGGGCGGATACCACGAAGAGGTGTCCGCTGCCCGCTACCGGACTGGTGATCGCTTCCCGCGAGAATCCAGTCACTGACCACTTCTCCGCGCCGGTTTCAGAGTGATAGCCGTAGACCCGGCCATTACCGAAGATCACGAGGTCTTCTCCGCCCTCGTACTTCCAGAGCATCGGGGTGGACCAACTGCTGCGCTGGAGGGGGCGCGGCGTCTCCCAGACGAGATCCCCATTCGCCTTGTTCAGGGCCACGACCTTCGATCGGCTGACTCGGCTGTTCGGCAGGTTGGCGTCGTTGTCGAGAACGAGGATCAGCTTGTCGCCATGTCCAATCGGCGAGGTTGCTGTTCCGTACATGTTCCCGGCGGCGGGAATCGGTTTCTTCCATTGCTCGCGACCCTGGTGGTCATAGCAGAGCAGGCCGTAGGAACCGAAGTAGACGTAGACGCGGTCCTTGTCCGCGAAAGGTGTCGGCGTCGCCAAGCTGTTGGCCTTGTGGACCTTTTCGGTCTTGCTCTCGGGCGCTGCCTGACGCCACGCCAGTTTCCCGGTGCTCTTGTCATAGGCGAGAGTGACCAGGCGCTCGCCTTCGACCGCGGTCAGAAAGATTCGGTCGCCGAAAACGACTGGCGCGGACAGACCCGGAGGAACCGGGATCTTCCACGTAAGATTGCCGTCGAGTTTCACGGGTGGCTTGCATCCAGGCGCGACTCCCGACCCATTGGGCCCCCTGAACTGGTTCCACGAGCCGGACTCGGCTCCAACGAGTGAAGATACGAGCATGGCAAGGAGGGCGAACCGCAGGGCGCTATGAAAATCGATCGACCGTATCATGTGGCAACAACTTGGACATCCTCGCGCTCGACCGCAACGATCACCGACCATCTTGAGCCACAAAATCGAGGACCTTTACGAACGATCCACCCACGTCATCCATATTGGGATCGATACGCCTCCACTCGGACCAGATTCGGCCCCACCGGCCGGCGGTCCGGCAAGTTGCAGCCCCCTACGCCAGGATCGCCTTCACCACCTTGGCTGGTTCCACCCCGGTGAGGCGGAAGTCGAGCCCCTGGAACTTGTAGCTGAACTTGCGGTAGTCGATGCCGAAGAGGTGCAAGAGGGTCGCGTGGAAGTCGTGAACCCGGGGGAAATACACCGAAATGACGCGTTCATTCCCCTTTGTCGAGCGTCTTTAAATACTCATCCTCGTCCTCATAGATCTCGTTGCTGCCGCAGGAGTGGCACCTTTGCTCAGATTGCTCTTTCCGGCCGTCCACGACAAAGATCACCTTGCAGGTAGGGCAGTAACGGACAAGTCGGTGTTTCCATGGAACATTTCTTAATCGCTTCTTAACCTCTTCTGGGTTTTTTCCCTTGTTGTTATCCTTAAGGATTTGAATCCGTGCCTTTTCGGAACCTGCATCGCGCAGCTTTTCAATTAACTCAACGGCACGCTCTGCAGTGAAGGTGGTGGTGGAATTGAGCACCTGCCTGCCAAAGTCATTGCAATAGTGGATGACGGAGGGCTTGGCGTGTTCCAGTATGCCGGTTTTCTTCAGTTCCAAAATATTGTATACATCCACGGTGGTCTCGTTTTTAAGGGCTTTTTTCAGGTGCGTGACTTCACCGAGTTCATTCCATGGGATTGTTGCCGGTTTGTAAAACGTTTCACCCTCACTGAACCGGATGCCTTGCGTTGAAAGGATGATGTTACGTTTTTTTCCATAATCATGGCGCTTGCTGAATAAAACTATCGCAATAAGGATTCCGAATAAAATAAACACACCCTCGGCCGATTCAGGAGCTACTTGAAGGCAAACGAGAAATCCGATAACAATTCCTATAATCAGACATCCCATCACCTTCCGACCGGTCCTTCTTTCAAGGACAATTTGAATATTGTTTCCTGACATCAGCAGGGAATCTAACATGTTCCTAAATTCTAACCAATTACATTGCACCCCCACCTTCCCCGGCTCCTCAGCCTCCAGGAAACACGGCCCGAGAAGGAGATTCCCTAGCAGCAAGCGCGAGTGACAGTGTCTCTGGTGCCGGTGCGAGCGCCAAGGGCGCTGAATCCGGGAAGTATGTTGCGGTGTGTGGTCCTGCATCGCGGTTTCGCCCGAGGTCCGAGGAAGCTGGTCGCTTCTCTTTACGGACTCGAGATTGTCCGGGCACTCGATGTATGCTAAGCCCATGCAGATGAAGGCTACTAAACGCATAGGACTGACAGTAATCTTAGCCGGGCTGGTGTTTGGCCCGGTGTGGGCGGATGAGGAAAAAGGGACCGGGCCTGCCAAGAAGGACGATGAAAAAGCAGTGGACGGTCAATGGATCAGTCTCTTTAACGGTAAGGATCTTGAGGGATGGACACCAAAATTCGTGGGCTACAAGGCCGGCGAAAATTACAAGAACACCTTTCGAGTAGTGGATGGGCTCCTCACGGTGAGCTATGACCAGTGGGAGAAGTTCAATAGCGTTTTCGGCCATCTCTTTTACAGCACGGAGTTCTCACATTACAGGATTCGCGCGGTCTACCGCTTCATTGGCGATCAGGTGAGTGGAGGGCCGGGGTGGGCCCAGCGTAACAATGGCCTGATGCTGCACGGACAGACAGTGGAAAGCATGGCACTCAATCAGGATTTTCCTGCTTCGATTGAGGTCCAGCTCCTGGGCGGATTCGAGCAGGGTCGGCGGACTACTGCCAATCTCTGTACGCCTGGGACACATGTGGTTTTTAATGACCGGGTCGACAAGCGGCACTGCCTGGGATCGCGTTCAAAGACATTCCGGGGGGACCAGTGGGTGACCTGCGAGGTGGAAGTCCGAGGGAGTGAGGGGCTTCGTCACTTCGTTAATGGAGAACTGGTCATGGAGTACAAGCTTCCCCAGCTGGATGACGGAACGCTGATTGAAAAGGGAACTATTTCTATTCAGGCGGAAAGTCATCCGACTCAGTTCAAGAGTATTGAGATTCTCGAAATCAAAAAGTAATCCCAAGTGGATGGGTGTCTCCGGTTGGAGCCGGGTATTGGTAATGCATCGCGATTCCAGTTCCGGAGAGCCGGGGTCTTCCCCGGAGAGCATTGTGCCTTCACTTCAAGGGTGATCCGCCAGTTGACGGGTGGAGGGTTGCACCCCCACCTTCCCCGGCTCCTCAGCCTCCAGGAAACACGGCCCGAAAAAGCGATTCCCTAGTAGCCGATCCGCGTGGATTGGGTCAGGGGATAATTGGTTGTCCCAGGTTTCACACCTTTTACATTTTTTCTCCGGGGTGATGTGGCCTTACGTTGGCCTGACCAGGCCGTAGGGTTCACGCTCACCGGACCCCCACCGCCATCGCGACAAGACATATGACCCCAATCAAACCAAGGAGCATTCCAAGACCTTTCCCACCAAAGAAAAAGGCACCGACACCAATTATTAGGGCGAACAACCCCAAGGCTCCCAAAAAATTTCTCATATCTCCTCATGCCTACCACACCAGCCTAGGCCGCCACAAGCCCCCTCTCCCCGCTTGCCCCCTTCGTCAGATTTCGTGGAGAATGGCATGTCGTCATCCGTGACGTCCTCGGAGCGCCTCTTGTGCAGTGATTGCGCGGGAGTGCCCGCCCTCCAACTCCAACTTCCGTTCAACCATGCCTCGGCATGCATCATTTTTACCCCCCCGCTGTATGGTTTCGCTTCGTTGCTTTGGTACAAGAGGTCGGGGCAAGGCCTTGCTAACGGAAGTTCGACTATTACTCTCGGATACGAACGGTAGCCGACACGGCCCGTAGATCCTTCACAGGTTTGCCGCTGAGGCGTTTGCCTCCGCCAGTGTCTGCCCCGATCCGCGTGGATTGGCTTTGCCGCCTGCGCCTTGGGGGGTGGTAAAGATTGAGTGCTATGAAGGGATTCGTCCTGCTGTTTGCCGCGTTACTGGTCGCGGGTTGTGGTGAGAAGATGTCGCCATCCGATCGTTCGGGTCGTCCACTGGGATGAGCAGGGCATTGGGCCACTGCTCTTAAGCCCATCCCCAACCAAATAAACCAATCGAGACCTCCAGAACGATTGCCGGTTTGTTGCTGAGAAATGGCTCGGAATGCGTTTTTGAAACAATCGAGCCCTTGCTGCTCAAGGGAGAGCTCGAGGGATTCGACTAGTGGCTTGGAGGCATTTTCGGTGGTGTCGGAAAACTTTAACTCGACTTGGAAACCAAAGCCTTCGGGTAAACCCGAAAATCAATCTGGGCGGGTTTTTTTGACCTTAGCTTCATGTTATAAGGCAGATTATCGTCGGTAAAGAAACTTGCCTATTATGCGAAATATTCCTAATGAATTATTCAAACATGAATCGTCTGATAAGACAGAACATTACCATGAAACCCTTGATAATAAAATCTCTTCAAGTTGTCGTTTTTTCCCTTGGTATATTGGTTGGCATGGTGAGCGCAGAGGAACCTGCAGATAATATCACACATATTAATGATAAGACACTGGCTGATCCACACAGCCGGCCTGGTGACTGGTTGACTTATGGGCTGACTCAATCAGAAGATCGATTCAGCCCTCTAAAACAAATTCACAAAGAAAATGTTAAAGAACTAGGCCTTGCATGGTCTAAAAAATTGGGCACGACCAGAGGTTTGGAGGCCACTCCGTTAGTCATTAATGAAGTCATGTATATTAGTCTCCCATGGTCTTCGGTAATGGCAATTGATTGCCGCAATGGGAAAACAATTTGGGAGTGGGACTCCCAGGTGGATCGGGCAGTATATGGAAGAAGAGCATGCTGTGATGTGGTAAATCGTGGTCTCGCTTTTTACAGGGGAAAAATATTTGTGGGTGTCCTAGATGGCCGTTTGGTTGCTTTGGATGCTCGCACAGGAGGTGTTGTTTGGGAAAATGTGACATTTGATCAAAGCAAGGATTATACAATCACTGGCGCCCCTCGTATTTTTGACGGCAAAGTAGTTATTGGTAATGGAGGTGCTGAATACGGAGTTAGAGGGTTTATAACCGCTTATTTGTGTGACACGGGGAAAATAGCCTGGAGAACCTACACGGTCCCCGGTAACCCTAAACTAGGATTTGAATCACCTGATATGGAGAAGGCGTCAAAGACCTGGAGTGGGGAATGGTGGGTAGCTGGGGGTGGAGGTACTTGCTGGGATTCATTTGCATATGATCCTGAACTGAAACTATTATATGTTGGAACTGGCAACGCATCTCCCTGGACCCGTAAAGCTCGCAACAAAGATAAAGATGGCCAGGACAACTTGTATCTTTCGTCAATTCTAGCACTTAATCCGGACAACGGCAGGATTGTTTGGCATTACCAGACAACTCCAGGAGACAACTGGGATTACACAGCAGTTCAGCAAATGATACTCGCGGAAATTGAGTGGAAGGGCGTGCAGAGGAAGGTGCTCATGCAGGCTCCTAAAAATGGATTCTTTTACCTACTGGATCGGGAAACAGGGGAATTGTTGGCAGCAGATCCATATACTAGAGTGACCTGGGCTGAAAAAGTTGATCTGAAAACGGGACGTCCAATAGAAACCAAGAACTCTGATTACTCAGTTTCTCCCAAAGAAATAAAACCTGGTCCTCATGGTGGCCATAATTGGCAAGCTATGAGTTATAATCCTGTGAGGAAATTGGTGTTTATTCCAACTATAGAGTCATCCATGATATACAAGGACGATCCGAATTGGAAATATAAGCTTGGATTTTGGAATGTTGCTGTAGATTTCGATACCGATGCCCCAAGCAACCTGGATCTTCCTCAGGGAGGTCTTATTGCTTGGGATCCTGTTAATAGAAAAAGGATTTGGGGTGTTAACCATATCAATGAATATAATGGAGGGACATTGGCAACGGCCGGAGATCTTGTTTTTCAAGGAAATGGTGAGGCAAATTTCATTGCATACGAGGCGGAATCAGGTAAGAAACTATGGTCTTATTTCACAGGCACAGCGATTATTGCCCCACCAGTAACTTATCATGCTAACGGGGAACAATTTATCAGTGTACTGGCTGGCTGGGGTGGATCCGTTGGCCTAAGAAATGCCCCAAGCGGAATAGCTGCGGAATATTTTCAAGAAGGAATCCTGTACACATTTCAATTAGGGGGCAAAGGCCGGCGACCTGAGTTAATAAAACATCCCAGAACAAAACTGACCGGTCCTGAAATAAAAATAGCCTTGGATGAAGAATCCGCAAAGAGCGGAGAAAGCCTTTACAAAGAGCACTGCTCAAAGTGCCATGGTCTCGTTGATGGAAAAGCGGGTGTTATTCCTGATCTGGCCACCTCTCCTCCAGAGATGCATCAGATATGGCAGCAGATTGTCGGAGAAGGCATCTTAGCAGGAAGCAAGGGAATGCCTCAATTCAAAGATCGTCTGACCACTAAGGAAATATCACTTATCCAACACTTTGTGGTTTGGAAATCTATTTCACTTGCAGAAGAGAATAAGGGGAATGCCATAAAAGCCGTAGGCAAATAACATCCCCCGCCCTGAGCCGCGTGGCTTGGGCCTAGTCAGCCACAAGCACCTCTCCCCGCTTGCCGACTGCGCCTTTCACTGCCGCAGGTCTTCGTCTTCATATCTGCCCCCTCGGAATAAACGTGTTGAGGCGTCGGGGAACGACAGAAAGAGGCGCGCCCCTCCCCATGTCCCCGGAGAGATCCCAGCAGAGCCAGCTGGCGTTGCCTAAATTGCCTGCACCTTATCGAAAACTCGTCCAAGGTGAATCAACATCAAATTCAGCCATGATCCGCCCGCTTCTTCTCGCCCTTGCCATCACAACCCCCGCCCTCGCCGGAGAAACCAAACGCTACGCCTTCTTCATCACCGGCGACCCCCAATACCTCGCCGAAAAATCCCCCGCACCCACCACCCTCGACCCCTACTCTGAACAGGCCAACTCCCGCTTCATCAAAATCCTCAACCAGCTTCCCGGACAACCTATTCCCGAAAATCTCGGTGGCGGCCACGTCGCCAAGAGCATCCTCGGCGTCATCGTCACCGGCGACCTTGTCGACAGCTTCGACAAAACCGGCGGCCACTACGACGCCATGGGCAAATACGAGTGGCACCGCTACGTCGCCGACTACGGCCTCACAGGCAACGACGGAAAGATCCCCTGGCCCGTCTACGACCTCCACGGCAACCACGACGGCCCACAGGGCAACACCTTCATCACCGATGCCCTCATCGAGCGCAACAAAATCCGCCCCCACGTCGGCCACATCTCATCCAACGGCCTCCACTACTCCTGGGACTGGGGTCCCCTCCACGGCGTCTCCGTCGGCATCTTCGCCGGCGAGGGAGAGGAGCGCCGCGAGGGCCACCACTACGCCGCCCGCGCCAGCCTCGAGTTCCTCCGCAAAGACCTCGCCGAAAAAGTCGGCGGTTCGGGGCGGCCGGTCATCGTCTCATTCCACCTCCACCCCAACGGCCCCGAATACGACTGGCCGGCCGAGGACCTCCACGGCTTCTGGGAGACCCTAACAAACTACAACGTCGTCGCCCTCGTGCACGGCCACACCCACGGCTCACCGCCCAGCAAACTCACGTGGGACGGCAAAACCTTCGGCCGCGACCTCCCGGACTCCATCGATGTCTTCAACCCCGACGACTCCGGCGCCGCCAAAACCGATCCCCGCGATCCAACAAAAGCCGTCGGCCTCTACCACGGCCTCCTCTACGCCGAACTCGTCGATGCCCCCGGCACGGAAGACGACACCCTCGTCGTCCGTTCCTATTTCACCCGGGACAACTGGTCCACCCACACCTGGCACACCCGCTGGCAACGCAACGTCTCAATCCCATGATCCCGCACACACCGCCGGTGGGGGTGTCACTTTTTGCACGCGCTGGTGCATGGATATATCAGCCCGCAGGAAAATTCTTTGGGGGGCAGGGGAAGCAGGCGCCGGAGCCCCGGGGTCCCGGCGCCTTGAAACAATCAGATCCGACTCCTCAGTCTGCCCTCAACTCAAAATTATCGAGAGACCACCCACTGAAGGCGTCCACACTCCCATCACTGACAAACTGGAACTCAATCAGGACCGACTCGCCCAGGGCCGCCGCCGGGACCGCAACGGAAGCTGGATTCCAACCGGTGTCCAGGATCGCCATGTCGATGGGGATATCCGCCCCAAGTTGCGTCTGGTCGCTGGCGCGCAGGAAGCGGATGGTGGCTGTATCGGCAAATCCGTCAGCATCCCGGTACTGATCGAACTTGAGAACAGCCGCGCCCAGTCCACTCAAGTCGATCGACGGCGAACGGAGAGATATATCGGAGTCCGGGCCATAGTCTCCCAGGCTGGTGCTCCAGGCCGTGGCAGAGCCATCGGCGCCGTTGAGCGGTCCTGTCGTGCCTCCGGGCGTTCCCAATTCCCATACCGTGTTTCCGGATTGATCGTTCACGATCGTAGTCCAGCCATTATCGCCACTCTCCAGGTCATCCGAGAAGAGGGCCGGCACCGGACCGGCCACCAGCGTAAAGAAGCGGAGGTTCTCTGGGGGCCTGGTGATGCTGTGGGTATTCAACGGCGGTGTAGCAGCCAGGTTTTCCAGACCCGCTACCGGGGCCCAGGTATTGGGATCAGGATTCCCCACCGGATCATCGGTGCTCACTACGGTGTAGACCTCCGCTCCCAGGCTGTTCCACTGGAAGTCGATGGTCTGTCCCCCGTCAGCACTTGATACCGTGAACCCATAGGGATCACCGGGAGCGGCGCAAACTCCATCGAAGAAGAGGGGTCGTTCCACTTCGAAGGCGGCCAGGATCTCCTCGTCGGTCCACACCGAATCGTAGACCTCCACCCGGGCGATAGTCCCGGAGAACGATTGTGGGGTGTTATTGACTCCCCCGGCGTCACTTCCTGATCCCAGACAGACTAGGGTCGGTGTCCCGTCCTGGTAGACCCTGTGAAGGTCGAGGAGATTGGGGTGTTCTTCCAGGTTGTTGAATTCGCCGTCGATAAACACCCGGTCGACCAGACCGTCATAGACGTAGGATAGCTGCGCCCAGCGGCCCTGCGTTTCCAAGATATCCGTTCCTGCTCCATGGGGACCCCATCCTATATCCGGCTCTGCGGGATTATCCACCGGGCCTCCTCCCCAGTGACCGATAGCCCCGAAGGTTGGATGGGATCCCTGGTTAAATTGGGCATTACTCCCCAACGGTCCACCCCGGCGACCCCATGAGACGAAAGTCTCCTCGTTGCCAAAATCGGTGTTATAGACCCACGCCCGGACCGTGTAGGTCTGGTTCCCCACCAGACCCACATCGGCAGCACTGACCGCTGCAGTCATCTTGTCACCATTGAAGGCCAACCCGTGGACCTGCACCTCGGGATTGTCGTTGGCCGGGTGACTGGTAATTTCCACCTGTCCGATGAGGGTCGTGAATTGTCCGGCATGCCCCGCATTGGCGAGGGTGTCGATCACCGTGCCAGTTTCGAAATCCCTACAGGTGACGTCGACCTTCACGATCTGGTCGTCGGCGAAGTCGGGTTTGCTGTTCGGATTCAGGGGGTCGGTTCCCAGTCCAATCTCGCTGCCGTCCTTCGCCCCATCTCCGTCACTATCAGGGTTGGAGGGATCCGTGCCAGCAGTCAGTTCGGCATTGTCTTCGAGGCCATCCGCATCGGTATCAGCCAGAAGAGGATCGGTCCCATGGGTGTCTATCTCATCGCCGTCAGTCAACCCATCTCCGTCACTGTCGGAATCGCGGGGATCGGTTGGTGCCGGTTGTCCTCCCACCGTACGGTTCAACTCATCTCCGTCATTGATTCCATCGTCGTCGCTGTCCGGATCACAGGGATCCGTTCCGTTGAGGAGCTCCTCCACATTGAGCAGTCCGTCCCCATCCGGATCGGCGTCAGCGTCGGGCACGTTCTTGTCCAGGCAGGGATACTGATCTTCCTGCTCGTCAAACATGCCGTCATTGTCGGTATCATCCCGGGTCAGAACGCCGTCGAAGAAGAAAGGCTTCTCAGCATTGAAGGCGGCCAGGATCTCCTGGTCGGTCATCACGACGTCTTCCACCCGCACACGTGCAATGGTGCCGCTGAAGGCGATGGGCGTGTTGTTCACGCTGCCGGCATCACTCTCCGAACCGAGGGCATAGACGGTGGGATTTCCATCGCCGTAAGTCTGGTGAGGGTTCAGCACCATGTGGTCCTCCCAAGCACTCAAAACGCCGTCAATGTAGACCCGGTCCGTGGTTCCGTCCCAGACGTAGGCGAGGTGGGCCCACTGCCCGAAGGTGGCATTGATATCCGCTCCGTTATTCCCCCAGCCCACGTCGGGCTCGGCGGGATTGCCAAGCGCACCGCCACCCCAGTGACCAATAGCGCCGAAGGTCGGATGAACTCCCTGGTGGAATCCAGAGTTGGAGCCGGTGGGCCCGCCCCGGTGGCCCCAGGAAACGAAGGCCTCCTCGTTTCCAGCACCCGCGTTCCAGACCCATCCCGTGACCGTGTAGGTTTGATTCCCCACCATCCCGGTAGAGGTCTGGGTGTTGGCCGAAACCATCTTGTCTCCGTTGAACTCAAGCCCCTGGATCGAAATCCCCGGGTTGTCGTTGGCGGGATGACTGGTGGTCACCACATCTCCAATGAGAGTCGTGAAGTCGCCGGCGGAGCCGGCGTTGGCGAAGGTCGTGACCGACACCCCATCACCAAGACCGAGACCGGTGCCGTCGACATCGATGATGAGGGCTGCCTGGACGAACGGCCCGGCGAAGAGGGTCAGAGCGGCTCCCAGGGGGAGGAGGAATTGGGTTTTCATCGTTTGGGCAGAAGTATCTAAAGACTGTTTTGGTGCTACCAAGTAGAATATTGAGGATGGTGTTTCAGGAGCTCCGCACATGGTCGTTGTCCCCTTGAACAAAAAGGGCGGCAATTGCGCCGCCCTTGGGCCCATTGAACATGTGGAAGGGATTCCCGGTCCTAACGGCGGCGGCGCAAGCCGAGGAGGCCGACTCCAATCACGGCCAGGAGCGAGGAAGTGGGCTCTGGAATGCCCTCGAAGAAGTAGGGCGCATCCGCATTGAAGGCCGCCAGCACTTCGACGTCCGACATGACGGTATCCAGGACGGTGACCCGTGCGACGGTTCCACTGAAGGCGATGGGCGTGTTGTTGATGTTGCCCGCATCGCTCTCAGACCCGAGGGCGAAGAGGGTGGGGCTCCCATCGTTGAAGGTCTGGTGCGGATTCAGCACCATGTGGTCCTCCGAAGCACTCAAAACGCCGTCGATGTAGACCCGGTCCGTGGTTCCGTCCCAGACGTAGGCGAGGTGGGCCCACTGCCCGAAGGTGGCATTGATATCCGCTCCGTTATTCCCCCAGCCCACGTCAGGCTCGGCGGGATTGCCAAGCGCACCGCCACCCCAGTGACCAATAGCGCCGAAGGTCGGATGAACTCCCTGGTGGAATCCCGAGTTGGAGCCGGTGGGCCCGCCCCGGTGTCCCCACGAGACAAAGGCCTCTTCATTGCCGGCAGTGGCATTCCAGACCCAACCCGTCACGGAATAGTTCTGGTTGCCCACCATGCCGGTGGAAACCATGGTGTTGGCAGAAGTCATCTTGGCTCCATTGAAGCCCGCTCCCTGAATCAGGACCCCAGGATTGTTGTTGGACGGATGACTGGTCGCCGAGACCGTTCCGAGAATCGTGGAAAAAGCTCCCGCGGTGCCGGGATTGGTGAGATCAGCGATCGCCGTCCCGTCAGAAACCCCCAAGTTGGTCGCATCTACCTGGATCAGAGTCGCCGCGTGAAGGGAACCGACACCTAAAATCACAGCTCCCAATGCATGGAAGTGAACTTTCATATTCATTACCCCTAACAGCGGAGCGATCCAACTTGCTCCAGTCAAACTCTTTCTGCCTCATTCAGCGTCCAATCTATTTAGGGAAGGAGCGCCCGTTCAAAGTCAACCAATCAAGAATGAATTGACATCGGGATCGAAAGCGATGTCGTGACGAGGCTCACTCCCTTCCTTCATATGTGCGTTCCCCCCCGACTTTCCAGCCTTCTTCCCCTGGCTTTAGCGCTATGGGCCGGGGAGCGTGGATGGAGCGCTCCGGCTACCACGGAGCTCGCCGCCCGTTCAAAATCAGGAGAACCAGAAAAGTTATTCACATCGCTTCCGGCGTCCCAGTCGGGAATCGACGCCATCAACCCGATCGACACCAAGCATCCTCTCAAGCGCCTTTACACCTCGGCCTTCGGTGGCGGCGGGGTGGCGGCCGGCGACTTCGACGCCGACGGGCGATGCGATCTCTATTTCGTTTTTGGAGCCCGTGAGAACCGCCTCTACCTCAACAAGGGAGACGGCAGCTTCGTGGATGACACCGAAACTGCCGGGGTTAGCGGTGGCGCGGCTTGGGGGGCAGGGGCGGCCTCCATCGATCTCGATGCCGACGGAGACCTCGACCTCTACGTGTGCAATTACGAGTCGCCCAATCAGTTCTTCCTCAACGACGGAGAGGGGCATTTCACGGAAGCGGCCGAACGATTTGGCCTGGATCAACAAGGCGCCTACCTCATGCCTGCCTTCGCCGACTACGATCTCGACGGAGATCTCGACCTCTACCTTCTCGCCCAGCGATTTTACCGGGAGGGCGGCCGGCCCAACCGCCCGGTCACGGTTCACAAGAACGACAAACTGCAAATCCTCCCCGAGTTCGAGGACTACTACGGCGTCACGGTGCAGGGAAAGAACGTGCAGATCAACAATGTGGGTGCGCGAGACAAGCTCCTCCGCAATGACGGTGGACAATTTGTGGACGTCACGCGTTCGGCTGGCCTCTCAGAGGAACGCTTTCATGGCAACTCCGTCACCTGGTGGGACTTCAATCACGATGGCCTTCCCGATCTTTACGTGGGTAACGACTTCGAGGATCCCGACCTCCTCTACCGCAACAACGGCAATGGAACCTTCACCGACGTGGCGCGTCAGCAACTCCCCCACACCGCCTGGTTCACCATGGGAGCGGACTGCGGCGATCTCAACAACGATGGCCTCATCGACTTCCTGGTGGCCGACATGGCCGGGACCACTCACTACAAGTCAAAGACCACCATGGGCATCATGGGCTCCAGCGCATGGTTCATGCAGAATGCCGATCCGCCCCAGTATATGCGGAACTGCCTCTACCTTAACACTGGCACGGACCGCTTCCTGGATACCGCCTTTTACTCGGGACTGGCCTACTCCGACTGGACGTGGGCGGTGAAGACGGGGGATCTCGACTGCGACGGTCTCCTTGATGTCTTCATCTCCAACGGCATCACCCGCAGCTTCAACGATTCGGACAACCCGCTCGACCTCCAGAAACTCCACGGCAAGACGGAGTGGGACCTCTATGAAGACACGCCCCCGCGCCCCGAGAAGAACCTGGCCTTCCGTAACCTGGGCGGAATGAAATTCGAGAAGACCGGCGAGACCTGGGGCCTTGGCAAGGTGGGCATGAGCTACGGCGCAGCGTGGTTCGACCTGGAGGGCGATGGCGACCTCGATCTCGCCGTGGCCAATCTCGACGAGCCGCCCAGCATTCACCGCAACGACGTGCAGGACGGATCGCGCGTCGTGATCAGGCTGCAGGGCAAGGGCGCCAATCGCCTGGGAATCGGCGCTACCATCGAGCTGAGCACTCGGGCGGGCGACCAGATCCGGCAGTTCAATCCCATGCGTGGATTCTGTTCGTCCGATGAACCCGCCATCCATTTCGGCCTGGGGGGCGCCGAAGAAATCGATCGCCTGACGGTGAGCTGGCCGGGGGGAGCGGTGGCTGTCTACGAGGATCTCGCGGCTAACCGCACCTACACCTTCTCCGAGGAAGATGCGGCCCCTCCTTCCACGCCCGCCGATCCCCCTCCCTCACCCCACTTCCGCGCTTCCGATGCCCTGGCCGGAGCCCGTCACTGGGAAATGCCGTTCAATGACTTCAATCTCCAACCCCTGCTCCCCAATCGGCAATCGCAGTGGGGACCCGGTCTTGCCTGCGGAGACATCGACAACGACGGCGACGATGATTTCTTCCTGGGCGGCTGCACCGGCTACGTGGGAACGCTGATCGTCAACGAGGGCGATGGGAATTTCACGGCAAGCCCGTTCGCGGCGGCCAAGGGACACAAACTCAGCGAGGACCTCGGCGCTCTCTTCTTCGATTGTGACGGGGACGAGGATCTCGATCTCTTCGTGGCGAGCGGAAGTGTGGAACAGCCGCCGACCAACGGAGCCTACACCGACCGACTCTATCTCAACGATGGAACAGGCTCCTTCACTCCGGCAAAATTCGGCACCGTCCCCCTCGACCCACAGAGCGGCAGCGCGGTGGCAGCTGCCGATTTCGACCGCGACGGCGATCTCGATCTTTTCGTGGGAGGGCGCGTTTTGCCGGGCTCCTACCCCAACTCCTCTCGCAGCAGGCTCCTGGAGAATCGGGATGGCAGCTTCACCGACGTGGCCTTTAAATCCCCCGCCCTCCTCCAGCGCCACCTCGTCACCGGCGCCACCTGGTCCGACGCGGATAACGATGGCTGGATCGACCTCCTCGTCAGCACTGAATGGGGACCGGTCCGATTCTTCCGGAACGAGCAGGGCAAGCTGGTCGATCAGACCGAGGCGGCCGGATTGCATGACCTCCTCGGGTGGTGGACCGGCATCCAGGGGGCGGACATCGACAACGACGGCGATATCGATTACCTGGCCACCAACTTCGGCTTCAACACGAAGTACAAAGTGAGCACCGAGGCTCCCGAGATTCTCTTTTACGGCGACTTCGAAGGGAACGGCCGGAATCGTATTGTGGAGGCTGGCTTCGAAGGCGGGATCTGTTACCCGCATCGCGGATTCAGCTGCTCCCGCAACGCCATGCCCTTCGTGGGAAACAAGTTGAAGACTTTTCACAACTTCGCCAGATCCGCTCTCCCCGAGATCTATCCCAGCGCCAGGCTCGATAGCTCCTTGCGGCTTCAGGCCAACACGCTCGCCACCGGGATTTTCCTCAACGACGGCAAGGCCCGCTTCACCTTCCACCCCCTTCCGGGCCTGGCCCAGATCTCCCCTGCCTTCGGATCGGCCATCTTCGACGTCAATGGCGATGGCCTGCTCGACCTCTTCCTCGCTCAGAACTTCTTCGGTCCCCAGATCGAAACCCGCCCCATGAACAACGGGCTGGGAGTCCTGTTAGAAGGAGACGGAAAGGGCGGCTTCACGCCCTGCTGGCCGTCGAAGAGTGGGATCCAGATTCCCGAAGACGCCAAGAGCGTGGTGACCGCCGATCTCGATGGAGATGGACTCCTCGATCTCGCGGTGGCCACCAACGACGGCCCCGTGCGCGCCTTTTTGCAGGACGGCGGCACTCCTCCCATCACCGTGCGCCTGCACGGCCCCAAGGGCAATCCGAACGGCCTTGGATCTCGGGTGACCATGAGCTACAGCGACAACTCGATTCGCACCGCGGAGGTCCGGGCCGGCGGCGGCTATTTATCGCAGTCCCCTCCCCTCCTTTCCTTCACTGCCCCTGCTTCCGCAGTCCCCGCCAGGATCACGGTTCGCTGGCCCGATGGATCCACGAGCCAGACGGCGGCACAGGCCGACGAACGCCAGTTCGTGATCAGGAAGAAGTAAGCCGAAGACTCGGTCTCAGCACGGAATACCTCCACCCGAATCCTACTTCCCTAACAGGGTCCGCACCCGCCCCAGGTTGCGACGCGCCATCTCGGAATTGGGCTGCACCGTCAGGGCTTGCGAGAAACGTTTCTCGGCCTCCACCAACTCACCGCGATCGAGGTGATGGAGACCCAGATTGATGAGGGCCGGAACGAAGCGGGGAGCGATCCTGACCGACATCTCGAAAGCCGTCCCCGCCTCCCCCAGGCGCCCCAGTCTCTTGTAGGCCAATCCCAGGTTGTTGCAGGAATCAGCGTTTTTCGGATCCAGTTCGATCGCCCGCCTGAGGGGACTCACCGCCCCTTGCGCCTCGTTCAGGGAGAGATGGATCAATCCCAGGTGATTGAAGCCTTCCGCAAAACCGGGATTCACCTTCGTCTCCGCCTGAAAATAATTTCTCGCGAGGGCCAACTCTCCCAGCTTGGCGTGCAGCAATCCGAGCGCGTCATTGACCTTGGGCTGCTCCGGATCGAGTTCGAGCGCCTTCAGAAAACTACGACGCGCCTCGCTCCCCTGCCCCTGAGCTTCCAGGGAAAGTCCCAGGTTGAAATGCGCAGCCGGGAAATCGTCCCGCAGGGAGAGGGCCCGCCGGTAAAACTCCATCGCCTGGGAGTGCTCCCCCCTGATGGCATGGACCAACCCCAGGTTGCTGGCAGCCTCCGCAAACTCCGGGGCCAGCGCCAGGGTCTCCTTGAACTGAACCTCGGCCGAGTCCAGCAGTCGTCCCTCCCACATGTCCTGGGCAAACTGGAAGCGCTGCATGATCTCCAGTTGATCGGCCGCCTTGGCCACAGAGGGGTGATTCGATTCCAGCGAGATTCCTTCCAATCCGGTTAAAGTGCGGAGCCGTTCCGCCCGCGACAGGGACGAGTGCGCGAGATCCGCCACAATCCGATCCACCCCGGGGCTACCCTTGTAGAGAACTGCCAGCCTCCCCTCCTTGTCGACGAGCAGACTGATCGGAATGATCAGTTCCAGTTCCATCGGAGTGAGACGCACATGAAGGCGCTCCAGGACCGTGAGAATCCTCTCGTTGGCCCGACCCACCGCGAAGGGAAGATTCGCTCTGGCAGCCTCCCGCCTCGCATCGGCGGGATCGCCCGCATCCGCGCCCACCCCATCTAGGGCCAGAGCCACCACATCGATCCCGGCCTGCTGCAACTCCGCGTGGCGCTCCTTGAAGTCAGCCAGCTCCTGCAGGCAGGGTGCGCACCAGCTCGCCCAGAAGTTGATGAGAGTGGCGCGGCCGGAACGGCCCGGCGCCTCGCCCTCGCTACCGTCAAATGACTCATACTTCATGTTCGGCACCTTCAGCAGGGTCACCATCGGAATCCGTAGCTGGGAGGACGCAAGCGCAGGCTGGGGCGGGGAGTCCTTCAGAGCCAGCTCACTCGGCGGCCGCTTCCAGCGCACAGGATCTTTTCCTTCTGTCACCCGGTAGTGAGTGTCGACCTCCACATTTTCGAGGAGCTCCACGGCGCCTCCCGGCCAGCGGACGGTGACCTGCACTTCTCCTCCGAACTCTCCCAGCCCAAAAACGAGATCCTTGCTCGATTGAGCGAGGTAACCGTCACCTGCTCGCACGGTCCGGAGCAGGGGCACCACCCGCCCAGGGAGCGCCACCTCCACCCGTGCTCCGATCGCATCGCGATTCCCCTTCGTCCCCCGCAGGCGAAGCGCCAGGAAGTGATTCCCCTTCGTGGCATCGTTACGAAGAAACCGCAACTGGGGGGAAGTTCTGTTAGAGAGCCAGAAGTCGAGGTCTCCGTCGTGATCCCAGTCGGTCAGACAGAGCGCCCGCCCGTCTTCCGGGTAATCAAACCCTGCCATCGCGGAAACATTGGCAAACCGAGCCAGCTTCCCGTCCGCTCCCTTGCCGAGATTGAGATAGGCGCAGTGCCGCTCCCGACCACTCCAGGAGCGTCCGCGCTTCATCATCTGAGAGAGGTCAAGGTGAGCCCGCGACGGCTCCCTGGTGGTGACCTGATGTGAGCGTGACACGACCTGCCGCCAGAAGAAACTTCACAAGTCGCCGGGATCGGGAGTGGTGATATACCCGTTCGCCACCAGTAAATCGTCCCAACCATCATTGTTGAAATCGGTGAATATCGAACTCCAGGCCCATCGACCCATGGTCACGCCGAGCTCCTCGCTCATGTCCTTGAAGCGCCCCTCCTCCTGCACGAGCAGGGTGTTTCCCCGCGCAAATCGCAGGAGCGCGTCCCGCACCTCCTTCGAAGACCCCAGGCTGAATCCCTCCTGTGGCGCAATGCGGTTCCCGGCTGCCGAGAACATGTTGGCGATGTAAAGGTCCATCCGTCCGTCGCGGTTGACGTCGCCCCACGAGACCGACATCCCCGAAGCTTGATCCTCCCCCATCATTTCCGGGGCGATGTCGGTGAAGCGTCCCTCATCATTGCGATAGAGATTGTTGCGTCCGAAGTCGTTGGCCACGTAGAGATCCTGATCTCCGTCGTTGTCGAAATCCTCCCAGGCCGCCGCCAGGCTGAAGCGGCGGTTGTTGACATCGAGTCCCGATTCTTCCGTGACGTCCTGGAGTTTCCACTCCTCTCCCTCGATTTCGTTTCGGAAGAAATAATTGCGCCCCGCATTGTTCGCGTCGTGGTAGACGAACCGCCCCCCGGAACCGATCACCGTCGCACCCGCTTCCAGGTCCAGGTCACCCCGACTATAGTGACAGACGTAGAGATCGAGATCGCGATCGTTGTCGAAGTCGGTCGCCGAAATTCCCATCGATCCGATCCCCGTCTCCAGGACCGTCATCACCTCGAACCGACCCGATCCGTCATTTCGAGCGAGCACGAGACGTGCGTAGGTCGCCACCGCCAGGTCCTGGTCTCCATCGTTGTCGAGATCGACCAGGAGGGCCGCGCGGGACGACTCCACCCAACCGGTTCCCGATTCCGCAGTGGCATCCCGGAGGGTGCCATCCGGCCTCTGAACATAGAGCCGGTTGGGTAGTCCCCCCGCCTGGCAGAGATAGAGATCCTCCAGCCCGTCCCCATTGACATCACCAAGGGCTGTGCCAGGAGTCCCCAGCAGAGTCATCTGGCGAGTGTCCTGAATCCTCTGCAGCCAGTAGGGGTAACCGCGCAGGAGCTGCCTGCGGTAACTGTCGTTTGCCCCCAGGATCGACTCCGTGCAGTCCGTGAAAAGTCTCCCCGGCCCCTCGCTCTGCTCAAAGCCTTGCAGTATGACGCCCACCAGTCTCGCATCCTCTCTGCCCGGGGACACCTGCCAGGTCGTCATCCACTCCGCATGCTGCTCCACCACGCCGGTCCCATCCACCCGTGCGCACTCCACCGAGACCCGGGCCTGCACCCCTGCCGGTCCCCGCCTGATGGCAACAACCTTGAATGCACATCGCCTTGTTTCGGCCTTTCCACCCAGAGCCCTGCTGACCATTTGCACGGCCGAGACAAACCCGGAGGGGTCCCGGTAGTCGGTCCCGGAAAGGCCCACTCCCCGTTTTACCACCACTCCGCCCTGGCTCCAAACGGGCTCCAGGTCCGTGGGAACCAGGTTCGATCCCTCCACCTCCCCGGCTACCACCGTTCCGAATCCTTCCTCTCCCGGCTCCCCGCTGATCACGAACTGCGCGAGCAGCGCCAACTTCTTCTTCAGGATCCTGTGCAGCACCTCACTCTCCCACCCATCCGCGGCCGGGTCGTCCAGTTCCTTCCACCCGTCACTGGCGGAGGCTACCCGTGCAGGGGCATTCTCGACCTGCGGCGCACCAGTTACTTCCGTGCCGGTTCCCTGCCCTGCGGCACCAGGATCCTTCTCCCCTGGCCACCCCCTGCGCCATACTACGGTTCCAAGAACGACGAGGAGCAGCACTCCCGTCACCACCAGGATCTTGGGACTCAGTTTCATGGCGAGTGTCCCGTCGACAAGGCGGGCTCCCAACCGGATAGAGGAAACTGTTGTGGTCTTTGGTCAAGAGGGGAATTTTTGCCTCGTGCTCATTCCCAAGAATTTGCGGGCGACCTCCTCCTGCTGAAGTCCTCCGGATAGTTACGGAAGGGAAATTGGTTTTTCGTCAAGGCGCCGGAAAAAGCCGGCAGGCTGGGGCATCACGTGGATTTCTCCCGCCTCCGTTCCGGAGCCTTTTTGTCGGCACCGACCTTACTGCGGGCCACCGAACAAGGACGGCGCCTGGAATTCTTCGAAGAGTTGGAGACGCAGAGCTCCAGGAGGTCCAATTCCTGAGCATTCCGAAGAACGAGTCACTTCACTCGAACATGGCGGTCACCGAGGCTGTCCGGGCCGGGAGGGGCAGTTGGATTGTGGTCTCCGTGCTGGTGCTCGCTCCGGACCAACCGACAAAGATGGACCCGGCCTTCGGGAGGGCCGTGAGGGTCGGCGGAAAGTCCTGAAAGTAATGGCCCCTCCAGGGAGTCTCGGTCGCCTCGATGGTATTGATTTGAACGGTGCCCTTGCTGGAATCGCTGGTGGTAATGGTGACGGCAGCGGTGCCCCCGGGGAGCGCGAAATGGTCAATCAGATCCCGTCGCAATGCATCAGGTCGGGTTCTGGCAAATTCGCGCATGGATTCCACATTACGTTCCCAGTGGGCGACAGTGAGACGCCCATCTTCCCGCTTGTGGGGAATGCCAAAGCCGCGCGCTCGAATGCCGGCCCAGCTCCACCGGGTCAGGTGTCGCTCCATTTCGGGACGAATCGCGTCTGCCATGAGGTCGATACGGGCCACCACACGATCGCTTGCCAGCAAGGTGTTCAACAAATCGGCGCAGCGCTGGATCAGCCTCTCCTTGAATTGGTCGTTCTCCAGCATCTTGCGAAAGAGCAGGGTGCGGCCGCCACTGTTGGGCCAGCCGGTCCCACTTCCACGGGAGTTCGTGTAGAAGTCGAACATGTTGGCGTAGTCCGAGTAGTCACGCCTCATGGCGGGCAGGTAGACGTCGGGTTTCCACAGATTGAAGCTGTAGTCCTGATCGTAGAGCATCCAGCGGAATTGACCCCCTCTACTGGATCGCCGCCGCCAGCATTTGATGTTTCCGATGTCGAAGTTCTGCCCGTAGATGACCGCGAGATGGTAGTCGATGAAGTTGTCAATATCCAGGTAGCGACTCTGGACGGCCCGGTAGTTGCTCGGATTTGCCATCGAGTTTCCTCCAATAAAACTACGCATCTGGTTGTAAGTCGCCGCAGAGCCCGTGTTGGCACTGCCATATCCCTCAATGAGGTCGATCTCATTTGCGGACACGTTGTGAGTTGATTCGAGGTAGTGCTCGGTGAATTTCTCGCGGATGTTGTAGATCCCCCAGTAGTCGCCATTCAGGTAGAGCACGGCCGGCCGGTAGCCTTGGGTGTCCAGACCGCTCTCTGCCACCAAGCTCTGCATCATCGCATCGCGAAACATGGTGAAATTGCCGTTCACAAAGTAACTGCCATGACCGACTGGAGCGCTGAATTCATGGATGGGCGGGCGCGGATACGTCAACCAGGTGCTCTGGTTGTCATTGCCCGAATTACGCAGCACGATCGACTCGAAGGAATCCACCGCCCGGTCCGGGAAGAAGGGGTGACGGATCTTTCCATAGCCATATTCGCGGCGGGCAAACAGCGCCATCGACTTTTGTGGATAGCCCCGAGACCCCCATCCTCCAAAGATTTTGACTCCGACGTTCATTCGTGAAGTTCCACCCTCATCGGGCTCATGGAATTCGAAACTGGCCTCGATCTCCCGATCGCGTTTCCAGGCATTGGATGCGCTGTAGGGAAAATTGCCAATGATGTTGCCCTGGGAGGTGAACATGTGGTCGCCGAAGCCATACAGGTAGCCATCGGTGAACTCGAAGTGCCCGGGGTCGGCCGCCAATGCCATCACCGGCAGACTGTGATGAGCACCAATGACGTAGGTATGCGTGACGGGGTGACTGTTGGGGTCTCCCAATACCACTGCTCGAATCACGGTGGTCTCCGTGAGTTCGATGGGCCCGCTATAGGGCGTTGATCCTCTGAACGGCTCTGCTCCGTCCGTGGTGTAGCGGATCAAATCTCCCTCGCGGGGCGGGTTCAATTCCAAGGTGACCGATTCGTCGAATACCCCACCGCGGACACTGAAGATCGGGGCTTGGACGAATGGCTCGGGAGGATCCGCGATGAAATCGTGATTCGGAGCTCCGGGGGAGGGTTCACCGGAATGGAAGACGTAGTAGGTCTCCAGGTCATCGAGAGCATGCCCCACCGAGTTGTCGGAAACCAGAGGGCCGGGATCGAGACGATCCACGATCTTCAAGAGAGGATCGCTGAGGATCACCGGTTCATTGCCATTGCTCAATTTGAAGTCCGCATGCGTTTCTCCTTCGGGGATTTCGGCGCCTGCCTTGCCTGATGCGAAGACCACCAGGTACTGGCCTGGATCGAGGATTGTTTCAGCAGGAAACACCCACTTGCTCAAGTTGGCGTCGTTGTCGCTGAGATGATACCCGGTCAGTTCGGCAGCGGTGTCGCCTGCATTGTAGAGCTCAATCCAATCCGGAAAATCTCCATCACCGTCTGCCACGGTTGTTTCGTTGTTGCTCATGACCTCATTGATCACCACCGCCACGGGCGATGACGCAGAGCTGGCCACCACGCGGATATAACCAGCGCTCTCGTCATCAAGGGGCAAGGTCAGGATGACCCGGGAGGGATTCAGGACAGACAGGATGGCATGATCCTGGTCGAGCCAGGACCCAGGCGACAGGTTCGGTGACCGTTGCAAAGTGTAGGCCAGGGTTTCCCCTGCAAGACTCTCCACGGTGACCATGAGTCGGGAGCCGGCATGCTCGATCTCTACGATGCGGATGATCGGTTGCCCCTGGGCCCAGCCAGTCCCGACTCCGAGCAGGAAGATCAAGACGCGCAAGGCCCCGTGCATCCCTCCTGCCTAGCGGGAATTGCCCCTGAGGCAAGAAGGCAGAAAAATTTGCCGAGAATGGCTGGGAAATTGCATTCCCAGCTCTGATTTCCTGGCGCTTCACGGGCCCGGGCAGGTGGATAATTTGGGGTCGAGCCACTTCACCTGGACTCCCGCCCTCGAAATGCCTTCTCCCCCTTCGCCAACCCAGCCTTACTCAACCCCGCCGCATCAGGGTGCAGGAAACAGGGTGCGGGGTGGGCTCCTGCTGAGCGTTTTCGCTCCCTGTCATGGCGCACTTTTTTTCGGGAGGAGCGTGGTACTCATGGCAAAATTGCCCGGCTATCGCTGCCCGGGAGGGGTGCGGTGATTCCCGAAGTATTTCTCGCTGCGGTAGCGAAGCCAAACACGGAGCACCTGAGGCACCTGTTCGCGTTCCTGCGGACTCAGGCGCTCGTAGAGAGAAAGGGCGCGGTCCCGCTCTCGTCGGCAGGCCTTGTTGCGGTGGGCATTCCAGAACGAGCGAGCGACCCGAATGCGTCGGCACACTTCCTTCACGAGCTCCTTCCCATTCAGGCTCTCGTCGCTCTTCCTGTTCTTCCAGTCCGGCATCGCGTTTATCCATTCTGCGCACAACCGAGCCCGGGAGCACAGCGGCGAATTCTTTAAGAGACTCGGCATTGCGAATCGTTTCAAGTGGCTGTTAGTCTTCGCCGCATGCCAGCGGACGCAGCCCCGAATTCAACAGAGCCCTCGGATCCGGGCTCGTCAGAGGAGTCGGAAACGGAAATGGTGACCCGCCTGATTTCACTTTCGGATCAACTTGAGTTGATCGTCGCCGATCGATCCGTGCTTGAAGGGCTCTCACTGGAAGAACGCACCCGCCTGCTCACCGCGGCAGGCAGCGTATTTTGTCCCGACGTCACCGAGCGCCGTCGCTTCACCCGCGCCAGGCGTCGCGAGTACAAGGCCAACAGGATCCAGGCCGATCAGGAAGTGCTCAACGAGACCGGGATTAGAACCCTGCGCAGCAAGACAGTCTTCACCACGCCCAACGTGTATCCTCCCGAGAAATTCAGCGAAGGGGAGATCCAGGATGACCCCGATTTTCGCGAGGTGGTGGAACCGCAGAATTGCTACATCTGCAAGACCGATTACTCCCGCATCCACCACTTCTACGATCAACTCTGTCCCGAGTGTGCCGAGTTCAACTTCGGCAAGCGCACGGAAACCGTCGATCTCACCGGTCGGGTTGCACTTCTCACCGGTGGCCGAGTCAAGATCGGCTACCAGGCCGGGATCAAACTTCTCCGAGCCGGGGCGGAGCTCATCGTGACCACACGCTTTCCTCGCGACTCAGCGCAGCGCTACGCTGCTGAGCCCGACTTCGGCGAGTGGGGCGAGCGCCTCGAGATTTATGGCCTCGACCTGCGACACACCCCCAGCGTGGAAGCCTTTTGCACGCACTTGCAGAGCACGCGGGAGCGCCTTGATTTCATCATCAGCAACGCCTGTCAGACGGTCCGGCGCCCTCCCGAATTCTATCAGCACATGATGGAGCTTGAGTCGGCCTCCCTGGGCAAACTTCCCGGCCACGTGCAAAAGCTGGTGGGTGCCTACGAGGGACTGCGCGGCTACAACCTGCTGCCTGAAGGAGAGCCTGGACTGGTCGGGGCCGGGGAGTCCGCGGTCGCCGGGCTCACTCATGCCGCCGAGCTTTCGCAAGCCACTCTTCTCCCGGAAGAACGCGCGGCGCAGGATGCTCTCTTCCCGGAGGGCAAACTCGATCAGGACCTGCAGCAGGTCGACCTGCGAGAGCGAAACTCGTGGCGCCTAATGCTCGCCGAAGTGTCCTCGGTGGAGTTGCTGGAGACGCAGCTTGTCAACGCAGTCGCGCCTTTTGTCCTCAACGCCCGGCTCAAGTCCCTCATGATGCGCACGCTGGAACGCGACAAGCACATCGTGAATGTCTCGGCAGTGGAGGGACAGTTCTACCGCAAGTTCAAGACCACCCGCCATCCCCATACCAACATGGCCAAGGCGGCGCTCAATATGATGACCCGCACGGCGGCCGCAGAGTATCACGCCGACGGCATCCACATGAACAGCGTCGATACCGGCTGGGTGACCGACGAGGACCCGGTCCAGATCGCGGAGCGAAAAGTCTCCGAGCACCGTTTTAACCCACCCCTCGACATCGTCGATGGGGCGGCCCGCATTCTGGATCCCATCATCGCGGGCACTCTTACCGGCGAACATGTGTGGGGCCAGTTCCTCAAGGACTACAAGCCCGTCGATTGGTGAACTGGCCCACGTCGGTCACTTCGTGATTTCCGTCAAGAGCCACTGGAAGTCGTGTCTCGGACCGGCCATGATGGGCCTGTTCTTCCTGGCATCGCCGTCGACAGGCCTGGTGTGGTCGTCTGCGTCCAACAGCGGTGTGATGGTTTGAACCCCATCAGCGGTTCCTGTGTTGAGACGCACTGGAGGAGTATCGGGGCCGGCCGTGGGGGGAGACCGGGATGGGGTGAAGCCTCGACATCGCGGGATCCTTGGGCAAAGCATTGCGGCGCCATGGGATCCTTACGTATCGTTCTCCTGCTCTGGGCCGCCGTTGCCAGCCTTGCAGCTCATGAGAAACACGCCGCCGCCGGGGACTACTCGCCTCCCGGGGAAGCGGTGGTGATCGGCGAGGGTGACTTTCGCTATCGCCTGGTGCCGGGGTGGGCGACGCAGAACGCGGCGAATTACAAACTGGGGAACTGCAATGCCATCGCCCAGGATTCCCGCGGACGCATCCTGCTGTTGCACACCAGCAAGGAACATTGCCTGATCGCCCTGAGTCCGAAGGGCGTGGTGCTCGATGCCTGGGGTGACTTCACCGTCGCGGCGCATGGACTCTCGGTGGTGAAGGAAAAGGAAGGCGAAGTACTCTTCATCTCCGACCATAGCGCTGGTGGAAAGGTCTACAAGACCACGCTCGATGGGGAGGTCCTCATGACAATCTCCTGTCCCATGGAGTCCGCCCTCTACAAACATCCGGCGGAGTTCAAGCCGGCCAAGACGCTGCACCTGCCCGGTGGCGAATTTTTCGTGATCGATGGCTACGGAAAAGACTACATCCATCGATATAGCGCGGAGGGCAAATGGCAGTCGGCCTTTGGAGGAAACCTCGGAGAGGGCGAAGCGCAGCTCAAACACTGGGGCCCCCATGGTGGTGCCATCGACTTCACCGAATCCGGGAATCCCGTGATGATTCTCGCCCTCAGCGACCAGCAGAAGATGAAACGATTCAAGCTGGACGGAACCTGGCTGGACACCAAGTTGTTTCCCGGCAGCAATCCGCGGGACGTGGTTTTTCACCGGGATCATCTCTTCGTGCACCACCTCGGCGACAACTGGCCGAAGGACCGCAACGCACCGGGCTACATCTCGGTGCTCGATCGCGACCTGAAAGTGGTCGCCAATCTCGGCGGGAGTGCTCCCAGGTATGACGCGAAGGGTAGACTGGTAAAGATGGCCCACACCACGCACCTCTTTCATCACCCGCATGGCATGGGGATCGATCGCGAGGGCAACCTTTACATTGCGCAAGCTTCCTCGAACGGAACGTGGCCGCTCAAATTTGTGCCCGTGCAGAGGTGATACGTGGGTCGGCCGGCCGGTCAAGCTGATCAGCGAGAAACCCTGATCCCTCTCGCAACCTCTTTCCTGCACCGTGGTCGGTGAGCTGGCACACCCCCTATCCTCCAGGAATTTTCCTGCGGGGTGATATATCCATGCACAAGCGCGTGCAAAAAGTGCTGGAATGCCGAGGAACTTGCAAAATGGCGAAGGATGAGAAACGAGACTCTCAAATAGAGGGAGTAGCCAAGTGTTTAACAGCCCATCGCCCCTGGCCGTATCGCGTCAGCCATCGGAGCCCCACCCCGAATCTCTTTGCCTCCTGCATCTCGAAGATGATAGAAAAACAAAGGGACAGGAGTTGCCAGTTCCCCTGGCATGTAGATTCCCGCAGTGAGCCCTGAATGTGATCGAAGGCAGGATGAGCGAAACAACGCCAGAGAAGGTGAAGGTGGGAGCGAAGGGCAAGAAGGGTTGCTCCTCTTCTTTTTTTTCGTTCCTGTCGGTCCTGCTTATCCCGGTGTTGCTCCTCGGCGGTTACTGGGCCCAGCGGGCCGGTTTTGAGAAGATCCGTCAGATGCGTCAACTTGAACGCATTCCGCATGTGGAGGCTGTTGCCCTGATCGAGGGGGAGGTGACCATGACAGGGCACGCCCTCGACGGCGGGGAGATGGTGGATGGCAAATACACTGAGGTGCGTAGTTACTACCTCTACTGGATAAAAGAGGAATATGTTGAGGATGATGACGGAGGAGGCTCCTGGCGAACACGTGATTCGGGAACACGGCACGTGCCCTCCTTCCTGATGGAGGATCCTACCGGGAACGTCCTTGTTTCCCTTGAATCACTGTTGCGGAGCGGTGAGAGACCGCGCCTCAATTTGGACCATCGCCACAGGAGAGGTGACTACCGCTTCTCTGAGTATCGCCTTGATCCGGGCGACAGGCTCTTTGCCTTTGCAAAAGCGGAGCTATTGAGTGATCCCGGGCAAAAAAAAGATGCGATCGATTACCGCCTGAACTTTGACGCGAAGGGATCGTTTACCCCGGTGCTCTCCCAGGGGGAAACCGCCACTTCGGTGCGCAGTGGTCAGGGAACAGGTGGAGTCCTCCTAAGTGTGGGCAGCCTGGCAGCCTTTGCCTTCGGCATCATGTTGCTGTGTTTCAAGCTGCGCATCCACCGCCTGCTGGTTTTCCTTTCCCTGCTCAGTGGCCTGAACCTGTGTGTATTGCTCATGATGGGCCTGAAGATGATGTCTACTGACCTGAAAGACGGCAAGGATCGCCTTTCCCGTCACGCCCGGAGCGCCACCGCTGCCGTCGAGAAGGAGCTGGGCCTCGAGGCTGGTTCCTTTCGATGGAAGGGCTCCCTGCAGGGGCTAAAGTCCCAGGAGGAGGAGCATACCCGGCGGCGCGTCCTGGGAATCCGGCAGGATTACGCGGCTGCAATAGAACGCAGCAACGCGATCCTCGGCAGGTTCCCGGAGCGCCACCTCGGACGCTACTGGGATGTCCGACCAACTGCCTCGATCCTTGGACCTGATGAGCCCCCGGCGCTCGATTTCGAGATTGCTCCGAGCCCGATTCCGAAGTGGCTGACCTGGATGGGAGGGATCCTGGCGCTGGCTGGCGGCGTCCTGGGTAGTGTGCTCGGATTCAGGAGAGTGAAGACCAAGCGTTACATTGAAAACGTTCCGACCTCCCTGTCGACCGGACTTGCCTACGGGCCCGCGGAGATCAAGGGAAAGACGGTCCTCTATGAGGGGAAGGATCACTTCATTGAGGGGCCCCTGACCCAGGCCAAATGCTGCCATGTCCACTACAAGGTGACCGAGACCAGGGGATCGGGGAAGAATCGCAAGACAGTCACCATTGAGAAATGGACCGAGCAGGTGCCCTTTGAATGTCACGACGCTGAGGGTGCTGTCCGGGTGGTCCCGGAGGGTGCGGAGGTGCAGGCGGACCTCGCCATGCACAGTAGTGTCGGCCGGAGGGACTATTATGAGTACCACATTGCCGAGGGTGAGGAACTCTACATTCTGGGCTCAGCGGTCATTGAGCCGACGGCGGGAGAGACGCTGCAGATGGCTGACGGGGATAATGACAGGTTTCCGTTTATGATCTCGGACAGGAGTGAGGATGAAACCATGCTCAAGGTCAGTCGTGGGGGGTTGATCAGGATGAGCTTTGGATTCATCGGCATCGTCATGATGGTGATGCTGATGTTTGCGGGCACCGGTTCCTATTCTCCCAGTGACTTCCTGGCCGCAGCCCTCACCGCCCCGGCTTTCCTTGTGCTCAGCACCTTCATATTGATGTTCAATGACCTGGTATTCCTGCGCAACCGCGTCAAGCGGGCCCATGCCAACATCGAAGTTTCCCTGAAGAAGCGAATCGACCTGATTCCGACCCTGGAGTCCGTCGCCAAGGCCTACCTGGAGCACGAGCGGGAGGTGCATGAGAACATTGCCACGTTGCGCTCGGTCCTCAGTGGCAAGAAAAAATACAGCCCGGAGGAAATTGACTCGGCGATCCGCGCCGAGAGCGCGGTGACCAACCGGATGCTGGCGCTCGCTGAGGATTATCCGGACCTCAAGGGTAACGAGGTCATGGGCAATCTCATGGACAAACTGGTCCTGGTGGAGAATGAAGTGGCCCTGATGCGCGACGGCTACAATGACAGTGTCGAGCTTTACCGCACAGGTTCACAACGATTCCCCGAAGTCATCCTCGCCAAGGTTTTCCACTTCCGGGATGCGGATTTCCTGCGTGCTCAACTCGAGGTGCGCAAGGCACCGGAGATCACTTTGGAGACCTGACAGGCAGCACCTGATCCACGTCCAAGGCGGACCGACGAGTAAACGCGATGATCCGGCCCATCTAACAAACTAACAAAATCACGTGCCAAAGACTGAAAATATGCGGGTGACCTTCTGGGGCACCCGTGGGAGTTGTCCCACAGTTCCAGGAGCCTTGGAGATTCAAGCGTATGCTGAAACCGTTTCGGCAGCAGCGGTCGCTTATGTCAGAGAGCGACTCCAAACTGAATCAGGTTCCGACGAACTCCGCGATTTGTTTCAACGCTCTCCCGAGGAGATTGAGAACGAACTGGCAATCACCCATCCGCCCATCTTTGGCGGCGAGACCACTTGTGTCGAAATCGAGACTTCGGAAGGGAATGTGATCATTCTGGACTGCGGCAGTGGAATCCGCAATTGCGCGGCGGGAATTCTTCAGCGGCGCAGTGAAGCCAAGCTGAACGAAATCTCATTGTTCGGTTCGCACGCTCACCTCGACCATCGGATCGGTCTTTCCTTCGCTGGAATCTGCTTTTCTGTTCCGCCATTTGATATCCAGATCTTCGGCTGTTCCGGATTCCTCAAGGCGTTGGATGCGCGTTATGCCATGTTCTCTCATATTGCCTCGGAATCCACCTATAGTGACGACCCGATCGACCACGCCGTAATGAGCGCTTCGTTCCGCGGAGTCGAGATCCGCGCGCTCGAGGGAGAGGAAGAATTGGGAACTGGCGTCCCCTGGCAGGTCCGGGACATTGCGGAACCCATCATGATTGGATCAACGGTGGTGCGACCTTTCAAGTCCTATCATGGGTTGACCGAATGTCTTGGATACAGGATCGAGCACGGGGGCAAAACGTTCGTTTTCAGCACCGATCATGAGAAGCTGTCTCCGGAAATGATTGATCTCCCGAATGTGGGGAGTGATGAGGTGGAGGAGAGCATGCGGGCCGATCAAGAGTTGGTCGAGATGTGTCAAGGCGCGGACCTCGCCTACTTTGATGGGCAGTACTTTCGCGAAGAGTACCTCGGGCGTCAGAATATTGGTACCGGTCCCGCGGTTTCCAGAGTGGGTTGGGGGCACGGCTGTGTCGAAGACATCCTGGACAGGGTGGATCAGACGGGAATCAACCATGCGCTTATCGGACACCACGAACCGCAGCGGAGTTGGTCCGCCCAGATGGCGATGGCCGAGCAGCTTCAAAAGTTCTCCGCCGGCAAAGATTTTCAAATTGAGTTGGCGCGAGACGGCCAGACCGTCACCCTCTGATCCCGAGGGTGTTGGCTGATCGGCGCGATTCCTGTTTCAGCTTGTTCTGCAGCCGGGACCGATGGCAACGGCAAGAGAATGGAAAATCCGGGCTTCTACATGTGCTTCGACGCACGGAAATTGATGCTCGCAGGAGGAGCCCATGAGTTTCCGAGGGAGAAGCTGGAACCATTCCGGAAAGCCGTGATCAACGACAAGTCCGGCAAAGAACTCGTCGCGATCGTGGAGAAACTGCAGAGGAAGGAAATCGAAGTCATGGGCGAGCACTACAAGCGGATTCCCCGGGACTATGATCCGGATCATCCAAGGGCAGCGTTTCTGAAATTCAATGGACTCTACATCATGTCGGAGCTGAAATTGCCCACTCAAATCCACAGCAAAGGGTTTGTTCCCTACTGCATCAAGGAGTTCAGAAGAATGGATCCGCTCCAGCGGTGGCTCGTCAAGAGCCTCTGATCACCTGTCCCCAGGAACATTGAGACAATCCAGCCCTGTGCTCAATGACCGCTAGAATCAAATTGCCACCTCGGATCGGCCTCGCCAGAACCGAGAAATAATGAAGACCGGAGGATCGGGTGGCCTTCTAACAGATAGCATATTGTTTCCATCCCATGCCACTGTCCTGCGAAAAATGCGGCAAACCGACCACCTGCGATGGGCTCTTCGGGGGGCCTTCCTGCCAGCATTGTGGACACCACCGGTCACGCTCCTTCCTGGGCAGCCCCTTGCTTCCTTTCCTGCTCTCCTTCGGCATCTGCCTGCTGGTTGAGATTTTTTCCCATCCCAGTTCCGGAACCACTGAATCTCCTCATCTGCATGGGGGAACTCGTTGTGCTATTTTATCTCGTCGGCCACTTCTGGAAGCCACGTGGGCCAAAACCGCCAAGCTCACCGGACGAGGGGGAGAAAAAGAGAGGTTCCGACAACTAGGGCTCCGTCAGTTTCCGCTTTTTGTCCTATTGCTTGGCAACGCGCACAACTTTCAACAATTCACCGTCGCCAGGAGCAAGGTTCAGTTTGCCAACCCGCCTTTCACCACCGGACTCAAGAGGTAGTGGCTTCCACTTTCCCGTCGTCTTGTCCATCTGCTTCACCTCGCTGACCGTTGCATCAAAGGACAACGAGGCTTCCTGTTTCATGCCCGGGTGTTTGTTGGTCACAAGGAGAAAATTTCCGCCTTTCTCATCCTTGAGCACGCCAACCAGAAGCTGGGATCCGGAGGGTTGACACCATGCATCCCCGGGGGCTTTGCCGCCGCTGATGGGAAGTGGATCCGTGTGATACATGGCAACCGAACGGCAGTCTGCCAGAACCGGGCTCATCTTCCTGACCTCTTTAGCAATATCGGTAAGGTGCGGCAGGGTGACATACATGTTCAGCTTGCCGTCCTTCAACACGGCATTGCCCTCCTTGTCCTTTTCGTGAGCGAATATCCAGGGTGTCCAGAAATGAAACCCCTTCACCCCGTAAGCCAGGCTTGTGTAGATCGTCTGCCTCAGGACCGCCGGAGGGGAACTGCTGCTGGTGCAACGCATCACTGGAACCCCGTGTTCCTCGCCCAGACCGCGAAACATGAGCAGGTAAAGGTAATACCGTTCGGCGTGCCTGCGCGGCATCGCATGATAATGATAAAAGTCCAGCAGCATGGGCCTGACCTCCTTGGCAAAGTCCCCGAACTCATTCCAGGCGGCGCGATTGATGAAGATTGTCGGGTGATTAGGGTCGGCCTTCTCGAAGATTCTCGCAATTTTGGCGAATGTCGGAAAGGAGTCACGCCGTCTGCGGTCAGAGACAAAATAGCCGAATACCGCGGGATCGTCCCTGAGGGTTGGAGCAATGTTCAGCGTCGCCTGGTCACCTCCAAGTTGCACCATCAGGCCATTCTTCCGGCAGACGTCCAAGACATCAACCCCTCCCTCGACGACGTTAAACCCATGGTCGACGACAAACTTGGCCATCGCATCGCGGTAATCGGGATCTTTCGGCCAGTCGGCATGTGCTGACATGACGATTGATGGCATGCGGTAGCGCATCTTGACCTTGGGCTCCGGAGCCTCTTCCTCACAAAGGGCAATGGCAACTGTCCCAAGTGAGGCTCCCAGAACGATAACAAGAGCCCGCGTGATATTGTGAGCTGGCCGGTGTGGTTTCATCTGATCTATGCGATGAAGGAAAGCAAGTAAACGGCGGCAATGCGGATACTCTCCTTTTCGTTTATCCTTCATACTTAACGCGTTTATCACGCGTGGAAAAAGGGAAAAGTGATTCCGCCCAGGCCAAAATGAGCACAGACCGGATGATAAAAGGGCTGATCTGGTCCACCCCCATAACGTTTCGGTTGCGCTTGAGCTCGGCTTCCCTCTGCCCCATCACCCGGAGTCCGCGGATCAGGTTCCGCCGGGGGAGACGGCGGAGGTTTCACCTTCCAGCCCTCCCTACCGCAAAGTGATCACTCTGTGACTACGCCTCTTCGAGTTCGATCCGGCAAATCGTTCCTTCGCAGCCCGAGCTGGCGTCCCGTCGGCGATGGCGCAATCTCCAGACTCAGAAATAGACCACCTTCACTCCGACAGAGAGGATCCCACAGACGAAAAATCGTGCGCCTACCCTCCTCATCCTGTCGCCTCGATTCCTATCGGAAATGCCTATGTAGCCGAATTTTTTGCTCCGTTCACAACTAATCCATCGCAACCCCACCCCTGCGAGCGCCACGCAGAATAGGGCCCCGCAGAGGATCTCATCGCAATCCCCTGGAACTCCGCGAAAATCCCATCTTCGCGTTACCCTATTGACCCCGGAATCACCTTTCACCGACTCCATGGCTTGCCCCCGGGGTGGCAACTTGCTTGGATCGCTCCACGCGGGGCGTCCCGAGCCTCCAGGAAAAACCACTCACCGCATGATCCCAGGGCATCCCCTTCTCCCCCGGGCCCGATTGGCGCGCATGGGAATTGTTTTCCTCGCAGCCACCCTGCTGGCACTACCGGGCACGCTTTTTGCCGAGCTGGTGCTCACGGAACTCATGGCCGTTGCCGACGAGAACCGTCGCGACGAAGACGGCGCCCCCTCGGATTGGCTTGAGATCGCCAATACCGGTTCGCAGCCTCAGTCGCTCCTCGGACACTATCTCACCAACAATCGGAATAACCTCACACAGTGGGAGTTTCCCGACGTGGACATCGGAGCTGGTTCCTATCTGGTCATCTACGCTTCCGCGAAGGATCGGACTGGTCAGGAGCTGCACACGAGTTTCGCCCTGGACCGTGATGGAGAGTATCTCGCACTCGTGGCACCGGACGGCGTCACCGTTGTCAGCGAGATTGCTCCGCAGTATCCTGAGCAGTTCGAAGGAGTTTCCTATGGAGTGGCTCCTCCTGGAAATCCCCTCGACCTCGGGTTGGGATACTTCGAGCAACCCACTCCGGGGAGTAGGAATGGAACGGTCTCCGGACCGCCCCCCGCCGAGGTCGTCTTTTCGGAGACGAGCCGGATGTTCACTGAGCCGTTCAGCTTGGAATTGAGTTGCCCCACTCCCGGTGCAGTCATCCGCTACACCACAGATCGCACTGTACCCGGCACGCGGTCGACGGTCTACCGCGGGCCGATCCCGGTCTCGGCCAACACCCAGATCCGCGCGCGGGCCTTCGTGTCCCGAGGATTGGTGGGCGCTGTTACCGCTCATGCCTACCTCAGGCTGGCAAACAGTGTGGCAGCCTTTTCCTCGAACCTGCCAATCATCGTGATTTCCTCTCACGGGGCTGGGACGCCCCCCTCCACAAATTCAACGAGCCGGAAGGCCGTCTCCATGCTCTTCTTTGAACCTGATCCGGAAACAGGCAGGACCCTGTTGACGGAAGATCCCGTGCTCGCGACACGGGCCGGAATTCGAAGACGTGGATCCAGTTCCGGCAACTGGCCCAAGTACTCTCTCTCGGTCGAAACCTGGCGTGATGGGGACGACGAGGATCGCAACATCAAACCGCTGGGCCTGGCCCGGGAAGCCGATTGGATTCTCAATGCCCGCTATGAGTGGGATCTTACCTTGCTTCGCAATCCGTTCGTTTACGAAATCAGTCGCCAGATCGGGCGCTATGCGCCGCGCACCCGGTTCGTCGAGGTCTTCAGCGATACTTCAGGCCCGGATGTATCGAATGCCGACTACTTCGGTGTCTACTCGCTCATCGAGCGAATTGAGACGGATCCGAATCGAGTGGACATCGAACGTCTCATGCCCTGGGAAGATGCCGAACCCGAGATCACCGGAGGCTATATCTTCAAGAACGACCGCCCGGACCCGGGAGAGCCCACCTTCAATGTGGCCGGAATGGGAAGTCTCACCGGAGTCGATCCAGATGGGTCGGAGATGACTACCCGCCAGCGCTCCTGGATCACATCCCATCTCAACGAATTAAATGCCGCTCTTACTAACAGCCCTTCCGGAGTCAACCGCAGCACCCGCCTCCACTTCTCGGACTATCTGGACGTCGATTCGTGGATTGACCACCACCACCTCAATATTCTGGCTCTGAATATCGACTGGGGGCGACACAGCGCCTTCTTCTACAAGGATCGTGGCGGCAAGATCGTCAGCGGACCGGTCTGGGATTACGACCGCAGTCTGGGCTGTGAGGACGTGCGCGATGACAACCCGCTCGCCTGGGAGGGGGGCGTCAATGCAGTGGGAACGGTCTCCAGCAAGACCTGGTTCGATAGTCGTTATCCATGGTATGGCCATCTTCTCGGCCCATCCCCTGATGCATCGCGGGCCAACTATCCCGACATCCGGCAACGCCACACCGACCGGTGGGCCGAACTGCGTGAACACGAGTTCTCCCTCTCAAATCTCTACGCCGTGATCGACGAAATGGCCGATGAGATCCGGGAAGCCCAGCGACGCAATTTTTCGAAATGGAGGCAGCATCCTCCCAACGGTGGAAACTTCGCCACTCCGGAATCGCGGGGCTGGACCGCTGAAATCTCTCACATGAAGGGTTGGTTGAAGGCACGTGTGGACTGGCTCGATGCGCAATACCACGCACCCCCGTCATTCAATTCCGTCGGCGGAACAGCCGAGGATGGATTCGAACTCGTGATGGGATCGCCCGACGGACCGGTCTACTATACCACCGATGGCAGTGACCCGCGACGCACCCGAGGGAGTGTCTCACTCCCAGCAACTCGGTTCGAGGGGACGGTCACGACCACTACATTAATCGACGAATCCTCGCCCTGTCGCTATCACGTCCCGACCAGCGATGCGCTGGGACTGTCCTGGACCGCGAGCGCCGACCAATTCGACGATTCGAACTGGCCCGAGGGAACGGGCGGGATTGGCTTTGAGTCGGGCCGGGATCTCTCCGGACTCATCGACACGGATGTGGGCGACGAGATGAAGAATATCAATGCGTCGTGTTATGTCCGCTATCACTTCGAACTCGACGATCCTGACAGTATCGTCAAGGCAATCCTATCCATCCACAGCGATGCCGGATTCGTGGCCTACCTGAATGGAGTGGAGATTGGCAACTTGCTGAAACCCGCCGCATTGGCATGGGACAGCACCACTACTGGCAATGCCGAACGTTCCGGCGGGGACACCACCGTACTTCATTTGCCGGAGATCCTGGACCTCACCCTTGCAAGGGAGCATCTGCGCGATGGAGCCAACGTGATTGCCCTGCACGCTTTTAATTCCGACGTCAATGAGAGTGATTTCCTGATTCGACCCGAACTGAGCGTAACCCACGTCGTCTCGCCCTCTCCTCTTGTGATCAATACCACCCAGATCATAACCGCTCGAGCGTATCATAATCGGATCTGGAGCGCTCCGGAAACGGTAACGCTCGTGGTGTCCGATCAGATCGCGAGCCGAGCCAATCTGGTGATCTCGGAGATCATGTACAACCCTCCGAATCCCAGCGCAGAGGAGTTGGAGAATGGCTACGACGACGCGGACTTTTTCGAATATCTCGAACTCCTCAACATCGGGGAGGAGCCTCTCTCGCTCGCCGGACTTCAATTCATCTCGGGCCTCAAGTTTGAATTTTCCGGGGCCACGATTTCGCGACTGGAGCCAGGAGAGCGCGGTCTCCTGGTCCGGGACGCCGTGGCCTTCGAGTTCCGTTATGGCGGGGATGCCGCGGCACGGATCATCGGGGAATTTACCGATGACGCCGGGTTGGCCAATGGAGGTGAGCGCCTGGCCCTCATCGCGGCAGACCAAAGCACGGTACAGGATTTCAGCTACAGGGACAATTCACCATGGTCGGAAGCCGCTGACGGTGACGGGTCCAGTCTGGTTCTGGCCAATCCGTTCAGCGGTCCGGATCACGGTTTGGCATTGAACTGGCAACCCAGTGCTCATGACGGAGGAACGCCGGGGGGGACGGACACGCTTCGCTACCCGGAGTGGGCCGTCCAGTTCGGAAACCCTGATCCCGGATCCGATGACGACCGGGATCAGCGCGTTGCTCTTCTTGAGTTCGCTGAAGGCGGATCACCGAACCAGTCCGGAGCCCCTGACTCGACCGTCCGGGTGAGGCTCAATCCCGAAGACAGAGCCGTGGTCGTTTCCTTCCGCCGGAGTCTGGCCGTCGACGGCTTGTCCTTTGAAGTCGAGGTCTCAGACGACCTGGAGAACTGGCAACCCGCGAGCCATGAATGGGAGTTCATGGGAACCGATCCCCCCGAGAATGGGACCGCCATGTTCTCGTTTCGCACCGCAGCGTCGGATGGAGCGAGCTACGTCCGCCAACGGGTGCGCCTGATGGAGTAGAGTTATCCATCCGCCGGGCCGCCGAAACCCTCAAAACTTGAGTGACCCGGCGGAAGCTCCGCTTGTCACCGGACTCGAAGCAACGTAGACTCTACCCAGTAGAATGCGTATCGCGGACCGTTATATTGGCTGGCAGGTCCTCTACGGCACAATCTTCGGGGTTTCCCTGCTCACCGTGGTTCTCCTCCTCGGTCAGCTCTTCAGGAAAATCCGCCCACTCCTGGTGGAACAGGGTGCTCCCCTCGATCTCATAGGACGCTTCATCCTGCTCATCATCCCCTTTACCCTGATGTTCACTCTGCCCTGGGGATTTCTGGCCTCCACCCTCCTCAGTTTCGGACGCCTCTCCAGTCATAACGAACTGCTCGGCCTTCGAATGGCCGGAATGAGCCTCAGCCGGGTGGCCTTCCCCGTCATTCTGGTGGGGGCCGGACTGTCCGGGCTCTGCTGGTGGCTCACCGGAACCGCTGCCCCCCGGGCCAAGGACGCCTCTCGCAACCTCATCTATGAGGCGGTCAGGAAGGATCCCCGCAAGCTGATTCAACCGCGGGTCGTCATTTCCCGGTTTCCGAATCAGAGAGTCTACGCCGAGGGGAAGGATGAGAACGGACTCATTCGCGGCCTGCATATCTACAAGTTCACCGGGGAAGGCCGTGACGCCAACCTTGAAGCCTACATGTATGCCCAGGAGGTCGACCTCTACGTCAACGAGAAGGAGAAACAGCTTCGTCTCAAGCTCTCCAATCCCTTCATCGAGATTTCCATAGACCAGGATGAAACCTCGCCCATTCCCATCCGGGCCACCGAGATGGAACCCGTCCTCATTGATTTTTCCGCTACCGGAAAAAAGAAGAACAAGCCATCCGACATTACCAATTCCGACGCACCCGTCCGCATCACCGAATCGCAGGACAGACAGGACGCCTGCCGCAGGGAACTCTCCGGAGAACTTCCGCCCCGACCCGCCGGGCACCCCACAGGAGCCGATATCCAATCGGATCTTGATGAGCATGACGACTCCCTGTCTGCCATCCCCTCCCCCGAGCGCATCGAGGAACTGGAAAACTCCATCAGCAGGGAAACCCGCTTCCAGAAGGAACTGAGCATCGAACTCCACAAGCGTCGTTCACTCTCAATGGCTTGCCTTTCCTTTGCCATGATCGGGATTCCTCTCGGTATCTCCGCCCGCCGCCGGGAAACTTCCAACGGCCTTCTTCTCAGTCTCTTTGTCGCCGCCATCTATTTCGGCCTCATGATCTTTGCCCAGCAGATCACGGACGCTTCCTTCGCCGTCATCATCACGCTCCTGTGGCTCCCCAACGCGCTATGCCTCATTCTTGGACTCTGGCTCTTTCGCCGTGCCAGTTCCCGCTAGACCTCCCCACCATTCCTCCCTTCCCGATGTCACTGAATCCGCTGCGCAAGCTCCTCCGGCGTCTACGGCGGGCCCGGCGCAACAACCCGGGAACGACGCTTGATCCCCTGCCTATTCGCGGTCCCCTCAGTCGCTACACGCTCGATAAGTTCCGGCAGGATTTCCGTGCCTCCATCAATGTCGCGCTTCTCGCCCTTCCACAGGGCATGGCCTACGCCGCCATCGCGGAACTTCCCATCGTGTATGGCATCGCCTGCTCAGCTATTGCTGCAATCGTTGCACCTTTCTTCTCGGGTTCGCGCCACACAATTCTGGGGCCGACCAATGCCACCGCCTTCATGATTTTCTCCTTCTTCCTCATCCCGGGAATGGCCACTTCAAGAGAGGAGATCATCGGCCTGATGCCCCTGCTGTGTCTCATGGTGGGAGCCTTCTGCATCATGGGCGCTCTTCTCAGGCTCGCGGACCTCCTGCAGTTCATCAGTCGCAGCGTCCTGGTTGGCTACATTGCCGGAGCCGCAACCCTGATTATCGCAAACCAATTCAAGCACATCCTCGGAATCGCGGAAGAAGTGGAAGGTGGAGGGACCACCTTTGTGACCATCCTGGCCCGCTTGATCCAGAACCTCCCCTCCCTCGACTGGCAACCTCTCTGCCTGGGAGTTGGCACCTTGCTCTGCTACCTCGTTCTGCATTCCCGCTTCAAGCGCGTCCCCGTCTTCGCCCTCACTCTCGTTCTCTTCTCCGCCCTCGCGTGGGTCCTCGAAAGCAAGACTGATCTTGGCTTCAACCAGGTCCAGAAATTCGAGTCCTTCTCCTTCCGCAACCTCGCACCTGAGTTTTCCATCTTCTTCCAACCAGGCCTCTTTGAGAAGATCGCTCAACTCTCCACCGTGGCCTTCGCCATCGCCTTTCTCGCCTCTCTCGAGAATACCGTCATGTCCAAATCACTCGCCTCCCGCACCGGTGACCGCCCGGATGTCAACCAGGACATGCTCTCCGTAGGGGCCGCCAATATCGCCACGGGACTCTTTGCCGGCATGCCGGCCTCCGGCTCCCTCACTCGCTCGGCTCTCAATTACGATTCCGGCGCCCGTACCCGCTTCGCCTCTGTTTTCTGCGGCATCCTGTGTGTAATCGGCATCTTCCTCCTCGCGGCTTTTCCCCTCGTCCAACAGATCCCCAAAGCGTGCCTCGCCGGCCTCGTCATCGCAGTGGCCGGCTCCCTCATCTCGCCACGCGTCATCCGAATCTGCCTCCGCTCCACCAGCGACGATGCCCTGGTGCTGATCGTCAGCTTCGTAGCGGCTCTCTTCGCCCCACTCCACACCGCCATCTTCATCGGGGTAGGCCTCTCGGTGGCCCTCTTCCTCCGTAAGGCTTCGCGTCCCTACCTCATCGAATACGAGGTGAATGATGACGGCGATCTGCGGGAACTCGGTGAAAAGCGCAAGCGTCCCAATCCCGCCATCTCCATCGTTCATGTCGAAGGCGATCTCTTCTTCGGTGCAGCCGAACTGTTCCGCACCCAGATTCAGCGCACTTTTATCGACGACAATCTGCATGTCATCATCCTGCGTCTCAAGAACACGCGTCATCTCGATGCCACCAGCGTCCTTGCCCTGGAGGACCTGATTCGCTCTGCCCGCAAGGATGATCGCCACATCATCATCTCGGGCGCCACTCGCGAGGTTTACCGCGTCCTCAAGTTTTCCGGTGTTCTTGAAGTCCTCCAGGAGAACTGCGACCGCGAGGCGGGAGAAAGCAACCTCTTCCTTTTCAGTCCGAGCAACCCCAACATCTCCACCCGAGACGCCCTGAAACGTGCCCAGCAAATCCTCGGAACGAAAGAAGCCGACATCAAGATTTACTATGATGCCGGCGGAGAGGAATAGTGGAAACCAACCGCGATAGTCGATTCCAAGGGCATCATGGCCAGCCAAGACCGCCCCCTTCTGGCCGGAGACAATCGGGATCTCCAGCACCGGCAACTCCCGGAGCCATCCGCCGCTACCCGATTCGATAAACGATCCGGGCCTTGGAGGTATCGTAAGGGGACATCTCCATCTTGACCTTGTCTCCCACCACCAGGCGAATGAACCGCTTCCGCATCTTGCCGGAAATATGCGCCAGCAATTCGTGATCGCTGGCAAGCTTCACCTTGAACATGGTCCCAGCAAGAACAGCCGAAATGGTGCCCTCCACTTCAACGGCCTTGTCCTCTCCATCAGCGCCCTTCCCGGGTCCCTTGTACTCACTCCGGCGCCTCCGGCGCCTGCCCCCGCCCCTTCGTCTTCTTGGTGGTCCTGCGATAACTCGTTCCTGGGTTCAGCGAACGCACGCAAAGCGCGCATCCGCGTGGACCCATCATTATTGATATTCTCCAAGTCGCAATCGAAATCTCCCCACCCGGTCCTGATTTTCCTACCGCCAGCCTCCTCCTCGTCAGGCGGAGCCTCCGGAGTGATCCCTGCGGGGGGCGGGCATCCCCGAGGTTTAGCGTTGACACCAGGGAGGCTCGCTCCTAGCTTGCGCGCCCTCCCCGCCCCCGAGTAAACCCTCCTGAAACGCCTTTAATGAAGACTTTTTCCGCCAAAGCTGCCGACGTGGAACGCAAGTGGCATCTCATCGATGCCGCCGACCAGATCCTCGGCAAGGTGGCAGTGGAGACCGCCCGCCTGCTTCGGGGCAAGCACAAGCCAATCTTCACTCCCCATGCCGACACTGGTGATCACGTCGTAATCATCAATGCCGCGAAGGTCCGCCTCAGCGGAAACAAGGAAACAGAGAAGATCTACACCAGTTATTCTGGATATGTCGGGGGCCAGAAGGTGGAAACTCCCAAGAAGATCCGGGCCCGCCGACCCGAATTGCTCATTGAGCGAGCCGTCCGCGGCATGATCCCTCACAACCGGCTTGGCCGCGCCCAGTTCCACAAGTTGAAGGTCTACGCTGGTCCCGAACACGAGCAGGATGCCCAGCAACCCGAGCCCTACACGCTCTGATCCGAAGTTTCTCCACGCCTGACCTGAAAACGTTCTCCTTCCATGGCCGCCACTGAAACCATCTACACCGCCACCGGTCGCCGCAAGACCTCCGTCGCCCGCATCTGGATGACTGAAGGATCCGGCAAGATCATCATCAATAATCGTCCCTTCGAGGAGTACCTCCCCACCCTTCCCCTGCAGAATCAGGTTCTCGCTCCGTTCCAGACCACCAATCTGGTCAACAAGTTTGACCTCAAGGTGGTTGTCCGGGGCAGTGGCCTTCCGGGTCAGGCCGGTGCTATCAAGCTCGCAGCGGCACGTGCCCTCACGCAGATGGATCTGGAACTGCGCGGCGCGCTCAAGGCGGCCGGCCACCTGCGCCGTGATCCCCGCGCCAAAGAGCGGAAGAAGGCCGGGCAACCCGGTGCCCGGAAGCGCTTCCAGTTCTCCAAGCGTTAATCGCTGGCCACCATTCAGAAACCAAGCCGCGGAATCTGCCAGATCCGCGGCTTTTTTCTTTTTTTGTTTAGCCACCCCTTCCCTTTCCTCTTCACTCCTCTCCGTGAAACTAATTTCCTGGAACGTCAACGGGATCCGCGCCGCACTCAAAAAGGGAGCCGCACAGGCACTCCTCGCCGAAGATCCCGATGTTTTCTGCCTGCAGGAAACAAAGGCCCGACCAGAGCAGGTGGAGCTTCCACTTGAACTGGGCTCCTTCAAGAACTACTGGAATTCCGCCGAGAAGAAGGGCTATTCGGGAACCGTCATCTTCTCCAGGCAGGAACCCCTGGAGGTTTTCATGGACATGGGTGTCGACGAGCACGATTCCGAGGGCCGCGTCATCTCGGCCGAGTTCGCCGAGTTCGTGCTCGTCAATGTCTATACTCCAAACTCGCAGAACGAACTCCGCCGACTCGACTACCGTCTGGAGTGGGACAAGACGTTCCGTGATTATCTCAAGCATCTTGAAAACAGTCGCCAAAAGCCTGTGATCTTCTGTGGTGACCTGAACGTAGCTCACCAGGAAATTGACCTTGCGAGACCTGGGCAAAATCGTATGTCAGCCGGTTTTTCCGATGAAGAACGTGAGAGCTTCAGTCAAACCCTGGCCTCCGGCTTCACCGACACCTTCCGGCACTTCCACCCGGAAACCTCGGACGCCTATTCCTGGTGGTCCTTTCGGGCACAGTCCCGGGAACGTAATGTGGGCTGGCGCCTCGATTACTTCGGAGTCTCCAACCCCTTCCTCGACCGCATCGAGTCGGCTTCGATCTACCAGGATATTCACGGCTCCGATCACTGCCCCGTCGGGATCGTCTTGAAATAGGTCTCTTCCCATTCCTCCCTTCCTTCCCCTGCTCGCACCACCAGCTCAACAGGATCGGAACGATTCAATCCGTCCAGGCAGAGCGGGTTCTTGAAGCTGCCCCGCTTTCCCGGTTTTCCTACAGAGGCAGGTCGTAACTTCGCCCGGAAACCCCTTCCCTCCAGTTCACAAAGGCCGCATTGACGGTGGCATAGCCTCCCGGAGTGGGATAATCACCGGTAAAGTACCAGTCCCCGCAGGGTCCCTCAAGGGAGGCATGCAGGTTCTCGATGGTCTGGTAGATGACTTCCACTTCGCCCCTCCAGCTGTTCTCCGGAGAGACCAGGCGGCTGATCTCGGCTGAGATCTCCTCCGCCGTGAATGGCTCGTAGATTCGCTTCACACAGTTCTGCATCTCGGTCCAGGGCTTGCGGAGTTCCTCCATGCACTCCCGGTGCACTTCCTCTATAAGGGACTGTCGGCCGTCCCGCTCCAGCATGCGGATAGCCGCCTGGAAGGCTATGAACTTGCCAAGCTCCGACATGTCGATCCCGTAACAATCCGGGTAGCGGATCTGCGGAGCGGTCGAACAGATCACAATCTTGCGGGGATTGGTGCGGCCCAGGATCTTGAGAATCGAGGTCTTGAGAGTGGTGCCCCGCACGATGGAATCGTCGAGGGCCACCAGCACATCGTCCTCCCCTACCACCCCGTATGTAATGTCATAGACGTGCGATACCAGCTGTGCCCGGCCCTTCTCCTGCGAGATGAAGGTGCGCATCTTGATATCCTTATGCGCTATCTTCTCCCCCCGGGGCCAGTTGTGCATGATGAGATGGTTCAGGAGATCCTCATCCAGGTCGCCGGAGCGGGCAGCCTCCAGAATATTCGCCCGCACCCGGTCGCGCCGATATTGACGCAACCCATCCATCAAGCCATACCAGGCGGTTTCCGCCGTGTTGGGAATAAAGGTAATGACCGCCGCGCCAAAATCGCCGTCAACGGACTCGACCACCTGATCCGTGAGAGCTGCCCCCATCGCCTTGCGCTCCTGGTAGATTCCCGGGTCATTGCCCCGCGAAAAGTAGATGCGCTCAAAGGAGCAATGCCGCTTCTCCGCCTCCGGCGCAAAACGACCTTCGCTCATCGTCCCATCGTTCTTGATGGTGGCCACCACACCCGGTTCCAGCTCTTCCACCTCCTGCTGGGAGGCCTCGAACACGGTCATAAGCGGAACCCGCTCAGAGGCAAAGGCGATCACCTCGTCGGTGACCAGGCGGTGGCAGGGCCGGATCCCGTGGGGATCACGCATGACGAAGACATCTCCATTACCGACCACCCCGCAGATGGCGTAGCCCCCATCCCAGCCTTCAGCAGACTCCGTGACGATGCTGCTCACGTCCAGTTCGGCCGAAATGCGGTCGGGGATCTCCTGTCCGGCCACACCCTCGTCGCGCAGGCGGCGGTAGATGTCGGTGTGGGCCTCATCGAGGTGGAATCCGATCTCCTCCTGGACCGTCTGGGTATCGGTCCCGAACACCGGATGCTGGCCCCGCTCAATCAGTTGCTCATTGAGCGCCCGCGCATTGGTCATGTTAAAGTTCCCCATGACCATCAGCGTTCGAGTGGGCCAGTTGCTGCGGCGCAGGTAGGGATGACAGGAACCGGAATCGAATTCTCCCGAGGTTCCGTAACGCAGGTGACCGATGAGCACCTCGCCGGCGAAGTCGAACCCGCGCTTGAGCGAATCCGGGTCGTCGAGGTGCAATGCCCCCTTTCTCGACAGCTTGTTGACCTGCTTCAGTTCCCTGCGAAAGAGCCTGGCCAGGGAGTCGCGGGCCGAGTCACGACGACGGAAGATATAAGGCTGTCCCTTCGGCATATCGAGCTTGGCACAGCCGATGCCGACCCCGTCGTGGCCGCGGTTGTGCTGCTTCTCCATGAGGAGAAAGAGCTTGCGGAACCCCCAGAGGGCGTCTCCGTAACGATCCTGGAAATAGGCGAGCGGTTTCCGCAGGCGAACCACCGCAATCCCACACTCGTGATTCAGGTGGTCGCTCATGAAGAAATCAGCATTTGGAAGCCACCCGAATGCCGGGGATTTGATCGACCACCCCAAGCGCCACTCCACCCGGACCGGCTGCCACAGCGTGTTCGACCTGGTCCTGTCCCACTATCACCACCCAGCCGAACCCCATGTTGAATGTATGCCAGCAGCTCTCCTCATCGACAAACTGGAGAAGCTTCTGCACCGCGGCGTTCTCCCATCGGGGAACCTCCAGCGCGCACCCCAGCTCGCGACCACCGAGCAACCGTTCAAGGTTCTCCGGAAGCCCACCTCCCGTGATGTGAGCCATCGCTCTCGGCCGCAGGCCGGACTCCCTCAAGCTGCTGACCACATCGTAGTACAACCGGGTGGGCGGCAGAAGAGACTCCACCTCCTCCTGGGAAAAGACCTCGCCGTGTTCTTCCAACACCCGACGGATCAGGCTCCAGCCGTTGGCGTGGACTCCGTCGGACTGATACCCCACCAGAACGTCGCCCGGTTCGATGGAACTCGGATCTATCATTTCGTCCTTTTCCACACATCCAATGCAGAATCCCGAAAGCTCCACCACCCCTTCCGGGACCACTCCTGGCATCTCGGCAGTCTCTCCACCGGCCAGGATGCAACCGCACTCTTCGAGATAATCCGCCATTCCTCCCACCAGCCGGGTAATGCGTTCTTCGTCGAGTTGCGCCACCCCGATGTAATCAAGAAACATCAGCGGATCCCCCCCCGTGGTGAGGATGTCATTCACACTCATGGCGACAAGATCCTTCCCGGCATCCTCGATGCGGTCGTACTTGAGCTGCACCTCAAGTTTTGTTCCCACCCCGTCACACCCGGTCACGATCACTGGTTGCCGGTAGTTCTTGAGCTCAAAGGCCGCCGCGAACAACCCGTAGCCCCCCATTAATTGCCGCTGCTTCTGCGTGCGCTGCACATGGGTGCGAATGTCGCCGACCAGGGCCGCTGCCTTCACCGTATCAACCCCTGCCTCTATATAGGTCAGCTTGTCGGCCATTCGAGGGCGGATTTGTAACAGGCCCGCGCCCGACCGCAAGCCCAACGTGGAAATGCGGTCCCGGATCCCGAATACTCATGAATCGGATCCTGGCCGCCTATCTGCCGAATTTGCGCCGCAACTCGGAGGAAGAGAACTCGATCAGGGTCGGTCGGCCCCCCGGAGTGCAATAGGGCAAATCGCACGCAAAAAGCTGGTCGAGCAAGCCTTGCGCCGATTCCGCCCTGCACCGTTCTCCACGCGCCCCCACCCTGGCAAGTTCCCCCGCAAACTTCTCAAAGGTCAGCACTCGACCGCTTCTGCTCTCCGCACTGTGCACAAGTTCGTCCACCAGATCCAATAGAAGGGATCGTGGATCCGCTGCACTGAGGAGAACCGGCACGCTCCGAAGCTGTACCGTCACGCCCCCGAAGGGTTCCACCTCCATTCCGGATTCCCGGAAGTTCTCCGCATTCCGCAGCACCACGTCTGCATCGCGAGGCTCCAACTCCAGCAGGAGAGGGACCAGCAATCCCTGCGACTCCGCAGCAGCCCCCTGCTTCGCTCCCTCCAGAAAGTTTTCAAAGAGGATGCGCTCACGCGCGGCCTCTCCCTCCAGCAGGACCAGACCGTCGCTGGCCTCAAGGAGAAGATAGCGATTCTCCAGGACTCCGAGCACCCGGAAAGGCGACTCCCCGAATTGTTCCTCTTCGCGAGGCAACTCCTCCTGCACCTCCGCCTTCCAAGTCTGCGGACCGGGCACGGAACCTTGCTCCTCACGCACGGAGGACACCGCACCGGAATGCTCGGAACCGGCAACCGCTGCTTCCGCTTCCTCCTCCAGTTGCTGGCTCCCGGACAAACTCTCTGTGATCGGGGGATTCTCTCCAGCGCCTCGGCTCTCCTCGTTCCGGCTTCCTTCTCTCCCGGGCGGTCCGGAGGATTCTTTTTTTCCTCCGCGCAGGGTGCCTTCCACCGCCTCGAGGATCAAGGCACGCAATTCTGCCGCGCGGTGAAACCTCACTTCTCGCTTGGAAGGATGTACATTTACATCCACCAGGAGGGGGTCCATCTCCAGCCACAGCCAGGCCCCCGGGTGGCGCCCCGACGCCAGAGCCCCCCGATACGCCTCCGCCAGTGCCCTCCACACCACCTGGTCTTCCACCGGTCGTCCATTGAGGAAGAGATACTGTCCACGCCGACTCTTGCGTGCCTCGTCCGGAGGTAGCAGATAACCGCTCACAGCCATTCCGGGATGTTCCAGGAGCGAAACCTCCCGCAACTTCCCGAGATTCTGGCGTCCGGTGAGATCTCCAATACGAACCCGTCGATCGTTGGTCGCTGCCACATCAAAGGACACCCGCCCCTCCTTGCGGTAAATCACCCGTGTTCCGGGACAGGACAGGGCATGAAGCCGCACCTGATAATCGATATGAGCGGCCTCGGTTGCTTCAGTGCGCAGGAACTTCCTCCGGGCGGGAAGATTATAGAAGAGATCGCGCACTTCCACGGTTGTCCCCGGCGGGCACCCCGCCTCGTGAACGTCCCGCAACCTGCCACCCTCCACCACGATCTCCGTCCCAGCCACCATTCCGTGTTCGCAAGTGGTGAGCCGAAATCGTGAGACACTCGCGATCGAAGGCAGGGCCTCCCCCCGGAACCCCAGGGTCGTAATCGTCGCCAGTCCCTCCTTGTCACGCAGTTTGCTGGTAGCATGCCGTTCCAGGCTCAGTAATGCATCCTCCCGATCCATCCCGCACCCGTCATCGCTCACTTTTACCAGTGCCACCCCGCCTCGTTGACTTTCCACCCTCAACTCCTTCGCCCCCGCATCAAGACTGTTCTCCACCAGTTCCTTCACCACGCTGGCCGGCCGTTCCACCACTTCCCCGGCCGCTACCTGGCTTGCCAGGGCGTCGGGCATGACGTGAACACGGGGCATGAACCGAGCCTAGGAGCTTATCCCGCCCGCGCCGATTCAAATCAAACGCCTCTTTTCCTGCTACCGCAGAAACTAACTCTGGCACATCGCCCCTCCCTGCTCTATCTTCTTCCCGAATTCGCCATGATCACGCTTACAGAAAGTGCTGTCCAGGAACTGAAATTACTCCTCGAAAAAAAGGGAGGTTCCGGAAGATCAGGCCTGAGGCTGGGTGTCGAGCGCGGGGGTTGCGCTGGCTTCCAATATGCCATGCAGGTGTCCGAGAAAACAGAGGGCGACGAGGTGATCGAACAGGACGGAGCGCGCGTCTTCCTCGCCGCCGACAGTCTGGAGCACCTGCGTGGAGCCCAACTCGATTACTCGGACGACCTCACCAACTCCGGGTTCAAGGTCGTCAATCCCAACGCCGCCCGCTCCTGCGGTTGTGGCACCTCCTTTCAGACAAAGAAGGAAGGGCTCGAGCCAGGTCACGATCCCGCCCTCGACAGCACGAGCTGCTGCTAGAGCCTCCATCCCCCTGATGGCTTTTTCTCCCTCCACGCCGCGTTCTCCGGGCACGGCAGTGGATTGCAGAAACACTCTGAGGGCTGCCCTGCGCGAGCGGATATCAGCCACTCCATATTCCCGTCCCCCAGGACGCTGACCGACTCCTGATCTCCTCATGGCCCGGTCCGGCGATATCAAGAAGTTCATCAAGCGGCGCCCACCCTGGTTCTGGTGGACCCTGGCTCAACTTCTGGCCGGAGCCTTCGCGGTAGCGAGCTGGAGCTTCTGCCTCTTCTTGTTCAGTCTCCCCGAACGGACGTGGAATTACGATATGCTTCGCAAGCTCGGCCGTATCACCCCGGTGGAGGCCTACGACCCTATCGAGGCCCCGGAGGGCACCAGTGCAGACCCGCAGGGTCTCCTCGCCAGGGTCTACTCCCTCGGCAGCGAACAACTCGAAGCCCACAACCTCCATTACAAGCGCAACTACATCACCAACTTCACCAAGCCCGAGGTCGTTCACTACATTGAAGGCAGCTACCGCCTGACCAGCACCCGGGCACTCACCGAGGAGGACTTCTTCCATCCCGGTCTGGTTTCCCGCCTGGAAGCCGTGGTTCGGGCCGACGAACTGGCCGAGCCCAGCCCCTACCCGGTCATTGTCGAGCTCCTCCTGCCCCTCAAGTCTCCCATGGATGCGGAGCTCTTCTCAGAGGGATACCAATTCGACCTCAAGTTCCTGGAACACCGTGCCCTCATCCTGCACGCAGCCCGCACGGGCACTGCCAAGGATCCCCGGATCTGCCTCACCGTAGTACCCCTCTCTTTTGAAAACTATCTTGATCCGGAGGGCAACAAACTGCCCCTAGCCGCCCCCGACCCCCTCAGGGTGGCTGCTACCTTTCCCCTCATGAAGGAGAACCGCAGGGAGTAGGACGCGGAAAGCAACCGACCGTCGATCCGCCTCACTGACCCCGCAACCGCTGCAGCTCCGCAGGTCCAACCACGAAAGTCTTCGTTCCTGCCGGCTCCACCTTGCCCTTCTCTTCCACTTGATACTGGAAGATCTTGATCGGCTTCACTCCCGCCACCTGCGACATGAGATAAACCCGGATGGCGAGCGGCTCGCTGCCCTCTCCTCCCGGGAGCTTGCTCACCGTGAACTGCACTTCGTTAAGTCCATCTCGCGCTCCTCCTATAATTACCTCGGATTCCTTGGTGTTCTGATAGAGATGCCGGCTTATCCCGTTGACCATCACGCGCACTTCGCGGCCGGGACAGTAGACATAGGTCTTGGCGATGTATTTCACCGGGGCACGCAGTACTACCAGGGGCTGTTCAACCGTCCCTCCCGGAAAAAACTCCCGCTTCCCCAGATGACTGTAGTCCCCTGATTCCAACTGCCGCCGTGCATCGGGAAGATTAGCCAGATTAACGTAATCCGCGGTATCGTACTTCCAGCGGACACCCTCCTTCACAAAGGACAGCACAAGCAGGTTGTTAGGCGGTCTGCCTCCCACCCCGAAATCCACCGGCCCGAAGTAAATCAGATTTGCGGTAGTGCCCTTCACCTTCGAATCGAGCAATTTGAGGGCGCGATTGTCAGGCGGTGGCGCGGGCAGAGTGAAGAGTGTGGGCGCGACTGACCGCCGCTCGGAGTGTATGCGGTTAACGATGGCCGCCCTGCGATGGCTTGCGGTGTGCTCCTCCCATTTCCGGAAATTCCTGGTTATCATTGCATGCCTCCAGTGCTGGTACACTGCATCGAGGTGCCTGCTCAGGACAGGATCGGCCTGCTGCGCAGTCGCCGGCAGGACGATCAGGGTCGAAGTTACTCCCAGAAGGATCAAAAGCGATCGGATCATGACGGAAACTATGGACATCTCCCGCGCGGAATGAAAAATAAAATCCGCCTCGTTTCATTCTGGCAGCCACGTGATCGACCAACTTGTCAAAGCCCCTCCCATCGGCGAAGCGCGCGACCGGGAACTTCTCAAGGAGGCGCACTCGTTCATCTACTTTCACTCTCCCGCCGGGGACCTCGCGGCCCACTTCTTCTTCCCTCCCGGACATGACCCCAAATCCGCGGAAGCACCCGTCATTCTCTTCCTCCATGGCGGGATGTGGGACCTCTCCATGCCCACCCAGTTCGTGCCCCATGCCCTCCACTTCGCCGCCCGCGGAGCGGTCTGCATGTGCATTGAGTACCGTGTCGCCGCCAAAGGCGAAGGCTCCCCTGTCGACGCCCTTGAGGACGCCGCCATGGCCATGGTCTTTCTCCGTAAGAACGCCGCCATTCTTGGCATCGATCCCGCCAAGATCGTCTTCGGCGGAGCAGGATCCGGCGCCCACCTCGCTCTCTGCTGCACCACTCTCCCTGAAATCGGAGAGCACCCCGGGGAAAACTTTCGTCCCTCTGCCCTTTTCCTCTTCAGCCCCCTTGTCAACACCAGCCGCAAGGGTGTGGGTGGCGAGAATTTCTCCTCCGGGGAAGAAGCCATGAAATACAGTCCGTCCGAGCACGTGCCACAGCCCAACCTGCCCCCCTGCAAACTTTACCACGGTCGAAACGACCGTCTCATTCCGATAGAACTGGTGACCAGGTTCGCCAAGCGCTACGCGAAAAAGAAAAACAACTGCGAACTGATGGAGTTCGAAGGAGCAGGCCACACCTTCTTCAACTACAATTCGCATCAGCAGAACTACGAAATCACTCTACGTTCCGCGGACTGCTTCCTGGTCGATCTCGGCATTCTGGAACCCGATCCTCTGGCGGGGGAGTTCTAGGTCGGAGCAGGTGACGGAGGGATTTCCTCGAATGGAACACTCCCGCCATCGAGTTCTATGAACAAATCGGTGCCACCGTGATGCCCGACTGGCGTATTGCACGGGTGAACCTGTGAGCGGAATCCCTCACCCCTTCGTCTTCCCGTCCATTCCGATCATTATTCGGCGTCCCGACCGGCTCCCGGCATCCCAAGCAGAACGAATGACGGTTCCGTTTGCCCTGTCAGCCAAACGGAACTTGCCCCCCGGTTAACGATCTGTAGCATCCGGACGCAACCCATCCCTCCCATGATCAAGAATACACTATTCGCTGCCCTCGCCTTCATCGCCTCGATCATCATCGCCTCCGCTGAGGATGCTCCCAAACTGCCTAACCCGCTGGAAACTCCATCGCCCAAAGGTGCCAGGGTCTACATCATGGGCCTCAAGGACGGCAAAACCGTCAAGGCGCCGGTCACCATCCGCTTTGGTCTCAAGGGCATGGGCGTCTGCCCCGCCGGCATGTATCTTCCGGACACCGGGCATCATCACCTCCTCGTCAACATGGACGTCTCGGAACTCGATCCCAAGATGCCCATCCCCTCCATCGAAGGAAAATGCCTCCACTACGGCAAGGGCCAGACCCAGGTCACCCTTGATCTGCCCAAGGGCAAGCACACTCTCCAGCTCGCTTTCGCCAACTTCGCCCACATCCTCCACAAGCCTGCCGTGGTCTCCAAGAAGATCACCATCACGGTGGAGTAAAGATCGCCCATATTTACCAAATCATCGAGGGATCTCCCATCCCCCTCAAGAGAGCATCTCAAGCCGGCGAGCATCCCTCGCCGGCTTAACTGTGGGATCCCGGCACTCCTCCGGGTTTCTCCTACGGAAGCTGGGTGCTACCCATGAGATAGCGATCGCATTCCCGCGCCGCTCCCCGCCCTTCGTTGATGGCCCATACAACCAGGCTCTGACCGCGGCGCATGTCTCCCGCCGCAAAAACCCCTTCCACATTGGTGGTGTATTGTTCGTGCTCCGCCTTGACGTTACTCCGGGCATCGGTTTCGAGTCCGAAGTTTTCCACAATCTCCTGCTCCGGACCAAGGAATCCCATCGCCAGAAGGACCAACTGACTCGGTAGAATACGCAGCGTCCCCTCCGTCTCAACCGGGGAGAATCGCCCGGATTCATCTTTCCCCCAGGTGATGTCCCCCACCTCGATACCAGACACATTTCCATCATCGTCCTTGATGAAACGCTTGGTCATGACGAGATACCTGCGGGGTTCCTCCCCCTGCAGGGCCTGCGCCTCCACCTGGCCATAGTCGAGGGTATAAACCTTGGGCCACTCAGGCCAGGGGTTATCCGGAGCACGCTCCATTGGCGGCATGGGCATGATTTCAAGCTGGATGACGCTTTTGCACTTCTGGCGAAGACTCGTCCCCACACAGTCTGTTCCGGTATCACCCCCACCAATGACAATCACATCTTTCCCGGTCGCATTGAGTTCTTCCGGATTGGTTCCATCGAAATCGTGATCAAGCTGGTGACTGGTATTAGCGGTGAGAAAATCCATGGCCATATGGACACCGTTCGCTTCCCGGTTGTCGATCGGCAGATCTCGCCCCTTGGTGGCCCCACAGCAGAGGACCGTGGCATCGAAATCCCTGGCCAATCGCTCCTTCGACCACTCCGGGTCCTTCCCTATATCGGCGCCCGTCACAAACTCAACTCCTTCTTCACGCATGAGATTGACCCGGCGGTCAACGACCTTCCTCTTATCAAGTTTCATGTTGGGAATCCCATACATGAGCAATCCTCCAATCCGATCCGCCCTCTCAAACACGGTAACCTGATGACCCGCGAGGTTAAGCTGATCCGCACAGGCAAGCCCTGCAGGACCAGAGCCAACCACTGCAACCTTCTTCCCTGTTCGCCTGGCAGGAACCTGGGGGGCAAACCATCCTTCTTCCCAACCCCGGTCGACAATCGAGCACTCGACATCCTTGATCGTGACGGGAGGTTCTATGTAGCCGAGCACACAGGATCCTTCGCAGGGAGCCGGGCAGACACGTCCGGTGAATTCCGGGAAATTATTGGTTTTCCGCAAGCGCTCAAGTGCTTCCTGCCAGCGGTTGCGATACACGAGATCGTTAAACTCCGGGATGAGATTGTTGATCGGGCAACCGCTGGCCATGCCGGAAATAAGAAGCCCCGTATGGCAGTATGGAGTCCCGCAATCCATACAGCGCGAACCCTGCTCCATCACTTTCTCGTCCGATCGATCAGCATGAATTTCCTCCCAGTCCTTGATGCGCTCAAGCGGCGGGCGATTGGGAATCGTTTCCCGTTCGGTATCTAAGAATCCTGTTGCTTTTCCCATTACGTTGAAATTTGTTTGCTTGGCGGGAGCGCGAATCACTCTGTGCTGAAACGCGACGCTGATCACCGCGCCACGATCCTGTTGGCTTGGTTCCTGGTTCAGTTCCCCACCTTGGCGTTTTCTTCGAATGCCGCAAGAATGACAGCGTCTCCTTCGAGTCCACTTTCCTCGGCTCTCTTGATGGCGTTGAGAACCCTCTCGTAGTCGGCCGGAAGCACCTTGAATAACTTGGCCACGATGTCGCCCCAGTCATCGAGAAGCCTCCTTCCCTTACTGCTTCCCGTAAGAGCGACGTGCCTCTCGACACGACCCTTGACCTCAGAGATCTCACTGTCATCACATTCGATCAAAGGATAGAGATTCACCATTGCCCGGTTGAGCTTGGACTCAAAGTCCCCGTTTTCATCGTATACGTAGGCAACACCACCACTCATTCCTGCCGCAAAATTGCGCCCGGTTCCACCAAGACAGACTACAGATCCACCAGTCATATACTCGCAGGCGTGGTCGCCCACTCCTTCAATCACCGCATGCACTCCGCTGTTGCGGACACAGAAGCGTTCCCCTGCCACACCGGCAATATTAGCTTCCCCGCTCGTCCCACCGTAGAACGCCACATTGCCAATAATAATGTTTTCATCAGGAACAAAATCAGGGTGGGAGTTCCTTGGGGGATAGACAATCATCTTGGTCCCGCAAAGACCCTTACCTAAATAATCGTTAGCGTCCCCTTCCAGCTCAAGTTTCATTCCTTTCGGGCAGAAGGCCCCGAAACTCTGGCCTGCACTCCCCGTGAACTTCAGTTGGATCGTATCCTCGGGAAGCCCTTCGGCACCGTAGCGACGACTGATTTCGGCACCTGTAATCGTACCCACCACGCGATTGGTATTGATGATGGGAAGTTCGGCGGAAACGCTCTCACCAGATTCCAGGGCTGGTTTGCAAAGCTCCAGGAGGGTGGTGTTATCCAGGGCTCGGTCCAGCAGGTGGTCCTGTTTCTGGGTGCAGTAGGTCCCCACCTGGTCACTCACATCCGGTTGATAAAGAATGTTGGAGTAATCAAGTCCCTTTGCCTTCCAGTGATCAATCGCCTCACGCATTTCCAGGCGATCGCAGTGCCCTACCATCTCATTGATCGTGCGGAAGCCGAGCTTGGCCATCAGTTCACGAACTCCTTCAGCCACGAAGTTCATGAAGTTCACCACGTTCTCCACTGCACCATTGAACTTTGCCCGGAGGCGCGGGTCCTGCGTGGCCACTCCGACAGGACAGGTGTTCTTGTGACACACCCGCATCATGAGGCAACCCAGAGTGACCAGCGGCGCTGTTGAAAATCCATACTCTTCCGCACCAAGCAAGGCCGCCACAACCACATCCCGGGCAGTCTTGAGCTGACCATCCGTCTCCAGAACCACCCGACTGCGCAGATCGTTAAGAAGCAGAGTCTGATGAGTCTCTGCCAGTCCGAGTTCCCATGGGCATCCGGCGTGCTGAATGGAGGAACGGGGACTTGCTCCTGTCCCTCCATCGTGACCGGAAATGAGCACAACGTCTGCCTTCGCCTTTACCACCCCTGCAGCCACGGTCCCAACCCCGATCTCGGAGACGAGCTTGACATTTACCCGCGCATTAACATTCGAATTCTTGAGATCGTGGATGAGCTCCGCCATATCCTCGATCGAGTAAATATCGTGGTGGGGCGGTGGAGAAATCAGCCCCACTCCCGGTGTCGTACCGCGAACTTTTGCAATCTGAGGAAGGACCTTGTGCCCCGGAAGCTCCCCTCCCTCCCCAGGCTTGGCACCCTGCGAAATCTTGATCTGCAGTTCCTCGGCATTGACGAGGTAGTGACTGTGGACTCCGAAACGTCCACTCGCGACCTGCTTGATGGCGCTTTTTTTGGAGTCCCCGTTGGACAGAGGTTCAAATCGAACCGGGTCCTCTCCTCCTTCCCCTGTATTGGAGCGCCCCCCAACCCGATTCATCGCTACGGCGAGAGCCTCGTGAGCCTCTTTGGAAATGGACCCATAGGACATGGCCCCGGTTTTAAAGCGCCTGGCGATTTCGGAAACAGGCTCGACCTCCTCCAGAGGAATCTCCTTCTCAGGATCGAACTTGAACTCCATCAGTCCACGCAGGGTGTAGAAATCCCGCGACTGGTTATCGATCAGCTCACTGTAGTCTCCGAAAAGCTCATAGTCTCCGAGACGGGTAGACTGCTGCAGAAGATGAATACTCTGAGGATTGAAGAGATGACGTTCCCCATCGGCACGCCACTGGTACAACCCTCCGGCATCGAGCGCCTCGTTCTCGACTTCCCGGGCCTTGAACGCATCATCATGACGAATTTTCACCTCCTGGGAAATCACATCCAGGCCGATGCCCTCCACCCGCGATGCCGTGCGACAGAAATACTTGTCGATTACCTCGTTATTAAGACCGACACATTCGAAAATCTGTGCTCCTCGATAACTGGCAACAGTTGAGATCCCCATCTTCGACATTGTCTTGATTACTCCTTTAATGGAAGCCTTGAGATACTTGGTGATTGCGCTGTCGTAGTCACCGGAAAGCTCCCCGTTATCAATCATGGTGGCGATCGTATCGATCGCTAGATACGGATTCACGACATCGACCCCATACCCGAGGAGCACTGCAAAGTGATGCACCTCCCGGGGTTCGCCGGATTCGAGCACCAGAGAAACCTTCGTCCGGGTGCCTCTGCTGATGAGGTGATGGTGAAGTCCCGCCACGGCAAGCAGAGCAGGGATGGGAGCATTCCTCCCGTCCACTCCCCGATCCGAAAGAATGAGAATGTTTACCCCTTCGCTGATGGCAGAATCAGCAGCAGCACAGAGACTGTCCATCGCCTGCTCGAGATCTGAACCAAACCCATTACCCTCAGAACCCCGCGGGTCGACATTATCAGCGGATCCCGGATTCTCCCCCTTGAAGGTGTAGAGAATCGGAATTGTCTGACTCCTGAAACCCGCACGATCAATGTTTTCCAGAGCCGCAAGAGACGGACCGTCAATGATCGGATTCTCCAGTCTGACCATCCGGCAATTCGCTGACCGGGGGTGGAGAATATCCTGTTCCGAACCTACAAAGGTCACACTCGCTGTAATCAATTCCTCGCGGATCGGATCGATTGCAGGATTCGTAACCTGCGCAAAAAGCTGCCGGAAATAATTATAAAGCAGCTGGGAGCGGTCCGAAAGAACGGCCATCGGAGCATCATTCCCCATGGATCCAAGAGGTTGATTCCCGGTCTCGACCGAAGGTCCAAGAATGAACCTCTTGTCTTCAAAGGTGTATCCAAATGCCCGGTTACGCTGAACAAGATCATGGCCCTTGATCCGCTCCTTGGCGTCAACTTTGGCCAACTCATCAAAGTGGAGCCGATTGGCGCCCAACCATTCACCGTAGGGATGCTCCTGAGCGATCTCTTCCTTGACCTCTTCATCTCCCACAATGCGCCCCTTGTTCGTATCGACCAAAAATATCCGTCCGGGCTCGAGACGACCCTTTTTCACCACCGTGGCAGGATCGACCTTGAGAACTCCAACTTCAGAGGCCATGATAACGAGATCGTCAGACGTGACGTAGTAGCGGGAAGGACGCAGTCCGTTCCGATCAAGAACGGCGCCAATGGAAATCCCATCACAGAAGGCGATCGAAGCCGGCCCGTCCCATGGCTCCATCATGCAGGCATGATACTCATAAAAATTCTTCTTGGTCTCCGTCATGTGCTCATGCTTTTCCCAGGGCTCGGGAATCATCATCATGACGGCATGCGGTAACGAGCGACCGGAAAGAACAAGGAACTCAAGGCAATTATCAAACATCGCAGAGTCTGACCCATCATCGCGAATGATGGGCAGAATCTTCTCCAGGTCCTTGCCCATGATCCCACTGTCGAGCAACTGCTGTCTAGCCTGCATCCAGTTCGCATTGCCCCGCATCGTGTTGATCTCTCCGTTGTGCGACATGTAGCGGAAGGGCTGCGCACGAGGCCAACTGGGAAAGGTGTTCGTGCTGAAGCGCGAATGAACCAACGCCATCGCCGATTCCATGTCCGGATGATGCAGGTCAGGAAAATACCCCCCAAGCTGACCGGTGGTCAGCATCCCCTTGTAGACAATTGTCCGAGCTGACAGAGTCGCCGAGTAAAAGAAGTCTCCCCCATCCAGGGAGCTGTAACGAACTGCATCGGAAGCGCGGCGGCGGATGACATAGAGCTTACGCTCGAAATCCTGATCATCGTCGATATCATCGCTGCGTCCAATAAAGATCTGCTTCATCAGAGGCTCACAGGCCCTGGAGGCCTCCCCAAGAATCTCACTTTTCACGGGAACATCGCGCCACCCGAGAACAGTCTGTCCCTCCTCCTGAACAATCCCCTCAAAAATCGCCATCGCCTTTGAACACGCTGCTTCGTCAGGCGAGAGATAAACGAATCCCACAGCGTAACGTCCTTCTCCCGGTAGATCGATACCCAGATCGGAGGAGATCGTCTTGAAAAAACTGTGCGGCAACTGGAAGAAGAGTCCGGCCCCGTCACCGGTGTTGGCGTCACATCCACACCCTCCACGGTGGTCCATGTTCACACACATTTCCAGCGCACCTTCGATGATACTGTGGGACTTTTGACCTTTCAGGTGGCAAAGGAATCCAACACCACAAGAGTCTTTCTCATTGCTGGGATCATAAAGCCCCTGTTTTTTGGGCATTCCTGAGGAACGAAGATGGCTTTGGCTCTCTTGCATATTGGTTTCGATAATCAGCCCCGCATGATGCGGGGCAAAACAACGCCCTATCTGGGCCAGAATTTTGGGAGCGAGTGGGAGAAAGGAAATATTTAGCGCCCCCGCTATCTGGTCAAGCTTCGCATGATCTCAGTTTTGCTGCCCAAAAGGCCATCATGATCGCTACCGGGCCGCAGAAACAGCGCCAGAGCTTCACTCATAACAGTTCTGGAGGCTGCCTATTCACAGAAAATGACCTCTGGGAGGAGGTCTGCGCTCCTTTCCGCTTCTGGAGAAATATTGCCTTGGACCAGAGGCCGGGAAGCTCAAGGCCTGTCCGAACCTCGCTCGACACCACCACCCAATCATGCGAATCTTCATGGATGAGTAGGGAAGAACCCGATTCACCTGCCATCGCAGACCCGGCGCCCGAGGGCAAACGTTCTCTCCTGACCAAGCTCCGCATTGGATTACTCCTCGTGGCTGCCGCGGTCCTCCTCATCGTAGCAACCCTCAACTGGAACCCTATCACCATCGACCTGATGGGCAGGGACATCGAGGTCGCTCTCTCCCTTCTTGTCATCCTGACCTTCGTCTGCGGCACCATCTTCGGGATCCTGCTCGTCAATTTCCGCCCCTGGCGGAAACACGACTGATTCCGCCCATCTTCCTTCATGCCTTACTCCCAATCCGTCAGCCGCTGGTGCTTCAATGACTTCTCCCTCGGGGAACTCGCTGAACGCGCCGCGAACCTCGGCCTGAAGGGCATCGACCTCCTTCATCCGGGCGAAGTGGCCACCGTCAAATCCTTCGGCCTCACCTGTCCGGTTACCGCTGCTCCGGAACACGACAGCGGACTGGGGTGCATCGAGCGGGCCTTCAACCGCCGGGAACACCACGACACTCTGGTAGAGATCTATCGCGAGCTCATTCCTGCTGCTGCCGAGTCCGGCACCCCCCATGTCATCACCTTCAGCGGGAACCGCGAAGGGCTTTCAGACCAGGAGGGAATTGACAACTGCAGCGCCGGACTGGATCGCATTCTCCCCCTCGCGGAGGAGCACGACGTCGTCCTCGTCATGGAACTCCTCAACTCGAAGGTTGATCACCCCGATTACCAGTGCGACCACACCGGCTGGGGAGTCGCCCTCTGCGAGAAGATCGGCCATCCGCGCTTCAGGCTTCTCTACGACATCTACCACATGCAGGTCATGGAGGGAGACGTGATCGCCACCATCCGCGAGAACATCGATTACCTCGCCCACTTCCATACTGCCGGTGTTCCCGGACGAAACGAACTGGGTGCTGATCAGGAGCTCAATTATCCCGCCATCGCCCGCGCCATCGCCGGGACTGGTTACTCCGGATTCGTCGGCCACGAGTTCGTTCCCACCGCGGAAGAGCCCTTCGACTCTCTCGCCGAAGCCGCCCGGTGCTGGACCCTCTGACCGCCATTGCGACGTCCCGAACATGTCCCTGATGAATCTCCCGCCAAAAGAAGCGAAGTTCCGACTTCCCTCCGGTCCCATGAAATTCGTGCACACCCTGCTCTGCGCCTTCACCGCCCTTTCCTGGTCCGCCTCCGCCATTCCCAATGCGGTCGGCGGCTTTCTGGCCCAGGCTGAAAGCCCCCTCAACGACACCGAGATCGGCAATCAGCTTCTTGACCCCAGGCTCTGGGCCGGCGAGAGGAACCTTCCGGGCAACTGGCGGAAGGAAGCGCCCATCGCCACCGTGGCAGGCTCCTATCTCGCGGCCCGGCCCACAGTCTTCGGCGTCCCGGCCGTCATGGTCCAAGCACGGCATCGCAGCGGTGAACTGGACTCCCTTGCCATCACTTTCGCTGATGCAGGATCCTACTTCGGCTACCTCGACGAGAAACTCCCCTCCGGCCTGACCCGTCGGCAACAAGAGGCTGAACTGCAACGCCGCCTCTCCGGGAAACAGCAGGAGTTCTCCACCTTCTTCCGCGAAACGGAAACCTCACTCAAGGAATCCCTCCGGAGCCTCACTGACAAACGTCCGAGAGAAAATCAGATTGGAAAGACCCGCACCCTGCGAGCCGAGGCAATCGATTACCGGAAAGACGACCTCGTTCTCCGCCTCCTGGTGGGAGGTGAGCGCCTCATCCGCCTTCTCATCCAGCCCGCCAGGTCCGCCTCCCGTGGGTGGCTCGACACCGACCGCACCGCCCTCTCCGGGAACGACCTTGGCCGCGTCTATCAGGAACACGTGACCAGGGTCGACAACGGCGATATCCGTATCGATCGCCTCCCCATCGTGCCCCAGGGATACAAACCCTATTGCGGACTGAACACCCTCACCATGGCGGCCCGCTACTTCGGGCTTCACCTCGACGAGGACTGGCTGGCGGTGGCCGGGAAATTCCAGAACACCGGTTCCGCTGCGGGCTCACAGATTCCCCGCCTCTATCTCGCAGTCGCAAAGGAGGCCGGTCTCGACCTCCACAAATCGAACGCTTTCTCCCTCGACGAGGCACGGGGATCCCTCGATCGCGGACTCCCGGTGGTGGTCTGGCGTCGTTTCTCCGCCGGACGCAACACAATTCACACCCGGCAGACCCTCCAGTCCTCCCGGGATTCCGACTTCAGGATTCCCTCTCCCGATACCGCGACCCGCGACTCCTGGCCGGACGACAAGGCCCCTCTCCACGCCTCCGTCATCGTCGGTTACAATGCCACCCGCCAGGAGGTGCTTTTTGTCGAGAGCTGGGCCGGCATGGACATTCCACGCCGCATGCGGGCCGAGGAAATGTCTGCCACTGCCTACCTGACCTTCTACTTCAAGAGATGATCTCCCTCATGGTCACCGGAACAATCGCAGCAGGTAACCCGCTGGAGATAAGGAACAAGGACGATCAGGAGAAGACCAGGAATCCTGAGATTTCAGGCGACAAGAAAAACGAGCAGGAGCTTCAGTGAGAACAGCCTGAGTGGTAATCCATTCGGATCAACCCGAATGGGGTGAAATGGGGATTCCCGTGGAATCCCGTTGCGCCCCCTGCTTCTCTGCGCTAGCGTTCCGTTGTCTACCGTGTGCGTCATTTCTTGGCTCGCGCCCGGACCGATGCTTTGACAAAGGGGGCAGCCCCGCCGAAGTGAAGTCAGGCCTTCATTGGAAGGCTTTGCCTCGGAGGAAGTCCCCAACCTATTGGGCTACGGGAACGTGGCTCGCGTAGTCAAGGACGGCACGGCGGATACTTCTGGAAACCCGCTCGTTCACCCGAGCGGGTTTTTCCTTTCCCAGGAAGATCGCAATCCTCTGCCTTCTTCGCCCTTCACGGAAACAGCTCCAGCCTCATATCCCGGAACGCTGCCAGGACCCTTCGCACGGCCAGAATCACAGGGCAAAAGGGAAAGCCTTCCTGCATCCTACTCCAGGTAATCCACGTCCCAGTCGATCTTCATCCACTGGATGCGTTCGCCTTCGAAGCAGAAGCGCCCACGAAACTTCTCACCCTCCAGCATGCGGGGCAGCCAGTGCTGGTCGTCCTCCCACATCAATTCGTAGGGAATGCGGTGAAGGTGCGTCCACATCGGGATGGCCTCCACGGTTTCCTTCGGTTCGCCCTCGCATCCTCTGGCCAGGAAGACATGCACGAAGATATCGGGAATGTCGCTCATCGCGAAGGACAGTTCTCCCATCTTGCGCGGATCTGCCGGCGTAACGTGCACCTCTTCCCCGGTTTCCCGCACCGCCGCTTTGAGGGGGGACTCTCCGGGATCTATCTTTCCACCGGGCGCATTGATCTTTCCCGCTCCGATTCCTCGCAACTTCCGGATGAGCAGGATGTCGTCACCATCGCGAATGAACATCAGGGTGGCCCGGATCTCGGGTCGCCATCCGGCCCACTCAATCGGTGAGGGCCTGCTGCTCTCGTCCACCCCTTCGCTCATCAGTCCTCTCCGAAGGCCTCCATTCCGCTGCAGGTGCAGACCAGGTTCCGATCCCCGTACACATTGTCGATCCGACCCACCGCCGGCCAGAACTTGTGATCACGCAACCGGGGTACCGGAAAAGCCGCCCGCTCACGTGAATAGGGACGATCCCACACATCCCCGGCGACCACCTCCGCGGTGTGCGGCGCGCGGCGCAGAACGTTGTTCTCGGGGTCGGCATCACCGTTGATCACCTCCTGAATCTCTCCGTGAATGGCAATCATCGCTTCACAAAAGCGATCGAGTTCTTCCCTGGACTCCGATTCGGTGGGCTCGATCATGAGTGTTCCCGCCACCGGCCAGCTCATGGTGGGTGCGTGGAATCCATAGTCGATCAGGCGCTTGGCCACGTCTTCCACCGTCACCCCGCTCTCCTTCTGTAGCGGCCGCAGGTCGATGATGCACTCGTGCGCCACGCGACCCCGGGATCCGGTATAAAGGACGGAGAAATACTTCTTCAGGCAGTGCGCCACGTAGTTGGCATTGAGAAGGGCAACCTTGGTGGCTGCGGTCAATCCCTCCACACCCATCATGCGGATATACATCCAGGAGATGACATTGATGGAAGCGCTTCCCCACGGAGCAGCGCAAACCGCCCCCTCGGGCCGGCCCAGTGCCGCATGTCCCGGGAGATAGTCCACCAGATGGGTCGCCACCCCGACCGGCCCGACCCCGGGACCACCACCGCCATGCGGAATACAGAAGGTCTTGTGCAGGTTGAGGTGGCAGACATCGGCTCCGATGCTCCCGGGACTGCAGAGTCCGACCTGGGCATTCATGTTGGCACCGTCCATGTAGACCTGGCCCCCATGCCGGTGCACCGTGTTGCAGACTTCCAGGATGCTCTCTTCAAAAACACCGTGGGTCGATGGGTAGGTCACCATCAGAGCACCCAGCTCGCCACTGTGTTTTCCACACTTGGTCTGCAGATCAGTCACATCGATATTCCCCTCCTCGTCGCACTTGATGGCCACCACCCGGAAACCCGCCATGACCGCGGAAGCCGGGTTGGTGCCGTGGGCGGAAACGGGGATCAGGCAAATATCGCGCTGCGCCTCCCCGCGGTCGTGATGATACCGCCGGATAGCCAGAAGACCGGCATACTCACCCTGCGATCCCGCATTAGGCTGCAGCGAAACCGCGGCAAACTCGGTGATCTTCGCCAGCCAGTCCTCCAGCGCTTCCAGCATGGCCCGGTAGCCCACCGTCTGTGCCTCCGGCGCAAAGGGATGGATCGTTCCCACCTCGGGCCAGGTCACCGGCATCATCTCGGACGCCGCATTGAGCTTCATCGTGCAGGAACCCAGCGAGATCATGGACTCATTGAGCGCCAGATCCTTTCCTTCCAGTCGCCGGAGGTAGCGCATCATTTCCGTCTCGCTGTGGTAGAGACTGAAGACTTCGTTCCGAAGATAGGGAGATCTGCGGACCAGCTTGTCTGGAATACCCCCTTCCCCCCTCTCCTCTTCATCCAGACCGAGACAACCGAGAAGATTGCCCAGATCCTCACTGGTGGCTGTTTCATCGAAGGACACCCCCACCCGGCCGTTGTCGAGAAGGCGCAGGTTGTAGCCCTCCTCTGCTGCTGCCTCCACGTATTCCTCCGCTTTCTCTCCCAATTTCAGGGTAAGGGTATCAAAGAAGCTGTCACTCTCACACTCGATGCCACCCACCCCCAGGGCCCGTGCCATGCGAGCGGTGAGGTCGTGAATGTGCGAGGCGATCTTCCGCAGGCCCCCGGAACCGTGATAGACTGCATACATCGAAGCCATGACGGCCAGGAGCACCTGGGCGGTGCATATGTTGGAGGTAGCCTTGTCGCGTCGGATGTGCTGCTCACGGGTCTGGAGCGCGAGGCGGTAGACCCGCTTCCCCGCGTCGTCCACCGAGACACCCACCAGTCGCCCCGGCAGCTTGCGCTTGAGAGCGTCGCGGCAGGCAATGTAGGCCGCATGCGGCCCCCCGAATCCCGGGGGAACTCCGAAGCGCTGCGTTGAGCCCACGCATAGATCCGCCCCAAAGGCACCCGGTTCCTTGAGCAGGGTGAGCGCCAGAGGGTCGGCGGCAACCACCAGGAATCCACCTGCACCGTGCACCTTCTCGGCCAGGCTCTCGTAGTCGTGGAGAGCCCCCAGAGTGTCCGGATACTGCACGAGGGCGCCTGCCAGCTCCCCTTCCACGGGAGCAACATCCTGCCAGTCTCCGATGCAAAGCTCCAGTCCCCCGGCCTCTGCCCGGGTGCGAAGGACGTCGAGGGTCTGCGGATGGCAGTTGCGGTCCGCAAAGAACATCCCGGCCTTCGGTTTTGCCGCCTGCGCCATGGTCATGGCCTCCGCCGCTGCGGTTCCTTCATCCAGCAGGGAGGCGTTGGCCACGTCCATTCCGGTGAGATCGACCACCATGCTCTGGAAGTTCAGCAGGGCCTCCAGCCGCCCCTGCGCGATTTCAGCCTGATAGGGCGTGTAGGCGGTGTACCAGCCGGGATTCTCCAAGATGTTGCGTTGAATTACAGCCGGTGTGATGGTCCCGTGATAACCCTGCCCGATGAAAGACTTGCACAGCACATTCCGAGACATGACCTCACGTAATTCGGCGAGAGCTGCCGATTCGCTCAGCGGTTCCGGAAGTAGGGGAGCCTTCCCCAATCGGATGGAGGCCGGCACCGCTTCATCAACCAGGGCATCGAGCGAAGCACACCCGAGTTCCTCAAGCATCTGCCTGCAACTCTCCTCCGACGGACCTATGTGCCGTTCAGGAAAACCCCGGGGGATGGGCATTGATGACTTCGACGAAGACGAGGGCGCACTGGAAGGTGCCGGGGAGATACCCATGATGTCAGTTGATCAAATCCTCGTAAGCTCCCGAATCAAGAAGCTCATCCAGATCTCCCGCGTCTTCAAGACGCACCTTGAAGATCCAACCCTCCCCATAAGGACTGCTGTTGATCACGGAGGGATCTCCTTCCAATTCCGTGTTGATGGCAACCACTTCACCCCCGAGTGCTGCATAGATCGGGCTCGCCGCCTTGACTGACTCAACGGTGCCTACCTCGTCACCACTGCCCACCACCTGTCCGACGGAGGGCAGTTCCACGAAGACCACGTCGCTCAATTCTTCCTGAGCATGATCCGTAATACCAACCGTGACGACATTGTCTTCGAGGCTTACCCACTCATGATCAGGCGTGTACCGGAGATTGTCTGGAATATTCATTGCTTCTGCTGGGTGAATTCCTAGCGCGTCAGGCCTTCTTGTAAAAAGGCTTTTTCACTACTTCTGCAGGAATCATGCGCCCCCGCACCTCGACCGCGAGGGCCGCTCCCACTCTGGCGGCTTCCCATGGCAGATAGGCCAGCCCGATTCCGACTCCCAGGGACGGGGAGAGCGTCCCGCTGGTCAGTCTGCCCAGCTCGTGACCCTCCCGGTCCAGCACCGCACACCCCGGGCGGATGGGCGGCCCCGGTTCAAGGCATTTCACCGCTGCCAGACGTTCGGTCAAACCGTTTGATTTCTGGGCGGCCAGCGCCTCCCTCCCCACAAAGCTCTCCTTCTCGAGGTCCACGAAAAATCCCAGTCCGGCCTCCAGGGGCGTACGCTCGGGGCTCAGATCGGAACCATTGAGCGGATAACACATTTCCAGCCTCAGGGAATCCCGAGCCCCCAGACCGCAGGCCCGGGCCCCGTCGTCCAGCGTGCTGCGGAACCAGTGGGCACCCCCTCCCACCCCGCAAAACAGCTCGAATCCGTCCTCCCCCGTGTAGCCAGTCCGACATACCAGAATACGCTGCCCTTCCATCTCGAATTCATCCACCCCGTTGCGCCCGGGGAGCGTGCGGCCTCCCATCATGCGAAAATAGACATCAGTGGCTCGCGGACCCTGCACCGCAATGCCAGCCATCTCCTCACTTCGATCCTGCAACGCGACCACCCCCTCCTTGTTGTACGCCTTCAACCAGGCAAAATCCTCTGCACTCTTGGCCGCGTTCACCACCAGCAGGAAAGACTCTCCCTGCAACCGGTAGAGAATGAGATCATCGATTATTCCACCCTTGTCGTTGAGCAGGAAGGTATAGTGCCCCTTTCCTTCCTCCAAGTTATCCACATTATTCGTGAGCAAACCATCAAGCCAGTCGACCGCCTCCCCACCTTCCACGAAGAACTGACCCATATGGGAGATATCGAAGACACCGGCCGCCTCCCGCACGGCCTGGTGTTCCTCCAGGATCGAACCATAACGAATTGGCATGTCCCATCCCGCGAAGCCCACCATCCTGCCCCCCAACTCCAGATGCACCTCGCGCAGGGGCGTCTCTTTCAGTTCTCCGCTCACGCGGGGGATGCTGTGAGGCCGGATGGGGCTTGTCAATGCGTGCCTCCGGCCCTTTGTTCACCCCGTGACCCTCTCCAACTCGCTGGAGCCAAAATTCAGATGGATGGCCTTTCCCGGTCTCATCCGGGGCATCGGCATCATTCATTTCTTCGTCTTCGTCCTCCTCGTCTTTAATCCGGAAACCGTCAACTCTTTCATCTTCAACAAGACCTTGATTGCAAAAGGCGAGTACTGGCGGGCGATCTCCTTCATCGCCCTTCCCCCCATCCTGCCCGGAGGCTGGCCACTGCTCCTCTCCACCCTCCTGATGTTCTTCATCCTGAGGATCACCTTTCTCATCAACGATTCCCTCGAGCACGCCTGGGGAGCATTCCGCACCTCCCTTTACGTCTATGCGGTTCTCGGATGCATGATCCTCGCCCACTTCTGGTCGGGTCCTCTCCTTTCAGTCCTGGGAGGCGTGATCCTCTATGCAGCGCTCTTTATCGCCTTCGCCACCATTTTCCCCAACATCGAGTTTCGTCTCTTCCTCGTCGTCCCGGTCAAGATCGGCATCCTTGCGATCATCCTCGCCGTCATCACCATCCTGCAGTGTTTCACAGGAAGATTGCAGGTGACCGCACACATCCTTCTCACCTTCTTTCCCTACCTCGCCTGGGCCGTGCCACGCTTCCTCAAGTGGTACGTCATGCGCGGCAGGACCGCGGCCCGGAGAAACGCCTTCCAGCGGCAGGCCCTGCCCGAGGGAGAGACGTTCCATAAATGCGAACAGTGCGGTGCCACCGACTCCTCTCACCCTGAGCGTGATTTTCGCGTCACCGAGGAGGAACGCGAACTCTGCAACGCCTGCCTGGCCGAATAATCCTGACTGCAGCCCCAAACTCCGGAACCCCGTCCTCATGCCCGACTTCAGCCAACTCCCTTCCGTCGAGAAGCTCGCCCTCGCGCTGGCTGACGAGGTGAGCCTGCCCCGTCCCCTGGTCACTGGCTTCGTCAAGCGAGCTCTCTCCCAGTGGCGGGAACGCCTGGCAGGAGGTGACGAGACTGGGCGCGAGGCGATCGAGGGGGACATTCTTTCAGGCCTTCAGTCCTTTGCCTCCTCCCGCCTGCAGCCGGTCATCAACGCCACTGGGGTCCTCATTCACACCAACCTGGGACGGTCCCCCCTCGGTCAACGGGCAGCCAACGCCCTGGGCGAGGTGGCCACCGGTTACTCCAATCTCGAATTCAACCTCCTCGATGGGAAACGGGGCAAGCGCGCCGGCTACCTCGAAACGGCACTCGCCGTCCTCCTTGAAACCGAAGCCGCCACTGCCGTCAACAACTGTGCCGCCGCCCTCGTTCTCACCCTCCGCAGCCTCATCTCTCCGGAAAAGAACGAGGTCATCGTCAGTCGCGGCGAACTGGTCGAGATCGGGGGCGGATTCCGCATCCCCGAAGTCCTTGAAACTTCCGGGGCCCAGCTCGTGGAGGTTGGTGCCACCAACAAGACCCATCTGAAGGATTACGCCGGAGCAATCACCGAACGTACCGCGCTCATCCTCAAGGTGCATCGCTCCAATTTTTACCTTGAGGGCTTCACCTCAGAACCGGCCCTTCCCGAGCTCGCTTCCCTCGCCCGGGAGCACAAAATCCCTTTCGTGGAGGATCTCGGTTCCGGCGCAGTGATGAATACCGACGACCTCGCCCCCATCGATCACGAGCCCACGCCCCAGGAGGCCCTCCGTAACGGGATTGATCTCGTCATCTTTTCCGGCGACAAGCTGCTCGGCGGACCACAGGCCGGAATTATTGCCGGCTGCTCCGATCTGGTGGCCCGCATCAAGGGGGAGCCCTTCTTCCGCGCCGTGCGTTGCGACAAGCTGATTCTCACTGTCCTGCAGGAATGCATCGATGACTACCTTCGCAGCAAGGGCGAGAAGCGCCCCGATATTCCGGTCCTCAATTTCCTGGCCCTCCCCCTCGATGACCTGCAATCCCGGGCCGAGGCCATCGTGACGGAACTGGACGGGCTCCCGGTCCGGACTGCAATCGTGGAAACCACCTCCCAGACCGGGGGCGGCACCATGCCCCGTGCCGGGTTTCCCTCCCTCGCCCTCGAGATTGCTCCCACCGGGATGGGACTCGAGAAACTGGCCGGTCGCCTGCGCTCGGCCGAGCCGGCCGTCATCGGCTACGCCCACGACGACAAGTTCCTTCTCAACCTGCGCACCGTCTTTCCGTCCCAGGACAAAGATCTCACCAGCGCTCTCCGGGAGGCGCTGGAATGACCACGCGTTTCCTCGCTCCGCTCGCCATTGGCTTTCTCATCGCCTCCTGTGGAGAATCCCGCAACAGGCAGCGCGCCGAGGTTCGGCAGGTCTTCCAGAAATTCAGCGACGCCTTCTTCGCCAGGGACGGCAGAACCGCATCCAGCCACCTCAGCCGACGGACCTTTGTCTACTACGACCGCGTCATCCCCCTCGCGCGCAACGAGGACGGCGCCGGCCTCAGCGCCCTCCCTCCTCTTGAGCTCTTCTCCTGCCTGGCTCTCCGTCACCGCTATTCTCCGGAGGAACTCACGAAGCTCGACAGCCGCAAACTTGTCCTCGATTCCTTTAACCGGATGACCTTCCCGGCAGGTGCCCCGCACTTTCTGGACATCGGGGAGATCAGGATCATCACGCCGGGCGTGGAAGCCATCGCTCCCGTCCTACTCCCTCCTAGCGAATGGCACGAGGACATTCTCGTCACCTTCAACCGGGAAGACGGTGAATGGAAAATGGACCTGACTTCCGTCTTTGAGGCCCTCTCCGAAAAGATTGAGCCCCACTTGCGCGACCCCTCCTCAAGTCGCGCCGAGAGGGCTCTCCACTACCTCCGGATTCACGAAAACGAGCAAATTGGAAGCGAACTGCTCAAACCTCGCAACTAGCTATCCGATCCGACAGACCTCCCTCCGCTACCACCCGGCGGCAATCTTCTCAAAATCACTAAAAAAGAGGAATATCCCTTGAATTCCTTGCATCGACGGCTAGCCTCCGCGCCCCATGGCTCGCGCTGCAGGAAAAGCCAAAACCCGGAAGGCGGTCGCCAAGCGTTTCAAAGTGACCGGCTCCGGTAAGATATTGCGGCGGAAACAAGGCAAACGGCACCTTCTCCAGAAGAAGAGCCGCAAGCGTAAGCGTAACCTCGGTAAGGCCACGCTCGTTTCCGCCGCAGATCTCAAGAACGTGAAAGCGAATCTTCCCTTCTCGTAAGGGGCTTATTCAGTACGCAACGCCAGAACATAACGTGCCACCCCGGCGCGGCCTCTTACACAGCCTGCCCGCCTCGCGCGGGATACGAACGGATGAGACTGTGGGAGGACGACTGAAACAGTCCGTTCCAGAAAGACAGTAACATGCCACGCGCCACCAACGGCCCAGCCAGCCGCAAACGCCGCAAACGCGTCCTCCTCCGGGCCAAGGGCTTCCGGGGATTCCGCTCCAAGCTCTATCGCTACGCCAAGGATGCCGTCTACAAGGCCCGGCAGCACGAATACTACGATCGCAAAAAGCGCAAAGGGCAGTTCCGCCGCCTCTGGATTCAGCGTATAAGCGCCGCAGTCCGTGACCGGGGCCTGAGCTACTCACGATTTATGGAAGGCCTCAACGCAGCCGGCGTCGAGGTCGACCGCAAGATCCTCGCCGATCTCTCGGTCAACGATTCCGCTGCGTTTGATGCCATCTTCGAAACGGCCAAGTCGGCCCTCGAAGGCAAAGCGGCCTGAGCCGGAAACACCTTCCAATGCTCCACAGGGTCGCCATCAGCGACCCTTTTCCGTTTCCAGCACACTCATTCCTCCAGTTTCCCTATAAATCTCATGTTCCGAATCACAGAAACCAGGGGGAAATTCGACACCTGATTCTGGAAATTGGTTCGCTAGATTCTGACCGTAGCCGATTGTTCATCGCAACCCTCTCCCATGAAAGAAGAGATCGCCAAAATCCAATCTGATGCCCTGACCGCCATCGGGGCCGCCTCCGGCGAACAGGAACTCGATGAGGCCCGCATTGCCTTTCTTGGTAAAAAGGGACGGCTCACCGCAGCCTCGACCGGCATGAAGGACCTTTCCAAGGAGGAGAAACCCGTGGTGGGGCAACTTCTCAATGCCACCCGTGGCGCAATAACGGAAGCGCTCGAGGCCAAGCGTAACGCCCTTCAGGACGAGGCAGATCGTGCCGCCTTGGAAGGTCTCGATCTCACCTTGCCGGGACGCCCGCTTCACCCGGGCAACCTCCACCCCCTCACCCAGCTCGGGGACCGTGCCATCGGCATCCTGCGCCGCCTCGGATTCGCGCTGGCAGAGGGCCCCGAAATCGAAACCGAGTTCCACTGTTTTGACGCCCTGAACACCCCACCGGAACACCCCGCACGCAACGAGAAGGACACCTTCTACTTTGACAGCGGCAAACTCCTGCGCACTCACACCTCCACGGTCCAGGTTCGCACCATGGAAACACAGCCTCCCCCCGTACGTGTCATCGCGCCGGGATCCTGCTATCGACGAGACGAGGTGGACAAGACTCACCTTCCGGTCTTCAATCAGCTTGAAGGTCTCTACGTCGATACTGATGTGCAGGTCGGTGACCTCAAGGGTGCCCTGGAGTTCTTTTACCGTGCCATGTTCGGGGAAGAGACCGAAGTGCGTTTCCGCCCCCACTTCTTCCCCTTCACCGAGCCAAGTTTCGAAATAGACGCCCGCCTTCGACTGGAAGGTCACGACCCGGAATGGATCGAGGTCGCCGGGTGCGGCATGGTGGATCCTGCCGTCTTCGAGGAGATCTGCAAATCCAGAGGCGACGAACTCTACCACCCCGACAAGGTCACCGGATACGCCTTCGGCATGGGACTGGATCGCCTTGCCATGATCAAGTGGGGCATCAAAGACATTCGGCTGCTCATTGAGAATGATGCGAGGTTCCTGACCCAATTCGCCTGAATGCAGCACGTGATTTCGTAAGACAAATGCTGACACTCCCCTGTAATTTCCCAAACTCACTACGATGTTAGTTTCCAAAAACTGGCTCGCCAACCATCTCGACCTCACCGGTCTCAGCAACCCCGAGTTCGATGACATCCTCACCTTTGCCGGCGTGGAGGTCGAAGGCCTCTCAGAACAGGGTGTCTCCACTGACTTGGTGGTAGTCGCCCGGATTGTGCAAACCGAACAGCACCCCAATGCCGACCGCCTCAGCGTGACCCAGGTCGATGCGGGAGAAGGGGAATTGAGACAAATCGTCTGCGGCGCCAAGAACTACAAGGTGGGTGACAAGGTGCCCTGTGCGCTCCCCGGTGCGGAATTGCCGGGAGGCTTCACGATCGGTGAGACCGTGATGCGCAAGGTCGAGTCCAGGGGCATGCTCTGCTCTGCGGTCGAACTGGGACTGGGCACGGATCACAGTGGTCTCATGATCCTCCCCCCCGAATGGGAAACCGGGAAACCGCTCCGCCACTTCGTTGAGAACGACACCATCTTCGAAATCGAGATCACTCCCAATCGCCCCGACCTCCTCAGCCATCACGGGATGGCCCGGGAAGTGGCCGCCCTCACCGGCCGCGAACTCAATGCCGTGAAAATCCCTTCAGTCGAGCTCGCCCCAGCCGGTGAGGCCCTGAGTGTGGAAGGGCAAGAAACCTGTCCTTTTTACACCGCAGTAAACATCACGAACGTGACGGTGCGCGAAAGTCCGGACTGGTTGAAAAAACGGCTGGAGGCCATCGATTTGCGCCCCATTAACAACGTGGTGGATATCACCAACTTTGTCCTGCACGAACTGGGACAACCCTTGCACGCCTTTGATGGCTCCAAGGTCGATGGCGGTATCCGTGTGCGTTACGCCGCAGAGAGTGAAAAGTTCCCTGCCCTTGACGAGGAAACCTACGAACTGACTCCCACCGATTGCGTGATCTCCGACCGATCCGGAACCGCCCTCGCCCTTGGAGGAGTGATGGGAGGGGAACTATCCGGGGTGACCGGCTCCACCACCGACGTCATCCTCGAATCGGCCTGGTTTGACCCGCCCAGCATTCGCCGCACCGCACGACGTCTTAACCTGCACTCGGACTCCTCCTATCGCTTTGAACGAGGAGTCGATCCGCAGGGGGTCCTCAAGGCCTCCGCCCTCGCCGCCGGACTCATTGTCGAATTGACCGGAGGCCGCATCGAGGGACCCACTCTCTGCGCCGGAGAAACTCCCAATCTCACCGGGACGGTGACTCTCGACCCAGCCCGCCTGCAGCAACTGGTAGGTGGTGCCATCTCCATGGAGGATGCCCATCAGGCACTCGAACGACTGGGCCTCACCCCGGCTGGAGACGATCAGTGGCAGGTTCCCAGCCATCGCCTCGATCTGCAGCGCCACATTGATCTCGCCGAGGAGGTGGTGCGGGTGGCTGGCCTCGATGCCATCCCAGCCCGTAACCTCGCCAGCGCTGCCGTGCCGAGTGCGGTCGATGCCCGATACGATCTCGAAATCGATCTGAAAAAACAGCTTGCGGCCCTCGGGTTCTACGAAGCGCAGACCATCAAGCTCATCTCCGAGAATCAGCTCCGTGACGCTCTGCCGCTCCGTCCCCTGCATGACGGGGACATCATCCGTGTCAGCCTGCCTCTCAGCGAAGATCACAGTGTGATGCGCCCCAGCCTTGCTCCCTCTCTCCTCTCCACCGCCAGCCGCAACGTCCGACAGGGTGCCAAAGCGGTCCGTTTCTTCGAGATCGGCCGCTGTTTCCGCAATGCGGGAGGGGGGAAGGCCACCGACCTGGAAATGGATGCGCTGGGAATCCTTCTCGGTGGTAGCACCCGGCCGGACTTCTGGAACAGCACGCACGACACCGGAAGCGACGCCTTCTCACTGAAGGGAGTGATCGAAACGATTCTGCCCGGTACGCAGGTGCAACTCACCCCGGCTCAGCCAGGCAACTTTCTCCAGGCTGCTCAGGTGGTGGCAAATGGAAGGACCATCGGATCCTTCGCACAGCTGTCTCCTTCCCGTGGACGCGAGCTCGACCTTGATTACCCTGTCTACCTCGCCGAGCTAGATCTCAGCCGCGTGTGCGACCTGCGCAGTAACGGATCTCACGTAGTGGAACTGCCACAGTTCCCCGGTTCCTCCCGCGACGCGGCAATGGAGGCACCCGCCGACCTCGCCAACGCCGAGATCGAAAAAGCGATCCGCAAGCTCAACGAGCCTCTCCTCGTTTCCTTCGGCTGCTTTGACGTGTTCCGGGATTCCACCGGCGACAAGCTCAATGCCGACCGCAAATCGGTTGCCTACAGCTTCCATTACCGCGCCACCGATCGAACCCTGAAGAGCGAAGAAGTTGATGCCGCTCACCTGAGGTTGCTCCAGCACCTGGAGAAAACGCTCCCAATCAGTTACCGTTAAAGGAATCGTGCGGATCCAGCATCCTGTCGACAGCTACGCCAGATCCTCAGCCGTCACCGATCGCTTCTCACGGGATCCGAGCAGGAGGGCCTGGTCCACCACGCGGATTGGGTCTCCGTCGAAACGGTAGCTGTGGCAATTGGGGCAGATCACAGTCTCAAGTCCCACGATCGATTCGCACCCCTCGCAGACCTGATATTCGCAAGGATTGGACGCAATCTCCTGCGCCTTGGCCAATCGTTCGCTTGGGAGAAGTTCCACAGTATGAAAACAGGCTAGAAAAGAGGAACCCGGCTGCAACGGCACTCCATGGGACGGGATTATGGAACCCTAAGAGCTTGTGGTGCCCTTGACAGACTTGACCGCCTTGCTCTTGAGGTTGGCAGCCTTGTTCTTGTGGTAGATACCCTTCTTCTGAGCCTGATCCACGGCCGAGGCCAGTTGCTTCAAAGTATTCTGCGCTTCTTCCGCATTGCCGGCTTGGGCGGCCTCCAGCGTCTTTTTCCGCAGGGATTTCACCCTGGTGCGGAGAACCTTGTTGCGATCGGTCCGGCTCTTTATTTGACGGACCCGCTTAAGGGCAGATTTTGAATTGGCCATATTGAAGATATTCCCCGGAGGGGCGACGAACCTAGGCAAGCCGGGACCACTGTCAAGCACGCGCAGTCGAAAACCCCGGAATCCCCGGCAAACCGGGCGAGATCAGATTGAGGGCCCGGCACGGAAAACCTTGCGGTCCTGCCGGGACTGGACCGCTTCCTGCGCGGCGTATTCGCCCTGGGGCAGGGCTCCAGGGATGCGGTAGAGCGATCCCCTGATCACCTTCACCTCGGCCCCCACTCCGACGCGGCGGTAGAGATCGATGATATGCCGGGATTTCATGCGGATACACCCGTAGCTGGCGGGACTTCCGATACGCCATTCTTCAGGCGTTCCGTGGATGTAAATGTAGCGCCGATAGGCATTCCGGTTCTTATCCTCCATTCCCTTCAGCCAGATGATACGTGAGACGATGGGATCCCGGCCGGGGGAATTCGGTCGCAGGACTTCTCCCGTGCGACGGCGACTCTTAAAAACAGATCCGGAAGGAGCGCCGTCCCCGATCTTGCGGGCGATGCGCATGGTTCCAAGAGGCGTGTACTTACTACCAAGCTTATCTCCCAGTCCGAACTTGGAAGTTGAAACGGGATAGCTCTTCACCGGTTCGCCGTCCTTTACGATCATCATCTTCTGATCGCGGACACTTATCAGCACCTTGTTTCTCACATCCATCTGTGCACAACTACTGAGAAACGGAGCGGAAAGACCAATGAACAGAAAAAGGGCGGAACTGTTCAGTAGTTTGGGCATCATTGACAGACAACACTGCATACTTCCATTTGTGGAACTACTCGGTCTGTCGGTCGCGGGAGGCCGCATTCCAAGATATCACAAAGGATGATACGGAAGTATAAAAGAAGCCTATCGGAAAAGGAAGCAGGAAAGTAAAGGAAACTAAATTTCCGCTCAAGAGCGCATCGAGAACAACAAAGAGGAAGAATACTCCGAAGAAAAACTCTACCACGGGGGTGACAGACCTGATGGCCTTGTAGCGGCCCTTTCTGGAGGCAGGGGATTTTTCCGCCTTACGCTTCTCAATTCCATACTTGGGCGTGCGCACAAAGCCCGACTGCATGTTAAAGAGGGCTTCCATCACGGCCCGGGCGTTATTGATGGACATCCCGATACCGAGGGCCAGGAGACAGGGCAGATAGATGATCTCCTTCCACCACCCCTTGGGGTTAAGGGCCTTCTGCGACATGAGGTAGAAGAAAATAACCGAACCAGAGGCAAAGATGAAGATGGGGATATGGATGAGCGCCTTCACCCAGACACTCATTTCCGGCTGGTACTTGGTGTTGGGGAAGATCAGGAAGCACAGCACCATGAGAAGGAGCCAGGCAAAGTTCGAGGTGAGGTGCGCCGTCGCTTCCAGCTTTATATGGAGGGGGAACTTGCTGCGCCAGATCGCAGGCAGCACTTTCTTGCAACACTGAATTGATCCCTTGGTCCAGCGATGCTGCTGGCTCTTGAACCCGTCCATGTCCACCGGCAACTCCGCCGGAGTTTCCACCTCGTTAAGGAAGATGAAACGCCAGTTGCGCAACTGGGCACGATAACTCAGATCCATGTCCTCGGTCAGGGTATCATGCTCCCAGCCACCAGCATCGGTGATGCACTTCTTGCGCCAGATCCCGCCTGTGCCGTTGAAGGTGAAAAAACGGCCACTGCGGTTGCGCGCCGTTTGTTCCAGTTCCAGGTGCCCGTCCAGAAACATGGCCTGCACGCGGGTGAGCAGGTTGTAGTTCCGGTTGAGATGTCCCCATCGGGTCTGGATCAGGCCGATCTCATCGTCAGTGAAATAATGAATGGTCTTCCGCAGGACATCGGGATTGGGAACGAAGTCTGCATCAAGGATGAAGACATACTCCCCCTTGGCGGTATCAAGTCCGTTCTCCAGCGCTCCCGCCTTGAAACCCGTACGGTCATCGCGGTGAATCAGCTCCGCATCGAAGCCCCGCTCCTGGAGCTTCTCGATCTCCATTCGCGCGATTTCGGTCGTCTCGTCAGTCGAGTCATCAAGCAACTGGATCTGCAGCTTTTCCCTGGGATAGTCGAGCTTGGACACTGAAGTGAGCAACCGCTCCACTACATGCATCTCATTGAATACCGGAAGTTGCACCGTGACCAACGGGAGATCGTCGAACTTCCGCTTCACCTCGGGCCGCCGCCAGGAATGACGGAGGTAGAGGTAGACGATGCAAAGCCGATGGCACCCGTAGCCGGAGAGACCCAGAAGGACGAGGACGTAGGCCACGTACCAACACCATTTGAGGGTTTCCATGTTGTGTGTGTGAAGTCCGGGTTGCGATCAAGGGCAGGAAAAGGAAGCGACACTCTATCCGGACTGCAGAAGAACGCAGTGAATTACAGCCCCTTGAAAGTCAAGTTTTTCCGGTTTATTCACACTGTTGGCGTTTTTATTCAGTGGTTCGGGTAACTGGCCTGTAGCGAAAGATCATTCACGTGGGAGTCGGGCTTGCAGGGACGGAGCGCGGACCGTAAATCGTCCTGATGAGCGATGCTTCTTCTCTTCCCTCGGTCGCTGTCTTCGGGCTGGGGATCATCGGTTCGCGAGCCGCCGATCACATTGCAGCAGCCGGGTATCCAGTGACCACTTGGAGTCGCTCTCCCCGCGAACGTACGGACTTTGAGACTGATCCGTCGACGGCAGCACGCAACGCGGATATCGTGGCCTGTTATCTCAAGGATGTCCCGGCCGTGCGGTATATTCTTGGAAACATTCGAGACTCCCTGGGGCCGGGCAAAACCTTCGTGAACCACGCCACCATCGATCATGCCACCACCGATTACCTGGTGGCTGAGTGTGCCCGGCTTGGATGCGGATTTCTGAACGCCCCCTTTACCGGTAGCAAGATAGCGGCCCGCAATGCCGCCCTTGTCTACTATGCCGGTGGTGATTCGGAGGTAATGGAACGCCTCCGCCCCTTTCTTGAGGTGACCTCCACCCAGATAATGAAGGTGTCCTCCCCTCTCGCCGCAACCATTCTCAAACTCACCACCAACCTGATTACGGCCTCTACCGTGCAAGCCCTGGCGGAGGGGTTGACGGTCAACCTCGCTCATGGCATCTCCGCCGAGACATATCTGGAATCCATCAAGCCCAACGCCTGCGCATCGGTGCTCGCCAGCATGAAGGTGATCAGCATGGCGGAGGGCGACTTCGATCCTCACTTTTCGCTTTCCAACATGCTGAAGGACGCGCGCTACATGCTCGATCTCGCAGAACGGGCCGGTCTTGAGACCCCCGGCATCGCCAACACTGCCACCCAGATGCAGAAACGCAACGATCTGGGCGAAGGCGAGTTCGATTTTTCGATCCTCTTCAGGCAGTTCGAGGAGGCCTGATGACAGGATTCGGAAAACCTCGATTCCTGGCTCGTTGATCCTCCCCCTGAGTGGTCCGATCCGACCCCCCTAATACTGATAGTTGACGTAGATCTGGAGTCGCGGACCGTCGTCGGCGGAGTCCTCACTCTGGAGCGGAAAGGCATAGTCCAGCGCCATCGGTCCGAAGTAGGGAATGGTGGCCCGCACCCCCACACCCACGTCGCTGTGGATCTGGTTGGCACCGAAATCAAACGAGTCGGCGTTGACAAAACCGATATCGCCAAAGACCGCCCCGCGCACCTGACCAAAGATGGGGAAGGTGGCTTCCACCGTACCGTAGGCCGCGGTGTTGCCTCCCAGCACTGAATCCGTTGCACTGTCGCGAGGTCCGACATCGCGAGTATCGAACCCCCGGAGATTTCGTGCACCGCCGAGCATCTGCCGTTCGAATATCGGCACGCGCCCGCTAAAGGCATCCACCACCGTTACGGAGCCATTGAGGTTCAAAATAACATCCCAGGGCAGGTTCCAGTGCTTGGAACCCGTCGCACTGAGGGTGTAGGTCTCGACGTCGCCTCCAAGAATCCCGCCCGTCAGGGTAGCTCCCACGTTAAAGCGGTG
>Ga0315338_1000490_pt1 | contig 88024 bp, 80 predicted proteins | sample ASW8metaG_FD_204518 | JGI IMG/M metagenome (GOLD analysis project Ga0315338, IMG submission 204518) | Ammonia-oxidizing marine archaeal communities from Monterey Bay, California, United States - ASW #8 | ecosystem: Environmental > Aquatic > Marine > Coastal | place: USA: California | collected...
TGTTTCGAACGCGGCGCTATCTCGTCACCGCGCTGGTCCTCGGTGCGACGCTGGGGGCCCTGTTCGCGTTCATCACAGCAGCGCCGTTCATCCTCATCGACCGCCTCGGCGTGCGAACCGAGGATTTCGGCTACTACCAGGCAGTCATCGTGGTAGCCTTCTTCATCGGCAGCTTCGGCGCCAATCGTGGCGTCGCGCGACTCCGCGTCGATCGCATGGTCCGGATGGGGCTGAGTCTCGCTCTCCTCGGCGGCCTCGGCTTTCCACTCGTACTCCTCGCTGGGCTGGAAACCGCGACGGCAATTACAGCCACCATGTCGGTATACGCCCTTGGTCTCGGGTTCACCTTCGCGGCCGGACCCGTGGTGGCGCTGGCCGCCGCGCCCGGCGGACGCGGCGTCGCGGCGGCAATGCTCGGAGCCCTTGAGATGGGCGGCGCGGGGCTGGGTGCGCTTGCCGTCACAGCGTTGCACGACGGGTCGAGCTGGCCGCCAGCCCTCGTCGTCGCCGGTTTCTCCCTGATCGCGCTGTTGGTCAGCGGGCTCGGTGGCGACCAGCGGAGCGACTGACGCGAAAACGGCGGCTCCAGTAGAGGAACGGGCGGCTGCAAACCGGGGCCATTGGTGTAGGGGTATCGCCCAGCACCTGCCGCGGCCTGGCGCCTGCACCACCCGCGAGTACGATGGCCTGCATCAGGCCTCGATCGGAAACACGCTCCGCTCGATCAGCGCGCAGAAGATATGGCCGAAGATGATGTTACCTTCCTGGATCTTCTGCGTCTCGCTCGTGGGAATGTTGATCACTTGATCGCAAAGCCCGGTCATGTCGCCGCCATCGCGCCCTGTCAGGCCGATTCGAATGACGCCTCGGCTCGCCGCTGTTTTGAGCGCCTCAATGATGTTCCTTGAGCGTCCCGAGGTGGAGATCGCGACAAGAACGTCGCCCTTGTCCGCGATCGCCTCGACTTGGCGCGCGAAGACCCTCTCGTAGCCGTAGTCGTTGGCGATCGCGGTGAGGATCGAGCTGTCCGTCGTCAGTGCCAGCGCGGCCAAGCCTGGCCGATCGAAGTTAAGCCGGCTCACCAGCTCCGCAGCTAGGTGCTGGGAGTCAGCGGCGCTCCCTCCGTTGCCGCAGAACATGATCTTGCGACCGCTCTCGAGAGCGTCGATGCCCAGGCGCGCGGCGCGCTCGAACGCCTGGAGCAATGCCTCCGAGGCTAAGAGCTCCGCCAGCAGTTCCTGGGTCTTGATAACCTCGTCGAGAATGAGTTTACGCATCGTAATTCCTGAACGGGCATGCCGAACCCGTTGGGCGAACGGCAAGCAGGTCGGGAGCATATGGCCCTGGCTCAGCCAACCATACTCGTTTTTCCGCTGGTTGCCGCAAGAGTTGACACTTGCCTCGTTCGCCGCTGGTAGCCAGCCACCACTAAGTCCGATGCCGCCTACAGCTCGACGGCCACGCCTGTCGCCATGGAGCGCTGACAGGCGTCGAGAACCTGGAGCACCCGGTAGCCCTCCTCGATTCCACTGCGCGGCGGCTTATTGTCGCGGATGCAACGGATAAAATGCTCGCACTCGCGGCGCAGCGGCTCGGCACGCTCATAGGCAATCGGCTCGGCGGGGGCCTTGAGCACGACGGGTAAATCGTCTTCCCACCGGGCAGTGTGCGGATAAAGGAGGAGCTTGTCATCCCCCTCGGCGGCATCGTTGAAGACGATCATGCCGTCGCTGCCGATCACGACCATCCGATGGTCTTTAAACGGGTGGAGCCAGGAAACGAAGATGTGCGCCTCGATGTCGTCGCCGAACTTCATGTATGAGACGCTGGAATCGGCGATCCCGGGGCTGAGGTACGCGCTCCCGTTGGCGGCGACCCGCGTCGGCATCCGCCCGACGAGTTCGAGGTACATGGCGATGTCGTGCGGCGCGAACGACCACAGGGAGTTCTCCTCGCGTCGAATGCGCCCCAGGGAGAGGCGGTTCGAGTACATGTAACGAAGTTCACCGAGTTGGCCATCGCGGACCGCGCACTCGAGCGCCTCGAAGGCCGGATGATACAGCAGCAAGTGCCCCACCATGAGCTGGCGATCGGTCCGGGCGAGGTGTTCGCGCACACCGTCGGCTTCCGCCGCAGTCAGGGCGAGCGGCTTCTCGACAAAGACATGCTTACCCGCCGCTAGTGCTTGCCGCACCAACGCCGCGTGGGAGGCCGCAGGCGTCGCGATCACGACCGCGTCGATGTGCGCCGCATCGAGGAACTCGTCGACAGTGGTGTATCTAGCGGCGCGGGGATAATTCGCGGTCATGTCCTCGTGCACGGCGGGGTCAACATCGCAGATCGCACTGAGCGCACCAAGCGAGGCGAAGTTTCGCACCAGATTGCGGCCCCAGTAACCGGCGCCCAAAACGCCCACACGGAGTGACGGTGTCATGTTCGGAAGTGCTCCTTAGAGGATGCGGTCAGACTGGCCCCGTTGTACGCTTACCGGCCGCCGGGGGCACGGGGCGAGACAGGGCCGGCCCGACGGCCGATCTTCTCGTCCAATGACAGGGCTGGCTGGGGCGGCAGGGTTCGAACCTGCGAATGCCGGTACCAAAAACCGGTGCCTTACCACTTGGCTACGCCCCACCGGCACACGCGAACATAGGCACAATCGTGGGGTGGGGCAAAGCGTGTGGACGCGACCTTTAGCGTTTCAAGGCCTGGCTGACAACACGGCCCAGCTCATCGGGCAGCAGGGGCTTGCGGATGTGGCCGGTCAGGCCCAATTCGTCGGCCATGGCCGCCGTGAAATGGTGGCCGAGGCCGGTGCATACGATGACTGGAATGTCCTCGCGGCAGCGGCGCAACTCGCGCACCAGCGCGTCGCCGGTCAAACCCGGCATCGTTTGATCCGTCACCACCAGATCATAGGCGTGGGGATCGCCACGAAAGCGCGCCAACGCCGCGACGCTCTCGGTCTCGCCGGTCACCTTGTAGCCGAGCCCGGTCAGGACCTTGTCCGCCATACGGACCAGTGCGGCTTCGTCATCGACAAACATGATGTGCGCCGGCCCGTGCTTCATCGCCTCACGCCCGCCCCGCTCGCTGGCCATCGGCAATGGCCCCTCGTGCTCCGGCAACAGAATCGCGAAACTGGTGCCCGCGCCTGGCGCGCTGTCGACCGTGATGGTCCCACCGTGATCGCTGATGATACCGTGGGCGACCGCAAGCCCGAGGCCGGTGCCCTTGCCTACATCCTTGGTGGTGAAAAACGGCTCGAATATACGCTCCAGCACGGCGCGCTCGATGCCGTGCCCGGTGTCGCGGATGGCGAGCCGGTGGTAGACGCCCGGCCGGATGTTGCCGTAGCGCCGAGCCGCCTCCTCGTCGACGACCATGCGCCCCAGGCTTACCTCCAGAAGACCGCCCTTGGCTTCCATCGCCTGGCTCGCGTTAACGCACAGGTTCATAACGACCTGGTGTATCTGCGAGGCGTCCGCCAGCACCGGCGCCGCATCGGCGCCGATCTTCTGGTGGATCTCGATGGTCGAGGGCAATGTCGAGCGGATCAGCTGGAGCACTTCGCTGACGACCAGGCTTAGGTCGGCCGGCACCTTCTCGTGTTCGCTGCGGCGACTAAAGGTCAAGATTTGGTCGATCAGGTCGCGCGCTCGTCGACCCGCTTGCACCACCATCTCAAGATTCTCTCGATCGTCGGGCAGGCGCGCCCGATCGAGCGCGAGGCTCGCATAGCCGAGGATGATCGACAGAATATTGTTAAAGTCATGGGCGATGCCGCCCGCCAGAGTGCCGATCGCCTCCATTTTCTGCACCTGCGGAATCTGGCGCGCAAGTTTCGTTTGGGTGCTGATGTCGCGGGTAGTCGCGATGAAGACCCGCCGTTGAGTGCGGCGACGCTCGAGCAGCGTCCAGGTGCCGCGCAACTCGCCCAGCGCTATCTCCAGTGGGAAGGTACGACCATCCGCGCGCCGACCCTCGATCTGCCGAATGCCTTCGAGCAGCGGCGATCGCCCGGTCTCGAAAGTCTGGCCGAGCACCTGCCGATACTCGTCATGAAAGGATTCGGCGATCAGCCGCAGGAACGACTCGCCCCGGACCTCGTCGGCACCTACGCCGAACATCTCCTCGGCGGCGGGATTCAGGGTCTCGAGCTGGAAATCGGAATCGAAGGTGACGATGCCGTCGAACACGCTGTCGACGATTGAGCGTGCGATCTCCTCGCGCGCCTGGCGAGCAGCCTCGCGGCGCTCCATCTCCGTGATGTCGGTCTGGATCGAGACGATGCCGCCATCGCCGGTCTGGTACTCGCCGATTTGCAGGCAGCGGCCGTCGGCCAGATACACCCTGATCGGGCCACGCGGGCCGCCATGGTGCGCCAGTCGCATCGCGATCCACGCCTCCGGATCATCGCCAAGATCGGCGACCAGCCCGCGGCCGACGGCCTCGCGCAAGATGGTCTCGAACGACATTCCCGGGACCAACTCGACACCGGCCTCGGCGAATTGCTCACGATACTGGTTGTTGCACAGGACGAGCCCGTCGGTGCTGTCATAGAGCGCGACCCCCTCGCTCATGCTCTCGATCGCCTGCGTTAGGGGATTGGCCACCGTAGAGTCATCAGCCGGCACCAGATCGCGGACCACAGCGCCGTGATGAAGGCGACGGCGGTACATGAAGATCAGGCCGGCTCCGACCACGACAATGACTACGATCAGCAGCGCCATACGAAGGCGCTGGCCTCGCTCTCTGGCCAGGTCCCGCTCGAGGCGGAGACGAGCCGCCAATCCCTCGAGGTCCACCCGCAGCGCCCCGGTGGCGGCGGCGAGGATCGTGGCGAGCGTTTCATCCTCACCCGTCGCGCCCGGCGCCGCATCCGCCAACGCGCGCAGCGCCGAGACGTAGGCCGCTGTCGCCTGCCCCAACACGACCCCCGCCGCGCTGTCGCTGAGGACCGCGCGCTGAACCGTCTCAATCGAATCTGCCGCCGCTTCGATCCGCGTGGCCAGGCGATCACGCGTCTCCGCGTCATTGGCCCTCGGCAGTCGCTCCGCGTCAAGGGCGGCGGCGCGTACCGTGCTGAGCTGGAGCTCACCGTAGTTCAGTTGGATATCGCGACCGCGTTCCGATTCAACGCTCTCGAAGGCAACCAAGAGCGCGACGAAGGCCGCGCCAGCAACCAGCACCAGGCCAAGCGCGATTCCCGCGATCTGTCGATACGAGATGCCGTCCGAACCGGTCGGGCTCATCCGGCGCTCCGGATCGCCGCCTCAACCGGCATGCGCCAGTCCATCGGCCCAGGCCGGCTCTTGGTCCATCCGCGGCGGGTCAGGTGCTTGGCACACGCTGACCCAGGGGCTGGCCGGCCCGGCCTAGCAACACGGCGTAGATCAGAAGCGCCGCCAACGCCCACGCCAACGTCAGGCTCGGCAGCCAATGGGCCAGCAAACTCGGCACACCGACCAAGCTGAGGTACAGCGGCAGGCCCCATCGCCACGGCATCCACCGCGTCAGTATGTGGTGTAGGTGATTCTGATCGGAACTGAACGGCGAGTAGCCACGGGCCAGGCGCACCGCCATCAGGCGCAAGCAATCAACTACTGGGATCAGGAACCAGAGGGCGACGGCGTCGGCGCGCAGCACCGGGAAGCCGACCCCGTAACAATAAACGGTGACGAGGCCGACGAAGGCGCTAATGGAGTAGCTCCCAGAATCGCCGAGGAACAGACGCCCCGACAGGTTGAAGATCAGTGCCACTGCCAGACCCACGGCCAACACGATAAGCAGCGGCTGCAGGTGATCGGGCGAGTTGGCGAACAGCAAGCTCGTCCACAATAGGGACAGCCCGATCGCGAGGCCGTCCTTGCCATCCGCCATGTTGGTCGCGTTCTGCACCCCGACCAGGCAGAGCAAGCTGAACCCGAGCATTAGCCAGGCGCCAGGCGCGATCAGATGTGGGTAGAAACTGAACAGCAGAAAATCCACGGTGAGGGCCGGCACCGCGAGCAAGGCGCCCAGGCACAGCATTGTCGATAGCAACAGCCGATAGAGCGGGCGAATCTGGCCCCGATCATCGATCAGTCCGACCAGCAGAAAGGCCCCCGCCGTTACGCCCAGTGTCGCATACAGTGGCGCCAGCGGTGTCGTCACCGCGAGCACGACACACATCGCCCCGACCGGCGCCATGACGGCGATGCCACCCACGAGCGGCGTCGGCCGGGCATGCGTCTTGCGCCGCCCGTCCGGCATATCGAGGAGGCCGAGCCGCCGCCCGATGGGACGAGCCCACAGGCAGAGCAAAAGGCTGACCGCCCCAAGTAGAATATAGGTCGCAATCATCAGATCATGCGCCCACGCGCCCCGCGAATAGGCAAACATTGGGACAATTTGTCAAGAATTAGGGTGTAGGACCGGGCCAAGTCGTGGGACGTCATCACCTCGGTGTCGGCCCACCGCGATCCGCCCTCATGTCGATGAGGAGGGGCCACGGGGCCTAGAGTTCGGCTGGTGGGTCGATGCCGCTTGCCGCGAGCTGGCCAGTCAGTTCGTCACGCAATTCCTGAAGCGTGGCGTCGTTTTCGGCTTCGATCCGGGCGACCAGCATCGGCTGGGTGTTGGAAGCCCGCAGCAGCCACCAGCCGCCGCCGTGTGTGACCCGAACCCCATCGATGGTCACCACGTCAGCCGGCGATGTCTTAAGCCGCTCCCTGACCTCCTCGACCACGGCGAACTTCCGATCGTCTGGGCACGGGAAGCGAATCTCCGGCGTATTGTGGAGAGCCGGCAGCGAATCGCGCAGCACCGACAGGTCCTCAGCGCCGGCGGCGAGCAAGCTGATCAGACGTACGGCGGCATAAAGCGCGTCGTCATAGCCGAAATTGCGATCAGCTCCGCCTGTGCGGTCCGCGAAAAAGATATGGCCGCTCATCTCGCCCGCGAGCGGCGCGCCCGTTTCCATCATCTTGCTTTTTATGCGCGAGTGGCCGGCCTGCCACATCAACGGCTTACCACCGAGACGCGCGACCTCGTCGAACAGCACCTGGCTCGCCTTCACGTCGGCTATGATTGTCTCGCCCGGATGCGCCGCCAGCACGTCGCGAGCAAGCAGCCCGAGGATTTGATCGCCCCAGAGGATCCGTGCCTTGTCATCGACCACGCCGATGCGATCGCCGTCGCCATCGAAGGCAACACCAAGATCCGCGCCTTCGGCGAGCACCGTCTCGCGCAACTGGCTCAGGTTTTCGACGACCGTGGGATCGGGGTGGTGAACCGGAAAGGTGCCGTCGATTCGTTCGTTCAGAACGACGTGGCGTCCCGGCAGACGCCGCGCTAGCATTTCCATCGCCTCCCCCGCCGCGCCGTTGCCAGCATCCCAGACCACGCTCAGCGACCTCTCGCCCCGGTACGCCACGACCAGCGAATCAACGTAGACGCTAAGGCGCGGCTGCTCCCGCATGGCAGACGGGGCAGCGGCAGCCGCGTACGCGCCGCTGGCGATAACGCGTCCGAGCTCCTGGATTGAGTCGCCGAAGAAGGCCTGACCGTTCAGCACGAACTTAAAGCCGTTGTAATCTGGCGGATTGTGCGAGCCGGTCACCATGATGCCGCCATCGGCGCGACTGGTGTGCACCGCGTGATAGAGCATTGGCGTCGGGCCAAGCCCGGCGCGATCGACATCTATGCCGGCCTCGACAAGTCCGCGCGCCAGCGCCGCCTCCATATCTGGAGAGGTCAATCTGCCGTCGCGGCCGGTAAACGCGCGCGTACCGCCCGAGGTCGCGATCATCGTGCCGAAGCCGCGCCCGATGGCGTGCGCATCCTCGGTACTGAGCGTCTCGCCGACCACTCCACGAATGTCGTACTCGCGGAGGATCGATGGATCGAGCGTATGAACCATGGCGGGGATGTAGGGACGCGATGCGGAGCCTTCCTAGTATCACGACCGAGAAGGGCGCGAAAGGCGTTCAACGTGCGCCCCGTGCCCGACCGCGCCTTTATTCCTCGCCCCCAGCGGGGGCGGCGCTATCATGGCCGACATGTGCGGAATCGCCGGCTTGATGGATCACCGGAGACGGATGTCGCGGAGCGAGCTGGCGAACGTGGCTCGGCGCATGGCTGACACTCTTGCCCACCGCGGACCCGACGCGGACGGCGCGTGGGCCGACGATAGCGTGGGCATCGGACTCGGTTATCGTCGTCTCGCCATCATCGACCTGTCGACCGAAGGCAACCAGCCGATGGTCTCGCCCGAGGGGCGCTTCGTCATCGTCTATAACGGCGAGGTCTACAACTTCGCCGAGTTGCGGCATGAATTGGCGGCGTCCGGGCACGGCTTTCGCGGCCACTCCGATACCGAGGTCATCCTGACCGCGATCGTGGCGTGGGGTTTGCGCGCCGCCCTCGAGCGAATGGTCGGCATGTTCGCCTTCGCACTGTGGGACCGTGACGAGCGTCGCCTCCACCTCGTTCGCGACCGACTCGGCATTAAGCCGCTCTACCACGGGCGGATCGATGGCCGCTTCGTCTTCGCGTCCGAGGCCCGGGCGCTGCGGACCTGCCCCGGCTTCACCGGCGAGATCGATCGCGACGCACTGGCGCTGTACATGCTGCGTAATTGTATTCCCGCCCCCTACTCGATCTATCGTGGTATCCACAAACTGCCGCCAGGATCGATCCTCACGCTCGACGAGAAGGGCGGCGAGGCGGTTATCTCGCCCTATTGGTCCCTTAGGCAGGTCGCGGAGGCCGGAGCGCGCCACCCGTTTGGCGGCACCGACGGCGAGGCGGTGGAGGCGCTGGAATCGGTCATCGATGAGGCCGTCCGGGCGCGGCTGATCGCCGACGTGCCAGTCGGCGCGTTTCTCTCGGGTGGCATCGATTCCAGTGTCGTAACGGCGTCTATGACGCACGGTGGCGCCGAGAGGGTGCCCACCTACACGGTGGGCTTCGAAACCGCCGACTACGACGAAGCCGAGGACGCCGCGGCCGTCGCCCGGCACCTCGGCACCGCGCACCATCCCCACACCCTGACGGCAGCCGAGGCGGTAGCCGTGGTACCCAAGCTAGGTCGGCTGTTCGACGAGCCGTTCGCCGATTCGTCCCAGATCCCAACCTATCTCGTCGCCGAGATCGCCCGGCGCGATGTGAAGGTGGTCCTGTCTGGCGACGGTGGTGACGAGCTGTTCGCGGGCTACAATCGACACCTCTGGTGCGAGCGTGTGGCGAGTTGGGCGACGGGCAAGCCGCGCTTGTTGCTCAGCGGGCTCGCTCGTGCTCTCACCGTTCTCGCCCCCGAATCGTGGGACCGTATGCTGGGCGCCTTGGAGCTGGTGCTTCCGGCGCGGCTGCGCCTGAGCCATCCCGGTGACAAGTTGCACAAACTCGCGGGCGTGCTCGGCGCGGGCGACGCTGGCGCAATGTACCGCGCCCTGGTCGGCCACTGGCATGACCCCACCAGCGTCGTAATCGGCGGCCGCGAGCCCACCTCGCTGGCCTCGCAGAGCAGTAGTTGGGCGGACATACCGGACTTTACCAGGCAGATGCTCTACCTCGACGCGCTCACGTATCTGCCCGACGATATCTTGACGAAGGTCGATCGCGCGACGATGGCCGTGGGCCTGGAGGCGCGTGTGCCGCTCTTGGATCACCGCGTCGTCGCGTTCGCCTGGAGTCTACCGACCCACCTCAAGATCCGCGCCGGGGTGGGCAAGCACATTCTACGTCAGGCGCTCTACCGCCGCGTGCCGCAACCGATATTCGAGCGACCCAAGCGAGGCTTCGAGGTTCCACTGCACCAATGGTTGCGCGGCCCACTGCGCGACTGGGCCGAAGATTTGCTTGCGCCCGCGCGGCTGCACGACGAGGGCTTCTTCGCGCCCGCGCCGATCGAGGCGATGTGGCGCGAGCACCTCTCGGGACGCCGCAACTGGCATCACCACCTGTGGGATGTACTGATGTTCAACGCCTGGCTCGCCGAGCAGAAGCCGTAAGGTCTTCCCTCGCGCTCACGATTGACGGAGCGCCGCGGCGCCTTCGGTCCCAGGCTCGGTCACCGGCGCGGGGAAAATCGTGGTGGTCCGTCCCATGAGGTAATAGGCGATCAACCCCACCCACTCGTGCGCTGCCCGCGACAGTGTTGCCAGGTTCTTGCCGATGTTGAGATCGCCGAGGTAGGTGAGGTCCTTCGCGGTTTTGTAGTCCACCGGATAGGCGATCACCTCCCAGCCAACGCGGCGGAAACAGCCAACCGCCCGCGGCATGTGAGACGCCGAGGTGATGAGCAGCCAGCGCTCGCCAACCGCGGGTTCGGCGAGCTGGTACGCGAAGAGCGCGTTCTCGTATGTGTTTCGCGACCGATCCTCGAACTCGATCCGCGCGGTGTCGAGACCGAGCTCGGTGAACAGCCGCTTGGCATCGGCGGCCTCGGTGAGCAGACTGCCGGGCCGCAGGCTCGCCGATCCGCCCGAAAACAGCAGGCGAGCATCGCCGTGGCGTCGCGCCAGAGTAACGAAGGTGGTCAGGCGATCGGCACTGTCCTTGAGCGCGACCTGGTCGCGAGCGGCGGTCCGATTCAGGTTGAAACTGCCGCCGAGAACCATGATGCCATCGATGTCGGCCGGGACCACCGCGAGCGGCGGAAAGCGGTTTTCAAGTGCATGATAGAGCCAATGACCGACCGGAAAGATCGAAATCAGGCAGAGGACGAGGATGGCCCCGGTCGCCAGCGCCCGACCGACTCGCCGCCAGCGGGTCCATAACAGGCCGGCGCCAACCAGCAGCGTTACCGCTAGGATGGTCTCTGGATCGACGATGTCCCAAAGAATCTTCGAAGCCGCGAACATGTGCCGGCGCGGGACCTAGCCGGCGTCAGCGACCAGCTCGCGGACGCCGGTCGAAAGATCGTCGAGCACGACGACACCGTGGCCCGCCTCGCGCATCGCCAGCGCCGCGGGGCTGGCGATGTAGCCGGCGCCGCCGGTGACGAGAACCGTGATTCCGCCGTCAGACATCGGCGGCAGACTAACAGATCAAGCGCGCCGGACCACCGCTGTCACCCTCTAATCCAGCTCGAAGGCGTCCTTGTAGTCGCGCTTGAGAGCGGGGTTTTGTCCTTCCTTGTGGAGGACGCAGTTGCCAATCGAGAGCTGCTCCATCTCAGTGCCCATGAAGCAGTGGAAGGCGTCCTGGGGCGAACACACGATGGGCTCGCCGCGCACGTTGAAGCTGGTGTTGACGATAACAGGGCAGCCGGTCCGCGCCTTGAACGCCGAGATCAAGCGATGGTAAAGCGGATTGGTAGTGCTGTGCACGGTCTGAATACGGGCTGAGTAATCGACGTGGGTCACAGCCGGAATGGTCGAGCGCGGCACGTTCAGCTTGTCGATGCCGAACATCGCTTCCTCCTCAACGGTCATGGCGCGGCGCAGGTCGCTCTTCACCGACCCCACCACCAGCATGTACGGACTGTCGATGTCGAGTTCGAACCAGTCCGCCAGGTCCTCGCGCAAGATCGACGGCGCGAAAGGACGGAAGCTCTCGCGGTACTTGACCTTGAGGTTTAGCTGCCGCTGCATGTTCGGCGAGCGCGCATCGCCAAGGATCGAGCGGGAGCCGAGCGCGCGCGGGCCAAACTCCATGCGGCCCTGAAACCAGCCCACCGCCTTGCCGTCGGCAAGCGCACCGGCGGTCAAGCCCAGCATCTCTTCCTCCTCAAGAACGGTGAAACGAGCGCCCTCGGCATCGAGGCGCGCTTCGATCTCGCCTTGCGCAAAGGCCGGGCCGAGGTAGCTCCCCCGCATCGCATCGGTCTCGCCGTCGGCTGCACGCGGCTTTCCCGCCAACCCATGATAGGCGCACAATGCGGCGCCCAAGGCCCCTCCGGCGTCGCCGGCCGCCGGTTGCACCCAGATCTCCTCGACCTGCCCATCACGAACGATGCTGCCATTGGCGACGCAGTTGAGCGCGACCCCGCCGGCCAGGCAGAGCTTGTTCAGGCCCGTCTCCTTCACCGCCGCGCGGCTCAGGCGCAGCATGACCTCTTCGGTGACCGCTTGAACCGAGGAGGCGAGATCCATATGCCGCTGGTCGAGTAGCTCGTCGGGCCCGCGCGGTGGGCCGCCGAACAGGTCGTCGAAGCGACGGTTAGTCATGTGCAGGCCCGCGCAGTAGTCGAAGTACGACATGTCGAGACGAAACGAGCCGTCGGCCTTGAGATCGATCAGGTGATCGAGAATGCGGTCGCGATAGACGGGCGTGCCATAGGGCGCCAGCCCCATGACCTTGTACTCGCCCGAGTTAACCTTGAAGCCGGTGTAGTAGGTGAAGGCGGAGTAAAGTAGGCCGAGCGAATGGGGAAAATGAATCTCGCGCAGCATGGTGAGCTCATGGCCGCGTCCAAGTGCGAGCGAGCTCGTCGCCCACTCGCCGACGCCGTCGAGGGTCAGGACCGCGGCCTCAGTGAACGGCGAAGCGAAGAAGGCGCTGGCGGCGTGGCTCTGGTGGTGCTCGGCGAAGACCAGCTTGTGCCGCCAATCGACGTCCGGGCCAAGGGCCTTGAGCTCGCGTTCCAGCAGGCTCTTTTGAAACAACTTCTCGCGCAGCCATAGCGGCATCGCCTGGCGGAAGGAACGGAAGCCGCGCGGAGCGACTGCCGTGTAAGTCTCCAAGAGCCGTTCGAACTTCAGGAACGGTTTGTCGTAAAAGGCCACCAGGTCGACGGCGCCGAGCTTGACCCCCGCTTCACCGAGGCAATATTCGATGGCATGGTGGGGAAAGCGCGCGTCGTGCTTGCGGCGACTGAAACGTTCCTCCTGGGCGGCCGCGGTGATCCGCCCGTCCTCGACCAACGCCGCCGCGCTGTCATGGTAGAAGGCGGATAGACCCAGGACGCGCATGACGGATTAGAAGATCGTATAGATGAACGGCGCGACCGCAGTCCCTTGGGTCATCACGATCAACCCGCCAAACAGCGCCATCATTACAATGATCGGCAGCAGCCAGAACTTCTTGCGAACCCGCAAGAACCGCAAGAATTCAATGAGGAATGACATGATGATCAAGCGCAGGTGCGTGGGCGGCAGCAAATGGCCACGCAAATTAGCGCGTTCATACTCCATTGCACAGTGGCGAGCACCGCGGTCTCGGGCTGATCGCTGGCCGCTGCCGGCCGATCCCACTCGCCGCGCCAGGGGCGGTGCGCCACAAAGTCCCGCACATCGGCTGGTCCGCGCTCACGATGCCGCCCGCCCGCGACAACGTGGTCGGCACCCAGTTCCACCCCGAGAAGAGCGGCCCGGCGGGTCTACGTATCCTCGAACGTTTCCTGGCCCTGTGACGGCGCCGTGACAGCCCCCTCGCGCGGCCGCCCTCGCCTGCTGTTCGTCGTCAACGAGGCCTACTTCTTCGTCTCCCACCGCTTGGCGATCGCCCGCGCCGCCCGAGACGCCGGCTTCGAGGTGCATCTCGCGACGCCGACCGACAACGTCTGGGCGCCCACCGACTACGATGCACGCGCGCTCGCCGCCGAAGGCATCAGCTTTCATCCCATCCCCCTTGAACGTCGCGGGCGCGACCCGGTGGCGGACTTCCGCACCTTCGTCGCGCTGCTCAGGCTGTTTCGGCGCCTGAGGCCCGACATCGTCCATCTCGTGACCATCAAGCCGGTGCTGTACGGCGGCCTGGCGGCACGGCTCTCGCGCGTCCGCGCGGCGGTGAGCGCGGTGTCGGGCCTGGGGCAGATATTCACCGCGCGCGGCCCCCACGCCGCCGTCCTGCGCTGGCTGATCTGCCGCGTCTACGCCGTGGCCACCGCGCACCCGAACGGGCGCGTGATCGTCCAGAACGGCGAGGACGCCGAGCGTCTGGCGAGCGCCGGGGCGGTGGCGCGCGAACGGCTCGTGCTGATTCGCGGCTCGGGCGCCGATCTCGTCGCATTCGCCCCCCGCGCTGAGCCCGACGGCACCGTCACGGTTCTGTTCGCCTCGCGCCTGCTGTGGGAAAAGGGCGTGGGCGAATTCGTCGCGGCGGCGCGCCGCCTCAAGGCACAGGGCGTCGCGGCGTGCTTTGTGATAGCTGGCAACACGACCACCGCGATCGCCAGCGCGGTGCCGGAGTCCAGGCTGCTCGCCTGGGTCGAGGAGGGGTCGGTGGCGTGGTGGGGACGATGCGCCGACATGCCGGCGGTCATCGCGAGCGCCCACATCGTCTGTCTGCCGTCGCGCTATGGCGAAGGTGTGCCCAAGATCTTGATCGAGGCGGCGGCCGCCGGACGTCCGATCATCGCCACTGACATCGCCGGCTGTCGCGAGATCGTGGGCGATGGCGACAACGGGATACTGGTAGCGCCCGGCGACAGCACAGCCCTGGCCGACGCGATCATGAGCCTGGTCGATGATCCGGCACGGCGCCGGCGGATGGGCGAGCGCGGCCGCGCCATCGCCTGCGCCGGCTTTGGCGAGCAGGCGGTCGTCGAGCGGACACTGGAGCTCTATGCCGAACTTCTGGGGGCCGCCTAGACGCCCGAACGATCGCCTTGATATCCCCGAGGGCTGCCAGGTTGAGATGGTGGCGCGGGGCCGAACTTACCTGGCGGCCGTAGGTTCAAGGCACGAACTACGGCTGCCGCCGGTACTACACGACCGCGCCTGACGAATCTCGTCACCCTCGCCACGCCATCGCCGCAAGCGACGAGGGGTCGACCATCCGCGTCGACTCGTACGATCGTCCCCGGATCCCGGTCGGTACGTTCCGATTCGGCAGGCTCAAGGTCCCAGATGCAGACTCTCTGACCGCGGTAGTCAGTTATTCCGCCGCTCTTTGGACGAATGGCGTAGCAGATACGCCTTATCTCCGAAACCGACAGAGACCAGTCTATCACCAGATGATCGCCCTTAAGGGGGGGCTCGTATCGAGCCGCCGCGTCGCTCTGGGGTCGCGGATCGATCCGCCCCTGCCTCACGGTATCCAACACCTCGCATACGAAAGGCACGAGAATGCCGACGATTCGTGCTTCCAGATCACCCCACGTATCGTTGGCCCCAACAGAGACCCGCCGCTCCGCTAGGACATCGCCCTTGTCGAATTCCTCCGACAGGAGGTGGGCGGTAACGCCGGATTCGCCCTCTCCGAGTCGGATCACCCAGCGGTTCGGCGTTCCACCCCTGTGCTTCGGCAAGAGGCCCGGATGGAAGTTGATAGCGGCAAGCCGGGCCAGTCCGAAAACAGAGGTAGGTATCAGCCTGTGAAAGCCGGCAACGAGCACAACGTCCGGTCTGTGCCGGCGGATGCGATCTGCGAAACGTGCTGCCCGCAATTCCGCCGAGTTCAGGACCGGAATTCCGGCCTGACGCGCGATCCGATGCGGTGTCTGCAGATGGTCGAACGGGCCGGGCAAAATGAATGCGTCGGTTTGTAAGCCGATATTTCTAGAAAGATGGCCGATCTGTCGACGCACGCGACGCATCAGCGAGTCTTCAGGTCGGGTGCACACGCCAATCACGTTCTCGCCACGCGCGATCAAGGAGGACAAGAGCACAGAGGCATAACCACTATTTCCAAACAAAAAGATCCGAAGATCGGTCAAGGGTACCTCAAGGGTGGGGGAATCGACATCCTGCCTATTTCGAGCCATTTCGTAAGCGAAATGCTCCAAGCGGCTGGCTGCCGGCTAACTGAGCCTGACATAGTGTGCCGTGAAAAGATCTATCCGACTGCACCAGGTTGTCGCGGGTAGTTCCGAACCGGCGGTCGCGCCGGCCCTCACGGATGAGCAGGGGAGGCGACACCGATTCTGCATCCAGAGACCGACACGGTGGCGTAGCCACATGGGCGAGCGAGTCATCATAGTCTCATGGATCCTAACCGCGACCAGGCCGAAAACTGTTGTAACCGGATCAAGTGATCCTACGGCTACTCTTCTTCCTCAGCGCGACTTGACGTTTCAACCACCTCGATGAACATCGTAGAGCGCTCGATTTCAAGGCGTGTTGCCACAGATACGCAACTGCCCGCTCCCTCCTGGCGGACGCCTCCCGCGCCCCCTGGCCAGAGGACGACGAATGAGTGTTCTCTACCAAGCTGTCATAACTCTTCAGCCAGCGCCCACCCGGGCGCGTCGCCGCCGGGAAGCGCTGTCGCGCCGACCGCCGTTGCCGGATTAGGCGTGCGCGCCGCGGGCTTTGAGGTGTATCTGGCTGCGCGCTTCGTGATCGTCAGCAACACCACGACGGCGATCGCACGCGCGGGGCGTCGGGCAGGCCGAAGCCCACAGGTTCGTCCAGGACTTGCTCAATCCTGCCTCCCCGCCCAGGACTAGCCTGGACAGCGATAGCTTGCGGCCGAAGGCATCATCTTCCATCCGATCTCCCCGAACGCCGCGGACGCAACCCTGGGCAGATCTCCGTACGTTTTCGTCATCCGGCGTTTGCGCCCCGGCATCGTGCATCTCGTGACCACCAAGCCGGTGCTCTACGGCGGCATGGCGGCGAGCTTCAGCGAGAGCCCGCGTCCAGTTGGGAAGACGCCCAGCCATCGGCGGCTCGGCGGTTCATTCGCCCCTCACGCAGCGGATCTCGAGGCTCGGGCGCCGGACATCGCGCAATGTACAAGCGCCAACGCTTGACATGGGCTAGACGTCATACTTGGCCAGGCCCGCTTGGTGAATTACGTCGGCTCCGTGAGCGTTGGCACAGGCGGGGGCCCACGACAGCGCGACTCACGGACGTCGCCGTGCTAGACGATTTGCTCGCCGAAAGGTTTCGACAAGGAGATCGCAGTGATCTATTGGATTGCCCTTGCTGGCGCGGTGGCGGCAAACGTCGTAGCCAATCTTGCTTTGAAGATCGGTGCCACATCGGGTGTAACGCCGACCACCCGCGACCATTTGTTCTCCGGGTGGCAGAGCCCTTGGCTGTGGGCAGGGGTCGGTGCGGCCGGGCTTCTGCTGGTTTGTTACGTAGGGGCGATTCGCGGCATTGCATTGAGCGTGGCCTATCCGACGGTTACTGGATTTTCGATGGTCGGCGTCACAATTGTCTCGTCCTGGGCTCTTGGTGAGCCGCTTGGCCTACGCAGTGTGGCCGGAACTGGGCTCGTAATAGTCGGCGTCGCTGTCCTCACGCTGCCTTTGCCCGGGCAGGCGTGAATCTGCCGTTCGCAATCTACTTGCTCGATCATCAGAACCAACCAGGGGATCGGGGTAGGCGCATTGTCATCGCCATGTCTCGGGGAATATGAGCTGTTGGCCTAGATGGTTCGGCCAGCGGCCGAAGACAGATGCAGGACCCGCACCTCCATTGCCGCGCAGCTCGTCAAAACGTCCGCGTTCATCGCGCGGCCGTCGCAAGTCGACACCTACGCCGGCGCCTTCGCTGGATCCAAAGTGCGCTCACCCCAAGCGCTACTGCCACCTCAAGCATCGGTACCGTTCCGATCAAATACCTGCTCTCGACCAGTACTAGGGCGTTGAGAAACACGGTCTTGGAGGCCGCGTACAGCGCCGCCAGCCAAATGACGGCCCGAAACGGCGGGGGGGCGCGGGACAGACTCCACACCAGTAGCGACAATCCGGCTACGATCAAACCTACCCGGTACACGGCCGTGCTGCCCTTGACCATCGCCCGCAAGGGATTGCTCACGACCAACGCCCACACCCCGTCGCCAACTCCACCGCTGCCCGTCATTTCCAAGGTATCCAGCGATACCGGCCACCCGCTACTGTTGTAGGGGTTGAACCACATGCGCGTGGTCCGCTCCAGCGGCCGTAGGATCCAATGGCGCAGCGGGTTTGCGGCGGCCTTCTCAGCCGCCAAAGCGGCAAACTCCTCGTCGATATGGTCTGGAAAAGCTTGCCCATCATAGGCCGCCACCTGCGCCAGCAGCGCTTCGACGCGTGCCCGTTCCTGCTTGCCGTCATAGGCGCGCGGGTCGATGCGAATTTTGGAGTGGGCCAGTAGGTAGACGGGATCTCTCCAGCCTGGGTTCTGGTACTGGTGCGTCACCCAGCCATTACCCCAAGAGATGTACCCGCTGGGCAGCATTGCGTCGCCAGGCAGCACGCCAACCGTCGGCACTGGAGCCAGTCCAAGGGCGATGCTGCGGGCCCACCAGACCGCCAATGGCAGGGCGGCGATCAGAGACAGGGTCGCACCCCGACGGACTGCCTCCAGCGGAGGATGGATGACGAACGCGGCGAGAGCGACGGGGAACGCCAAGAGCGCGCTGTCATAGCGAACGAACACTGCCAACGTGAACGCGACGCCCAACGGCACGATGCGCAGCCGCCGCTCCGCCAGCGAACGGATTAGCTCGGCGAACAGCCAGATGGTGATGGCCAACGTCAGGCCTTCGGTCAAGAAAAAGCGCGTCGACGGAATGCCGAGCGGTGACAGGGCCACCAGGAATGCCGGTGGCACCGCTCGTCGCGTCGAGCCCAAATATTCTCGCAACGAAACAGCAAGGTACGCGGCCGCAAGGGCAACCAGTACCGACTGGGCAACAAGGATCGCGGTGTCCGAGCCACCGCTCACGCCATGAACGAGCGCCATGAATGCCGGGAATCCTGGCAACTGGTTGCCACCCCAATGGAGTTCGCAAAGTCCGCCGGCCGGGTCGGACAAGGAAACGCAAAAGTTTCTCAGGATGTTCCCGGCCACCGCCCGGTAGACCTCGGTGTCGCCGCCGGTTCCCGGGGCCGCGAGTGCGATGGCCAGGCGTGGAAGGAGCGCCGTTAGGAACACTGTCGCCCCGAGCCTCACGGACCATCGGCCTCGAAGTTCCCGCTGTCGATCAGCCACTAGGGAACAGCGATTCCGTGGCCGCGAAGATGTTGTCCGGTTGCTCGGCGCTCCGCTCGTGGTGCATCGTAGAGGCAGGTTCTGGGCGACCGCGGTTGGCGCGGGGCAGTTTGAAAAGGCGCCGGCATAAGTGGGATCGAGGTCAATTGCGGTCCGCCCATGTGGGTCGGAATTTCGTGATCATGCAGCGTTCCGTCGACTCATTACGATCTCCGGTGCCCGGATATGGGATGGGATTGGGGGCCGCGCGACGTGGTGATATGCTGCAACCTGATGGGATACGTGAACGAGCCGATGCGCGGCGTCTGGAAGCCCGGCCAGTGCCTAGCGGGGCGGGTAGGGTTCGCGGAAGTGCACCTTGCCTTAGCGGGCGCCGCAGTCGAGACCATTCGTTGTGGCCGCTTCCTCTTTAGAGAGACGCGGCGCTTAGCGGTAACGACTGTCATGCCGACAGTCAATTGGATGCGTCGTCCTGACGCAAGCTTCGCGGACGGTGAACTCTGCGCGGCCACGACCTGGGCGAGTAGCAGCCAGGCACCCAAACTGGATTTCGCCGTCTCTGTTGTCGAGATTCTAGCACAGCTGGAGAAGGCCCTTGCCAGGGGCATGGCAACACTGGCGCAGCAGTCTAAAGTTCCCGCATGAAGGCGGTTGACGCAAAACCCGATTTCACGGATTGCTCGGTTGTTATCCTCATGGCGACCTTCAACGACTGGGAGTCAGTCGTCCACTTGCTTGTGCGCCTGGACGAAGAGCTGGAGCCCCTGAGAATCAAGGGTCAAGTTGTGGTCGTCGACGATGGCTCCACAGTGACCAGCGGTCGCGAAAAAATCGCCAGTCTCAGTCTGACCACCCTTGAGGTTGTGCAAGAGGTGGAGCTCACTCGCAACCAGGGAAACCAGCGTGCTCTCGCTGTGGGAATCGGGTACATCGCCGCGAACCTGTCCGCAGACTTTTTGGTGGTGATGGATTCGGACCACGAAGATGATCCGCGGTACATCAAGCAGATGCTGAGTGCGTGTCAATCATCGGGGGCTAACCGCATCATCTTCGCCGAACGGACCGAACGCTCAGAAGGCACGATCTTTCGGCTCCTCTACTGGGTGTATCAAAGGCTGTTCCGCCTGTTCACTGGGATGAATATGGCGATTGGCAACTTCAGTGCTGTGCCCTGGGGCTTGGTGGTCCGGCTCGCCAATATCGGCGAACTCTGGAACCATTACCCGGCGGCGGTGATGCGGTCGCGCCTGCTCTACACGACGATCCAATCCAAGCGAGGCAAGCGCCTCTTCGGCGAGAGCAAGATGACAGTTGTGCCGCTGATTGCGCACGCGTTTGGCGGTTTCACTGTGAATGCCGAATTTTTTGCGGTCCGCGCGCTGCTCGCGGCAGCGATGCTCGCGGGGGCGATTCTCGTTCTCGTTTGCGGCCTCGTCGCCCAGAAACTCTGGACCGATGTTCCGATCATCGGCTGGACCTCGGTGATGGTTGGGCTCCTTGTGGTGGTTCTGTTTCAGATCACGACCATGGCGGGCATCATTCTGTTCCTCGTTCTGAGCATCCGCATCCAGACACCTATGATCCCGCTGCAGGAATACTCGCGGTTTGTTATGGCGATAACGCGGCTGTATCCCGCGGCAGCCGAAGGCGAGCCCATCGTGGCCGGGCCGCCGACGGATTCGCCACAAGCGGGATGTTGAAAAGCTGCGCTGAGGAAAGAAAAGCAGGGCGAGCTAAGCTAGGGGACGGGAACTGGAACGAATTCCGCTTCGTCGCGCGGCGAGATAAGTTTGGCCTTCTTAATCCGAGGTCTCGCTGCGCCGCAGGACTGATCTAGCTCATGGCCTCCAATCGTGAAAGACCTCGGGGCCATGTGTCCGCAGCCCCGAATCGCGGGCCGCTAATTATCGTCGAGATACGTTGTCAGGCGTTCATAGATTGCTGTGGCGACGATGTGATTGCCGTAGGCGGACGCATGCCCGCTGAATGGCTTCAAGTGAAAACGGGCCAAATCGATTGGCTGCGATAGGACGTCGATCACCAGGAGTTGCTCACCGAAGTCGCGCGCGATCTGCTCCCGAAACTCGGAGAAGAATGCGGCCTTCCCATCGCGTATCGCGATCAGGTGACCCTGCCTGAAGATATCGCCGTCGACAGTTGACGTTCACTTGGTGAACACAGTACGTTCACGGCGTGAACGAGCGGCGCCTATATGGTACTGTCATGACGGGCAAGGAAGCCGGCGAGGCAGAGCGACCCGGCGACGATGAGATTGTCCTTGGCTTGCTCGACGCCGTTCACGCCAATATTCGCGTCTCCCAGCGATCGCTGGCCAGCGAGCTTGGGATCGCGCTCGGCCTGACCAACGCCTACCTCAAGCGTTGCGTGCGAAAGGGCCTGGTTAAGGTTCGTAAAGCCCCTCCGAACCGCTACGCCTACTATTTGACGCCCAAGGGTTTCACCGAAAAGAGCCGGCTGACCGCCCGTTATCTGGGACGTTCCTTTGGCTTCTACCGGACCGCCAGGAACGAGATCGATGAGCTTCTGGGCGCCTGCGCGGAGCGGGGGTGGACGAGCCTCACGTTGTGTGGTCCAGGGGAGCTCGCGGAGATCGCGATCCTCTGTGCGACGCAGCACCCGGTGAGTTTGATTGAGGTGTATGGGCCGCGAGCGCAGGGCGAGAGTTTCATGGGTCTGAGGCTCGCCAAGACCGTCGAGGATCTCGCCAATGCAGAGGCGTACCTGATCACCGATATGAAGCGCCCGCAGGCCATGTTCGACGTGTTGAGCGCGCACGCGGGCGCCGATCGCGTCGTCGCGCCCAGGCTCCTGAAGATCGATGCAGAACACAAAGAAGGGGCTTCATGACGCCGCACTGGTACGTTGCGTATACGCAGCTAAGGATGGAGCGCTGGGCGCGCAGCAATCTTTGGGAGCGTGGGGTCGAGGTTTATCTGCCCATGTACCAAAAGAGGCGCCGCCACGCCCGGCGCACCGAGTGGATCTCAGCGCCGCTTTTCCCTCGTTACGTGTTCGTGAACGCCGACCTCGCCGTGGTCGGAGCGAGGGCGATCGCGAGCGCCCGGGGCGTCGTGAACATCGTATCCTATGGATCAGAACCCGCGGTCGTCAGACCATCGATCATCGAGGACATTCGGGAGCGGGAGGACGCGGACGGTGTGATCCGCCTGGAATATGAGCGCGTCTACAAGCGGGGAGAGGCGGTGCAGATTTGTGGAGGGCCATTCCTAAATCGTCACGCGCTGTTCGAGACGCACGGCGACGCCGATCGGGTCGTCGTCCTGCTGAACTTGCTTGGTCGCCAGACGAGGGTCCAAATCGCTCGCGAGAATCTGAGTCCAGCGGGCTGAGGAGGTCTCACAGCCCGATTGGCCTCGTCGGCAGGGGAGGCGCGGCTGCCCGCTGTGCCGGCCGCCTCCGCGACCATTTCCTCGAAGCGCCCGACGAACGGGCCTACCGTCGAGACGAAGGTGGTATCGACACACTCCCTCAAATAGGCGGCTTCATTGCCGCCAAGATTGGGGACCGCGATCGGAATCATCGCGCGCTCGGTGCCGGAAAAGGCGAGATCACGGCTGAGGAATGTGCCGTGATCTCGGTTCAGTCCGTGGTTGCGTAGCCGCTCATTCGGCGAAGATTCGTCGGTCGTGACGGCGCCGCCCTTGACCATCGCGATGGTCTTGACGGGATGGAATGAGAACACCGCCATGTCGGCGTGCGGGCAACCGCCGAGCTCGCGCCAATTCCCGTCAGCGAGCTGAATCCGACTGCCAAGTGCGTGGCAGGCGTCGTCGACCGCGATACCGCGCGGCGGCGAGCGCGGCGATCTCGGCGGCATCGATGCTTTGTCCAATCGCTGCGAAAAACAGCCGTCACCGCGGCGATGTCGTCGTCATCGACGTCCTGTCGGCTGTAGGGCAGGACCTCAGGCATGTGTTCATCGGCCTATCAGCCGCGCCGGTTCCGCCGACCCCATCATAAAGACGGCCTCCAGCCGCTCCAATCGGGCGACCCATCTGGGCAAGCTGGATGGGCGGGACTTCCGTCCCAAAAAATTGAGGTTCCGCGCACGGACCCCAATCACCCCTGTGGCGGACACGTTGACCGGGGCTGCCCAAGTGGCTCTGTCCGTTCGGTCCCTCGTCTGGGCTTTCGGTCAGCGGTAATGTTAGGTTCATCTTGCGAAGTGGCGCGGCACGCGACGCTAGGTGCCGCCATGAAGAGAGATTGTCAGAAAGGATCAGATGAACCATGGGCGTTGGATCGCGCTTGCGCTCTTAATCAGCCTTTGGCCCGCCCGTTGCAGCAGCAAGCACGGCGTCCGAATCGCTTGAGGCGCTGCGAGAGAGACCCGAGGCGCTGATCGATGAGGGCGAACGCGCACGTTCTGCCGAGCCGCGCTTTCTGGGAGAGCTGCGCGCGCTGCTTCAAGGCCACGGAACCCCGTCGAGTGTCAACCTAGTGGCTGACGACTTCGCGGATGGCGACTTCACCCGCGCGCCACGCTGGCAGGTGGTGAGTGGTCAATTCACCGTCGCCTGGGATGGCGGCTTGCTCAGCGAGGCGCGAACCGACGCAGAGGTGCGAACAGACACTCGCCGGACCGGATCATCCAACGGACAACGTTCAAGCGGGGACCTCGTTGGGGACCTTCTTGAAGACGTTCTCAGGCCCAGCGATAAGCGCCGCGGCAGCGAGGGCAGCGACGCTTCGGGCCCTGCCGTCCTAATCGCTTATTCTGTTATATGCTGCAAATCGCCAACATGGTCTTCGACGAGCCCTCTACGCGCGACGCCACGCAGACACCACGAAGAGCGGCAGACAAAATGGGCCCTGAAGCCGCGCGACAGTGCGGAGACGCTTCGCGGCAAGCTGGTTGATGGCCGTGATGTCAGTCTGGTGGTAGTGGCCATCGAAACCGGCGATGCGGCGCCCCAGGCGGTATAGTCTATTCTCCGTCGGACCCGACAGAACGAGGATCCCCGACGGTGCGAGCAACCGCTCCAGGCGCCGCAGCAACTCGCCGGGGTTTTCATTGTGCTCCAGAGAGTCGAGTGCGAATACTGTATCGAAGTATGAGGGCCCGAGCTCCTCGGCGTTCTGGTAGATTTGCGCATCCGGGACAAGGCGACGGAGGGTGGTGTGAAGAGCGCTATCCGCCTCGATCGCCGTGTATGCCCCTCCGTCGTCCAAAAGATGGCGGAGCTCGCCCGAGCCGGCCCCAAAGTCAAGCACACTCCCGGGAGACGTATGGCGTTTCGCGATGGCGGCGGCCGCAAACAAGCGCCACCATGCAGCATAGGCAACAAGAAAGTTCGGGTGACAGTAGGATGGAACACACGATTCTTCCAGCAGCGCGAAATCCCGCTCCGTATCGAATACGGAAGTAAGTGCCCGCCGTCTTGTGATGATGTGTTCTAGTCGACTGATGATGTTCAAGTCACCCTGTCCTCGTGGTGCGTCCCAGACTGGCCGCCATCCTACCCACATCGCGACGGCCAGCCCCGGACTCATAATCGGCTTTCCGGCTGAGGTGAGTTGCGATGGGCAACCACCCCTGCCTGATCGAGCGCCTTGCCTGCTGGACTGGACGGCCCGGTGAGTCAGGACCACGACGTACTAGTGTTTATTGCATCGTACAACGATGAAGCATGCCTTCACGCACTGATCCGCGAGATTCAAACGCAGGACCCTCGCTATCGTGTGCTTGTCATCGACGATGGATCCGAGACGTCGCTCGACCCCAAAATGGAAGACGTCCTTTTTGTGCGCCTACCTGACAACTGCGGCCTCGGCGTGTGTACCCTGGTCGCCTTTGACCACATGTTGAGGCACGGTTACTCAGCGGCGGTGCGTGTCGACGCCGACGGCCAACACCCCGTCGTCGCCATTCCCCGCCTCCTCGAACCTATATGGCAGAAGAAGGCGGCGATCGTGGCGGGAGTCCGCACAAACCGCGGCGAGGGAACGGGGGCTGGCAACATCGTCAGAAATGCCGCTCGGTCATACTATGCTGTGCTAGCTCGATTAGTTACTCGCGGTAGCGCACCGAAGGACGTAAACACCGGATTTTTTGCCGTATCCCCACGGGCGGCGGAGACACTTCGGGACTTTGAGCTCGATCGGTACCCTGAACCCGAAATGTACATTCTAGCTTGCCGCAGCGGCCTCAGCGTCCAGGAGATCATGGTGAAACAGCGCCCCCGCCAACAGGGCCAGTCCACACTAGGGGTAGGCGGCGCGTTCCGTGCATTTCTACACTTCAATTTTTTCCTCCTCAACGAGCTTATGGGAGGGGCACGCCGGTGAACGCTCTTCATGCTGTCATAGCTGTTCTCCTAGCCTCTATTCTTGTAATTCTTATTAGGCGGAAATTACTTCACGTCGATCTTTCGTTTCCCTGGTTTATCGCTATCGTGGCGTTAGCTTTTGTGGGAAGCAATGAAGCGTTAGTCACGCAGATTGCAGACGCGTTAGACATCGCGTATGCGCCTATGGCGATCGTATTCCTTACATTTCTGTTTGTTCTCTCGCTGATTGTGACGGCTTTGATCGGCTTAACGCGACTTCGTCACCGGCAGCTGAAGACGATTCGTCACGTGGCTGCCATGGAGCTGGATCTGCAGGAGCGAGGCTGATTGCGCTAACAAGGGAATCCCCAAGACCATTTGACTCGGCGCCAATTGGTAGCATTGAACAGTTTGCCGTGATTTTCACGTCCGGGCGACATCGCGGACCCGGTCAACTGGACGGCGATTTCGGGCTAAGCCGGCGTCAACGTTCGGCCCGCCACCTGCCGGTCGACCTGTCCAACACTCGCTGCAGTGCGACAACGCCAAATAGATAGAGAATCGGCTGTATCGGCAGGATGTATCGCTCTTGCGATGCACCGATGAGAATAGGGAAACAGAAGATCAGCAGCAGCATCCTCATGCGCCATCCTGCTTGGACCAAAGCTACGATAAGGCCCGGAAGCAGTATAAGCCCGGGTGCGGCCCGCAAAGCGACGATAACGAGCGATTGATCGGAGTAAGACGGCCTAAGGCCGACGAAGTAAAGGAGCTTGGCAGCGATCAAAAGGAGAATCGACACAATACGGTCAAAAACGCCCGGCCACTCTGGAAACAATCCAGCCACATATGCGTCGGCAGGCACAGAGAAAAAGGTTGCCCCGGCGCTTACCCGGACAAACGCGAGGAACTGAGGGTAATAATAATACACCGAAGGAATACCTGCTCCAACCAGCAGAGCCACCACGACCAGCGCGACTACCCGCCTCTCCCCCCTCAGCCCCCTTACCACGAAGTCCGCCAACACAAAAAGGAGCACCGCCAATCCATTGGGTCGCGCGAGAAGGATCAGAATGAGAAGGCCCACCCAGATCACGACGACCCCAGCACTCCACTTCTCGCGAAAGTAAGTCATGAAGAATAGAGCGAACAACAGTGCAAAGGGCATATCGCTCGTCACTGAAATGGTGTACCAAATCGGTAAGGGTATGACGGAAAACGCGAGGAGCCATAGCCCGGTGACGCCGTTCGCCTGGAGCCAGTACAGCCATATCGCCGCCAGTATGACGCTGCACGCAAGGAAAAAAGCGGCCGTGGGCCAGGTGTTATTTTCCCTGTAGTCAAGGACGTAGATTAAAGTGGGGAACAGAGGTGCAAACGATACTATCGTCCCACCATCTACTAGTTCTCCAGCATAAGTCTTATCGTAGTCGCGAAAGAGTTTCTCAATCGGCCGTTCGAACAGTTTATACGCAGTCAAGCCGTAGTTCTGCATGTCGCCTCCCGTTTGGTAGAGCGCCGGTGAGACGGAGTTGCCACTGTCATCGAAAACGGGGTTGACGGTGCTGTACGCGAAGACCACCACACGGGCCGCCGCACAGAGCACGATCGCGTAGACTAGGAGTCTGTTTTGTTTGAGTGCTACCATCATGTCTCTGGTCAATCTAGTGGCGCGATTTCGAAGGTATCGAGTCGAGCGGGATGTTGTTCAGAGGTCCGTCGAAGAATCCGTCGGCCCCAAGGGTTTCAAGAAATTCATTGGCGCCGCGTGCGTTGAGGTGGGTGACATCGCATAATCTTTCGCGGGGAAGAGACGTAACAGCATGGTTGGAGAACATGGCGCGGTCTCTAACGATATCTCGTATATGAGAGATCCACTCGTTATAGCCGATCGCATCCTCAAGATGGGTCGGCCATATCGGACAATTGATCCGGCCACAATTTTAGGAAATAACGCCACGAATACTGCAAAGCGGAGGAGGTCGGTCTCGATCGCGCACCGCCGCCGATAGATGTCTATGGTGTAGCTCATCGACTGGAAGGTGAAAAAGGAAATGCCGATGGGCAACGCCACGTTGAGAAGCGAAAGGGAGACGGACATGCCCGTAGAGTCGAGGAGCGCGCGCGGACTCTGAGAAGAAGTCGAAGTATTTGAAGACGCCAAGTATACCTAAATTGACCGCGGAACTGAGTGCTAGGATGGACAAGCGACGGGTGGGGTCGGTCGTTCTTTCGAGCCCGAGACCTGCAGAATAATTGATCGCTGTGCAAAGGACCAAGAGGCCAGCGAAACGCCACTCCCACCACGCGTAAAATCCATAGCTGGCCAAGAGACAGAAAACAATCTGCAGCCGCGATGAGAGCAGAAAATACAGTGGGAAAAACACCGCGCAAAATACCAAAAACTCGAAACTTGTGAAAAGCATCTTGTTGGCTTCCTTGCGGCTCGTCACGAGGAGCGGACGCCGATACAAACAGCGCCGGCGTCAATTCTGGCGATACGAGTCGCTGCGATAGATCCGCGAGGGCGGCGCCGCGAAATATAGCCGGCAGAGATGGAAGTATTCCTCAGACGGCACCACAAAATACGGCTCGCCGTAGTTTTCGCCTTTGCCCGGAATGTAGCGGCTCGCCGTCGCGTTCATACCCATGACATAATGGGCCCAGTCGCGGTTCCCACTCGCGTGCCCCCACAGTCGGACGAGCGCGCGCTTGCGCTCTGCGACGGCGGTAATATCGAGCACCACGTTTGGCACTACGGCCGAGTATATTTGGTAGGCCCATATCTCTGCTTTCAGCGCTCGGTCAGCGAAGGCAGCCGAAAAAAGATGGTTCGCGCGGCGGTGGTCGTCGTGGTCGTCGAGCAGAAAGGGCGTGAAAACGATGTCGGGGGCGAAGTCAGTCACCGCATCGCCGAGCGCCGTCACAGCAGCATCATCGAGCCCCATGTTGCGGAGCGGCAGGTGAAGGAAAACCGGTTCTGCATGAACCGCTGCGCAGGAGGCCAAAGCGTCCTGGCGCAACCCTTCCACTTGATCGACTGGCCCGTCCGTCAAGTAGATCACCCGCAACGCGGCACTTGCATCAGCCAGCATGAGAAGCGCGCCACCGACGCCGAAGGCGTCGTCGTCGGGATGAGGCGCGAGCACCACAGCGCGCCGCGCGGGCAGCTCTGGCATCACTATCGGTCGCACCAAGCTCGTAAAGCGCCGAGTCTCTATGACCTGCGCAGCGTGAGGTAGTTCCAACAACGGCGTCAGGTCGCGCAACACGAACTTATACGCGGCCTGGCTCGGCCTCACTGTCAAGAGCCGCTTGACCACCCGCTTCGCGAGAGCGCGAAGAATCACCCGGTCCCCTTCTCAATCAAGTCGAGCCGGGCCCAGAAAATCAACGACCTGACCGGACCGCGTGAGACGCGTCTGGCCATCGAGTTGTAGTACGCAAATCGGGCCGTACCGCCGCCCCTCCCATGCAAGCCTCGGGAGGAATCCGCAGCGCTCGATGCCGCGACGCGACGGCGCATTGTCGCGTCCGCATTGTACGAATACCCGAGAATCGCCGGCTTCGGCCGAACGCTGCTGGCCATAGCGAATGAGTTCGCGGTAGCAACCTCTGTTCCGATACGGTTCGGCGGTAAAGCAGTCCCATACATAGGCCTCGCCCGGGCGCAGCAGGGCGCGCAGGCCAAGGCCGAAAGGAATCTCCAGTGTGTTGTGCCCCGCACGTGCGAGCCATGTGTACGCCGCGACCTCTCCAGACGGCCCGACGAGTCCATAGCAGATGTGTGGGCTAGGACGCGCAAGGAAACGTCGTGCCCGATTGCGTTGCTGGAACACGGGATCGCGTTCGAAATCGGTTTTGCCCAGCACCGTGCGGCGAAAACCCTCGGGCTCGGTCGCCGAGGCCATCGTGGGACCGGCCGAGTATATGACGCCGTCCGCCGCGGCCAAGGCACTCGCTGCCCGCGATCTGGCGCGTTGCCACAGGCTATAGGATGCGGCCACGACCAGCACGCGCCACCGCCAGCCGGCGGCGCACCTTGAGGGGCAGAGCTCCGACGCTCACCGCACGCAGGGCCGCCAGCCGTCGGCGCGATTGCGCAGGTATGGCAGAGAGGACGACCGGCCGCAAAGCGCGCGAACCACCGCGCCGAGACTCTCCATGACGCCCTAGAGTCAGGCGGTAGTAGTGTATGGGCGCTGGTCGGCCGCCGAAATGGAGCTTGAAACGGTAGGCACCACTTCCTGCCTGAGACTCGCCCATGTCGATGCGCGAGATCCCGCGTCGGACAGCTTCCTGCACCAATTCCCAGACCATGAAAGAGTTCGGGGCGAGCGATCGGTTGGCGGTATTGGAGGCAACCTGAAACGGATAGTGCAAAACCGAACCGCTGAACAGCACGACGGTCGCCCCCACCATGATGCCATCAACCTTCGCCGCCAGAAGTGCAGAGTTCCCGGGAAGCTCGGCGAATAGCCGCTCAAAAAACCGCCAAGAATGAACCGCACGGCCTTTCTCGGTGAATGTCGAGGCATAGAGTTCGTAGAAGGCGCTCAAATTGTGCCCGCCCCATTCCGCGACCAGCCCTGCGCGGGTGCCCTTGCGGATGATATTTCGCGTCTTGTCGCGCAAACGTTTCCATACGTGCTCCGCCGAGCCATCGATGTCGAGGAGGGCGGTGCGGCGCTCGTCCGATGTGTTGCTGTCGGGTGTCGCAAGTGGTTGATATCCAGAGCAAATGAAGCCAGGAGCCACGCCTTGCTCGTGGCATGCACTCCTGACCCGCTCGATCAACGCACCCTCGGCCCAGGCATCGCCCGCCACCAGCCCGAAGCGCAATCCATAGTAGGTGGCACTAGAACCGTGCGCCGGGTTGATGTAGCCGGCGGCGATACCGCGAAGGGTGTCGCCTGTGTCCTCGGCTAGAAAAAAGCGGCACGCGGGACCGTAGACATCATGCAGTATCGCCCGCCATTCGAAACGGTTGAGCCCCGGCGTGGCCGCGGCCTCCACGAAGTTGTTCCAACGGCCGCGGTCTGACTCAACGGCCTCGCGAACAGTAAGAGCAGGGAAGGTCATGGCCAGCTTCGAACTAGGAGCGCGGCGCCTTGGGACGACGGCCACCGTAGTCAGTTCTGCACCTACTGCTATCTGCACCGCTCTGGCCGTCGGCCCAGAACACAATCAAGAATATTACCTCTAGAGAAGGAACTCCAAGTGGCCCCATCATCGAGCAGTATGCCCCATCGTTGCGGCGTCGACCCATCGAGAATTCAGTGGCTCGTGGCCTCCCGGTTGCGTTCCCTAATCGCTTCGATGATGGCTTCACCTACGGCACGATGACCAGCCGTTGAGAGGTGACCGTTGTACAACCGCTCGGGTCGTTCCATCTGCTCGAAACGCGCATGTAGATCGACTATTGGCAATCCTTTTTCCTCGGCGATCGCGGTCACCCACGCTTGGATTCGCGCGTTGTTTCCAGCCAACCCGGCCCATGGCCCGTATCGACTAACTGCGGGAAGGTAAACAAAGGTTAACGTTCCACCCCAGGCAACCACAACACTGCGCGCTTCCTCTAAAATTCGGCTCATCGCGACAGTTTCGAAGGGCTCCGGAGGCAGAACGTCCAGGTATCTACGCAATCGGGCCAAATGGATGAGGTTCGTCAGCCTATATATTATGTTGGCGCGCGTCGGAGATTCTGCCCGAGGTGTGTTGAGCCACTCGTCCACATAGTCGAGCAGAACATCATCTATTAATTCTTTCTCGGGCTCAATTCCCTGCGTGAATCCTGATTGCAAATATTGTCGAAGCAAGGGGCTATCAAGCTCGGCCGTTAGATTTGTATGATCGTTTCCCTCATAGTACACCCAAAAAACGTGTTTTGGATGTAGGGCAGGCAGAAATTCCTTAAGTATTGCCAGCATCCTAAGGGGGCCTATGCTGCCGTTGCCAAGACTTATGGTAGCGGGAACCTCGCCACGTACCACTGCAGCTGTGCCTCGTGCAGCCGGCACGCAGTATCCTTTCATTTGTGAATCTCCGAGGATCGCCACATCAATTTCCTCGGCTAACCAAATATCACGGGGGTTTGTGAAACCGTGCTGATCAGTCTCATGGACTACCCATGCACCATACTCATTGCACAGGACCGTCGTGTGAAGGGCTATACCGCCCAAGAACCACATGTTTTTCGGTGTGGGCCGGTGCGATGACGCGTACGCTGATAGCTGTCCCGAGGATATATCCGGAACGGCCAGAGTGCCCGACGCCCTCAAATCGCCGACCACCTTATGCAACGATCTGTCGTCCCAGATGCCGTCATTCGCCTGGTCGGGCATCGGCCTCGTCAGGAAAGTCACGACCAATATGGCCTCGGCCGAGTACACAAGGACTCCCAGCCAGACGGCCACAAGCACTATCCCGACCCGCCATCTGTGGCTCATCGCAATGGACACGAGACAACCCGCACCTATCGCTGCGACAATTACGAGGAGCGCAACGAACCCCGCCGTTGCAGTGTCATACGACAGTTTCGGCGCCCAATAGGCAAGAAGGCCGAAATAGAGCAGAGCGCCAATCGCCGCGCACACTCTCGATAGGCGGATTCCAGACATCCTAACCAAAACTCCGTTGTGCCGGAGCTCCCAATGTGGCGGCCGCCGCCGAAATAACTCTCCATCAGCCGCCACGCCACTATCACGGCGGCAGGTAGCCGAGCAAGCCACCTGCCTGCGGCGCTACATTGGGGTCACACTAGCCGCCCGCTGGCGCGCAGCACAGCCCCGCTCAGTAGAACTCATGGCAAACAGAGAGGCGGCGTGATGCTGGTGATGCCTCGATGTAGACGGACGGGTTGAAATGATAGTAGGAGAGAGAAAACGCCCACTTCTGGCTGAAGCATCGGCGGAGGGTGCATGACGCCGCCGCTGTGGCCGACGCTGAAGGAGTCCGTAGAGTATCATGCTACGAGTGGCCAGCGCGCCGCGAACACCGACCTCGTAGTCAAACTATGCCGCGCCCGTACTTTGAGCGATCCGGAGGTCATCGACCTCGTCGCCGGAGCTTCCATGGCCAACGACAGCCGCGCCTCGGCGCCCCGCCCCGAATACGCCGATCAGGGCGCCGTCGAGTCCGCTGCGGCGGGCGGCGCGCGCCTTCCCCTGAACCGAGAGCATAGGGGTGCCGGCGGTGTCTGAAGGCGTGGAGGTTCTTTTGCTTGTCGAGGACCCGGGCGCAGCGAATTACGTCGCCCCACTGCCGGCTGCATTCGCGCGCTGCGGCTGGCGCAACCGCCTTCTCGCGGCCGGCAAGGCGGCCGAACAGCTGGACGCACTCGGCATCGCTTTCGTACCTGTGCCAACCGGTGCGAGTGCAATGCAACTGCTAGCTACGCATAGGCCATCGGTTGTCCTTGTCGGCACATCGGAGAACCCTTACGCGGTGGGTCTCGACCTCGTGAGGCAGGCCCAGGCACAGAATCGTGCAACGGTCGGCGTGGTAGACGGGCCAGCAAGCGCGCCATATCGGTTTCGTGGCGGCGGCGAGTCGCCGCTGGCCTCGGCCCCCGACTGGATACTGGTGCCGGACGAAGCGCAGAGGCGGGTATTCGTCGAACTTGGCCACCCGGCGGCGCATGTCATTGCCTGTGGCCATCCACATTACGACCGCGTGCGCGAGGAGCGAGAACAGCTGACCGCAACCGGTCGAGAAGGCTTGCGAAGAAAATTGTTTCCGCAAGCGACCCCGAATCGCCCCGTGGTGGTCTTCGTCGCAGAGCAGTCCGACGGGCTCGAATCGGCGCAATTTGAACGCCGCGCTGACTACACGCTGACGGGTCGGGGTATGAGCGACCGGCGGACTGACATCGTTCTCGATGAGTTCCTCGATGCCGTCTCCGTACTGGAGGAAAGCCCGTACGTGGTGTTGCGCCTCCACCCGAAGAACACGTGCCAGGAGTTCGTCCGCTACTCGAGTGAAATCGGGTCGATGAGCCGAGGTAACTCGGCGCTCGAGGTGGTCTTTGCCGCCGACCTGGTGGTCGGCATGACGTCGATTCTGTTGCTGGAGGCGGCGCTCTTGGGGCGGCCCACCCTCTCCATCTTGCCGCGCGCCGCGGAGCGGGCGTGGCTTGGCACCATTGCCGCCGGGTTCACACGCTGCGCGCTCTCGCGCACAGAGGTGCGGCAGGCCCTGTCGGACTCCCTGGCCCGACCGCAGGAGGTTGAGACGGCTGCGGTCGACCGGGCTTTTCCAGCCGGTGCGACGGACCGCATCGTCAGCGTCTTTGCCCGCCTACTGGGCGGCGAGCCGCCGAGCGGTCAAGCGCCTACAACCCGAGGACTCTAGGCTATGGCAAGGCCTCCGGTGCTTGAAACGGCACGCCTGAAACTCGTTCCGTTCACGGAAAACTATCTGACCGAGCGCTACGTGAGTTGGTTAAACGATGCCGCCGTGGTGCGCTATAGCGAGCAGCGACACAGAACGCATTCCGTCGAGTCTCGTCGCGCCTACATGCGATCTTTTGAGGGGCTACCCGACTATTTCTGGGCGATCGTGGCGCGTGATCAGGCTGTTGGACATCTTGGCAATATGGCGATCTTGATCGATGCGCCTAATCTGCTCGCTGATGTCACCACTCTTAATTGGCGAGCGTAAGAGCTGGGGACAGAGCTATGGTTCGGAAGCCTGGATTGCAGTCTGTAAGTACATGCTAGACGTTGCCGGAATGCATAAAATGGTGGTCGGAGCCGTATCGTCCAACAAGGCCATGCTTGCGATCATACGCAAAGCCGGGATGATCGAGGATGGCCGGCGGCTACGCCACTGCCTGATTGACGGTGTCGAAACGGACATGGCCTATAGGGCCCAGTTTAATGATGCTCGGAAGTAACATGTTGCAGCCTCTCTGTTCGGGCGAACAATGTGCGCCCCCACCTATGGAGAGGGCTGCGACTCGTGACGGAAACGCCTTGGTCCTCGATCGCCTTCCGGGGCCACCTCGGAGGGCGCCATTTGTTGGCGGGCCTCTGCCATCCTCTCAAGTCACGGAGCCCCCATCAAGCCTCAGGTGGACAGGAAGATGTCCTACCTTGATTTCCCTGTTTTGTCTGCGGTCATCGCAAACGCGCGACCACTGCGCTGTTGTGGCTGTTCGACAGTCATCTGGAACTCTTGGCCTATCCCGCCGACCCAGGATTTTCTGTCGTGTGTTTCCGCCATGCGAGAACCTTAGCGTTCGAGGAAACGGTCGCTCCGGTTTTCGCTACATTATCCGGGAAGGTCTAGGGCCCCACGGTGATGTAATAGGGAGCTTGGTGACGGCGAGAAAAATGAATACGGCCTGAAGGGTTGCAAGATGATCAAGTACGGCAAGTCGAACGCGGATTATGTGCGGCTCAAATCCATTTTCTACGACGCCGAGGCGAACCGACGTTACGTGGAGTTGTCGCGGAAGATGTCGCGCAAGTATCGCGAACAACCTCGCCGGCATGGCTGTGTCGCCTGTGAACATCCGCTTGGCTCTCCCCTATTCACACTTCTGTATGAGGTAGAATACTGCGTTTGCGAGATATGCGGGCATTTAAACGGGGTCCACGAGGACACACATGAATTCGCCAACTATGTATACAACGAGGCCACCGGAGACGGATCGAACATATACGGCGATAGCGACCTAGACACCTATATGCGGCGGGTCGATTCGGTCTATCTCCCGAAAGTAGAATTCATGTGCGACGCCATCCGCGAAGAAGATGCCGACCCGACTGAGCTTTCTTATGTCGATCTCGGCGCGGGCGCAGGGCACTTCGTCACGGCGATGCGGAAGTACGGTCTCACCGACGCAGTCGGCTACGAGACTTCGGCCCAACTGGTGGAGCTCGCGAACCGGCTAAACGGCGCCGAGGTGTTGAAGCGTAACGACCTCTCGGCCCTCGGGAAAATAGCCGCCACCGTCGACGCCGACGTAATCACGATGATCTTCTCGCTCGAGCATGTCATCGGCCTGCGCGAATTCCTGGGAGCGCTCAGTTCCAACCCTCGACTGAAATTTTTCTACTTCTCTGTGCCCGTGTTTAACCCGAGTGTGTTTATCGAGGCGATCTTTCCCAATGTGATGTCGCGCATCCTCGGCAATGGGCACACGCACCTGTTCACGGACAAGTCGATCGAGTTGCTAAGCAGGGATTTCGGGCTTAGGCGATGCGCCGAATGGTGGTTCGGCGGCAACGCCTTCGACCTGCACCGATATTTTTCAGTCCAGTTACAATCCGACCCTACCAAGGCAGTGGCGGCGAATTTGTGGAACGAGATGCTGTCGCAGATGCTGGACACATTGCAACTTGCCTTCGATCACCACAAGTTGTCTTCCGAGGTGCATTTGCTGACCGCCGTCCGTTCCTGAGCGCCATCGGAAACCGCCCAACCGGCGTGGCGCTCTATTTCGCTGAAAAGACTGAAGCGATGGGAGTGAGACGGGGGGCTCTTATCGAACGAATACTACCACCCATCGGATGATCTCTGGTGCCGCACTGCGTTAGTTCATCGTAGTCAATCCAGCCGGCAGGCAAAGGAAGCGCCGGCATCGAGCTTCGGCATTTGCAAATTTCGCCCGTGTCGTCTACAAGATTCGATGAGTCGCCGGGGTAAGTCACCCGGACGGCGGTAGCGTGGGCGAATCGCTCGGGCCCACGACCCTTCAAATGACCTTGTTCCGAGCGCCTTGCAGCACCGGCGGACGCTGGCGCTCGACGCTTAGGCCGATGCGAACGCCGCTCAGGATTGCAGTTCTGACGACAGACACGGCTCACCACCGTTTTTTCCTTCGAGAGTTCAGTCGGTGCCTTCCTCGAGGTGCCCGCTTGGTGCTCAACTTGTTCGAGGAACGGACCTATCCGATGGCTCGCAAACGCCGCCAACATATGCGGGCGAATTGGGCCAACCCGTGGCGCGCGCTCGCGGTGAACCCATATATTCAGCCCATGGCGTTCGCGGTGAAGCAGGACGCATATGAACGGCCACGGTTTTTTCGCGACGGCGACGATTCCCTCCCGCCGTGCGTCGAGACGCACCGCGTTTGGTCGGTAAATGATGCGGATGCCCGATCCTGCATTGATAGCCTTTCACCGGAGCTAATCCTGGTGTACGGCACCGGCTTGGTACGAAAAGAGGTTTTTGACCAGGCGCCTCTTGGGGCGATCAACGCGCATGGAGGCAAGTTGCCTCGCTACCGGGGCCTCGACACGAATCTGTGGGCAGCCTATGAGGGTAGGCCAGAGGATATGACGCTAACTCTTCACCAAATGGACGCGACCTTCGACACCGGTCCCGTCTTTGCGTCGCGGGCGGTGCCGCCTCATGAAGAGTTGTCGATATACAGCCTACGCTACTTCACGACTCTCATCTGTACCAAAATGTTCGTGGATTTGGTTGGCAGCATTATAGCTGGAACCGCGGCGGCCACGGTCCAAGGCAAGACACCGTCGAAGTATTACTCGCTCATGCCGTGGCTGTTGAAGCGAAAGACCAACCTCATCCTTCGCGCTTATGCGCAAAGTGGGGCGATGCCGGTGGTGCGTGCCTGACCACTAGATATCACATATTGCTGTATCACGGCGTTCACGGAGACGATGTCGACCTCGGTGGACGCAACCGCTCGGGAAAGCATATCGCGCGGTCACGTTTCAATGCGGAAATGAGACACCTGGCTAGGACGCGCCCGCTTGTGACAATGACGGAAATCGCACGCGCACTGCGCCGTGAAACCGACATTCCGGACGGCGCGGTCGCCGTCACACTGGACGATGGCTACCTGAACAACCATGGAGAGGCATGGCCGATCCTTGAGAATTATGGAGTTCCGGCCACGATATACCTCGCGACGGGTTACATTGGCACGGGCCGCATGATGTGGAGCGATCGGCTCGAGGCAGCGATTCTCGGCGCGGATCGCCCAAGAATCGACATTCAAGTGGGAAACAAGAGACTTCTGCATGATCTCTCGTCAGAGGCCAACCGGATTGCGGCATTTCTCGGTATAAAGGCGCTTTGTAAGGCCTCGCCCAACGACCTGAAGGACGAAATCATCGACGCTGTGATTGAATATCTGGATTCCTCACTGGAGGAAGATCATCCCCTCTATGCGTTCATGGCTTGGGATCAAGTTCGAGAGATGGACGCATCGCCATTGATCGACTTCGGCGCTCACACGGTCGATCATGTGTCATTGGCCAAAGTTCCAAACGACGAGATGCGCGATCAGATAGATCGCTCCGTGGCCGCGCTAGAGCGCGAGCTCGGACACCGCTGCCTCTTCTTTTCTTACCCCGAGGGCCAAGGCGATGACTTCGACGAGTGCGTCATCGGCCATTTGTTGAGAAATGGCTTTGACCACGCGCCCTCCGCCATAGACGGTGTCAACAAGTTGCCGGGAACAGACCCTTTCCACCTTCTCCGTACAATGGTGGGATTCGAGGGACGCCAATATCCGTTCAGATGATGTGCACGGGGAGAACAAATTGAAACTGTTCGGCAAAGACCTGGACAACGAGGTAGCAATCGTAGCCGAGGTGGGAGTCAACCACGAGGGCGATGTCGAGGCCGCTTCGCGGTTGTTGCGTTTGGCGGCGGAGGCCGGTGTGGATGCCGTCAAGCTCCAGAGCTACACTCCGTTCCGCTACGCAACCGCCTCAGATCCAGAGCGCCTGGCCCGCGTGTCCCGGTTCGCGCTCGACGAGGCCGCACACCGACGTCTCGCCGCGGAATCGCTGTCGCTCGGGGTACATCTCTTCTCGACCCCCCTCACCGAAGACATGGTAACACTGCTCGATGAACTCTGCCCGGTAATCAAGATCGCGAGCGGCGATCTCGACTTTGAGCCGGTGATCCGGGCAGCGGCCAGAACCGGTAAGCCGGTCATCCTCTCGACCGGCTGCGGCACCGTCGAGGAGATCGATCGCGCGGTAGGCTGGCTGGGTGACGAGATCGGCGCCGACGAGCTCGCCGAGCGGGTCGTCCTTCTCCACTGCGTCTCGTCGTACCCGACGCCGATCGAGCAGGCCAATGTGCGAAGCGTGCCTTTTATCGCCGAGCGCTATGGGCTACCGACAGGCTATTCGCACCACGCTCTGGGGCTGGAGGCGTGTTTCGCCGCCATCGCACTCGGCGCTTGTCTGATCGAGGCCCATTTCACCGACGGCAAAGAGGGACGCACGTTCCGCGACCACGAGCTGTCACTCGAGCCCACCGAGATGAGCGCTCTGGTGAAAAGCGCTCATCTCGTCAAGGCGAGCCTTGGCCGTGTCGGCAAAGAGCGCCAACCGTGCGAGGCGGGATCGATGTTGGCGCTGCGCAAGGGCATCGTCGCGGCACGCGACATTCCAAAAGGCGCCACTCTCGCGCGCGACGACCTGATGTACGCGCGGCCAGCGACGGAGTTCAGCAGCACCGAGATCGACGACGTGATCGGCCGCACCCTGACTACCGCGGCACGGCAGGGCGAAACCATTCCTCGCTCGAGCGTCGCCACCTAACGTTGCCTCTTGGCGCCCCTCATCTAGTGCACCGCGTCTAGCTTCAGCATGTGTGGAATCGCGGGCGCGCTCGGCGTCGACCTACCGGGCACCGACCGGGTGCGGCGCACGCTTGCGCGGCTGCGGCGGCGCGGACCCGACGCGAGTGGCGTCTTCACCGGCCGTCTTGGCGAGCAGCACCTCACGCTCCTGCACACCCGGCTCTCGATCATCGACCTCGACCCGCGCGCCAACCAACCGTTCGAGGGGGACGATTGCGTCCTCGTCTACAACGGTGAGCTGTACAACTACCTCGAACTCAGGCGCGAGCTGGAGGCGGCGGGGCTCCGCTTCGCCACCCAATGCGATACCGAGGTTGTACTCAAGGGCTACCTCCATTTCGGCGCGGCCTGCTTCGACCGCTTCGAGGGGATGTGGGCGCTCGCGCTGTTCGACGGACGGCGCCAGCGGCTGCTGTTGAGTCGCGATCGTTTCGGGGAGAAGCCACTTTATTACTGGCGCCATGATCGGACGCTTTACTTCGCGTCAGAAGTGAAGGCCTTGGTGAGCCTCTCTGGCGCCGTGCCCGAACCGGATACCGAGCAGGTCCGCCGCTACCTCGTCAATGGTTATCGCTCCCTCCACAAACATGCCTCGAGCTTCTTCCACGATGTCCATGCGCTGCCGCCCGCTACCGTGGCCGAGATGTCCACCGCCGCCGACCCCGAACCCAAGCGCTATTGGCAGCTGGTTCCCCGCCCCCGCGCGATGAGCATGGCCGAGGCGGTCGAGGGCACCCGCCACCACCTTTTGCGCGCCATGGAGTGGCGACTGCGGGCCGACGTGCCGATCGCGTTCTGCTTGTCCGGCGGCGTCGATTCGTCGGTGCTGGCCGGGGCGGCGCACCACGCCGGCAAGGACATCCATGCCTTCTCGGTGATCGACAGCGATGAGCGCTACAACGAGGAGCACAACATTCGTGCCACGGTGAGCGCGCTTGGCTGCCAGCTCCACGTCACACGCACGTCTCCGGACCGTTTCCTTGACCGGATGGCTGAACTCGTCGCCTATCATGACGCCCCGGTGGCGACGATCTCCTACTACGTGCACTCGTTCTTATCCGAAGCGATCAGTGAGGCTGGTTTCAAGGTCGCAGTCTCCGGTACCGGCGCCGACGAGCTGTTCACTGGATACTACGACCACTATGGCTACTGGCTGGCCGAGATGTCCGATCGCCCTGGCTTTCCGGCACTGGTGGACGACTGGAAAGCCGGCTATGGCAGCTTCGTGCGCAATCCCCTCCTCCAGGATCCGTTGCGCTTCAAAAAAGACCCGTCCGCCCGCGACCACATCTACCTCGGCGGCGAACAGTTTTCCTCTCTCCTGACAGAACCGTTCGCCGAGGACTTTGTCGAGCAGGACCATGGCGCGGGCCTTCTGCGCGGTCGGATGATGAACGAGCTGTTCGACGAGGTGGTGCCGGTCATTCTCGCCGAAGACGACCTCAACTCCATGCGCTGGTCGGTCGAGAACCGCTCGCCCTACCTCGATCGGGAATTCGTCGAATTCGCCTATTCGGTACCTTCAGAGCACCTGATTTCCAACGGCCGCGCCAAGTGGCTGCTGCGCGAGGCCGGACGCGGCCTGGTGCCCGACGAGGTTCGGCTTGACCAGCGCAAACGAGGGTTCAACGCCTCGATCGACTCGTTGCTCGCGCGCGACGATCAGGACGTGGTCGATCGTCTCCTCGCGCCGAGTCCGATTTTCGACATCGTCCGTCGCGACGCGCTCGCGGAGTTCCTGAAGCCCGAGTGCGACCTCACCGACAACAGTCTCTCGAAGTTCATGTTCAGTTTCGTCTCGGCCAAGCTGTTCCTCGAGACGGTCGCCGATTGGGCGGCGGAGGGCGAGCGAAGCGCGGCCTGATGATCGGAATCGTTGACTATGGCCTTGGCAACTTGGTTTCGGTAGCCGCCGCAGTGGCGCGGCTTGGCTTCGAGGCGACGGTGAGCGCCGAGGCCGAGGTGCTCTGGGACTGCGACAAGATCATTCTGCCCGGGGTCGGCGCGTTCGGCGATGGCATGCGCAATCTGGAGGAACGCGAGCTCGTCGCGCCGCTGACCCGGATGGTCAAGGACGACGGCAAACCGATCCTTGGTATCTGCCTCGGCTCGCAGCTGATCAGTCGCGCCAGCGACGAGTTTGGGCTGTGCCAGGGCCTTGGCTGGGTCGATGCACACTGCCAACGGCTCGCCCCCGATGAGCCTGGTTTGAGAGTGCCGCACGTCGGTTGGAACGATCTCATCCAGGTCCGCGACGACCCGCTGTTTCAGAACATCCCGGAGGACGCGCTGTTCTATTACGTGCACAGTTATTTCGTGAAGCCCGAGGACAGCGATCTCGTCGTCGGCGAGTGCGACTACGGCGGTCGGATGGCGAGTGTGCTGCGGCGCGAGAATATCTGCGCGACCCAATTTCATCCCGAGAAGAGCCAACGCCACGGCCTGACGCTCTTGCGCAACTTTCTCGACAGTGCGTGAGCGGTGTTACGAAAGCGCCTGATCACGGTGCTCACCTTCAACGAGGGCGTGCTGTTCCGTACCAAGCTGTTCACCCCCGACTATCGCTACACGGCGAACTTCGTGGACGCCTGGTCGATCGACGAGATCGTGGTGCTGGACATCACCCGCGATCGGCGCGGCAAGGAGGAGCGCTTCGCCGAGGTAGTCTCGGGTTTTGCCAGCCGGTGTTTCGTGCCCCTTGCGGCGGGCGGCGGGATTCGTTCGGTGGCTGACGTTCGGCGCTATCTCGGCTACGGCGCCGACAAGGTCGTCGTGAACACCGGCGCCCTGGAGCGACCGGAACTGATCACGGAGGTCGCTACGCTGTTCGGCTCCCAGTGTGTTGTCGCCTCGATCGATGCCAAGCGGACAGATGATGGTCACTACGACGTGCACGCCGCCTGCGGCACCCACGCGACCGGACGCGATGCCGTGGCGTGGGCGCAAGAGGCCGAGGAGCGCGGCGCGGGCGAGGTGTTGATCACTGCCATGGACCGCGACGGCCATCTTCAGGGTTACGACCTCGATCTCTGCCGGCGGGTCGCGGACGCAGTGAGTGTGCCCGTTCTGATCCTTGGCGGCGCCGGCAACTGGAATCACTTCTTGGCCGGATTCGTCGAGGGCGACGCCTCGGCGGTGTGTACCCAGAACATTTACCACTTCACCGAAAAGAGCATTAGCAGTGCAAAGAAATTCCTTATCGAGGCCGGGGTTCCTGTCCGCCTCTGACGAAACTGCGCGCGGCGACCGCGTGGGCATGGCGGGCGCCCCGGTTGTTCGCTATTGCGGCCATTGCCTGATGCCCGATACACGGCCGCGCATCGGCATCGACGCCGACGGGATCTGCAATGCCTGCCGCAATGCCGAGGAGAAACAGGCGATCGATTGGCCGGCGCGGCGGGAAGAATTCCTTCGTCTCCTCGAGCAGTCGCGGCCGCGCGAGGGCGCCTACGACTGCGTCGTCCCGTGGAGCGGCGGCAAGGACTCGAGTGCGATCGCACACCGCCTCAAGTTCGAGTTCGGCATGAATCCGCTGCTGGTGACCTTTTCGCCGCTTCTCCCCAACGAGACCGGCGCCCGCAATCGTGAGCTGCTTATCCAACAGGGCTTCGACCACATCTTCGTTCGCCCCAACCAGAAGGTGTCGCGCGCGCTCGCCCGCCGCTTCTTTGTCGAGCGCGGCAACCCCAAGGTCCATTGGGACGCCGGCATCAATGCCGTGCCGGTCCAGGTCGCCGCCCGCTTCGGCATTCCACTGGTTTTTTACGCCGAGCATGGCGAGAGCGAGTATGGCGGCCGCGTGCTGAGCGAGGAGCACAAGAAGACCCGCGACTTCACCGAGGTCATCGAACACCAGATCGGAGACGATCCAGCGAATTGGACCGACGAGGACATCAGCTCAAAGGACCTCGCCCCCTACCTATACCCACCGGTTCACGATATCGAGCGGGTCGGCGTTCGCGCGCTCTATTTCGGTTATTTCTTTAGATGGAGCATGTACGAGAACTTCGAATACATTAAAGACAAGATAGACTTTCAAGTAAATGAGAATGGCCGTACGGACGGCACCTTCACGAACTTCGATAGCTTGGACGACAAGATCGATAACCTGTACTATTACTTGCAGTTCATCAAATTTGGCTTCGGGCGTGCGACGCGCGATGCCTGCCGAATGATCCAAAATGGGCACATGTCGAGGCAAGAGGGACTCGCGTTGGTCCAAAAGTACGACGCCGAATTCCCCCAGAGCTACTTCCTCGACAACCTTGACTATCTCGGCGTTTCCGAGCCCGAGTTCGCCGAAATCATCGACCTGCACCGGAATGCCGAGATTTGGCGTCGGGACGGGAACCAATGGGCGCTGCGCTTCCCACCGGAGTGACAATGAGTACGACCACCTATTTTCCATGCGATCTCTGCGGCAGCGACGATGCCGAGAAAATCGAGATCCTGCGCCCCTACGTGGGGGACCAGGTGCCGTCGGTGTGCCGCCAGTGTGGCTTCGTTTATGTCCAAGAACGTCGTTCGTCCGAGGCGGTCGCGACGGTCTGGACCGACGAGATTTTCGGCCACGCCTATACCGCGCGCATCCCGGCGATCAAGGCGCGCCAAGTCTTCGTGGCGGAGCACATTGACACCACCATTGGGCTCCACGGCAAATCGGTCTGCGACATCGGCGGCGGCGAGGGACTCTTTCTCGATATGTTGCACGGTCCCGACTACGGGGCCGAGGTCTTCGCCATCGAGCCTTCGGCGGCCTACTGCAGTGCCATGGCCGAGCGGGGGATCGAGAACTTTGCGGGCACCCTGGAGCAATATCTTGCCGGCGACACCTCTGGACGGCGGTTCGACGTCGTCACCATCATCTGGACCCTGGAGAACTGCTCTTCGTGCCGAGACATGCTAGACGGCTCGTACAGATTATTAAAAGAAGGCGGACATATCGTCGTCGCAACGGGAAGCCGTCTCCTGGTACCCTTCAAGAAGCCACTGCAACTGTACATTGGCAAAAACCCCGCTGATTCGCACGCGTTTCGGTTCAGCGCTAACACGCTCGGCGGCCTGCTTGCGACAACCGGATTCGCCAACGTGCGGACCAACCGCTACATCGACCACGATGTCCTGTGCATGATCGGCGAGAAGATCAGCGACGCGACGCCGCGCCCCTGGCCGAAGGATGACTATCGAGCCCTGCTCGATTTCTTCGAGCGCTGGCATCGCGAGTCGGCCCGCTACTATGTTGACATCCACGGTTCGAGCTAAAACGCGCCGGCGGCGACCATGCAAGACATCGTCATATTCCTGAGCGGTGCGCGCGGCCTGCCGGTCGCCCGCGCGGTGGCTGCGGCCGGCCATGGGATCGCGCGAATCGTGGTGCCGGACAACGCCGCAGGGGCCAACCTCGTCATCGCATGCCAGGATATCGGTATCCCGGTGAGGGCGGCGCGCGACGTCAACGGAGGCGACTTCCTCACCTCTTTGTCGAAACTAACGCCCCAGCTGCTGGTAGTCGCCGGCTATCCGACGATCTTCCGTCGCCCCCTCCTCGACATCGCGCACTATGGGGCCATCAATTTACACGGGGGTCGACTACCCCAATACCGTGGCGGTTCACCCCTCAACTGGCAGATATTGAACGGAGAGCCGGTCGCGGGGATTAGCGTGATCCGCCTTGACGAGGGCATCGACACCGGCGACGTGCTGGCCGAGGCGGAGATCGTGATCAGCTCAGAGGATACGATCGCCGATGTCCACGCCCGCGCCAACGAGCTATTTCCCGACCTCACCGTTCGGGTGATCGCCAGGTTGGAGCAGGGTTTGATCGCGGGCCGCAAGCAGAACGAGGACGAGGCCTGCTACTGGCACCAGCGTAATGACGGTGACGGCCACATCGCCTGGGATGCCTTAAACGCAACCGATGCGAGCAATTTCGTGCGCGCCATCACCCGTCCCTACCCCGGGGCATTCGCATATTGCGAGGGCGCGCGCGTCCGCCTTTATGAGGCCGGTGTTCCCCCCCTTATGATTCGGGGGGCGCCGGGTCGCGTGTGTTACGTGCAGCGGATTGGTCCCTACGTCGCCTGCCGCGACCGCGCGATCCTGGTTGGCGACTACGAATTCGAAGGCGACACGAGCGCACGGCTGCGCCACGGCACGCGGCTCAACTAGGTGGCCATGCTCCCACGAATACGAGCGGCGCGCGCGCCATGACTGTCCTTGGAGTTGGTGTCATTGGGCTCGGCGTAGGTGAGCGCCACCTCGCAAGCTATCGGCGCATTCCCGAATGCGATGTCGTCGCCCTCTGCGATATCGACGAGCAGCGGCTGGCGGAGGTGGGCAAACGCTTCGATATTCCGGCCCGATACACCGATTACCGAAAGATCACCGAGCACCCCGACATCGACGTGGTGTCTATCTGCTCCTATGACGACGTTCACGCCGAGCAGGCTATCTCGGCACTCGAAAACGGCAAGCACGTTATGGTGGAAAAACCTATCGCATTGTTTCGAGCTGACGCCGAGAAGTTATTGCGCGCTCACCAAGACAGCGGTAGGCGGATGTCCTCGAATCTGATCCTGCGCGCCTCCCCCCGCTTCCTCGAGCTCAAGGCTCAGATCGCCCATGGCGAGTTCGGCGAGGTCTCGGTGATCGAGGGCGATTATGTCCACAACATCCTGTGGAAGATTACCGAGGGTTGGCGCGGCCAGATGGCGTTCTATTCCGTCATCTACGGCGGCGGGATTCACCTAATCGACCTGATGCGCTGGCTCATCGGCCAAGAGGTGGAAAGCGTCTGTGGCATGGCCGGCGACATGCTGACAAGGAAGACCACCTACCGGGGAGATGACTCCGTTCTCAACCTCTTTCGCTTCGACGGCGGCGCCATCGGCAAGACCCTCACTACCTATGGCCCCCAGCGGACCAAGTTCCACGCGCTCAACGTGTACGGCAGCAAGAAGACCTTCATCAACGACTTGCCCAACGGCAAACTGTTCGATGGCACCGAGCCCGAAAATGAGCATCAGGTGTTGACGCCCTATCCCGGCATGGCCAAGGGAGACCTCTTGCCTGATTTCATCAGTGCGATCGTCGGCGGCCGCGAGCCTGGCGTCAGCGCGCGGGACGTGTTTCGCGTTATGGACATTTGCTTCGCCGCGTCCGAATCGGCGCGGCAAGGGCGGACCGTTGCCGTGAGCTACCTGACATGACCGAGGGACCGGCCCCGCAGGCTATTCCGTTCGGCCGTCCGATGCTGGGCCCGGCCGAGGCGGAGGCGATCCAACGGGTTCTCGCCGGGCCGACCCTGGTCCACGGGCCAGTGTCGCACGAGTTCGAGGCCCGTTTCGCGGCGCGCGCCGCCGCCAAGCACGGTATTTGCGTCTCTTCGTGCACGGCCGGCTTGCACCTGTCGCTGCTGGCAACCGGAATCGGCCCCGGCGACACGGTCGCAGTGCCCGCGATGACCCACGTCGCCACCGCCCACGCGGTCGAGTTCTGCGGCGCTCGTCCGCTGTTCGTCGATGTCGAGGCCGACACCGGCAATATGGACCCGGAAGCCCTGGCCGCGGCGGTCGAGCCATCGCTCAAGGCCGTCGAGGTCGTTCACTATCTGGGGCTGCCCTGCGACATGGATCGCATCTCGGCCGTGGCCGCTGACGCCGGCGCAGTCGTCATCGAGGACTGCGCCCTCGCGGTCGACGCCGAGTATGGGGCGCGCAAGGCCGGAACGCTGGGCCTCGCCGGGTGCTTTTCGTTCTATCCGATCAAGCACATGACCACCATCGAAGGCGGTATGGTGATTACCGACGACGAAGGCCTCGCTCAGGCAATCGCCCGGCGCAAAGCGTTCGGCTATGATCGTCCGTTCGGCGCTCGCGCCCGCCCCGGCATCTACGACGTCACCGAGCTCGGCTATAACTACCGAATGAACGAAGTGCAGGCTGCCGTCGGCCTCTCTCAGCTCGACCGCCTCGACCAGTTCCAGCGCGCACGCGCCGAGAACCATCGCGTTCTCAAATCCTGTCTCGACGAGATCGACGAGGTCGTCGTCTTTCCCGCCACCAAGGGCAAGGCAGTTTCCTCACATTATTGTCTGAACGCCGTCTTGCCGAGCGATGGCAGCATCGAACGCGATGCGGTAGTCGCGGAACTCAAGGCCCTGGGGGTCGGCACCAGCGTCCACTACCCGAGCGCGGTCCCGCTCTTCACCTACTACCGGAACAAGTACGGGTATCGCGAGGGCCAATTTCCAGTCGCCGAATGGCTAGCCGCGCAGACGATATCGTTGCCCGTAGGGCCACACCTCGGAGCCGGGGACGCGGTCCGCATCGGCGCCGCCGTCAAGACCGCCATCACGAAAGTCCGAGACCGCTAGGATGGGCCAACTTCAGTGACCACGACCAAAGACATTCCCTACTCCGCCATCGGCGAGAGGCTTGAAGGGGTGCGCGTGATGCTGGTCGGTGGCGCTGGATTCATCGGCCACAATCTGGCGTTGGAGCTAGCGAGCCTCGGCTCCGAGGTCATGATTGTCGATAACCTGATGGTCAACAGCCTTATCGACAATGTCTTCGACTCCGATGGCGCGTCGTCGCAACGCCGCGCCTACCTCAATTTCCTGCTCGATCGTTACGCGCTGATGCGTGATGCCGGTATCGTGCTGCGCAACTGCGACGCGCGATTGCACGGCGACCTCGCCCGCCAGTTCGACGAGTTCAAGCCGCAGCGCGTCGTTCACCTCGCCGCCATCGCCAGTTCGGTCAACGCACGCGAAGACCCCGGCCTGTGCTTCGATCTCCAGCTCGTCACGTTGCGCAACGTCCTTGAGTTGTGCCGCCATGGCCCCGACGAGGTCGAGCAGGTCGTGCTGCTGAGTTCGAGCACCGTCTACGGCGACTTCGAGACCCCGTCGGTCAACGAGGGGGTTCGCCCCCAGCCGCGCGGTATCTACGCCAACACCAAGTACATGGCCGAGCGCCTCGTGCGCACCTACTGCAACCAGCATGGCCTCGGCATCACCATCATTCGACCGAGCGCGCTCTATGGCGAGCGTTGTATTAGCCGGCGCGTGAGCCAAGTCTTCATCGAGAACGCGCTCAACGGCAAGCCGCTATTGCTCGAAGGCGGCGGCGATGGGCGCCTCGACTTCACCTACATCGGCGATCTTGTCGATGGCATCAGTCGCAGCATCGCGCTCCATCCCGGCCCCGGCCGTTCGGAGACCTTCAACCTGACCTACGGCGAGGCTCGGACCATCGCCGACCTCGCCGCGGTCGTGAAAAGCGTGATCCCCGAGGTGGTGCTAGAGGACCGACCTCGGGCCGAGGACAAGCCCATACGCGGCACGCTGTCGATCGACCGCGCCCGCGAGGTCCTCGGCTTCCAACCCCAGTGGCCGCTGGAGCAGGGCTACAAGCGCTACTGCGAATGGTACGTCGATCAGTGGGAACGAGCCAGCCGGGCCGACAATCGGTGACCACCGGCCTCATGATCTTCGCGCGGATGGGCTCGCGGCGCCTCCCGGGCAAGGCGTTGCGGCCGATCGGCGATGCACCGTTGCTCGGCTGGGTGCTGGCGCGCGCGCGCCAAGTCGCCGCCACCCGTGCGATCGTCATCGCGACCACCGAGCTCGCCGCCGACGACGCCATCGTGGACTTCGCTGCGGCCCATGCCGTGGCCGTATTTCGCGGCTCGCCGGAGAATGTCGCTGGACGGGCGCTCGCTTGCGCCGAACACCACGGCTTCGAGCGCTTCGCACGGCTGTGTGGCGACAGTCCTTTCTTCGACCCTGAGATCGTCGACCGGCTGGTCGCGCGTCATGTCTCGGAGGGGCTCGATATTGCCACCAATGTCTTCCCCCGCACGTTCCCGACCGGTGCGAGTGTCGAGGTAGTGGCGACCGCCGCGCTGCGACGGGCGCTCGCGGCCATGACCGACGCAGCCGAGCGCGAACACATGACCCAGTACTTCTATCGTCACCCAGAGGAATTCTCGATCAGCAATCTCGCGGCGGCGGACGGGCGCTACGCGGCTATCGCCCTCGCCGTCGACACGCCCGACGATCTCGCGCGTAGCCGCTGGATGGTCGCGCAACTCGGCGAACGCGCATCGACCGCCGGTCTCGACGACCTCGCTTCGCTAGCGCCGGCCTGGGCCGAGGTCGCTGCCCGCGCCGCGGGGCGCGCGCGATGAGTGATCTAGCACTGTTCGGTGGTGAACCCGCGGTGGCGGGGCCGCTGCCACGCTACCGCTCGATGGGCGAGGCGGAGCGCGCGGCGGCGCTGGAAGTCATCGACTCCGACTGTCTCTCGGGCTTTTACGGCAGTCCGGGCCCAGAGTTCTTCGGCGGTCCCAAGGTCCAAGCCCTCGAGCGCGCGTGGTGCGAACGCTTCGAGGTACCCTTCGCCGTCTCGGTGAACTCGGCTACCTCCGGGTTGATCGCCGCAATGGGAGCGATCGGCGTCGGTCCCGGTGATGAGGTCATCGTGCCGCCCTACACCATGTCTGCGACGGCGATGGCGCCGCTGTTCTATGGCGGCATCCCGGTTTTCGCCGACATCGAGCCCGACACATTCTGCCTCGATCCCGGTGCCGTCGAGGAAGCGCTGTCGCCGGCTACCAAGGCCATTATCGCCGTGAACCTGTTCGGCCATCCGGCACAGCTGCGTCGGCTCAAGGCCATTGCCGAGGCAGCCGGTGTGCGTCTGATCGAGGACAACGCCCAGGCGCCGCTGGCCTCGGAAGATGAGCGAATGTGTGGGACGGTCGGCGATATCGGGATCGCCAGTCTGAACTTCCACAAGCACATTCATAGCGGCGAAGGCGGCGTGTGCGTGACCCACGATGAGACGCTCGCGCGCCGCCTGCAACTGATCCGCAATCACGCCGAGAACACCGTCGACTGGCTCGAAATCAGCGATCTGACCAACATGATCGGCCACAACTTCCGCATGACCGAAATCAGCGCCGCGATCGCACTGGTCCAGCTCGCGAACGTCGACGACCATGTCGGCCGCCGTGAGCATCTGGCCGAGCGGCTGACCAGCGGCACCGGCAATCTCGAAGGACTGACCCCACCGAGAGTGCGCGATGGCTGCCGCCACAATTACTACTGCTGGGCGACGCGCGTTGATTCGCGCGCGCTCGGCGTCAGCCGGAGCACTCTGAGCCGCGCCCTGGCGGCAGAAGGGTTTCCGCATGCCGAGGGGTACATTCGACCCCTCTATCTCCTACCTCTGTTCCAGCGGAGAATTGCCATCGGCGCCCGCGGCTTCCCCTTCAACCTCAGCACCAGAACCTACCCAAAGGGACTATGTCCCGTTGCCGAGAGAATGCACGAGAGCGAGGTTGTGATGTTCGAGCCGTGCGCCTATGCGATCGATGAGGCAACGACGGATGCCCTGATCGAGAGTGTTCACAAAGTTCACCGCGCGCGCGCCGAACTGGTCGCCTGGGACCAGAATGAGCCGCAGGCTCGCGGCGGCGCGGGCTGATGACCTTGCGCGTGGTCGCGAGCATCGAAGCGCGTTTCCAGTCGAGCCGACTGCCGGGGAAGGTGCTGGCCGACGTCAACGGCGTCCCCGCGCTCGGCCGCATCCTGAGCCGATTGCGCCGCGCCCGACGGCTTGATGCGATTGTCCTGGCGACAACGACCGGAGCCGCCGACGATGCGCTGGCCGCCTTCGCCGACACCGAGCAGATTCCCTACTATCGGGGCAGCGACGACGACGTTCTTGGCCGCGTCGTCGCCGCGCAGCAGCAACTGGAATCCGACATCGTCGTCGAGGTCTGCGGCGACACCCCGTTGATCGACCCCGAAATCATCGATCTGGCGGTGGATACCTTCTTCGCCAACGGCTGCGACGTCGCCAGCACGACATATAAGCTATCGTTCCCCCAGGGAATGGATGCTCAGGTGTTCCGCCTGAGTGACCTCGAACAGGTTGCACGCGATGTCGATGATCCGGCAGTTCGAGAGCATGTGTCTCTGCACTTCTATGAGCACCCGGAGCGCTATCGCATCATCAACATCATGGCTCCGATCCGGTGGCGCGCGCCGTCCCTGCGCTGCCAGCTCGACTATCCCGAGGACCTGCGGTTCATCAACGAGGTCTATGCGCGCCTTGAGCCCACCTACGGCGATTCCTTCGGCGTTCCCGAGATCATCGCGCTGATCGAGCGAGCGCCTCAGCTTGCTGAGATCAACCGCCACTGCCAGGAGCGGCGGCCTCGGTAATGGGCCGGCCGCTATCCACCGTCCTGATCGGCTTCGGTCGAATCGCCGACCAACTTGGCGACGACCCGCTGACCGCGCGCTTTTTTCGCTTCGCCACCCACGCACAGGTGTTGGCGGCGCACCCGTTGTTCGATTGGCAGGCGGTCGTCGACCTCTCCGATCAAGCGCTCGACAGAGCTCGCACGCGATGGCAGGTCCCGCACCTCGTCCACGATGTGAATGAGCTGATCGGTCGCTGCGAGCCCGACATCGCCGTCATCGCCACCCCCCCCGGACCGCGCGCGGACATAGTCGCCGCGCTACCGAGCCTCAAGGGTGTGATGGTGGAAAAGCCATTAGCCAGCTCGATGGCAGAGGCCGACGCGTTGGCGCGCATCTGCGCCAACCGCGAGCTGGCGGTTCAGGTCAACTACTGGCGGCGCGGTGTGAAGACCTTTCGGCGCTTGGCCAAGGGGCAGCTCGAATCCGAGATCGGGCGACCGCAAGCGGTCTTCGCCACGTACGGCAACGGCATGTTCAACAACGCGTCCCATCTGGTCGATTTCATCCGAATGATGCTGGGTGAAATAGGCGAGGTGCAGGCGGCGGGTGAGCCAACGGCGCTGGCCGGGGCGTCGATCCCAGGGGACGTCGATCTCGCCTTCACACTGACGCTTGAGTGCGGCGCCGTGGCCGCTTTTGTTCCGCTCGACTTCGCCCACTATCGCGAGGTCGGCGTCGACATCTGGGGCGAGAACGGCCGGGCTACGGTGCTGCAGGAGGGCTTGTGCCTGAGCCACCATCGCCGGGTCCCCAACCGCGGCGTATCGGATGCTAGTGAGGTGGCGTCCGATGAGGCCGAGGTCGAGGTGGTCGAGGTTGCCGACGCCCTCTACGCGATGTACGACAACCTCGAGGCGGTGATCGATCACAACGAGAAGCTATGGAGTCCGCTCTCTTCAGCGATGGCGGCGGAACGCGTGCTGCGGGCCGCGCTCGACTCGGCGCACAGCGGCCGCACTCTGGTGCACTTGGTTGAACAGTGAGTTAGAGGTGAGCTCGGGAGGATATGTCTTCCTCTGGTCGGCGAGCGTCTTTGCGCGCCTGCTGCGGCCGCTCGCGGAGTGTCTCAAGGAGCGCTACGACGTCAAGACCGTGTTGCTCACCGACAGCGTACAGCGACTCCCAAGCTCCAAGGCATACGACTTCGATCCGGCGGCGTTCGCCGAGATCATCGAGGTGGAGGATTGGCTGCGGCCCCGGCCCATCACCGACCTACCAAGCGCCAAGACGCTGGCGGACGCGGCGAACGCGCTCGAGCGGCGTCTCCGTGTCAACATCGTCGATGCGATCCGCACCGACCGTCACCTCGGGATTGATTTTGTCACCGGCAGCGTATTCCCGCGGTCGCGCTATGGAACCTCCGCGGGTTTCGGGCAAACCCTCGACATCGCTCTTAGGCTGTGCGCCGGGTTTGAGCAACTCCTGAACCAGTACCGACCGTTCGCGCTTTTGTCCCCTGCATCGCCGATCGCGCCAGCCGCGTTGGTAAGGGTCGGTATGGCTACGGGCGTTCCGATGCGAATGCTCATTCCTTCGCCGCTGGAAAGGCAATTTTACTGGACCGCGGACCCTTACTCGTTGCCCATCGGCCTAGCCGAGAAGTTCAACACCGCCTTCGCAGCGTCGACGGAGCAGCGAGAGAGCGGGCCTTTCAACGGCGAGAAAGACGAGGAGTCGTGTTTACCACCGCCAAGCCGGGCCAAGCTCTACTTCGCCGGGATGCACAAACGCGCCACCCTGCGCTTTCTTCTGACCCGCATCTACGGCGTAGTCAGGCGCGAGGTCGGCCACCAGGTTTACCGCCGCCACCAGGTGTACGGCCGCTACTGGCTTGGCGGCGTGCTGTGGCTGATCGTCGAGCGATGGTGGTGGACGCGACGGGTCCTTCGGGAAAAGCCAGTCATGGGTACGCTCCCAGCGGATCTCCCCTTCGTTTTCTTCCCGTTGCACCTGGAGCCTGAGGCGACTCTGATGAGCGAGGCCCAGATGGCGGACCACCAGCTCATAATCGTCGATTGGCTCTCCAAACGAGTTCCGCCCGGATGGCACATCGTGGTCAAGGAGCATCCCGGCGCTACCACTTCCCGTCCGAAGGGTTTCTGGGACCGCGTCCGCGCCTATCCAAACGTCGTCGTCGCAGCAGCGCTCGAAAACGCGGAAGCAATAACCCAAAGAGCGCAAGCGGTTGCCGATATCCACGGGTCTCCTGGCATTCAGGCCGCGGTCTCCGGGCGACCGGTGATAACGTTCAACCGAAACTACTCGGCGCTGGTCATGCCCCACGTTCTGCTTGCGACATCCTATGAGGAGACCGGAGCCGTCCTACGCAAGATCCGCGATGGCGCGATACCCGATGAAGCGACACGTCGTCGTGCGGGGAAGGCGTTTCTCGATGCCGTGCGTGAGTGCGGCATCCCGATCCACGACTCACACTTGATCGCCGGAGTTCCCGGATTGCATAAGGTCGACCCTCAGGACGTCGCTACCATCGCCGAAACATTCATGGAGAGCCTCAAGATGCAACCAAGTGCGCGGCACGTGCCGGCAGAGCATCCGCCGAGCAATGGCTGAGCGCAAGACGAGCCCCCAGAACGGGGAAACGCGAATGGATCTTAAGGACAAGGTGGTCTTGATCACCGGCGGCACGGGTTCCTTCGGCCGCGCGCTCGCGCGGACACTGCTTGGTCAACACGCCTTGCGCAAGTTGATTATTTTCTCACGTGATGAGGCTAAACAACACCAGATGCTTCACGACCCGGTTCATCAATCCGATCGACGCTTGCGTTTTTTCATCGGCGATGTTCGTGATGGCGATCGTCTGGAGATGGCATTTCGCGATGTCGACTATGTCGTCCACGCTGCGGCGCTCAAGCACATTTCGATTGCCGAGTACAACCCTTTCGAATGCATTCGAACGAACGTTCATGGGGCTGAGAACGTCGTGACGGCCGCCATTCGCATGGGCGTGAAGAAGGTCATCGCACTTTCGACCGACAAAGCAGCAAGCCCAATAAATCTTTATGGCGCGAGTAAATTAGCTTCTGACAAGATCTTCGTCGCGGCTAAGAATTTGGTGGGCTCCGGTGCTCCATACTTCGCCGTGGTTCGCTATGGCAACGTCATTGGGTCGCGGGGTAGCGTCATACCTCTGTTCCAGCAAAGGCTTCGCGAAAAGGCGAGCACCCTGCCGATCACCGATGAGCGCATGACTCGATTCTGGATCACGCTCGAACACGGCGTCGAATTCGTGCTGTCGTGTCTTACTATGATGCGGGGGGGTGAGATCTTCGTCCCCAAGATCCCCAGCATGCGCATCACGGACGTCGCGGATGCGATTGCGCCTAACACGCCGCGCGAACCGATTGGCATTCGGTCGGGCGAGAAGTTACACGAGGTCATGATCACCGAAGACGATGCGCGTTCCACGGTCGAACTCAGCGACCGCTTTGTCATCCGCCCGCCGTATCACGAGCGCGAACATTACGATAGCGGCCAAAAACAAGTGGCAGAGGGATTCCGCTACGCCAGCGATACCAACACTGAGTGGCTCAGCGCCGACGACATGCGCGCCCTCATCGATGGCCATGATTTCGAGTGAAGAACGAGAACGCCTTCCTCCCCTATGCCCGGCAACTTATCGAGGAGGATGACATCGCCGCCGTGGGCGATGTCTTGCGAAGCGATTGGCTCACCACCGGACCAATCGTCGACGCCTTCGAACTGGCTCTCGCGGAGGTGGTCGGTAGTAGGGGGGCAGCGGCTTGCTCGAGTGGCACGGCGGCTCTGCATCTAGCCGGCGCGGCCGTCGGTCTTGGCCCCGGACATAGCGCCGTGGTTCCCTCCCTTACATTCGTCGCCACCGCCAACGCAGTGCGACTCCTGGGCGCCGAGGTCGTGTTCGCTGACGTCGATCCAGAGAGCGGCCTCATGGAGGCTGAGCATTTGGCCAAGGCCCTCGCCACCGCTGAGGGCACATCGGTTTTCGCCGCCTACCCGGTTCATTTGAACGGCCAGTGCTCCGACATGGCGGCCATTGCCGACGTTGCCACCAGCGCCGACATCAAAATCGTCGAAGATGCGTCTCACGCCCTCGGCACCTGCTATGGCGCTGACGACCCTGGGACGGCGAGGGTAGGCGAATGTCGGCACAGCGATTTGGCCGCATTCTCCTTCCACCCTGTGAAGGCGATTGCGATGGGCGAAGGCGGTGCGCTGACAGCCGCCGACCCAGACCTGCTCGCGCGGTCGCGGCGGCTCCGCAGTCACGGACTTCTCCGCGAGGCATCGTCGTTCGAACGACGGGATCTCGCGTTCGACCCCGGCGGTGCGGTCAATCCCTGGTACTACGAAATGCCCGAGGTTGGCTATAACTACCGCGCTAGCGACATCCATTGCGCGCTCGGCCTCAGCCAACTCTCCAAACTCGGGCGCTTCGTGCGCGAGCGGGCGGCGCTAGTCGCGCGCTATGATGCGCTATTGCCGGAGTTGGCGCCGCTGGTTCGCCCCGTCGCTCGTTCGCGCCATTGTCAGCCGGCTTGGCATCTCTACGTCGCACTCATCGATTTTGCCACGGCCGACGTCGGCCGTGGGGAGCTGATGACGCGGCTCGGTGAGCGTGGCATCGGTAGTCAGGTTCACTATCTCCCCGTGCACCTGCAGCCGTATTACCAAAACCGATACGGCAAACAGCGACTGCCTGGGGCCGAACGTTACTACGCAAAAGCACTGTCGTTGCCGCTGCACGTCGGCATGGCGTTGGGAGATGTCGATCGGGTGGTCGACGCCCTCTCCGACAGTCTCGCAAGCTGATGGGCGAGCCCTCCGGCAATAACGACCGTTGGCTGTTTCGGGTGGCTTCGCGACCCGATCAAGGTGGCGGCCACGTGCGCCGGTGCCTCGTCCTCAGCCGCGCACTAGCCCCGCATGCGCCAAGCGTTATCGTGCTCGACAAGGGTGCGGAAGACTGGCTGCCAACGCTCCAGGGCGTCGGGCAGGCGGCCATGATTGAGGGTGCCGAGCTGGAGGAGGCCTGGGCCGGAAGCGTGCTGGATGGCTACGATTTCAGCGAGCGTTATGCGCGAGAGCTATCGCGGCGTGCGGCGCCCCTCGTGGTCATCGATGATCTGCTCGCCCCCCCCCCAGGGGCACACCTCGTCGTCAATCCCGCCCCGGGCCTCACGGGTTGTGAGATCGCCGGGGTGGCCGCTCTCGTCGGCCCACGCTACGCGCTGGTGGACGCACATCTGTCCGAGCCGCCTCCGCCGGTCCGGGAACGAGTCGGGCATGTCCTCGTCAGTTTTGGCCTTGGCGATCGCAACAACGTGAGCTGCCTAGCGATCGAGGCCTTGGCTATCCTCGGCGCGCATGGCATCAGCCCCCGCGTCACGGTCGTACTCGGCGCGACGGCACCGCACCTCAGGACGGTGCGCGAAGCTATCAGGCGACTGGGCGGACGAGGGGAACTGCTCGTCGAGGTCAGTGACATGATCGGACTGCTGCGGAGCGTGGATTTGGCCATCGGCGCCGGCGGGGTCAGCCTGCTCGAGAGAATGGCCGCGGGCGTCCCATCGTTCTCGATCTCAGTGGCCGAAAACCAAGACCGCGCTGTACGCGGGGCGAGCACTCTCGGGGCTACACGGAACCTAGGCTCATTGTCTACGCTTGCGCCAAATAGGCTCGCCGAACACATCGGGAAGCTGTCTGAAGACTTTGCAGCACGGTCCGCGATGTCGGGACGGGCTCGTCGGATGGTCGACGGCAAGGGTGCTGTCCGCGTGGCAGCAGCTCTACTGCGGCTCGGCGATTCGATGCACTGTGACTCCGCGTCGCCGGGCGCTCAGGTCATAGCCTGACCATGCTCAGGGAGATATCATCCTCATGAGCCCAAGCGGATGGCCGTTGGCGTCCATCTTTGACCCCGCTCAGGCCGAACGCGACTCGGCGGCACTTTCTAGAGAAGGGACGAGCTGACCCGATGCAGTCCCCGCCAATGGACCCGAGGGTCTCGGAGCTCCAAAGTTTGCTCAAGCAGAACGCCGGACGGTTTGGCAACTATCAGGTCTTGGCACCGGTCGCTTTTTCACGAATTGCTGGTTTGTCCGAGTTCGATTACCGGCAGACGCAGGTAGCGCTGGATGAGCCACGCTACCGTTGGCTAACCGAAAATCTCGATCCGAGCGGCTTTCGCGTCAGCGAGATCGGCGCGAGCCTCGGCTATTTCTCGCTAATGTTGGCGGCCGAATACGAGGCCCACGCGGCCGCATACGAGGCTATCGACGCGTACTCTCGGGTAACGGCGATCATCGCCGATCTGTGCGGCGTAGGAGACCGTGTCGAGGCCGTACCCGCATCGGTTTCGCTGCATGATCTGCGGTCGATGCCCGAGGTCGACTTGGCCATCTCGCTCAACGTCCTGCACCACGCCGGCAGCAGCTTCGACGTCGCTTTAGTCTCCGGGGCATCGTCGTGGAGGAGTTATGCGCAGAGATACCTTTCTCTTCTTGCCGCCAAGGCGACATATCTGTTCTTCCAGGTGGGCAACGTCTTGAACGGACGGAGTTTGTTCGATGACGAAACAACCTTGCAATTTCTTCAGCGGTTGCTCCAGGATAGCGGTTGGCAAGTGACTAACGTGGGAGTCATTGAGGATTTTCTGCGTCTGAACTATGACACCTATGACCCTGGGGCTCTATCAAAAGCCTCTGTGATCACATGTCACCGCAATCTTCAGACGGGCCTTGTCGACTATTTCAAGGGAGAGGAAAGGGTCGCGACTCTCGAAACCGGGCTGGCCCATCGGCCTCTCTGGCTGTGCCAACGACGCGACCGACCGTGAACACGAGCAGGCCCAGAGCTTTCATATACGTTGGCGGCAGCTATCCTCAAATTGTAGGCATACAAGCAGTCCGTGACGCCGGCCTCTATACGATACTCACCGATATTTCTGCCAACGCACCAGGTCAGGCATACGCCGATCGCTTCGAAGTCATTAGCGCTACGAATGTCCAATCGCTGCTGGCTCTTGCCCACGATGTCAGCGAGAGTTTCGATATCGTGGGATGTTACGGCGTCGCAGACTATGCATTTGACGCGATAGGGGCGATTTACGAGGCGCAAGGAATTCCCCCGGACGTTCGATGCGATGGAAACCGGCTAGCCCAGGCATTCCGGAATGCGTCGAATAAGCGGACATCAAAAAACCTGTGGCGCTCGGCTGGGTTACCGGTGCCCCGTTTGGTCTGGGCGAGCAGTGCGGGTGCGACGGCCATTGCCGAGCAAGTTTGTCGTTTGCTCGCACCTCCAGTAGTCGTCAAGCCGGCAACGAGCAACAGTAGCAAAGGCGTCACCTTGGTTCTCCAGAAAAATTCCACGGAGCTGCAGGCGGCGCTCGACCGGGCGGGGCAACAGGGGGCCTCGGTAATGATCGAAGAGTACATCGCGGGCCGCCTTTTCAATGTCGACGGACTCATGATCAACGGCGTAGCGCAACCTGTCTCGATCACCGAACGAGGCTCTTGTGAGGGTAATAGCTGCCAGCCACGATTTGGGATTCAGCCTGCCGATCTGGAGCCAAATGAGGCTGCCGCTCTCCACGACTTGGCAGGTCGCGCTGCTACCGTGTTGGGCTTGAATTTCGGACCTTTCACCGTCGACGTTATCCTCGCTAATGATGGCCCGCGTCTGCTTGAACTTAGTCCTCATTTCCACTCCATCCGGAGTGAGTTTGTTCGTGCCAACGGTGGTGCCATGGAGGCATGGCTAGCCTTCTTGATGGGCAATCCGTTGCGGTCCGATCACGGTCAGCCCCCCGCATCACCCTTGGTCGCTTATCTTCAACTGTACGGCGGGAGGGCAGGCACTGTGCAGCGAGTGGAAGGAATGGAAGAAATCCACACTAATACCCACGTTATTGATACGTATCTCCTCAAGGAGGTGGGCTCCGTGATCCACGAGACCGATGGATATCGCGATGTGTGCGGCGTTGTATGGCTCAAATCGGATAGTCGCGCGAGGCTAAATAGTGCGATTGAGCAAATAAGTCAAAGCCTTGTCTTCCGAACAGGTTGAGGCGAACGGAAGCAATCATATGGCATCGAGTATGCCGCCGTATCGCAGCTAACACGAGGTAGAGAACACTATGCGCACAACATTTTTCGTCAACGCAATGGTGTTGTTAGAGGGCCAGACCTCGCGAATTCTGTGTGACCCGTGGGTGACCTTCGGCAATGAATCGGACAGTGGCTTCTTCAATTTTCCGCGCGCCACACTCACTCGAGAAGAGGTTCAGGAAATTCGGCCCGACTATATATACATCACGCATACACACCCTGACCATTTCGACCCGATAACTCTCAAATTATTCGATGCGGCCACCCCGATCCTGGTGTCGTCGTACGAGCACAACTTCACTGAACGGGCCGTCCGCGGCCTCGGCTTCCACGACGTGCGCGTGGTTCCCCTCAACGATGGGATGGCCCTCGGCGACGAAGACTACGTGTGGATGGAGCCGAGCGCCCGTAATCCCGAAGTTGATTCGATTGCGGTCTTTCGCCTTGACGGTGAGACCGTGGTCAACGTGAACGACAACGTCTTTGATCAAACACAATGCCAACGCCTGAGAGAACAGGTTGGCGGGATCAATGTTGCCCTGGTGCCCTCCGGCGCCCACGGTCCGTGGCCGATGTTCTTCGACAGCCTCTCAGATACCGAAAAAGCACAACACGCGGCGAAACGCGCACAGCTGCAGAAAGAGAGCTTTGTTGCTTACATCGAAGCGTTCCGTCCACGGTTCGTCGTTCCGATCGCCGGCGGCATCATGTGCGGGGGCGCCAAAGCAAAAATGTACCCATACTCGGGCATCCGGCCGCGGAGCGAGGTGGTCGCCTACGCCCGCGAGCACGTCAGCTTCGATTTCGAGCCCGTCATGTTGTCCGAAAGATGCAGCTTCGATACGGCGACTGGCCAGCGCCAAGGTGGCTACGTCGAGAAATCTCTTGAGACGGAGACGGCCTATATCGACGAACTCGCCCGAGTTCCGAGTCTGTTCGGTCCGGGAGGTAAATTCTACGTGGCGCCCTCAGAACGTATCGACTTAAGTGGTCTTTTATGCGCGGCCCGTCAAAACCAGCAACGTTGGCAGCAGCGGTACGGTACGAAGTCAGAAATCGCCTACTACTTCGACGTAGGAGAGCAGTTACTGTACAGACTCAGTTTGGCAGATGACAAGGTTAGCCGCGTACGCGAATCCGACATCCCGGACGACCGATATGAGATATTTCGTCTTCCCTACGAGTTATTACTTGGCATGGTGCAGCGCGACTACGTCTGGTCCAACGTCAACACGCAGCATATGAGCTTCTATCGCAAGGGCGACTCAATGGATCCCGAGTTAATGGTGCTACTCAACTACCTCCAGATCTAGTCCCATGTGTGGTATTGCCGGTATCGTTAGCCTCAACGGGCGGCCCGTGTCCGATGGACGGCACCGGGTCGGCCGAATGATTGCACTTCTCCGCCACCGTGGTCCGGATGGCGAGGGCGTGTTCGCTTCCGCGGACGGGCTAGCGGTCATCGGCAACACCCTGTTGTCGATCGTGGACCCCCATCGCGACTTCTCGGTACCGATGACCACCGCCGACGGCGAGGCCGTACTCAGCTTCAATGGCGAGATCTATGACCACGAGGATCAGCGCACACGTTTGGCGGGCAAGGGCCTGCGGTTCCGAACCAGGACTGATACCGAGGTCTTGCTTCAAGGATACCGCCTGGAAGGCGATGCATTTCTCCAGCGACTCGATGGCTTTTGGGGATTCGCTTACTACGACTCCCCTTCCAGACACCTGATCCTGAGCCGGGACCTGCTGGGAGAAAGGCACGTTTTCTACCACGTGACCACCGACGAGATCATTTTTGCCTCGGAGGTCAATCCGATCTTGGCCGTCGCTACCAGCACCTTGGATTTGGATTTCGAGGCGGTGGTGGGAGCGTTCCGTTTCCGCACACCTCCGCCAGGCCGAACGATCGTCGCGGGCGTGAGCCGCCTTCTTGCTGGGCACAACCTGAGCGTCGATGCATCTGGAGCCACCGGGCTGAGGGAGTACCGATACAGGCGGCTGCACCCCGAGAACTGGTTCGATTTTTTTGCGGCGCGCCCCTCAGAGTCTAATACGGTTGCCGCGTACGAAGAAGTTCTACACAGCGTATGCTCAAGCCGAATCCCTCGGGACGTACACTACATGACGAGCCTGAGCGGCGGTCTCGATAGCGCAATCGTCAATCTGTTTGCCGCCAGCGGCGGCGCCAAGAGGCACCACAGCCTTTTCGGTACCAGCACAGAAAAGCCCCCTCAAGAGGGAAGCGACCTCGACGAGCGTACGGCGAGCCGCGTCACCTCGGAGCACCTTGGAACCGTCCATCACGAGTTCAGCATGATCGATGATGACTGCATCGATATCTATCGGCAGCAGTGCGCGAACAGTTTCGACGGTTTGTTCTGCGAGGGCATCGTCGGCTTCCGGCAACTCGCTGAACAGGTGGCCATCCACGGGGGGAAGGTGCTCGTGCTCGCTGACGGTGCGGATGAGTTTCTCGGCGGTTACGATAGGGACAGAAGCGCCTATCTGCTGTTCGATCAGTTTGGGCCGGCACCGGCCGAGCCGACTCTGACTGGGCTACCGCTAGCGCCTAACAACGGAGACCACATCACAGGGCTGAGCGAAGGCGACTTCGTCAACTGGCAATTTGTCGCGCATGACCCGTTTCGCTTCCGCCCGATCCATGGAGGCACGGCGACCGAGTGGCTTCGCCGAGTGTTCCCGACGGAAGCGGTCGTCGCAAGTGCCTGGAGTTATGGCACGATCCCAGCCGTATACGAAGACGTTGTGCAAAGCCTCGACTTGACGCAACGGATGGCACTCGCCTACGCTTCCAGCAGTCTCCCCGACTATTTTAATCTCCGCCTCGATCGAGCGACTAGCTGTCACTCGGTGGAGAGCCGGGTGCCGCTACAGGCAACAGCGCTGGCCGAATTGTCCATCGCGACGCCAGCTTGGTGGCGCTTCGGCGACGGATCGACCACCAAGTATTTGTTCCGTAAGATCGTCGAACAGCACATCGGTCCGCGTATCGCCTTTCGGCGCAAATACGGATTCTTCACGCCAGGCTGGCGCCATCCGGACCTGGCAAAGAAGCTGGCATTCGAAGACCTGGTTCGCTCTAGCTCGGTCTTCGGTGATCTTCCCTTCGAGAAAGGGGCGCGCGATTTGCTCCTGCGCCCCGAGGAAGGCCGCGGCCGCTGGTTCGCCTATTGCCTCGCCGCTACATACGAGAAGCTAAAGGCGCATGACTTCGCTGGCGTCGTCCCGGTTCGTGAGGAGCGCGTTGCGACAAGGCAGGATCGGCATAGGTTACGCCCCGACGGGCCGCCTCGAAACATGGGGCCAGGCCACTGATAAGTGCCGCTTCATCGCGGGCGGTAAGGGCCGCGGATCACGAGCGCGATTACCCGGCGGCCCGATCGCGTCCGTCAGCACCATCTGCGGCGATTGAGTCTCTAGCTCCGGTACGCACCGCGGTCGAGGACGGCGCGACCGTATTCGCGGAGAGCGCCTACGCTCTGAACGTGGCTTTCGCCGCTGGACTCTCGAAAGATGCCCTGGTTCGAACGTCTTCGCCGGTCGTTTTCTTCTCGGGTCTTCCCAGAGTCGAGTGTGTCGAGAAGAGGCTTGACCGCGCCGCAATTCTGCGCTTTCAGAGAGCACCGCTTGAATTCTCACTTCGCCTGCTGGACGCCGCAGCCGCCGACCCCGAGCTTGCAGAGTTTGCGTTAACCATCGCCCGGGTTGGAACAACTTTCCACAGCCGTGTCCTGTTCAAGGCCGCCTGTCTCAATTCTGACGACTTTCGCGAGCCACGCGTATTCATTGCGCGTGATTTTGGCGATGCCACCAACAATGGACGGTTCAATCCACCCTGGGAGCGCATCCTGCAGTCGAATCGCGCTCTCACTGTGTGGCGCGCCCATCAAGAGTTGCCGCAGACCAAGAATACTTCCCACCTCTGGACCTCGCTCCGCCACCGTGGCTGGGGCGCTGTGGGTTTGCGGCTGTGGCTGAACGCGTGGGAGGCCCTGCCGCACTCGTTATCGCCGCGACGGGCGTTGTTGTTCGGTCGGAACGAACTCATGGGGCAAACCGCGCTTGCGCTGGCGAACCGGGGAGTAGCCATCCGCCGACTTGCGGCACCGGCGTTCAAGACCGAGGAACTGCCGGCGGCCATCGACTCTGCACTCAGTAGAGCGGTGGCATCCGTGGTGCAGGAACACTCGGCGCAATGGGTCTGCAGCGATACGGTTGCCCCTTGCGTGGCCGCCTTCCTCGATGATGCGAGACAACAAATATCTCGGCAGCGCGCCGCCGCCGGCGCCTTGAAATCGGTGCTCGACCGCGTTTGTAAGCGTGGCTCGACGGTGCTGCTGAGCAATTATCCCGGGTGGCCGGAGCACGCGGCATTGGCGCGGCTATGCCGAGATCGGGAGATACCATTCATCGCGTTCCAGCATGGCGTCGCCCGCGAGATCTGTGAAACGCACGTGGCAACGACGGCGTTCTACGAGAACGCCATCTCCGACCTGTTGTTTACCTTCAACGAAGAGGGGGCGGCGATGTCACGACGACACCCCTTTGCGCGGGGCCGGGTCGTCGCCGTTGGGATGCCGGATTCCGTCCGCCGCGCTGCGACGCGGTGTCAAGGAACCCTCACGCGGCCGCCCATCATCTACGTCTCGACGAATCTGTACCGGCACGATATCCAAATGCTGCTCGGCACCCTGACCGACATCGAAAAGGCACGGCTAGAGACCAATCTGATCAGGAACGTCTTCTCGCAGCTTCCCCATCGCATCTTCTATAAGCCGTATCGATCGCTACGAAACATGGACGGCGATCCAGTGCTCGACGAGGCACGCGGAGCCGGCAACATCCTCGTGTATGAAGAAGGCCTAGACGCCCGCTACCTCTTGGCTGACTATCGCGTCATCGTGACCACCCGCGCGACGAGCACGATGATGTGGTGCCTACACTCAGACAAGCCGCTGGTCTTCATAGACCATCCCGATGACCAGCCGCTTCGGGATGCCGCACGCCGTGCCATGCAAGATGGCATCTTCCTATTCAACGGCGCCGGAGACAATTTTCACGAACTACTGAGGGACTTTCTTTCGAAACCGATCGACGAGATCGAGAGCTTGTGGCAGAACAAGATCGAATCGCGGCGCATGCTGATCGAACAATTCTTCTCAAGTGGGCGGGGCGGGGGAAAACGCGCTGCTAGCATTATTCTCGCGGAGTATCTATGACCGACATGGCCGAGGCTGGACCATTGGCGGCCAACCAAGGCCAAGTCGCGGCGGGAATTCCAACCATTCCGTTCGGTAGCAAGCGGATCGGACCGGGATTGCCGGTCGTGGTGATTGCCGAGATCGGCATCAATCACGAAGGTGATGCGGAAACGTGCGCTCGCATGATTAACTCAGCCGCCGAGGCGAAGGCGGACGCCGTCAAGCTGCAAACCATCGATGCCGATGAGAACTATGTGCGTGGGACCGAAAGTCACACCCTCTTCAGTCGCTTTGGTTTGACCCGAGAAGAGACCGCGCGAGCATTTACGTTGGCCCGCGAACTAGGGATGGAAGCGTTCACTACCGCTGGCGACTTCACCACGTTCGATTGGGTCGATCGACTCGCGCCGGCTGCTCACAAAATCTCGTCAGGTTTGCTGACCAATCACCCGATCATCCGCCACGCGGCAAAAACGGGGCGCCCGCTTCTAATGTCGACGGGCATGGCGGAGGCCGCCGATGTTGATGCGGCAGTAGAGGCCGCTCGCGCCGCCGCCGCGATCGGCCTGTTTCAATGCACCTCCCTTTACCCAGCCCCTCTCGACGCCCTGAACCTCGCCTCGATCGGGTGGCTCAGGAACCGCCACTGCGTGCCGGTCGGCTTCTCCGACCATTCGATGGGCATCGAAGTCGCCCCTCTGTCGGTGGCCGCCGGCGCATGCATGATCGAGAAGCATTTCACCCTGGACTCTTCCCGCGCCGGGTGCGACCACCAATTGTCGTTGGAGCCACGGCGGTTTGCCGAAATGGTGGACCTAATACGGCGTGCCGAGATCATAGTGGGGGTCGGGGAGAAACGCATGACGGCGGCTGAGAGGGAGAACGCGGGGCGTTATCGCCGTATAGTGGTCGCGCGCCGAGACGTCGCCACGGGCGAGCTCTTCGACAGCCACAACATAGCGCTTAAGCGACCACATCCCGGGGTACACGGCCTTGCGCCCCACTATTATGAGCACATTCTCGGCCGCACCGCGCGGAGATCGCTCAAGGCCGACGATCCGGTTGTGGCCGACACGGTGGGAGGGGATTTGTGAGCTACACACTGCTCCTGACGTGCGTTGGCGGCGAGCTATCGCCGCAGACGATTCGCGCACTCAAGAGCAGTCCCCGCCATCAGGTGAAAGTGATCGGCGTCGATGCCCACGCCGATGCTGCGGGCCGCCATTTCGCAGACGAGTTTGCGGTCGTACCCCCCGGCACCGATTCCCACTATGCCGAGGCGATCGGCGATCTTGTGGCGAGGCACAAGGTTGACATGGTCCTGCCCACGTCTGATGAAGAAGCGCTCGCCCTCTCGGCGGCGCGTTTACTTGTGGAGAGCGACGGCTGCGTGCTTGCGTGTGCGCCTGTAGAGGTGTTGAGAGTGATCGCAAACAAGGCAGCTGCATATGATCGTCTTTCCGAGATCGGCGTACCAGTCCCGGACTGGCGTCTCGCGTCGACTCCCGAGGAACTCGCGGCGGCCGTTGCCGAAATTGTCGAGGCGCATGGGGCAGCAGTGATAAAGCCGGCCCGCGGGCGGGGCGGCCGCGGCGTCTGCGTCATCCGCCATGATGGCGAGAGCAACGATCCTCGTCGCTCCGGACGTGAAATCCACATGGATGTCGCCGCGTTTCAACGCGAGCATCGCCATCGCTTTACCGAGCACCTTCCCGCCGTAGTTATGGAACATCTGATCGAGCCCGTTCATGATATCGACATGCTGGCTTGGCACGGTGCCTCGGTCCGCGTCGTCGCGCGCCGGCGCGTGGATTCGGCGCTGCCGAACGAGGGCCACACGATCGTCGGCGGTGCTGATCTCATCACCCTCGGTCAACAGCTGATCGAAGGCTTGGGACTAACTTGGCTTTACGACTGCGATGTTATGTACAATCGCAAGGGATTCCCGGGCATCCTCGAGATTAATCCGCGCCCGAGCGGGAGTATCGCCACGACGATCGCGGCCGGGGTGCCGATGCTCGACGACCTAATCTCGCTGGCCAAGGGCGAAGCGGTGACAGAAATCGAGGCACCCATCGGAAGGGTAGTGGTGCCGTTCAAGTCATTGGCCATTGCTCGCGGTTGATGGCGCTCATCGTTGTGCTAACTAATCCTCTGGCGACTCGCACGGATCAGCTGTTGGTAGATCGCGCCACGGCCCGCAGGTGCTGCGGTTGGTCAAACCTTCAATTGGCTCGACGGAGACCTGAGCTGTCGTCACACACATGACTAGGGCGATGGCGATAGTCCAAGCGCGGATGACCTCAACTCGCCTCCCAGGCAAGGTGCTAGCCGACATCTGCGGCAAACCTGCTTTGCGCCGCATGCTCGAACGGGTCTTACGAGCCAAACGCCTCGATGCGGTCGCAGTGGCCACCACTGTGAACGCCACCGACGACCCCGTCGAGAAGCTGTGCCGAGATCTCGGAGTCAGCGTCTTTCGCGGCGACGAGCCGGACGTGCTTGGACGGTATTGTGGAGCCGCCGGTCAGTTCGGCGCCGATGTTATCGTGCGTCTTACTGCCGACTGCCCGATGATCGAGCCGACCGTGATCGATGAAGCTGTCGAGCTGTTCCAAAAAGGTGCTTGGGACTACGTCTCCAATACCTTGATACGGACCTACCCAATCGGGCTCGATGTCGAAGTATTCAGCCGAGCAGCTCTAGAGCGGGCCGCACGCGAGGCAGACCACCCCGACCTTCGCGAGCACGTCACGCTCTACATAAATGGTAAACGGCCACACTTGCCGCACGGCCAGTTTTCACTCTGCCAGGTGACGTTCGACGCAGATTTCAGCCATATCCGTTGGACCGTCGACACCGCAGAGGATCTAGAACGCGTACGGCGTTTCTATGCGGTGCTGCCAGAGACATTTACATGGTTGGAGGCGTTGGCGGCCGCTACGCGACAGCCTGAGCTCTTGTGCGGTCCGACGGTTCGCGACGACGCGGGGCATTGATGAGACTCCGCGAAGCGACGGCTGCCGACGCAGAGCTTTTGTTCGATTGGGTGAACAGACCCGATAGCGTTTCAGAAAAATTGTGCACGAACCATCCGATTCCCTGGGCAACTCACCTCGAGTGGCTAGCAACTCGCCTTGAAGACAAGCGGGCGGCGATCTGGATTGCCGAGCAGCGCGGGCGAGCGATCGGCCAAGCCCGTGTTCAAAACGCAGGCGTCGGCCTCGAGGTGGATATCTATGTGCTGGCGGAGGGGCGCCGTCGCGGACTTGGGCGACGGATTCTTGGAGCTGTCGCCACCAAGTGCGCGGCGCGGTGGCCGGGCACGCCGCTGATCGCGAAAGTGAAGCGTGACAATCACGCCTCGCAGCGACTGTTTGCGGTCGCAGGTTATACGCCCGAAGAGCAGAACACCGACCACGTCATGTTCGTCCTGTCACCTCCTTCCCGGTCAGGAGTGGACCAACGTGGTTAGGGCCATAACCGATGTGCGCGAGCGCGTAAACCTACTCCCTTTACATCGCGGAGGTTCCCGAATATCGGCGATGCGTTTTGTTCAAGGGGCCTCGCCAGTCTTCATCGACGTGGCCGAGGGCCAATCGCGACCATCGATAAGATTGAAGCGGTGTGAGCGACCAAGCGTGAATCGGCCGCAGCTCAGTGGCTCATGTCTTCATCATGGGGGCTGTAGCCGGCGCCAGTCTGGCGGTGCGGTTAACGGCCCATCGGTAGGCCAGACAACAGCACTCTCGACGAAGTCATGGCGGCAACGACCATCGCGGCCGAGAAGCGGCCTGCCACTCGGGTCGCCGCCGCGTCCGCGTCGAGCGATCAGGCATCCTGCCTGGCTGAAAAACCGATCGAGCGCCTCTTCAAGACCAATACGTTCTAGTCCGTGATGCCGATCAACGTTCTTGTCGTAGCGGCCCACCCCGACGACGAAGTTCTCGGCGTCGGAGGCGCGGTAGCGCGCCACGCCGAGAGTGGCGATCATGTGTACGCTTTGATCCTGGCTGAGGGCATCACCGCCCGCGCGACGATGGGCTGTGCACAGGAAAAGGACGGAGAGATTGCGACTCTTCAGATGGCGGCGAGAAAGGCGGCCTCGGTGCTCGGAGCACAGCCACCGCGCTTTGCCGGACTGGCAGACAACCAGATGGATACGGTGCCGCTGCTCGAGATCGTGAAATATGTAGAGACCGCGGTTGCCGAGCTGGAGCCAACGGTCGTCTATACCCATCATGGTGGTGATCTGAATATCGATCATCGCATTACGCACCAGGCGGTGTTGACCGCTTGCCGTCCAATACCCGAATCCCCGGTCCGGGCGATCTATGCCTTCGAGACGGCTTCGAGCACTGAGTGGGCTTCTCCCGGGATGAGCATGGTCTTTGCACCCAATCACTTCGTAGACATCGAGTGCCAGCTTGCACGCAAGCTGCAGGCGCTAGAGTGCTACGCCTCCGAGATGCGCGCATTTCCCCACGCTCGCTCCATAACGGCTGTTGAGTCAATTGCGCGTTTCCGCGGCACCACCGTAGGGGTGCACGCGGCCGAGGCGTTTGTCTCAGTTCGCGTGATCACTCGCTGAATCGCCCCGAGAACGCCGGCGCTCGCATTGCAAGCTTGAACGCCAGCACTAGGAGAACTCCGCCCGTGTCTCTTGATGACATTTCCCGCTGTGCCCCCAAGGGCGACGCGCTAGCACGGCTTGTCTACCTTGTTGGGCCGGCTCGCGGTGGGACTTCGATCATCCATCAAAGTATGGACATTCACCCCCACACGCTCGTGCTACCAACCTCGCATTTTCTTGACCAACCCTGGCACTCCCGCAAAAAGGTCCACGATCGTCTGTGGCGGATCATCTTCCGTCTTCCGCGCTTTTACGATCCGCGGGCGGTACTTGCCTCGCTCGAGCCCGAGCCGGCACAGAGGCTCGGCCGCTACTTGACGAAGACTCTTCATGAAAAACGGTTTGCCCCGCTATATCAGCTCTATCCTTTGATCTATTCTCTCAGCCCGAAAAGCGCGACGGAGCCCAAGCATTTTCGATGTTGGTGCGACAAGAGTAATAGTTGGCGCGGCCTCGAACTGATCATGAAGCATTTCCCCCTGGCGAAATTTATCTTCATCGTCCGAGATCCGCGCTCGGTTGTTCTATCGCACGCGGAGCGGGCAAAGGCCCGGGCATTCAATGACAAGGCGGCGAATCTCGATCATTTCGACATAATCAAGGCGTGCATGTACTGGCGAGCGATGATGCAGAGCTTTGCCCGCTTCTCGCGCCGGCATCCGAATTCGGCGGTGACCGTGCGTTACGAGGACTTCGTCCACAGCCCAGGCGCGATGTTGGACCACCTCTTCACGTTTGCGGTCGGGGAAAGCGTGAGTGCTGAAGTTTTGGAGGCAGGGCTTGGTGAGCTGAGAGGTGGAGCCACAAACGCGCCAGAGGAGCGCTACCGCGGAGTTAGTACAGCTGCCATCGAGCGGTGGCGAACCAGCATGAGCGCCTCTGACGTGGAGCTTGTCGCCGCCCTGACCTGGCCTACCGCCAAGAAGTTAGGCTACGACGTGTCGCCGCCCGAGGACCGTCTTCTGGCGGCCAAAGCCCTGATACGCATCCGCGGACAGCGCAAGCGGATTCGCGCGGTCACCCAATACGCCGCTCTCACGTTGGGTGAACGCGCCAACTACCCATTCGATTCAAGCCTCCGCGATAACTCCTACAGAAAATAGACCTTGCCCAAACTACGCACGTCTCGCACGACCAGACGCCAGGGGCGACGGTTGTGAAGGCGGCTATCGCGCTGGCCCGGTTGCTTGACCGCTCACAACGGCTCTCAGGGGTCTACGTGCTCGTCTCCATCGTCGCCGTGTCGGTCGTCGAAGTGGGTGGTATCGGCGCGGTCGTCGCCTACGTCCGCTTGGCGGCCGATCCCGTAGCCGCCATGCAATCGTCCATGATCTCTTATGTCGGGAGGGTACTGAGCGTTGAGGACGCGGCGACCCTCCTGCTATGGGTAGGCGCCGGCGTGATTTTCGTGATCGTGCTCCGCAATGTCATCGGCGCGCTCGCTACGTGGCTGCGCGTTCGCTACATGGAGTTCGCCAATCATTCCTTCTCGTCGCGGCGCCTTAACCAATATTTGTCGCAGGAGTACGAGTATTTCTTGGACAAGAACTCCAACGAGATGAGGAAGAATATCATCTTGGAAGTGCGGGAGGTCGTATCTGGCTACCTCATGTCCGGCATCATGCTGTTTTCTGACGCGCTGACCGCAGCATCGATCATGGCCCTCCTATTATGGGAGCAGCCGGAAATAACTGCGATTGTGGTGCTTGGTCTGGGTAGCTTCTACGCCAGCGCGTACCTCGCCGTACGCCGTCAGTTGCGCCGAATCGGACAGCGTCAGAGAGGCGCTGTCGAGAGGCAATTTCGCACTGCCGACGAAGCATTTCGCGGACTACGGGAGATGAAACTCCAGGGCGTCGAGTCCTATTTCGTGCGACTTTTCTCGGATGCGGTACTTAGTGTTGCCAAGCTCGCGATAAGTAAGACGCTATACAATCAGTTGCCACGCTACATCGTCGAACCAATAATATTCGTCAGTGTAATAATCGCATTGATGTTGCCGATGTCTCGCGGCGAGGGCTTCGGCGAGGCGGCCGCGAGCACCATGCTGTTCGTCATGGCAGGATACCGAATGGTACCGCTGCTCACACGATTGATGGCGTCGCTCAACGGGATGCGGGCGACTCAGCCGATGGTGGCGGCGTTTCTCGCTGAGTTCGAGGGAGCGGACTATCCACCGCCGAGTCCCCTGGCCAGCGCGGCCCTACCATTCAGCAGAAGTATCGAGCTCAACGACGTGAGCTACCGGTATGGCGCGCGCGACGAGAATGCGCTCCATGACATCACTTTGACCATTCGGCGTGGCGAGAGCGTCGCATTCGTGGGTCCGACCGGCGCTGGTAAGTCAACCTTGATAGAGGTGATCACAGGATTGCTCGCGCCAACAGACGGCCGGGTCGTAGTCGATGGCACAACGCTTGACAACACCAACTTGCGTGCATGGCGAACGTCGATCAGCTACGTCCCTCAGAATTCGCATTTTGCGGACGATAGCATTGCCAGCAATATTGCGTTCGCGGTGCCCGAGCCCGACATCGACAAGAGCGCAGTCACTCGAGCCGCCAGGATGGCTCACTTGCATGAGTTCATCGAGGGCGAGTTGCCCAATGGATACGCAACCAGAATCGGAGAGGGGGGCGTGCAGCTCAGCGGTGGGCAGCAGCAGCGTTTGGCAATCGCGCGGGCACTCTACAGGGAGCCCGATGTTCTCGTGCTCGACGAGGCGACGAGCGCACTGGACAACGCAACCGAAAGTCTTGTGACCGAAACAATCAAGGACTTACATGGCGACGTGACAACCATCACGATCGCCCACCGCCTCAGTACGGTCCGACAGTGTGACACCATCTACGTTCTTGACCGCGGCCGGATCGTCGGCTGCGGCGACTACGCTGCACTAATCGGCGGCAACGAGGCGTTCCAAGCGCTGGCCGGCTCGGTACGGGCCAGCAGTTAGCAAGTGGCCAAGTCGATATCAACCATTATTCACGCTGGATTCCCCAAGTGCGCGAGCAGCAGCCTGCAACGCCATTTCTTCGATATCCATGGTGACATCAACAATCTCGGCAAGCCGTACACGGCAAACAATCAGGACGTTCACGCTTTCTTTTCGTACATCTGCGGCGAAGTCTTCGAACAATCCGTTGCCTACAAGGCATTTCAGACGACGCTAGCGCCTCGCCTCTCTGACGCAAGGCCTAACGTGGTGTCGGATGAAAGATTGACGAATTCTGACGGCATCGATGTGAAATTGGTACCACAACGTATCCGGTACCTGTTCGGACCTTGCAAGGTTGTGTTGGTGATTCGACATCCTCTGGACTTCCTGTCTTCGCTCTACGTCCACCGACTTAGTAAGCAACAGGTCTCGGAGTCTTTTGAGCTGTGGATCAAGCACAATGCTGACGAACCGCGCCCAAACCCCGTCTCGCGGTGCAACTACCATTCGACCGTGGCGGCCTACGCCGAATGCTTCGGCAAGGACAATGTCCTCGTTCTCCTCTACGAACAACTGCGGGATGATGTCCACACCTTCATCTCATCTTTATGTGCCAGCCTGGACGTGGCGTTTGACCCTTCCGTGCCCATCCTGCGAAACGCTCGCGTCGCCAAGACCAATCGCCTATCGAACTTGCAATTTGCAAAGGTCGCATCGCCAACGCTCCGCAAGCTGGACCCACTCGTCCGCGGCATCTTGCCGGACGTCGCTGTACAAGGGATCAAGACCATGATGCGCAAAGGCGGCCCGGCCAATCCGCGACTGTCCCGCCGTGGCCAAGAGAGAATCGAGGCGCTGTCCCGGGAAGGTAATCGCGCCTTGGTGGACGTGTGGGGCCTACCTCTGGAGAAGTACGGCTACCCCCTGTAGTCCGGCGGGGAGCACTGACGCCATGCACATTGACGGCGCGCCATCATGACATCGCGACTGAATGTCGTGCTTGATCCGGCGTTTGGTTGGCGCACCCAACATCGCGGAAGCCTGACGGTGCACGCGATCGGCGACAGCGAGGCGGTCGACCAATTGTGCGCCGTGCTCGAGCGTATGGGCTCCCTAGATGATGCGCAGATCGCCCGTCAACTGCGAGAAAACCGAGGCCTGTTCGCGGCGATCGTGGAAACGCCAAGCTTCGGGATCGCTTGTGTCGACAAAATCCGAAGCTATCCGATCTTCTATGCCATGAACGGCTCGCACGCAGTCTCCAACTCCGCTCGGCTCGTGAAAGGGCACGACGACGTTGACGAAATGAGCCTTCTTGAGTTCATCACCGCCGGCTACGTGACGGGCACAGAGACGTTGTATCGCGACCTCAAGCAAATTCGAGCCGGCGAATTTCTGGCCTGGGATGAGCCGGCAGAGCCACCACGGGCATACCGCTATTATTGCTATCGACCCGACCCTGATGAGAGTCATTCTCAAGAGGAGCTGCTTGACCAGCTCGCTCATACATTGGAACGGGTGTTTCAGCGACTGATCTCAGTTGCTGACGGCGCGCCGATTTGGGTGCCCTTAAGCGGCGGCTATGACTCGCGGCTTATTCTCTGCAAGCTTCACGAGCTCGGCTATGAACGGCTTCACACCTTCACCTATGGACCTCGGGGAAACTTCGAAGCGCGAGTAGCGAGCAAGGTCGCTAGGACCCTGAATGTTCCCTGGCACCGCCTGCCCAGCCAAATCTCGGCTGCGCGAAGCCTATTCGACGAAGACTATCGGAACCGATTTTGGGAGCTCGCCGACGGCCTACATGCCGTTCCTAATATGCGCGAGTACGAGCCCCTTATTCATCTTGTTCGCAACGGTATAATCCCAGAAAACGCAGTTGTGATCAATGGCCAGACCGGTGATTTCATAACCGGCGGACACATACCGGACACGCTCGCCACCCATTCGGCACCTACTGTCAGAGACCTAACCACAGCGATTATCGACAAACACTACTCGCTCTGGACAAACTGGAAGACGCCTACGGTACTTGCGCGAATCGAGGACAAGATTCGCGCAGTGGCCAACATTCCTGGCGGTGAAACCATGTCCAAGAACGAGATCCTGTCCTTATACGAAACCTGGGAATACCAAGAACGGCAGGCGAAGTGGGTCGTCAATGATCAGAGATTGTACGACTTCCTTCGCCTCGACTGGGCACTGCCATTTTGGGATGGGGAGCTTCTCGATTTTTGGGAGCGAGTACCCTTCAGGCACAAAGTTGGGCAGTCCCTCTTCAAGACATATCTGCGCCGCTACGACTATGCCGGCCTGTTCGCCGAGTTCGACCCATACGTGTGGCGGTGGCCGCTGCATATGATGTGGGTGGTACCGGTGGCACGTGCTGCCGGCATTATTTTCGGGAATGACGCCAAGACGTGGTGGTACGCGCTGATGCGATACTTCGGCCACTATCACAACCAATATGCCACGATCGGGCTTAAACGCTTTCTGAAGACGTTTCAGGTGGCACGAAGTCCGGTTTCCTATTGGGGAGAGACTTGGCTTCAGGAGACTGGATGTGAGAGCGAAGCCGGCTCTTTGGCGGCCGCATCACAAGTGCATCTTGGAGGACGTCCGGTCCGGCACGGTGTTTCTGGATTGACGAGCGTTTGAGGAACGACGGGTCGACGCCACGACCGATCCGCGTCTGCTTCCCATATGTCGGCGATTCGGTCGGCGGCAGCCACATCTCGTCGAGCCTATTGATTAGCTGCCTCAACCCCCGTCGCGTCCAACCGGTCGTCGTGCTGCATGAGGACGGGCCGGTCGCGGCGCACCTTCAGGCTCAGGGTATCGACTACGAGATGCTACGGCTCTCGGGGTACGCGGGTACGAAGCCCCGGCTCAGCCACATCTTTGGGTCAATTGTCCGCAACGCACCTACCCTCGCGTCGTTTCTGCGCAGCCGGCGCATCGATATCGTGCACGCCAATGATCTCAGAATGAATCTAACTTGGCCGCTGCCAACGCGGCTGACGGGACGGCGGTTCATCTGGCACCAGAGAGTGGTGGTGTCCAAGTCACCATACTGGCGCATCCTCAGTGCAGCGGCGAATCAGGTACTGAGCGTCTCCCGGGCTGCGTATGACACGCTGCCACGGCCCGGCAGGCAGCGTGGCGCTGTGCTTTACAACCCCTTCACTCCCGAGGCGACGACTCAGCCGCATACACTGGCCAAGGCATGGCTCCTGAAGCAGATTGGTGTTGACGGGGATGTTATGGTCGCCGGCTTCGTTGGCAATATGACCGCGCAGAAGCGCCCTCTACTCTTCGTCCAAGCGGCGGCCAAGATGGCGGTGGTCCATAAGCGATGGGTCTTCGTGCTCGTGGGCGACGATCGTGGAGGGTTGACGAACGAAGCGCGAGCGATGGCAACCGACCTCGGCATTGAGCATCGGACTCATTTTGTCGGATATCAGCGCCCCCCGGAAACTTGGATGGCGGGATTCGACGTGATGCTCGCGCCCGGCGTCAACGAAGCCTACGGGCGTGCGATCGTCGAGGCATTGCTGTGCGGAACGCCGGTCGTCGCCGCCGACTCCGGCTCAAACCGCGAGATCCTTTTCGCCGACGGCATGGGAGCGATCGCGCCAGCGGATGATCCCGCCGCCTTCGCGGCCGCGGCTCTCAGAGTGACCACAACTCACGATCGTGTGCCGTTGCTAGCCCAATCTCAGCTTCGCGAACGACACTCGCCAGTGGCCCATGCCCTCAAGGTCGAGAGTGTGTACCGAAGGCTGCTCGGCCGGGCGCCGCTCGGCCCGCATGAGACAGCGGCGCCACGCGTGGAACAAACAGCCGGCCTCCAATAATCGGCCGCGCTGTCACCCCATTAGAAGTTCAGCAAACCGAGCGTGCACGCGGTCGAGCTCGAAGTCTGGCGGCAACCGGCTCGGCCTAAGCTCCCGCGCCGAGCACGACCCCGCAAGGGCTTTCATAGCGCCGAGAAAGTCAGGGCCGAACTTGGCCAGGATGACGGAAGGAGGAGCCGCGGTAGCGACCTCTACGATGCCGCCCGCCTCCGGGGTCGCGATGACAGGTGTGCCGCAGGCCAGCGCCTCCAGCGCGACGTTGGGCATTCCCTCCCACCGCGACGGCAAAAGGCAGGCATCGGCGCCCGCCAACGCGGGCCATGGGCGGGGCTCGAAGCCGCCGAGCGTGACGCGATCACCAATTCCGAGATCAGCGATCGTTTGTCGGAGACCCGCCTCCATTACGCCGTCGCCCAAAATGGTCAGACGGGCGGTGCTAGGCATCTGCGCGAAAAGCTGCACGAGCCGATCGAATCCCTTCTGTGGGCTCAACCGGCCTACCGCGACAAACCTCCCCCCACTTCCGCCATCCCGTAGGGGAGGCGTCGCCAAGCGCCGCAGATTTTCGGCGTCCACTGGATTGGCGAGGCGAGCTAGGCGACGACGCCGGATGCGATACAACCCCTCAAGCTCTCGTGCGATGAGCTCCGACGGACAGACAACGCAATCGGCACGCCGGTATAAGACGCGGTAGCCAAGACCCAGCAGACGCCCATAAGCTAGGCTGGGTAGGCTCGAGGAGGGCGTATTCGGCTCGCGGATGACGATGCGTGGTGGCCCAGGCAGCATATCGCGCGCCGCCAACAGCGCAAGGTTGACGTGTCCAAATGTCGAGAAAATGACCTGCGGCCGCAACTCCCGCAGCTTTCGAACCAACGCTGGAACCGCGTTTCGCAGTCGCCGCTGGCCCAGCTCAACGATCGGGACGTCCCCCGGACAAAGGGTCGAGAGCGGGCCACACGCTGCAAAGACAATCAGCGTTGGTTCGAACTTGGTCCGATCCAACCCCGCCAGCAGGGTAAGCAAGACACGCTGCGCGCCCCCTCCCGCGAATGACGGCAAGATGAAGGCGGCTCGGCATAGGGATTCAGTACGTGCAGTGCTGTAGGCCCGCGTTACCTTTCGCTGCCCGTTGATCGCCTGCAATGTCACGCAGTTCTCGTCGAATCTCGACGCTCTAGTCGGCCGTTTCGGTCTTTGCGATAGAGACTTCCCAGCATCAAGATCACAATTACGCCTAAGAGAAACACGAGATACCCCGATCTGTAGCGAACGGCCGAGCCCGGGTTCATGATACCGAAAGGGTAGCTCGGAAACAGGATCCAAAACAACGTGAACCCGCTGACAATAACTTCGTAGGCCCCAAGATCCAAAAGCCGGCGGAGAATTAGGTATAATAAGACCGTCACCAAAATCACCGCTTCCACGAATGTTGCCATCTGAAGTGCGCCCACCGTTGCCTCTGATACTGTTGGCCCAAAGAAGCTCTGGAACATCCCGTAGGGTGCCTTCATGAACAGGTCATATGGCTCAGAAAAATAGGGCGCACGCGTGAGTGTCCCCGCCCCGGTTCTGAAGTGCCCTGCGACGGTCTGAGAGAACCCATCCAGCCGGTCGGCCAGGAAAAACAACGGGATCAAGGACGCGAGTCCGAGGGAGAATGCTACGGTAGCCCTCTGTTTCACCCGCTGGCAGACCGATGCTACACTAAAGAGGAATACCGCCGCAGCGGCATAATGAGGCTTTAACACCAGCAGAAGTACGATGAGAAAGGATGGAAGAAAATACCTTCTCCCGCCTTCCTTCTCCATCCGGGAGAAGACTACGAGCAACATGCAGAATAGAAATGTCACCAATGCTTCCTTCGAAGCGATTGATGTCCAGATATTGAATGTGGGGAGCAACAGTAGAAGAGATAGTGGTTTACGCACCTTTGGTTCAACAGACTTCAGAAGCCTGAACAATCCAACGAATGCTATGGTCTGAAATCCTATGTTGATGAGATACGGGTTCCCACCGGTTAGCTGAGAAAGAACAACCCCAACAGTTTCAGTGATTGCAGTCCCGAACGCGCGAAGCCCGGTCGCCTCTAGTGGACGGCTAGCACTTATCATCTCCACGAATCCCGGCGTCGTGCCACGTCCGCCTGTATGATAAGTGCTGGTATCGCCGAGGTTGGAGATCATCGCCTGGGCGTAGATCGACAGGCCGCATCGATAAAGGTAGAAGGCAAAAAAGAATATGCCCCAGCGAAACTTCATCGGATATGACGGGAACCGCGTTACAGAAATGTCGTCTGGCGGAGGTGCACGGACGACTATGATTCGCGGCGAAACAGCGCGATGAGTGTGACTAGAGCGAAGCCCCCGCCCGCCCCTCCGACCAGCCCGATTCCAGTGTAGGTTTTGACGTTCGGTGCCGTTGGGCGATCGGTCGTGTAGGCCGGCTCGACGATGCGGGCGGAGTAGGGAAGGTCGCTCTCGAGAAGCATGGCCTTGTTTTCCTGCTGCATGAGCAGACCGACCAAGCCGGTACGAATCTCGACGATCGCGCTCTTCTCGACCTTGTTTTCAAGATACGCCTTCTGGACCTGCGTGCTCTCCTGATCCTGTTCGCGCAGCAGTTCGTCCGCTTCGAAGTACACTGTCTCTAGCAAATGACGCGCGAAATCAGGGTCGGTGCTGGCTACCGTCACCTCGCGAAACCCCGTTCCCTCGAGTTCCGCGATCACCACATTCGAGCCCACATACCGGGCCAGGGAGGAAATGCTAGGCGGCCTCCAGATGGCAAGATTAAAGAATGCGCGAAGCCTTTCCGCTCGCTCGAATCGCTCCCCGGACGGCCTGATCCAGGCTTGTGCCTCCAAATCCCAGCTGCCGCTATACACCAGCTGCATCAATTGGTGGCGCTCCTGCAATCGTCGCGCGAGTGTCACCGAGCCCAGCAGCACCGTAAGGCGATCAAAAGACGTCATCGTCCCGCTCTGAGCGAGGCCGAAGCCGAATGCGGAGGCCACACTGGAGAATCCACGAAAGCCGGCGTCGCCAATCCCCGTTTGGTTGCCGCCTGCCGCAGGGGCAACCACCATCGACGCGGTGTACTGCGGCACGAACTTCTTCATCTCCCACAACCCGGCAGCAAGGCCAGCCACAGCGCACAGGACGATGAACCAGCTCCCTCGCCACCAGCTCCTGAATAGATAGCGCAGGTCAATCACGTCATCGGCGTAGACGACGCGCCGCGCTTCTTGCGCGATCTCACGATCCTCGGCGTTGAGCTGCATGTTTTCCATGTCGTGTAGTAGCGCCCTGTGCCGCGTTGGCGCCGTCACGCGTTGAGTGGCAATATGGATAAATTAACCCAAAGCACCCCTCCGGACCAACCGAATGAGGGGCCGACCAATTCCCCCCCAATGCCGAAGCCGCTGCGCGTTCATCATATTATCACTGGGCTTCCCGTCGGTGGGGCGCAGACGATGCTGGGCCAGTTGCTCGCGCGCGGCGATCGAACCCGGCTCGATCAGCGGGTAATCTCGCTCGGCGGACTGGGCGCGCTCGGAAGCGACCTGCGGGCCGGCGGGATCGTTGTCGACGCGCTCGACATGCGCCGGGGCCCGGCAGGTGCGATCGATGCGGCGCGCCTCACTGGCTGGCTGCGCCGCAACAAGCCTGATCTCGTCCAGACCTGGCTTTACCATGCCGATCTCATCGGTGGACTGGCCACGCGGCTGGCCGGTTGCCACCACCTCATGTGGAACATCAGGCACACCGATCTGCGCCCCGGTAGCGACAAGCGATCGACGATACTAGTGGCGCGCGCCTGCGCCGCGGTCTCCGGCTGGTTGCCTGAGCGGATCGTTTGCAACTCGGAGACAGCGCTTCAGACCCACGTCGCGCTCGGTTATCCGCGCGACAAGTTCGTCGTCATTCCCAACGGCATCGATGCCGCGCGGTTTTGTCCCGATCCGAAAGCCTACGCCGCCGTTCGTCGAGAACTCGGCGTCGCCGCCGAGACGCCGTTGATCGGGCTGGTCGGCCGCTTTCATCCGCAGAAGGATCACCGCGGCTTTCTTCGCGCCGCCGCCTTGTTGGCGGGACGCCACGAAGGCCTGCGCTTTCTGTTGTGCGGTGAGAACGTCACGCCGGACAACGCGCGGCTCAACGAGTGGATCGTCGAGCACGGTCTTGGCGATCGGGTCCACCTCCTCGGTGTGCGCCAGGACATGCCCCGGTTGACGGCGGCGCTCGATGTGGCCACCTCGTCGTCCTCGCACGGCGAGGCGTTCGGCAACGTGATCGTCGAGGCGATGGCCTGCGGCGTGCCCTGCGTCGTCACCGATGTCGGTGATTCGCGGTCGATCGTGGGCGCCAGCGGCCGAGTTGTGGCGCCGGGCGCGCCCGAGGCACTGGCCCTCGCCTGGGCCGACCTCTTAGCGACGCAGTTCGAGGAGCGCGCGGCCCTCGGCGCGACCGCCCGCAAGCGCGTCATCGAGCGCTATGCCATCAAGGGTGTCGTCGAGCGTTATCAGGCGCTCTATGAGGAGATCGCGGACCTGCACGGTCGCTGACTGAGGCGAGCTCGACTCAATCGAGCAACCTATCCCAGTCGCGCACGAGCTCGCCGAGGTTGCCGCCCTGGGTCACCGAGTACAGCATCTTGCTGCCGGCCAAAATCTGACCGCCGTCGCGGGACAGTGGCCGAAACGCGAAGATGCCGGCCCGACGCGTCGATCGGGTGAGAAAGATATCGAAGGGGATTCGGATGAAGAAGCCCTTGTCGAAGCTGCCTTCGCCGAACAGCTCCTCCGGCACGTTGGTCACTGTCGCCCACACCCCCGCAGAGACGCCGCTCTCGAACCGACGCCACAGGAAGTAGGAAGCGCCACGGTCGCCGGCCAGATATTGCCCAATGTGCATGGCTGCCGACAAATTGTAGATCGGCAGTTCATAGTTGATATTCGCGTGTCCGGTCGTGACCTCGTAGTCGAGGAACCCGAAACCACCCTTGAAGTCACGCTGCCGGACCCGGTTGATGTCGAAACCGACAGCCCAGCGCGACCCGAAGGGACGGTAGAGCACCTCCGCCCCAACGCCGCCGAACATCTCCTCGAAAATGCCAGCTGAGACACGCGCGTAGAGATCGGTTCGCGGCGAGTAGGCGTAGTTCACTCCAAGCCTCGAAAGCTTGTGGTCGGCCCCCTGCAGGTACTTCAGGATCTCGCTGCGCACCCGCGGCAATTTGCTGTCGGAGGCGGTGCTTGCCTTCTCGAAGTTGTTGTACAGATTGCCAAACAGTGTCCCGGTGAGGCTCAGGCCCCGCATCAACTCCAGCCTCCCGTTCAGCCGCACGTAGATCTGGTAGAGCAGGAACTGCGCCGAATCGCCGAGATACTGCCGGGTGTTGGGTGACAAACTCCAGGTGAAGGCGGGGTAGCGACCCGACGGCACGACCGCACTCTCGGGAATGCTGGTGCCGCCATCAAGGGTCACGTCGCCCCAGATCTCTTCGCCGCTCCCCTCAAGCACGACGGCGCGCTCTAGATCGCGCCGCATCAGCGTGACGTGATTGATGGGCATGCCGCCCGCCATCGTGACGACGGATATCTCCTCGATCGTGCTCGGCGCGTTGTTAGCAATGACCCGGGCCGGCCGGCCGACGTTGCGCGCCGCCTCGGGATAGCGCTGCGGGGTGACGAATACCGTCGCCCGTGTACGGGTGAAATGCACCGCATCAACCTGCACGCCTTGCGCGGCGAGTTCCCCGAACAGGCTTTCAGCGATCTCGATGCTGGCGACGTCCAGAGTAGCGCCGCCGGAACTTACCGCGTCCGTGCCCTGCTGCTCAGGCAGCACGGTGACGCGGGCCTCCTCGCGACCGTCCCGCAGCCCGATCACCGTCACCTCATCTACCGGCGACGGAACGGAATTGGCGATGATCCAGCCGGCGCGGCGATAATCCGCGGCACCCAGATGGTCCTCGGTGGAGACCGTGAAGATAGCCGCGTTGTTCGCGAAATTAACTGACTCGACGAAGAAGCCCCGGGCCTCCAGACGATCGAACATCTCATCGACGGGCGCCGAGCACTGAACATCGCCGCGCGAGAGCGACTCGCGATCGAGGCTTCCGTTGGCGCCTCGACTGAGAAAGACGACCCGATCGAGGGCGGTCGGTGCCGCCGCCATGACGACCCGCGCCGCCCGTGTGCGCTGCTCCGAGGAGAGGTGGCTCTCGGTGTATAGGGTCGCCTCGGTGTGCGAGAGTTCGAACGCCTCTACTCCCACCCTCTCCAAACCATCGACCATGTAGTCAACGATCTCGAGCTCGGCGAGCTCGGCCATGGTGAACGATACCTCCGTAGCGGGGCCGCTCGGGCCGAGCTCGACGATGGCCACCGATTCAACTGCCTCTCCGAAAACACTGGCCACCCGCCGAGCCGCCCGCGAGAGGTCGGGCGCTGGCAGCCCCTCAATCCCACCCGCGACATAGACCGAGGCAAGTTGGCCAGATAGTTCGATCGATTGAACCCGCAGGCCGGCGCGCGCGAGATCGTCAATCAGTGCCGTCGCAGCGGCGTCGGCCTCAACACCGCGGCTCTCAATCCCCATCAGATCGCCGCCAACGGTCGGCGTATTGGTGGTCGCTTGGCGCGGCTCCACCGGCGACGGCGGCGGGTCGAACTTGGGGGTCCCGGCGGTGTGAAGATTGGCCCGCATCGAGACACGGACAACGCCGCCATAGCCGCGCTCATGACCGGCGGCGATATCGACCCATGAGAACGGTCGATAGTTGAGGCCGAAGTTGAACGGCGATGTAGACGGAACCACCTTGTTGCCAAATCCGGCCCGCGGTTCGTTGGTGTAATCGTTGCCTTCGTATTCGGCCTTGAGCGTCAGTCCCTCAATGGGCGTGAAATACTCGATGCCGCCGAACAGCGCGGCGCGGGCGCCCGAGAAGAAGTTGCCGGTTTTGAACTTCCCACCGCGGCCGGTTTTGGCGTCCCGGTTGTCGAAGGCGCTCGATATAAACGCCAACGGGTTCTTAATATCGCCGCGGGTACCGAGATAGCCCCAGCCGATGCCAAGCGAAAAATCGAGATCGAAGAACCGCTTGCTCGCCACCACGTACTCACCGTCGAACAAGCCGGTCCCGACGCCGTCCTGAACGCCGACGGCAATAGCCGGCAGGTATTCGCCCTCGCTCCACAGCTTGAATTTGAGATCGGCGCCGCGGTCCTTAAAGGTGTCGCCGCCGAGCGAGATCTTGGTCAGATCGGAGTAGCGGAAGGTGCCCTCGAGCCAGGGCAACGCCTGTAGCGAGATGTAGTAGCGCCGGTAGGGATCGATCTCCGAGACGCCGACATCGAGCTGCCCATCGGGCGCAAACCGGGCGGTCCGGGTTTGCAGCAGGCCGACGCCTCCGAAGTCGCCGGCCGAAGGGACGTAGAATTCCTCGCTGTTCGCGACCGCTAAGCTCGCGATCAGAACCGCGCCGGCCACCGGGACAAGCGCCGCTCGGATAACGAGGTGCCAAAACGGCCCCACCAACCGCTCCTATCCGACTGGCGCGGCCTGTCTAGTTGCTACCGATGACCGCGAGCGACGCGGCAGTGATGGCGAGCTGGCTGACGACCGCCGCGAACTCCCTGGTAATCTGGAACAGGTTGAGGGGTGCGGGGTCTTTCGGAATCACGATCGTGCTGCCCGGCGGGACCTGGACGGGGGTGTAGTTCCAGACACTCACCGAGACCGGTTGCGCCTCGCCGTTGGGATACACCACGAACACGCGGTCCTCATCAGCTGAGCGCTGGAAGCCCCCAGCCTGGCGGATGTACTGGTCGACCTTGCTCCCAGAGATAAACTGGAGTGCGCCAGGGCTGAGGACATCGCCGATCACCAGTACAGAGTTGGGGCGTTTGGGCACGAACAGCTTGTCGCCCGGTTCGAGCACGCTGTCTAACTCGGGCCGCACCTGCAGGACGGTCGGGTCGGCCTCGATCACCACGCGGCCGAGCGCCTCCGTGGTGCTCAAATCGTGCGTCAATTCGAACAGCGCGACGAGCGAGCCGGCGTTAACGTCGCCCTGAGCTGCGGCGACCGCAAGCGAAGCGTTGAGGTCGCGCGCGGCCCGCTCGAAACCGATTTGCTGGGCCCTGCGCACACGATCACGAGTAAAGATCGCGCCAAACGGGTAGGCCTGCGGCGTCAGGCCGCCGGCGCGCGCGACCACCTCAGAGAGTCGCTCACCGCGGCGGATCTGATAGAATCCTGGCCGCACCACCTCGCCCGCCATCTCAACCGGCCCGGTGTCGCGATCGGTAAATACCTGGCTGAAGCGGATCAAATCGCCGGGACCGAGCGGTATGGCGCGGGCATCGACCCTCCCCAGATCAATCAGATCGCGCGCGGTCGCCGCGTTGCCTGAGCCTCGTAAGATCTCGACCCGCGACAGGTCGGCCTCCCTAGTGGTACCGCCGACCACCGCGAGAAGATGCGACAGTGGCGTTTCCGGCAAGATCGGATAGGTGCCTGGGATGCGCACCTCACCGTTGATGGCGGCGACGTGTTCAAGGGCGAGCGCCAGCAGGTCCGGATACTCTTCGTAGATCTTGGGGCATGGCGCGTCGACGAAATCCGCTTCGCCCGGGTCGGACCCGACCGCACGAACCGCCGTCGAGAAGCGTCCCGGCCGGGATCCTGCGACCAGCGCAGCCAGCCTTTGCAATCCGGCGCACACCACGACCGAGCCGGGAGCTTCGTTGGCGACGGTGACGGAAAGCTCGCGGAGCGCGGCGTCACCACTGGGCGTAACGCTGGCGATAAGATCATTTACCGACGAGGGGCCGGCCAGTTGCGGCAAGACCTTATCGGCGTCTGATGCCCCCACGTCGGCGTCTTTCCTGTCCCTCCTCCCGTCGACGCGGGCCTTAAGGAGCGTGTTCTGTACATCCTGCGACGCCAGAAAGCGGGCGTCCTCATTGCCAAGGACAATCAGCTTGTCGCCGTCGCGCAGCTTGAAGTCGCGCTGCGCGGCCAGTACCGCCAGGAGGTTGATTGGAAACAAGCGCCGCGACCGGGTCACGGGATCGGCAGTCTCGATTGCCGCGAACAACAGATACGGGTTGTCGCCGAGACTGGTGGTGTCGCCGATCAGAGCGCGCGCGGTCGCGGCGGAGAGCAGAGGTCGGCTGCCCGCCACCCTGACGTGCCCGACCAGGTCGACGGTGCCGATCTGCACGTTCTGCACCCGATTAACCATGACCAGATCGCCATCTCGCAGGCCAATAGCGGTGTCGCGTTGTTCCCTCACCTGCTCGCGGCCGAGATCATCGAATGTGATATGGGCAAACCGGTTGCCGCGGGGCCTGAGGGTGCCCCCAGCCAAGTCCAACAATTCGCGAAGCGGCATCGAGGATGCCCCCTCGGGTACCTCGTAAATCCCCGGCCGTTTCACTTGCCCGGCGACCGCTACCGTTGGCCCGACCGACGGCACCACAATGTAGTCGCCGTCAAACAGGGCCAGGTCGGTGGTTGCGCCGCCGCCATATAACAGATCGTAGGCATCAATCCAGAAGATCCGATCGCCACGCCTGACTTGAATTCGCCGAAGGCTTCCGGTTTTGCGAACGCCCCCGGCACCGCCAAGGGCGTCCAATACCGTCGATAGGCTGGTCAGCTGGTAGGCGCCGGGCACCACGACCTCGCCGGCGACGACGACGGAAAGCTCGCGGACCGAACCGAGAGAGACGAAGACGCTCGTGCCGAGAAGCGCGCTTGCGGTGCGTGCTTCGATTTCGGCGCGCACGGTGCCAAAGCTGCGCCCCAGCACCGGGAATGCTCCGAGGTCCGTGAGCAGCAAACGCCCCTCGCGGTCGACCCGCGTCGTCACGGTCGTCGAATGCCGTCCGTGAAACGTGATGACGAACTCATCGCCGATGCCGAGGATATAGTCGTCGAGAATGGCGCCGGTCATCAGCGTTTTAGGACCGGCGAAACCGAGCAAGAACAGGTCGTAGCCAAACTGGAGCACGGCCTCGCCCGCGCGCCGGCAGTAGTCTCGCTCAAGCCGCGAAAAGTGCGGGATCAGCTTCAGGAGGTGCAGATCCTGTTTAGCGATGGTGTCTTCGCAATAGCCCTGGATGAGAAGGTTCTCGGCTAGCGAGAAGCCGCCCCGCTCCTGTTGTTGGTGGATGAAGCTTTGGCGTTGGCGGAAATCCACCGAGCCGGACTGGGCCTTCTCTCGGGCTTGATCGAGGGCCGAGCCCTGTTGGCCGAGCGCCGCGCTCAGCGGCCCTTCGCGTTGCAGTTCTCCGAACTCTTTGAGAAGATCCTCGACGGTGCCACTCTGGGACTGTGCCTGGCCGTCCGTCACCGCGCCAAGACCGAGTACTACCGTTAGCGCCGCGATGGCCAGAAACCGACTAACATGGCATCGATTAGTAAGGTGCTGAGCAGCACCTTCCCACGTGGATCCGGATTCGCGATGCATTACCATCTCCCCCCACCCTCGGGTTTGTCGCGTCGCGAGGCTCTGGCCGCAGCCCTCGGTCTATTGGCCGCCGGCTGCGCCGATTCGCTTAAAATCCCGGTCCTGGCGAACTTCCCCGACGCTATGCGATTCGCGGTGCTTGGCCAACCGGATATTCCGCTCAAGCGAGACGATGTGACGAAGCTACCATACGCCTCAATCACAGCAAAGATTGGCAAGGGCCCGCGCTCGCTGCTCGTGCTCGGCCGCTACGATGGCGACGACCTTCACTATCTCTCGGCTGACCGCGTCGCCGTCGTCACGCGCAAGGGGCGGCTGGTCAAGACCGCTGGGTTGCCGCAGAACCTCAAGGATACCCAAACCTCGGGCGGTGATCCCGTCGCAGGGAACCTGCACGAGCTTAACGAAACGGCGCGGTTCGTTCGCACGGTCGACATCGAGCCCGGCAGCCACTACGGCATGCCCATCGTCTCGGTATTCGAGCCGCTCGGACCGATCACCCTGACCATTCTTGAGATCGAGTTCGATACTGTGCTGGTACGCGAGCGCAACACCGCCAAGACGATGCGCTGGTCCTACGACAACTACTATTGGGTGGACGCCTACGATGGGTTCGTGTGGAAGAGTGTCCAACACATCGTCAGGAAACTTCCTCCGATCGAGATCGAAGTCCTGAAACCGGCCGCATAAACAAGCGGCCCGCAGGCCGCCTGTAATTCACTAGTGGCGGGTGGCTCCGCCTAGGGCGATGTGGCCGCCACCGTCATCGCTGCGGCCACATCGTCGTCGCTGAACGAAGCCGCGCAGCCGCTATGGCGTCGTGGCCGGTGGCGTCGTCGCTGCGGCCACATCGTCGTCGCTAAGCGAAGCCGCGACCGCTATCGCGACAGCCGCCGCTACAGCGACGCCCGCGACAACACCCACGGAAACGCCCCCAACGCTAGCGCCTGCGCCCTCTTCCTGGCCCGCCGCAGCCCCCACACCGGTCTCGTCGGCCTGCGATTGTGCAAACACGACAGCCGGCGACGTAGCCAAGGCAACGCACAAGGCCAATGCCGTAACTTCTTTCCTCAGAACCATTTTCGCGGACCTCCGACAGGAAACTTAGCGGCACCTTAGCCACTTTCCCCTGACCCCGCAAGGCAGAACTCAGGAGAAACTTACCCCCGCACCAACCCCACCAAATGTCCTACACCGGCGGCGGCGGCACAGCGCCAGCGCCACTATTACTGTGGATCAGATCCATTCGCAACGGTTTGTGAGCGTATTCGCGCACGGAAACTATTGGCGTGATAAATTAGCAACACAGGCGCCGGCCAGCGCGGCGCGATGGTCGGGCGGATTGTCCCGGCGGCGGCGGCGTGTTATCGCGACTGCGCCCGTGCCGATGACCATGACACCCCTTGAGCACCTGTTTCACCGGGTCAACCGGCGATCGCGGCGCGTGCTCGCGCTAGCCCTCATGATGACCGGCACCGCTCCGGCAGGCGCGGTAGAGCTCACGCTCACCTACAAACTCTTTGTCGGCGGCGTGCACGCCAACGACCTGTCGTTGACTGCCGAGGTCACCGAGGGCCGCTACCGACTGGCCAGCGATTCGCGCACCGTCGGCCTGATCGACGCGGTTGTCGCCTTCGACTCGCGGGCGGCGAGCCAAGGTACAATCGCGAGCGGCGAGGTCAGACCGCACACACACTGGGCCGACAACGACTGGCACGGAGATCGCCGCACCGTGCGCATCGACTATGCCGACCCCGCCCGCCTGTCGGTCGCCATCGAGCCCTCGCCCGCTGCCGACGGCCGTGACCCGGTGCCGC